>Ga0187865_1000732_pt1 | contig 43094 bp, 40 predicted proteins | sample June2016WEW_11_1_2_FD_132989 | JGI IMG/M metagenome (GOLD analysis project Ga0187865, IMG submission 132989) | Peatland microbial communities from SPRUCE experiment site at the Marcell Experimental Forest, Minnesota, USA - June2016WEW_11_100 | ecosystem: Environmental > Terrestrial > Soil >...
CGGACCCAAGAAGCACTCGATCAGGCCATCACGGAACTGCTCCCGCTGCTCACTGCCGAGGATGCAATGGCTTGGTTCAGGCTCCCCTTCGCCGCTCTACAGAAATAGGAGAAATGCTCTAGTACGCATGGAACGAGTCGCTGAGCCCTCCCGTATCTCTGCGGCGGCACGTCATCGCCTTTGGAAGGCGATCACAGCCGGTCCCACAAGCTTGCTGAGGCGTCTGGGCGGACTGCGACCCGGACTGGCGATTGTTAGTTCTCCTAGCGGAGTCGATCAGATTGAGATGAAACCGAAGCGGATGAGAGCGAGAGAAGAGATCGCCACAATCGCCCAAAGCAAGATTCCCTGGAGCAGGGGACGCACGCCTACTTGTTTCAATGTTGATCTTGAAATCCCTGTGCCGATCAGATAAAGAGTAACCGTCAACCCAGTCTTTCCCAGGGTACTGAGTTGGGGATACAGCGGTCCGAACAACGGCAGATAGGTACCGGCAACAGCGGCAAGGCAGAAAAGCAAGATAAACCAGGGCCACTTGATCCGAGTCTTGCTCTTTTTCAAGATGGCCACCGCGAATGCTACAGGAACGATCCACAGCGCTCTAGCGAGCTTAATCGTAGTCCCGATCATTAACGCTTGAGAGCCGTATTTTGCGGTTGCGCCCACCACCGAACTGGTGTCATGGATGGCGAGTGCGGACCACAATCCGAATTGAGGCTGTGTGAGGTGAAGAGCGTACCCGATGAGTGGGAAGAGAAACAGGGCAACCGAATTCAGCACGAACACGGTCCCGAGCGAGACGGCCATTTCTTCTTCTCTTGCGTTCACGACGGGTCCAACGGCGGCAATCGCACTCCCGCCACAGATGGCGGTGCCGACGCTGATCAGAAGCGACGGTGTGTGTTGGACCTTGAAGAAACGCCCAATTCCGAGGCCGATGAGCATCGCAAAGCTTATGCTGAGCGCGGTGTATAAGAAGCCGGTCCGGCCCGCCCGCACGACCTCGTGCAAATTCATTCCAAACCCGAGTCCAACGATAGATGCCTGCAGGAGAAATGCGGACAGTTTCTTGGCGTCGAGGTGGTAGGGGTGTGAGAACGACATACCGTAGATCAGCCCCGCCAGCAGCGCCAACGGAGTCGAAATCAGGCCACTGGCAGCCACGACAAGACCAACAAAGAAGATGTTCTTGGTGTTCATCAATAATTCAGTCTCGCTAATCTATCCAAGTCCGCTTGCCGAGAAACGGAACGTCGCCTGCGGGTCTATGGCCTGGGAATCGAGGTGGTCGCTGGGTGATCCACGGAGTCAGTCGAAGAGCTGTCCAGGTCTTCGTGAACCTGTTGCGTATGGGAGCGCATCGCCTGTCGCGCCCTCTCCGCGTCATGGTTTTCGACCGCTTCCAAAATGCGCTGGTGATGAAACTGCCCGTGCTCCGGTCCGCCTGGAGCCCGGAAGACTCCCATTCTCTGTTCGCGCAGCAAACCCACAATCGAATCCATCAAGGAAAGAATGAGCGGGTTGGCGACCGCTTCCGCCAATGCGAGGTGAAAGTCCAGATCCGCCTCGATGTAGGCTTCGGGATTGTCGAGCGCACGCGCCATGGCAGCGTAGGCCTCCCGCATGGCCGCGATGTGCTGCTCGTCGGCGCGAGTCGCGGCGGTCGCGGCAATCTCCGGCTCCAGGATGGAGCGAAGTTCTGCCAAGTGTGCGGCCCCCTCCGCCCCCCCAATCTTGAGCATCAGGTCGAGCGACTGCCGGATCGCATGGGAAGTACCGTCGGTAATGAAAGTGCCGCGCCCGGAATAAGCTTCGACCAATCCCTTTTCGTGTAAGGCTTTGACTGCCTCGCGCACGGCCGTACGGCTGACACCAAACTGCTGCGCCAAGTCGCGCTCCGCCGGCAATTGATCGCCCGGCTTCAGCGAGCCATTCAGGACTCGCTCCTCAATCTGCTGAACAATCTGTTCGTAACGGCGCGATGTTCGAACCACTTTGTACATAGGGCTCTCCAGCTGGGCAAGTTCTTGGTATCGCCGTTGTGGTCGGGTTACTATACCACGCTGCAGAATCTCCACCTTGATACTGGGATACTGGCCGTCTGCATGGGGTGGTACGGTGGTCCGGCCAGTTCCCTAAAGCCAAATGCGAGTTTCACTCCCATCCTTCCCACTCTTCTTATCCTTTAGTATATGTTGTTTTCTTTACCTTCCATCAGGCCGCGTCGCGAACCCAGACTGTTTTGATAGTAGTCACGAATGTGCGGGGCGGGCGAGACTGTGTCGCGACTCGGTGCCGTCCCTGAAGGGACTCCGGCTTGTTCCACTTTGCCTTCCCGGCACTGACGTGCCGGGCTTTCACATGTCGCCGCTTCGCGGCTGGAGTGATAGCGCGTTCCACTTTTTTCCTGCGCTTGGGGTTGCGACACAGACTCGGTCCTCCTGCCCCGACTGCTTCACTCCCAAAAGGAAAGTGGGGATAGGAGAGCGCGATGCGTTGATGAAGCCCGTGCAGGAAGTTCAGTGGCTCTGGCCGTCAGGGCCGGAAGCATTGCCGGACGACAGTGGTGTGGGGTGTGCCATAATCTCGCGCATTTTTCTCATGTCCAGTTCCCCCTCCCATCGGCTGACGACAATCGTGGCGATGCCGTTGCCGACGACATTGGTCAGGGCCCGGCATTCGCTCATGAACTTGTCGATTCCCAGCAGCAGCGCCAAGGACTGAATAGGGATGCTGGGGACAACCGCGAGGGTGGCTGCCAGAGTCACAAATCCGGTACCGGTCACCCCGGAGGCGCCTTTGGAGGCGATCATGGCAAAAAGCAGAATGCGGAGTTCTTCGCCCAGAGTGAGGTGCGTGTTGGTAGCCTGCGCCAGGAACAGGACCGCCAGAGTTATGTAGATGTTGGTCCCGTCGGTATTGAAACTGTAGCCGGTGGGGAAAACCACGCCCACCACGGAGCGCGACACGCCGAGGCGTTCCAGTTTCTGCATCATGTCGGGCAGCACGGTCTCCGAAGAACTCGTGCCCAATACGATGAGAATCTCATCCTTGATGTAGGCGAGAAAACGCAGGATGGAAAATCCTGCCAGGTAAGCGATGACGCCGAGGACCAGCAGCACAAAAATGAAACTTGTCAGATAAAAAGTGCCGATCAACTTGGCCAGATTGGAAAGCGAGGAGACGCTGTATTTGCCGACCGTGAAGGCAATCGCGCCGAAGGCCCCCACCGGCGCGGCGCGCACGATGATGCGAATGATGCCGAAGAAGACCTTGCCGGCGGCGGAAACACCACGCGTGATCCGGTCGCCAAGTTCTCCGAGGCGGGAGATGGCGAATCCGGTGAGGATCGCGAGCAGAAGCACCTGAAGCACGTCTCCGTGTGCGAAACCCTCGACAAAGGTGTCGGGAATGATCGACACCAGGCGGGAGACGAAGCCGACCTCACCGGCGTGGCTCACGAATGTGGATACCGACTTCGGATCCAGGGCCCGCGGATCAATGTTGAGTCCTGCGCCGGGCCGGAACAGATGCGCCACCACCAGGCCGACGATCAAGGCCAGCGTCGAAACGCTTTCGAAGTAGAGCAGCGTTTTCAGGCCCACGCGGCCGAGCTTCCTCATGTCCTTCATCGAGGCGATTCCCTGCACGACGATGCAGAACACGACGGGGGCAATCATCATCCGGATGAGCGCGACAAAAGCATCGCCCAGCGGTTTGAGAGCGGTGCCCGCGTGCGGAAAGAAGCGCCCGACCAGGATTCCCAAGCCGATGGCCACTAGCACCTGGACGTAGAGGATGGCATACCAAGGCCGACGCTGTGGCATGAGTGCCTTTTCTCCTTGTGGATTCAGCCGTCCTCGGGCCGTGGAGCCACGCGGACGGTTCCCGCTCTACTCTCAGTAAGCGCGGTTCAGCGGCGGCTCGCCGCCGATGAGCACGCGCTCCACATTTCGCCAAGCCGCCCGGCACAGAAATGCAGCGGCTTGCCGGGTCACACCGGCGATATGCGGCGTGAACAAGACCCGGCGGGCCGCTTCGCCTTCGAGCGCCAGCAGCGGGTGATCGGCCGCCGGTGGCTCCGCGGAATAAACGTCGATCGCAGCGCCACCGAGATGGCCAGACTGCAAGTGCTTGGCGAGCACAACTTCGTCAACAATGCCCCCGCGTGAAGCCTGGATCAGCACTGCTCCCGGCTTCATCAGAGCCATTTCCCGGTCCCCGAGAAACCCCTGCGTGGCTGGCAGGAGAGGCACATGCAAAGTGACCACGTCGGCGGATTGCAGCAATTGATCGAGCGAGAAGGATTCTGCGCCCAGCGCTTCGGCGGCCTCGAGATCGCGCGGCGCGGGATCGTAATAGCAGATCCGGCAGTTCATCTTGCGAAAAGCTTCCGCAACGGCCATACCAATGACGCCGAGTCCCACGACCCCGACCAGAAGTCCGTCGAGTCCAGCCAGGTTGTCCGTGATCATGCGGGAGCGAAAGGCGGCATAGTTTCCCTGCCGGATTTCCGCATCCGCCCAGGCGAAACGCCGCAGTAGAACTGAAGCCAGGGTCACGGTGTATTCCGCGACGGCGCTGTTGCTGCCCGCCGGCACATTCGCGACCGGAATGCCGAGCCGTTGCAAGGTGTTGCGATCGAGTCGATCGAGCCCTGCACCCGTAATTTGCACGAGCCGGAGAGAGGTACCCTCGAACCATGCGGCAGGCAGTTTCGGACCCACAGCTGGAATCACCAGAGCACGCGCCTGCTTCATCAGCGTGGGCAGATCAGCGTCGTGCGGGCCGCGGTAGGTAACGTTCCAAGACGCTGGAGGCAAAGCTCCGGCTCTTTCAAAATCGGCTTTCGGACGCAGACATAGAACATCCACACTCATGGTTATTTGGGAATCTTTGGGACGCCGGGTTCCTCGGTGCCCTGAGTGATGTCGGCTACCGGGAAAAAGCACAGCAAGCGCAGCGGGGCCGTTCCCGTGTTACGGGTGACATGCTTCTCGCCGGGCGGAATCAGGATGGTGTCGCCGGGATTCAGGATGTACTCTCCGCTCTCCGCGTAAGTTTTGCCGGTACCAGACAACACGAAGATGCATTCTTCAAAATCAAAATGATGGTGCGAGCCACGGGGCGTTTCGCCCGGTTCGGCGGGCAGAATCTCCGCCAGCCGCAGAGTCACCCCGCGCGCCCCATTTTTCCCGCAAACGATCTCCAGGGACGTACGGCCGGGAAGGCCCAGCCGGATCGCCTCCGCTTGAGTGAAAACGCGTGCCATCAATTCACCCGATTCAACTTCCGAAGTTCGCCGACTCCGCCCTGGACACGATCCAGTTGCTGGAAGATTTCTGTCGCGTCGGCGGCAATGGCGGTGGCGATGGCGTTCATCACCCGATGGCTTTTCTCCTTGGTCGCGTGCTGCGGAGTTCCATACCAACCCGTGGGCGCAATCGAACGCACGTCGGTCAGCACCGGCTGATAACTGCGCGTGCGGCGCAGGGCATCCATGCTGCGCGCGTGCTGCTGTTCGGAAGAATCGCCGATGCGGTCCAGGTGCACCAGGTCCTCCCGGTAGGCGAGCACGGCCAGAGTCTCAATTTCACCGCCGTGGGTGAGCCCGTTGCACTCCTTGCCAAACATTTCCTCCGCCACAAAACAGGCCTGCACGGTGAGCACCGTCATGCCGTACTCACGATGCAAGGCGTCGGCGGCAAGCGCGAGCGGAGGGATGTTGAGTTCGTGCCAGTTCAGAATCAGGAGATACTTGGCCCCGTGCTGGGCGGTTGAGGCGCAGGTCTCCTTGACCACCCGGATATAAGTTTCCGGCGTCAATGTGATCGTGCTTTCATAGGGCATGTGAATGGGAGTGACGCCCAACGGCCCGCCGGGCAACACCAAGCCGTCCATGCGCTCGGCGACACCGTGTGCGATCACGTTGGCCGCGAAAATGTCGGTCCCAGCCGGCAAGTGCGGGCCGTGCTGTTCGACGCTGCCCTGGGGCAGAATCACCAGAGGATTCTTTTTCAGCTGGGCAGCGATTTCCGGCTGCGTCAGGTCAATGAAGTATCGGCTAGGCAACATGGCCGCTCCCCTTTCCCACCCGGGTGCGTGCATCTTCGATCACTTCCGAGATGCGCACGCACTGTCCCTTGCGCTCAATCGAGCGCAAGGCGGCATAGACCATCGCGACCGCCGCATTCCCGTTGTGCGCGTTCAGTTCGTTCGACTTGCCGGTGCGGCAACTCTCGGCGAACATTTCCAGCTCCGCCTGGAACATGTCGCTTTCGCGAGGCTTCAGATCCTCGCGGCTGGCGTAGCCCGCCTTCCCTCTCTGGATGTAGAGCGTCGAGGTCTGGTGCAGTTTGTCCGGTGTGTCCCAAGTGCCGAAGTCAATTTCGTAATGCATGAGCCCCTTGGAACCAAACACCCGCACTGCGAAAATTCCGGGGGAGGTCCAGCACGAACCGACATAACCGACCTTGCCGTCAGCGAACTTCAGCAGCGTCATCGACTGATCGTCCACTTCGGCGCCCACGGGCGAAAGCTTCGACGCCATTGAACTGGCTTCCACAACTTCCCCGCCGAGATAGTGCAGCACGTCAAACTGGTGGATGGCCAACTGCGACAGCGGCCCGCCCGGAGCCCTGTCCTTGTACCAGCGCCAGGTCTTGGGCGTGAGTTCGAGGGCGCGTTCGTTGGAGAAGTTCGCCTCGAGGAACGCCACCCGCCCCAGTTCGCCGGCCGCGATCGCTTCGTGGATCTGGCGAATACCGGCCATCAGGCGCGCACTGTGGCCCACCGTGACCGTGATCCCGTATTTCTGTTCCAGAGCGGCGATCTCCAGCCCCTCTTCCAGCGTGCTGGCAATGGGCTTCTCGGTATAAACGTGCTTGCCCGCCTTGGCAACCTTGGCCGCAACCGGCAGATGTTGTTCATTGGGGACCGTCAGAATAACCCCACGAATCTCCGGATCGGCAAGCAAGGCTTCCAGGGTGGGCGTGGTGGGCATCCCCATTTCCTGCTGGAAGGCGTTACGCTTCTCTTCGGAGCGGCTGTAGCCAGCGACGATTTTCAGATGGTTGGACTTGCGGGCGGCGCGGGTCAGCACCTTGGCCCAGCGGCCAAGACCCACGATACCAACTTTCACTGGATGTGCGCTCATGCGGCCTCGTCATTAGATTTGTACAACAGAGTTGTACAACGATTTGTACAACTGCGCTGTCCGCAGCGGCCAGTTGCCAAACAGATGATACTGTCGTACAGTATTACGGTATGATCGAAAGGTCAAGCTCGATCCTGGCCGGCGGGGGAATTCTTCTCCCCATCCAGAAGGCCTCGGCCCCGCTCCGGCGCCAGGTGGTGGAGGAATTGCGCCAGTCGATTGTCGCCGGCCGGCTGCAGTCCGGCGCCCGCCTCATCGAACGCGAACTCGTCGCGATGATGGGGGTTTCGCGGACCGTGATTCGGGAAACCTTGCGCCAGCTCGAGTCGGAAGGGCTGATCGCCATGATTCCCAACAAGGGGCCGATCGTGCGTGAACTCACACTCGCCGAGGCCAAGGACCTGTACTCGATTCGAGCGGTGCTGGAGGGACTGGCCGCCCGCCTTTTCGTTGAAAACGCGGCCGACGCCCAGGTTGACCGGCTCGAGCAGGCACTGAATCTGATTGCGAAGGCCTACCGGAGCGAAGATCCAGACCGGATTCTTGAAACCAAGAACAGTTTTTATGACGCCTTTTTCGAAGGCGCCGGAAGCGAAACGCTGTCTTCGATGATTGGCACGCTGCACGGCCGGATCTGGCGTTGGCGGGCGCTGGGCCTGAGCCACCCGCAACGCTCCCTGGCCCGCTCCCAGGAAAGTGTCCGGAATCTCCGGGCCATGATTGCGGCCATCCGGAAGCGCAACCCGGGCCTGGCGGAGAAGATTATTCGGGGCGAGGTGACCCAGGCCGCCGCCGAAGTAACGCGCCTGTTGGCCGGCGCCAGTTCTGCTGGAACCGGGAAGAAGTGAGTTCGTACAGGATTTGTTTAGTTACAAGTTTGTTTATTTACAAGAAGGTGAGGCAAACACAATGGCTACGCATTTTATCGTTCACGACAAGGCCGACACGGTCGGCGTCGTGGTCGTCGAGGATGTACAGTCCGGCAAGGACGTGACGGGCTGGATCATGGAAACCGACGAAACCATCTCCCTACGGGCCCTGGACGCTGTACCTCTCGGCCACAAGATCGCGCTTCGCGACATCAAGCCGGGCGATACCGTTTTGAAATACGGTCACGATATCGGGCGCGCCGTTGCCGAAGCCGGCAAGGGACGTCACGTTCATATCCATAACTTAAAGACAAAGAGGTGGTAAAGATGAGCAGCTATCCATTTCATGGTTATCGCCGCGAAAACGGCCGAGTCGGGATCCGCAATCACGTCATCATCCTTCCCCTGGACGATCTTTCCAACGCCGCGGCGGAGGCGGTTGCCAACAACATCAAGGGCACGCTGGCCCTGCCGCACGCCTACGGCCGCCTGCAATTCGGAGAAGATCTCGAACTCTTCTTCCGCACGCTGATCGGCACCGGCTCCAACCCAAACGTTGCAGCCTGTGTGGTGATCGGCATCGAGCCCAGTTGGACCGGGCGGATCGTCGACGGCATTGCCAAGACGGGCAAGCCGGTCGCGGGATTCGCCATCGAAGGCAATGGGGACATCAGCACGATTGCCGCCGCCGCCCGCAAGGCGCAGGAGTTCGTGCAGTGGGCCTCGGAAAAACAGCGCGAAGCGTGCTCCGTCGAGGAACTTTTCGTCTCGACAAAATGCGGCGAGAGTGACACCACCTCGGGCCTCGCTTCCTGCCCGACCGTCGGCAACTTGCTCGACAAGCTCGATGCGGCGGGCGCTACCACCTGTTTTGGCGAGACTTCGGAACTTACGGGTGCTGAGGCCGTCTGTGCCAGCCGCGCGGCCAGCAAAGACGTCTCCGACCGCTTCATGCAGGTCTTCCGCTCGTACCAGGAAGTGATCGAACGTTACAGGACCAACGACCTTTTCGAGTCGCAGCCAACCAAGGGAAATATCGCCGGCGGTTTGACTACGATCGAAGAAAAGGCCTTCGGTAATCTGCAGAAGATCGGGCGGAAAGCGAAATTCATCGACGTGCTGAAGCCGGCCGAAGCCCCGGCAAAGGGGGCGGGCTTATACTACATGGACACTTCTTCGGCGGCGGCGGAGTGCGTCACGCTTCAGGCGGCGGCCGGTTTTGTGGTCCACCTTTTCCCCACCGGACAAGGCAACATCATCGGAAATCCGATTGAGCCGGTCATCAAACTCACGGCGAACCCAAGAACCGCGCGCACCATGAGCGAGCACGTCGATCTGGATGTTTCAGGCATTCTGCGGCGGGAAATGACATTGGATGAGGCGGGCGACCGCTTGATTGATATCATGATCCGGACGTGCAATGGGCGGCTCACCTGCGCCGAAGCGCTCGGACACCGTGAGTTCGTTCTGACCAAGCTCTATCAGAGCGCATAGAAGATTGGAGGGTCCAGGCTCATGCCAGACAATAGGGAACGCTCCCGGCAAAGTGAGCGCTCGTTCGTGACCGCAAGCTCCGGAACCGACGCAGGCGAGCACGCGACGCTTCCTGCGAGCCAATCTTCGCGCGGGATGGCGCGCGGCCTGACGCTGCTCAACTTGCGCCGCGACGGAAGATACCGGCTCGGTGTCAAGACCAGCAGGGGCATCCTCGATGCAGGAGAGGCGGCCCGACTGCTTGGCCTGCCCGCTCCGGCGGACATGGATGACTTGCTGCAAAATGAACAAGGTCCCAGCCTGAACGCGCTGGTGGATGCCGCGCTGAAATCCGAAACCGCTCGCGTGGCATTTCTCGACGAGGCGGATGTCGAGTATGGCCCCGTCGTAACCCGCCCGGAGAAAATTCTCTGCGTCGGCCTGAATTACCGCCAGCATGCGGCGGAAATGGGCAAGCCCATCCCGCCGTACCCTGTGCTCTTCAGCAAGTTCAACAACACGCTCCACCATCACAAAGGAGTCATCAAGCTCCCAGTCGAGGCCGCCAGCAAGTTCGATTACGAAATCGAACTCGTGATCGTGATGGGAAAAGAAGCCAGGAACGTGGCTGAAGCGGAGGCGCTCTCCTATGTGGCTGGGTACTGCACCGGGAACGACTTCACCGCGAGAGATCTCCAGATGTTGCCGGGCGGGCAGTGGCTGCTGGGAAAAACACCCGACTTGTTCGCCCCGCTGGGCCCTTATCTGGTGACGGCGGACCAGGTGGATCCCGACAACCTTCGGGTCGAGTGTCGGGTGAATGGCGAACAGCGCCAGGACTCGAACACGCAGGACTTCATCTTCAACACTCGCCAGATCATCAGCTACATTTCCCGCTTTCTTACGCTGAAGGCAGGCGACATCATTTTCACCGGTACGCCCGGAGGCGTCATCCTCGGTTACGCCCCGGAAAAACAGGTCTGGCTCAAGCCCGGCGATACGGTCGCCTGCAGTGTGGGAAACCTCGGCGAGCTGAGATTCGAACTGGCTTGACCCTGGAAGCGCTGCCGCAGGTGGAAACATAACAAGGGGGACACACATGCTGACGATGGTCTGGCGGAATCGCTTTTCTTTTCTCAACTTGCTCCTGGCGGTCGCGATGATGGGCAGCAGTTCATCGGCGCAGGAACTGCGCGATCGGACTCTGGATGAGATCAAGGTGGAAGCCCTGCACCGGGCGGAGACGGGGATGTACCCGCTGATCGGGCTGGATCCGGCCGACGTCCGGGAAGCGTTCGCTTCCATCCATTCCACCGATGCCGACGAATGGGCGGCCGCTTTCAGTGCCGTCGCCGACCGCTACATGGCGCAGGCCAAGGCGCTGGAAGCGACTGATCCCGCCAAGGCCAACGCCAACTATGTGAGGGCATGGCGCGTCTATTCCTTTGGCCGCTGGCCGGTACCCTTGTCACCCGGGCAAAAGAGCGCCTACGCAAAAGCACTCGAGGCTTTTCTCGCACACGGCCGCCTGCTGGATCCACCTCTCGGAGTCGTTCACATCCCGTTTGAGGGCTCCCAGATTACCGGTTATGTGCGGTTCCCCAAGAACGCCAAGGGGCCCGTGCCGATGGTGATCGCCATCAGCGGGCTCGACAGCCGCAAAGAGGATCTTTCGGAGAATTTCGGCCTCGTTTTACCTTCTGGCATCGGCTTTATCGCCGTCGATTCTCCCGGCACCGGCCAGGCGCCCATCAAGGCGAGCGAGACGGCCGACCGGATGTTTTCGAAAGTGATTGACTACCTGCTGACCCGGCCGGAGGTGGACAAGACCAGAATTGCCGTCGATGGCCAGAGTTTCGGCGGTTACTGGGCGGCCAAGCTTTCCATCGTCGAGCACAGCCGTCTGCGGGCTGTTGTGGCGCAGTCCCCACCTGCGCACGCAACCTTCCAGAAGGACTTCCTGCTGAACAAGACGCTCGGCAACCGCGAATATCTCTTCGGCCTGATCCCTGCCCTGATGAGCATCTACGAGGGAGTAAAAAGTGTGGACGATCTAGCGGTCCTGTTTCCGAAAATGTCGCTGGTGAGCCAGAATCTCATTGGGAAGCCAACCGCGCCCATGCTCATCATCGCGGGGGCCCTAGACACGCAGGTGCCGATCTCCGACACTTATCTCCTGCTCACCAACGGCGACGTCCCGAAGGAAGCCTGGATCAATCCTCAGGGCGGTCATCTGGGACGCCAGGTGAAAATCTGGCCGGATCCGGTAATTTTCAAGAAGGTCATCATCCCCTGGCTGACACGCACGCTCGACGTCCAGGCTCCTTGAGGAGACTGGCCGGGATTAGAACAAATCCGGAGTTGCTGTGACCACAGGCAACTGCCGAGCTGCGCTCGGCTTGGACGGCCGAGGGCGGCCGTCCCTACGCGAGCGGGGTGCAGCAACGCTGAATCCGCTCTAGCCGGAATCCATTCGAGCATTTCAACTCGCTTTCCCTTTTAGGCCATCCGGAACTAAGGGCAGAGCGCGGAGCCGCACGCCGGTTGCGTCGAAAATGGCGTTGCCGATCGCGGGCGCCAGCCCCAGCAGCGGTGCCTCGCCGCCGCCGGCCGAGGGAAGATCCTTACGGTCCAGCAGCACGGTCTCGATTTTCGGAACGTCCCGGAAGCGTGGAACGCGGTATTCAGAAAACTTTCCGTTGATCACCCGTCCGTTCTCGAACTGGATTGCCTCGAACAGCGCGCCTCCCAGACCTTGAATGTTGGAACCGTCAACTTGATTGCGCAGGTTGTCGGGATTGACAATCGCGCCACACTCGAAGGCGGTGACAACATGCAACACCTTTACGTCACCCGTCTTCTGATCTACCGCAACCTCGGCAAACGTAGCGATGTTCCCGCCTTTCTCGAATCCGCCGCCCATCCCCAAGCCGTGTCCCGCTTCCTTCGTCCGCCCCCAGCCGATCTTCTTGGCAGCCGCCTCAAATACGGCGCGCAGGCGGTCGTTCTTCAGATTCTTGAGCCGGAACTCCAGCGGATCGATTTTGGCCAAGTGCGCCATTTCATCCATGAACGTTTCGCGGGCAAAGTGGTTGGCCGTGGCCGCCAGCGCGCGGTACGACCCCTGGCGCAACGGCGACCGGGACGGATGGAACACAATCTTCTGGTTCGCAATGTCGTAATAGGTCTTGATGCCAGCGGCGCCGGAGTTGTAATTGTGGAATTCCCATGCCGTGATGGTCCCGTCTTTCAGCGCTCCGCCAGTTACCTCGATCACGCCAGCCGGACGGAAGTAGGCCCAGGTGAACTCTTCTTCCCGGGTCCACACCACTTTGACGGGACGTTTCGCGGCGCGGGCCAGCCGGGCCGCTTCCACCGAAGTTTCGCCCGTGTGCTTTCCCCCATACGCAGAGCCGGTATCGAGAGTGATCACGCGCACGCGTTCTTCGGGGATTCGAAAAGCGGTGGCGAGTTCGGCGCGCACGCCAAATGGCCGTTGGCCACCAGTCCAGACCGTGAGATCGTCTCCGTCCCACTTCGCGACCGCAGCCCGGGGCTCCAGGGGAGCGTGCGCGATGTACTGCACGGTGTAGGTCTGTTGCAGGCGATGATCCGCGGAAGCCAGCGCCTTTTCCACCGAACCGATCTCGATGTGGGAGTCATACCCCTGCGGATCTCCTCCCTCCGTCGCGTTCTTTTTCAGATGCTCGAACAGATCCTTGTTCGACGGCTGGGGCTCGGACTTCCACTCCGCATGGATCGCCGCGATGGCCTGGGCGGCAGTTTCCTTACTCGGCGCCGTCACTCCGATGAAATTGCCGTCTCGGACCACGGTCACGCCGGGTATCTGTTCCGCATCGTGCAGGTCCACGGAAACCAGCGTGGCGCCAAAGGAAGCAGCTCGCAGGACCTTGCCGTGCACCATGCCGGGAAGCGCATGGTCGGAAGGATAGCGATGCCTCCCAGTGACGAAATCTCTCCCCTCGACTTTGGCGACTGGCTGTCCGGCAATCTTCCATTCCGTTGCAGGGGTAAGGTGGTCCTCCGCGGGAACCGCCTGCACCAACTGTTGCCCCTGAACCAGCGCTGAGTAGGCAATGGATTTCCGGGTGACAGGATCACTGATGCGGCCATCCGCCGCGATCAGGCGTGTGCGATCGACCTGCCACTGTGACGCAGCGAATCCAACCAGCAATTCCCGCGCCGCCGAAGCCACGGTCCGGAGGCGCAACCCCATGATCGGTGTTGTACGGCTCCCGAACGTGCCCATATCGAAGGGCGTGAGCTGCGTATCTCCCATAACCAGCTTGATTTTTTCCATGGGGACGCGCAGTTCCTCTGCAACCGCCTGGGTGAGGGAGGTACGAATGTTCTGCCCATTTTCCGCTTTGCCTGTAAATACCGTGACGGTTCCGTCTTCCCCAATATGAAGCCAGGCTCCGATCTCCTTCGGCAGTGAATCTTCGCTGAAGCGTTTGCCGCCCCCCGACTCCTGGGCCACCTCGGTGTCCTTGAGAGCGCAGACAACCAGGACACCCGCACCCAGGAACTTGAAGAACCCCCGCCGGCCGATTTCAAAGTGGTAGGTGCGCGGCGCAGTGAGTTCGTAGCGCTCCGGTTCCAGCGGGTTCTGAAGATGCTTGTCATTCATCGCCGAGACTCCTTAGCCGTTTTTGCCGCGCGCTGGATCGCAGCCACGATCCGAGGGTGAGTCCCGCAGCGGCAGATGTTGCCTTGCATGTGCTCCACCGTCTCCGAGGGCGTTGGGTTGGGATTGGTCTGCAGCAGCCCCACCGCCGACATGATCATTCCCGAAGTGCAGTAGGCGCACTGCATCGCGCCTTCGTCGAGAAACGCCTGCTGCAACGGGTGCAGTTGTTCTCCGGAGGCCAGTCCCTCAATCGTCGTGATCTGCTTACTGCCGATTGATCCTATCTGCGTGAGGCACGATCTTCTCGCTCGCCCATCAATCAGGACAGTACAGGCGCCACATTGACCCTCGCCGCAGCCGTACTTGGTCCCGGTAAGATCCAACTGGTCACGCAACACCGAGAGCAGACTGCTGCTCTCCTCGGCATCGACGGCATACTTGTGTCCGTTTACGATTAATTGCGCTACTCTCGCCATCCCTGCCACCTCAGAGTCAACTTGCGCGAACCCACATCCCGGCGGAAGATGCCGGCAGGTTCGGTTTCGAGATCATATACCGAATCTCCGGCCGCAATGCAAACTGTGCGGTGGTGCCATGTTTAGCGACCAGATGCCGATCGCTTTTCAGCCCAGAACCTGCTGGTTTATTTTCTCCGTCAGAAATTCCCGTTTCCAGTGTGTGCTATTATGTGCGACCAACAAGGAGGTTCCATGAGCGCGATGACGCGGCGCGGATTCGTAAAGGGTGCGGCAGCAATAGCGCCGCTGGCTTTTACGCCGTTTTCACTGGGCGAACAGGCAGATACGAACGAGCGCTTCGATATTGTTGTCGCCGGCGCCGGGCATAACAGCCTGGTGGCGGCCGCCTATCTGTCAAAAGCCGGTTACCGCTGCCTGGTCCTGGAAGGGCGCCCCGTGATTGGCGGTGGGGTGAAGACCGCCCAGTTGTTGCTGCGCGGCTTGAAGGACGACGTGTGCTCGACGGCGCATTCGTTCATCCAAGACAACCCGATGATGCGCGACAATGAGCTGGGACTGGGAGAGTACGGCCTGGAATACATTGACCCGGACCCGATCTTTCATGTGCCGTTTCCCGACGGGAGTTATCTCACGCAGTGGCGGGATGTGGACCGCACCTGCGACGAATTCGCCAAGTTTTCCAAGAAGGACGCGGCCGCCTACCGCCGCATGTTGAGCGAATACGAATCGGTCAAGCCGATTTTCGTGGCCTCGTCGTTTTCACCCATCGGGTTTGGCAAGCCGCTGAACGACCGCCTGAACGAGCATCCCAAAGGCAAGCTGTGGCAACGCCGGCTCGGCATGTCCGCCTGGGAAATCATCCGCGACACGTTCGAGGATGACCATTGCCGATCCTTCATGCTCATCATGGCCCACCTGGCGGCCGAGCCGCCGGATGCCCCCACCACGGGACGGCTGGCCTTCGGCACCGCGCGCCAGCAACGCATCGGCCGCCCCATTCCCAAAGGCGGTTCCGGGGTACTGACCCAGGCCCTGGGACGCTTCATCGAAGCCCACGGCGGCGTGATTCTCACCAACAAGTGGATCGAGCGCTTTATCGTGGAGAACGGTAAATGCGTCGGCGTGGAGTGCCAGGACAAAAGTGCTTATCGCGCCAGCAAGGCAGTTCTCTCCACCATCCACATCAAACACCTTGTCAACATGGCGCCGCGCGAGTTGTGGCCCCAGGACTTCCTGGACGGTGTCGATACCTGGCAGGCCGAACATGCCATGTTTGTTACCCACTACGCTACGACGGAACCACCCAGATACGCGATCCAGGGCGGAACCATTGCACCTTGTGAGTCGGGAGTTTTGGAAACGCCCGAACGCGCGCTTCGCTTCGGGTACGACGACGCCCGCGGCGCGGTCAATCTGGAAAATCCACCTCTGCAAATCATCTGCTGCACGGTGCCAGATCCATCTCGCGCCCCGGCCGGGGTCCATAGCGTCAAGGTGGTCGGATGGCAACCCTACGAACTCAAAGAAGGCCCGGAGCACTGGGATGCCATCAAGAACGAAGTCTCGAATGCCAATCTGCGCTACTTGCGCCGCTTCGCGCCCAACTTAACGGACGACAAGATCCTGGCGGGGTTTATCGAGAGCCCGCTCGACATGGAGCGCATGAATCCACACTTCTGGCACGGCAGCGCTCACGCGGGGGCGCAAACTCCGTCGCAGATCGGCGCTCTCCGTCCCATGCCCGGCTGGGCGCAACACCGCATGCCCATCCCGGGGCTGTATCAAACCGGCGCCACCACGCACCCAGGAGGTTCTGTCACCGGCGGCCCCGGGCGCAATGCGGCGATCGTGATGTTCAAGGATTTCGGCACGAGCCTGGAAGAAGTGCTCAAGAAAAAAGCGTAATCGTCAAGCCCCGGGAGGAATACTTGTGAAGCGACACGAAGGATGCTTCGCCCTCATCGCTGTATTGTTTATCGCCTCGCTTGCGCTTCAAGCCCAGAGCGGGACACCTGCCTCCGCAGTTCCGCAGGCCGTACCCGATAACCCTCTGCGGCCCGCGCCGCCAGAACAGCCGATTCCTTACAGCCACAAGAAACACCTGGCGATGGGTCTGCACTGCGAGTTGTGCCACAAGAGTCCCGAGCCGCGCACGCAAATGACCTTGCCCGCAGTTACCACCTGCATGGAATGCCACGCGGACGTGGCCACAGACAAACCGGCCATCCAGAAGCTGACCGAGTTTGCGAAAGCACAGAAACCCGTGCCCTGGGTGCGCGTTTACAACTTGCTCCCGGGCGTTTCCTGGAGCCACGGCACCCATCTGAAGGCTGGAATGAAGTGCGAGATGTGCCACGGTGACGTCGCCCAGTTGGAGGCTATGGCGGAGGTCACCAGCGTGACCAGCATGTACAGCTGCCTGGAGTGCCACGAGAAAAACCACGCCAAGGCGAGCTGCAACACCTGCCACAAGGGTCCGGGCGACTAGAGCGGATCAGCATTGCTGTAGCCGGCTCGTGTAGGGACGGGCGCCCTCGCCCGTCCAAGCCGAGCGCAGCTCGGCAGCTGCCTGTGGTCACAGCAACTCTGGATTCGTTTTAAAACCTTGATCGGCCAGTTCCGATGTCAGCATCCCGCCCTGCAGGGTTCCGCCTCTCGCCTTTCTATTGGACCGCCGTCTGCTGGCTGAAAGCCATCTGCCACGCGCCACCCCGCTTAATCCAGATGCGAGTTACCTGCGTCGGTTTGTTCGTACCCTGCTGGTGACGCGCCGTCATCACAATGGCGTCCGGGAAGTCAAACATGTGCCCTGACACCAGCGGAATCGGAGCGGAGTTGGCGCCGGTCTGCTTTTGCTTGTCAAGGATGGCCATCCGATCCGCCTTCGTCAGCACGTGATCGTTGTTGGAATTGGTGAGTGTAAATTCATCCGCGATGTGTTGGGCCCAGCCTTGGGAGTCGTGGTCCGTAACGCACGTCTCCAGGGCTTGCCAGGACGCGATCACGCCTTGCTCGTCCGCGTTCCTGGGCTGGTACGGTACGGTTTTGCAGGGGTTCTCACATTCTTTCAGTCCGGGCCCCGCCGGGACTGCCTGCGCCGCCAACGTGGTCTCGTGGTATGCCAGTACCCGCCATCCACCGGATCGCTTTACCCAGACGCGCGCCGTCCGCAGCCTCCCTTGGGCAGCCGTCACCAGGCCGACTTCGCCATAGATGCGATGCTGCGCATCGGCACCAGCCTCGCCCCCGGTTGCCGGCAGAGCCTGAAGAAGCTGCTCTCGGGTGAGAGTCTTCCCGGCGGAGTCGGTCCAAGTGAAATCATCGTCAAGAAGCGCCCCAAGAACGATTTTGTCGCCCTTGCCCAAGGCTTGAACAAAATCATGGTCGGCTTTGAGCAGTTCCGTCTCGCCCGTGGAGGCGGCCACTCCGGTCAACTGCAAGATCATGGCAGCGCAATACAACATGCTAACGGCACAGACACTCACAAGAGTTTTTTTCATCGTTCTCTCCTCGAACCCTGGTTTTGAGTAAAATCGGCCTTCCTGGCGTCGGGTCAGTCGCGAAATCGGCTCGTCCTCCCCCGACGAGAGAGCAAACCGCGGGTGCCGCCGGTGCCTTGGCTAGGCCGTAAGCGGGCACGATAACACAAAATTTTGATGTACCCGATTAAAAAGTTGCTTGACTATCAAGCCACAGGACTGTATAGCTGTCAAACCAGACAGCATTAGAACGTTTACCACCATTACTGCATCAGGAGGGTTTCGCGTGCAATCTCGGACTTTGGAGCTGTCGCAGTGGTCGTCTCCCCGTGTGAGAAGAAGTCTTCAAGCCTTCGCTTCGATCCTTGTTCTCGGTGTTCTTTGTCTCGTCAACCTGCCCTTGTTCGCACAGAGCAATTACGGACGGATTCTTGGCAACATTCATGATGTGACCGAAGCCAACGTTGTTGGAGCCACGGTGGTTATCACCGACGTGCAGAGAGGGATCAGCAGGACTCTGACCACGGACGCCTCCGGCAACTACGCAGCTCCAAACCTCGAGCCGGGGACGTATACGGTCCACGTCACCGCCAAAGGCTTTAAGACGGTCGATCACACGAACATCACGATCGAGGTGGCGAAGGACGTCCTGGTCGATATTGCACTACCCACCGGCAGCGTCAGCGAAACCATTGAGGTCACAGAAGCTCCTCCGTTGATCGATACAACCAGCGCGACCCTGGGCGGAACCATCAGCAACGCCGAGATCAACGAGATCCCGCTGAATGGGCGCAATTACCAGAACCTGATCACGGTGCGCCCGGGCGTGGTGCGCTACCCCGGCGGCGGGTTTGCCACGCTGAGCACGGACGGCGTTCGCCCCGAGGACAACGTGTTCATCATGGACGGTCTGAATGGCGACGAGCCCTTCTCCCAACAGAGCATGATCAATGGCCCGCCTCTGTTTGGCGATACCACGACGACCCTGCCCATCGATGCCATCCAGGAGTTCAACACGCTGCAAAACCCGAAGGCCGAGTACGGCTGGAAGCCGGGCGCGGTCGTGAACGTGGGATTGAAGTCGGGCACAAACGGCCTGCACGGCACGGCTTATGCCTTTGGCCGGGACAGCGCCTTGGATGCCAAGAACTACTTCATTGGGCAGGAACTGCCGATGAACTTGCAGCAGTTTGGCGCGACGGTTGGCGGCCCCATCAAGAAAGACAAACTTTTCTACTTTGGCGGCTTCGAAATCCAGCGCTATGACACCACCAGCCCCTACATTCTCAACAGTCCGGTCACGGTTTCGCTGCCGGGGAGCGGAGGGAGCGGCTGCGTTTTCCTTACGACGGGCAATTGCAAGATCAGCATCCCGGACGCAACGGCCGATATTCTAGCGGGGGGATTTTCGATCAACTCCCTCAGCCAGACGCTCGCTGCACTCTACCCGACCAACAACGGAACCTTAATACCCGGCAATCCGAAGCAATTCAGTCCCAAACTGATCAGCACCATCCACCAAAACAGCGCGCTGGGAAAGGTCGACTACCATGTCAATGAGCGCTCCCTCCTGACGGGCGAATACTTCTTCGGCCAACTGGATGGGACCGTCAATGACGCGCCCACCGAACTAGCGAGACCCTGGGAATTGCTGGTGCACACGCGCGCCGAGGTGTTTGGCGCCAACTGGATCTGGAATCCCAGTTCCCGCTGGGTCAACGAAGCCCGCTTTGGCTATAGCCATTTCTATCAGCCTTCGCAAACCGTTGATCACAACGTCCCGGCGAGCCAGTATGGCATCAACACCGGAATCACGAACCCACTCCTCGGTGGGCTGCCGGACATTCGCATTCAGGGTTTTGCACCCTTGGGACAGAGCTATTTGAAAATCCAGGGGCCGGACCAGGTGATCCAGTTTTCCGATAGCGCCTCCTATACCCGGGGGAAGCACGCCATCAAGTTCGGCGGCGAGTTCCGCCACGACACAGTCACCGGCGCCGCTTACCGGGAAGCGAAAGGGCGGATTGATTTCCGGTCGACTACGCAGGTGCCGGCTTTCGCCGGGGCCACTGCCTTGGAAAACTTCCTGGCTGGTGTGCCCGATAGCGGGCAAACGCTCCTTGGCGATCCGCTCCGGCATATCCATTTTGAGCAGTTTGCCGCCTTCGTGCAGGATGACTTCCGGGTTGCGAAAGACCTGACGTTGAACCTGGGAGTCCGCTATGAATTGAACACGGTGATCAAGGAACAACACGACCTCCTGAGCAATTTCCTCCCCAGCACTGGAATTGTCCAGGTCGGGCACGGCCTGAGCTCTCCCTACAACGGCGATCACAACAATTTCGCTCCCCGCGCTGGTTTTGCGTGGAACGTGAGCGGCAGCAACAAGACAGTCGTACGCGGCGGGGTCGGCGTTGCCTACGAGACCCTGGGGGCAAACATGTTCCTGTTATTCGCCAACCGCATGGGTCTCAACACCGACCCCTCGGGAGCGATCATCAATGCCAGCGGGGGCACGTCCGGCGGCAACGTTCAGGTGGCTCCGATTACCTATCCCGGCACCAGCCTGAACTGGACCACAGCCGGGCCGGTCTTTCAGAACACGAACACCACCCTGAATTGTTATCTGAACCCGTGCGCCGTCCTCGGCGTGGACCGCAACGTACGGACCCCGTATGTCACCAGTTGGAACATCGGCATCCAGCGCTCGTTGGCGGACAACGTCTCCCTGGAAATTGGATACGTAGGCAACCATGGCTCGAAGCTGATGGGGGTACGGGACATCAACCAGGTGGATCCCACTACCCAACTCGGCCCCTACAGCGCCCAGTTCCCGTACCTCTCATACATCAACATGCTGTCGAACCAGGACCGGTCGAACTTCCACAGCTTGCAGGCCACCCTTACCCAGCGTAACTACCACGGGCTTTCGATTACCGCGGGCTATACCTACGGTCATGCCTTGGACGACACTTCCTCCAACTGGGGAGCCGCGCCGCCCCAGGACAGCACCAATCTCAACTCGGAATACGCCAGCAGCGACTTCGACGTCAGGCACCGGCTCACCCTTACCACGACCTACGCGTTGCCCGGCAAGAAAGGCTTTGGGCAAATGCTGGAGGGGTGGCACTTGAATTCGATTGTCTCCCTGCAAAGCGGTCAGCCCTGGACGGTCCAGGACACCAGCAACGGCATCAGCGACAACGGAATGCCCGCCGGTGAGGTCAACAATCCCGATTGGGTGTACTCCGGTGGGGAACGTTGGAATTTTGTCGGCAATCCCGCGGACTTCAAGCCCACGTCCACCGGTCTTCCCTATTACACGGGCGTTGCCGCTACAGATTTCCCTACTTCCTGCGCCAACAATGCCGAACTAGCGCAATTGCAGGCGTATGGTTGCTACGCTGCGGGTCCCGGCAACCGGTCGGCGCTCGTCCCACCAAACCCATACACCTTCGGGAGCATGGGCCGCAACCTGTTCCGGGACACCGGCTTCCGCAACTGGGACCTGTCCGTCTCCAAGGTCTGGAACTTCCGGGAACGGTTCCGGGCACAGTTCCGCTTCGAGATGTTCAACGTCCTCAATCACGTGAACCTTGCCAACCCATACGGTGGTCAAAACGGCTTTGGCGCGGGCGCGTTCAACGATCCCTCGTCGGGCGGAGGCAGCTTCGGTTGCGGCTGCGCCACGCCCGATGTCGCCGCTTCGAACCCCGTTCTCGGTTCGGGCGGAAACCGCAAGCTCCAATTGGGCTTGAAGCTCAGCTTCTAGCCATTCCGTAAACCAGCATACCCAAGGGGCTGGACTCAAAATCCGGCCCCAAACCTTTCGTAGTGGACTTACCGAATCCAGGAAGTGAGGAACCGGCCATGCCCCGTCAATCGGAAAAACCCGATCCGAAATCGAAAGCAGCGAAGTCCAGCCGGCGGCAGTTCTTGAAACTCGCCACGGGAGCGGGCGCCGGAATGGCAGTCGCGGGCGCCGCCCTGCCGGCGTGGGCAGACCGGCACGCCTCTCCGACGCCGAACAGTCTCACCTACCTCGACCGCCGGATGTACATCCACAACATGGAAATCATCGCGCACATCTTGCCCGGTGAGGACCGCGGCGGCAAGATGCAGATGATGTCCACCGGCAAACAGCGATTCCTCTTTCAACAGGGAGACGTGATCGATGTTTCCGATCCGCGCAAGCCCACGATGTACAACCAGCACGGGTATCAGGGCAATCAGGTGCAAGTCGCCTACAACAAAAACCTGAAGAAGTGGATTCTGATGACCGGGGCCTCCGCACCCATCACGGCTTCAACGCCGACGGCGCCCAACGGCAAGTACGACGACCCGAAACTGCTGGAGCCCTGGAGGAATTACAAGGGCCTGCGCGGGGTTCGTTTCTGGGATGTTACCGATCCCTCGAAAATCGTGAAGCTTTCAGAATTCAGCACGGGCGCAACCGGATCGGGCACGCACCGCAACTATTACGACGGTGGCCAGTACGCCTATCTCGATACCGCCCCCGACGATACGTTCATTCACCAGCCTTCCTACTTCCGGCCGCTCGTCAACGGCAACATGATCGTGGACTGTTCCGATCCTTCCAACCCCAAGGAAGTCTCGATGTGGTGGATACCGGGATCGAAAAAAGGAGAGGAAGCGGAATACAACAAGTGGATCTGGTCCAAGCTGGTTCCCCCCAAAGTGCATCCCGATCAGACGCCCTTTGCGGGCCTGCACGGGCCCGTTTATGTACCGAAGAAGCTCGAGGACGGGGGCACTCGCGGCTACGGCGCGTGGGGCTGCAACGGGTTCATCATCCACGACCTCTCGGACGTGAAGCACCCCAGGGAAATTGGCCGCTTCGAGCCGCCAGCCCAGTATTCCGGGATGGGTATTGCTTTCCACACCATCTGGTGCGGGATGCTGGAGCGCGGCTACGTCATCACGAATGGGGAAACTACCAATTCAGACTGCAACCAGATCTACTTGCCCAACTGGATCGTTGACATCCGCGACGAGGAGCACCCTGTACCGATTGCGCAGCTGCCTCGGCCGGTGCCGCCGCCCGAAGCGCCGTATCGCGACTTCTGCTTCAAGCGCGGCCGCTTCGGCACACACAACCCGCCTCACCTGAAGGCTCCGGGCACAATCTCTCCGAATTTCATCGCGTATTCCTACTTCGACGCGGGCCTGCGCTGTTATGACATCGGGGACTTGTCCCGGCCGGAAGAGGTCGCCTACTTCATTCCCCCACAGGGCGGCGATCTGCACGAGTTCGCGAGTTGGAACCGGACCGTGGACAACTGTCTTATTGAGTGGGACCGGAACATCATCTACTGCGCTGCGGACACGGGAATCTACGTGCTGAGCTGTCCCAACCTGGGAAAGCCGATCCTCGATCCGATGCCTGTGAGCAAGTGGTCCCTCCCGAAGTTGAACGAAGGCGCGGCGTAAGGCGTTCGGTAGCAGTCAGTCGGTAGCAGTCAGAAGGAGGGGAGAATCGATGAAGACTACAGCTGAAGTTTTGTTTGCCGGTGTGATCGGTCTGGCCGGCCTTCTGTTCCCGCAAGTCGTGCCGAGCGCATGGGCGCAGCTTCCGAGTGGGAACCCGGCCGTCGCGGAAACGCCGACGCATGGCTACGTCATCACAAAACCGGTCCCAGGCTCGAAGTACCCGGCAGACTATACGTTCGTCCTGACCCGCGACGAGATTTACGTCCCCATCATTGTCCGCAAGCCGGCGGGCAACGGCCCCTTTCCTGTCATCACCATGGGCTCCGGCGAAGGGCGAGAGGGGATGACCAAGGTCGAACGGCTGATGGAGCGCCTGGCGCCGATGCAGGATCGCATGATCGAGCGTGGATACGTGGTCGTCACGCTGAACTACCGCAACGAGATTCCGTACCTCTACGAGAAGCTCCAGGAGCCGGCAAAAAATCTTCCCGACAGCATCAGCGGCGAAAGACGCACGCTGAAATCGGTTCCGACGCTCGACCACCAGGATCTGATCGCGATCCTGAAGTACCTCAGAAGTCTGCCCTACATCGATAAGAATGGAGTCGGCGCCATGGGTGTGAGCCACAGCGGCGAGATGATCCTGAAAGCCGCTGCCGAGTACGACTTCAACGCGGGCGTGTGCATCGAGCCGGCCGCGCACGAGTTCCTTCAGGTCAACACCGGCCCGACTGCGCCGCGCAAGAATAACGAAATCCAGTACAACGACATTGAGGTTGCCCGTAAGAACGCCGACAAGGATGCCGCCATGGGGCGCGTCCGAAGAATCCACACGCCCATCCTGATCTTCGGCCGTGAAACCGACCATCAGCAAGGCATCTTCAAGTTGACGACGGAATGGATGAAAGAGGCCGGCAAAGACGTCACCTGGGAAAGCTTCGACCATCCGGTGCACGGATACGTGTTCATCTACCGCCAGCCGGATGGCTCTTATAAACCGGACCCCATGCAGGAAAAAGCTTTCGAGATCTTCATGTCGTATTTCGATAAGCACTTGAAGCATTCCAGCGAGGCCAAGTGAGGATCATGACCATTGCCTGCGGAGCGCGCTTGCTGGTCCGGCTCGTCCTGGCTGCAGCCAGCGGCGTTGCGTTAGCGCAGGCAGCGCAAGTGCAGACGATCCGAGTGATTTCTCTTCCTGGCCGGCCGCTCCCGGTTGTGGTGGCGCAGTCGCAGGGGATTTTTTCCAGGTACGGTATCGAGGTCCAGGTCGAGTCAGCGCAGAATTCGGAGATGCTGCGCGCCAACCTGGCGAACGGGACCGCCGACATCGCGCACGCCGCCGTTGACAATGCGGTCGCCATGGCCGAGATGGCTGGCGCCGACGTTGCCATCGTCATTGGCGGTGAAGGAACGTTGAACGAACTGATCGCACAACCGGAGATTCACTCCATTGCAGATCTCCGCGGTCGAACGGTTATCGTGGACGCTCCCAACACCGCCTTTGCCCTGCAACTGAAGAAGATTCTCCTGACGAGCGGGCTCCAGGCGGGACGCGACTACGAAATTAAACCGGTTGGGGCGACTCCCCTTCGCCTGCAGGCGATGCGTGACCATAAGGAATATGCCGCTTCCATGCTCGGTCCGCCAACTTCGTTTCTGGCCAAGCGCGACGGCTTTGTGAGCCTCGGCTCGGCCCGGCACTTTCTCGGATCGTACCAGGCGGCGGGGGGATTTGTGCGGCGTCAGTGGGCCCACGATCACTCGGAGCTCCTTGTGCGCTACCTGGCGGCCTACGTGGAGGCGCAACGCTGGCTGTTGTCTCCGGCCAACAAGCAACCGGTCATCGAGTTACTGACGAAAGAGTTCCACATTCCGGAGCCCGTGGCCAGCCAGACGTACGAAGTCCTCGTCAGCAGCCACCAAGGCCTTGCTGACGGCGCCCGTTTGGACAGCGAGGGCTTCCAGAATGTGCTGCGGCTGCGCGCGGAAGTCGAGGGCCAGTGGGATGGCCGGGTACCCTCCCCCGAGAAGTACTACGATCCCTCCTACTATAACCAGGCGCTCTCGAAGCTGAAATCGGCTCGCTGATTCCCGGTTGGCGCGCGCAGCGTTCTGCAATTGAGCCGGAAGGCTGAAAGGAAGAGCTGCGGAAATGAATGTTGGTTTCGTTGGTCTCGGCGCCATGGGATTGCGGATCGTTCCCCGCCTGATCGCAGCCGGGCACACGGTCACGGGCTGGAACCGGAGCAAGGCAAAGGCGGAGCCTCTTCTCAAGTTGGGCATGCGCTGGGCAGACACACCCCGCGAAGTCGCGCACGAGTCGGAAGTGGTTTTTTCCATCGTCACCGACGCTGCCGCGGTGAGAGCGGTGGCGCTCGGAGCGGAGGGCATCATTGCCGGCTTGAAAAAAGACGGCGTGTACCTGGACATGAGCACCATCGATCCAGCTACCAGCCGGGCCGTGGCGGCGGACTTCGCCAAATCCGGTTTGACCATGCTGGACGCACCGATTTCCGGCACCACCGTGACCATCGAGCAGGGCAACGCATCCCTAATGGTGGCTGGGGACAAGGCGGCGTTCGAGCGCGTGCAACCAGTTCTGCTGGCGATTGGGCCCAAGGTGACCTACATCGGCAGCAACGGCCTTGCCGTGCAGTTGAAGATCGCCATCAACCTGGCGCTCGTGGTGGAGGTCATTGGCTTCTGCGAAGCTGTAGCCCTTGCCGAAAAAGGTGGGGTTGCCCGCGACGTCGCAGTGGATGCCATGTTGAAGAGTGTCATCGCTTCCCCCGTTCTCGCGTACCGCGCACCCTTGATTCTCGAAGGCAGCATGTATGGAGTTGTGTTTGGCGACGTCAACCTGCAGCAGAAAGATATGCTGTTGGCACTGGACAACGCCCGCAAACTGGGTACACCCGTCCCCCTGGGTGCGGCGGCCAACGAGATGCTGAACGCCTGCCGCGGTCTTGGGATCGACTACCGCGACTTTGTCACGGTGTACGAGGTTTATCGCCGTTTAGGAGGCATGTCGCAGTGAAACCGTACCGCACGAATCTCCAGAATGTCCCCAAAGTGGGAGGGCTTCTGCCGGAGGACGGGTGGATCAACATGCAGGTCCAGTTCCTGGTGGATCAGAAATCCGCGGGCTCGGACAAGCTTCTCGTCGGGTGGACCGTGCTGCCTCCAGGCGCGCGCCATGACCGTCACCGGCATTTTCATGCCGACGAATTTTTCGTTGTGTTGAAAGGCCACGGCATGATTTACACCGATGACGGCGAAGAGCCCTCGGGCGAAGGGGACGTCATTTTTACCCCGCGAGGCCATTGGCATGGATTTAACAATACCTCGGACAAAGAAGTTGTTTTGGTCTGGGGCTGGAGCGGGGCGGGATCGTTGGAAGCGGCCGGATACGAGATTCCGCCCGAGCACTGCTGACTTCGGCCACGGGGCAGATCATGAATGCAGTTTGGGACGATCCACGAGTCGTGCGCGGCATGAAAGCGCAACTCCGGCTCTGGGGAAAACGTCTGCGCGCAGGCGAGAAGGCATTGGGCTGGAAGCTGGCTTTCGGGGCGCCTGCGGCCATGGCTCGGCTGAACCTCAGTGCTCCCGTAATCGGCTTCCTGACCGATCGCGCCCCGCTTCCATCCGGCGCCGTGCTTTCTCTTTCGAGCTGGACGAAGCCTGTCGTGGAACCTGAGATCGCCATCTACGTCGGCAAAGATTTGCCGGGCGGAGCGGACCGCGAGGAGACCCGAGCCGCAATCGCCGCCCTGGGCCCAGCCTTCGAACTGGCCGACGTGGCGCGGCCTCAGGTGGATGTTGAAGACGTTCTTGCCAACAACATCAATCAACGCAACGTCATCCTGGGTGCGAGGGACGAATCCCACGCAGGCGCCGCGTTGCAGGGCCTTTCCGGCCGCCTGCTGAGAAATGGGCGAGAGGTCGCGCATACTTCCGATCTCGAGGCCATGACCGGTGAACTGGTCTTCCTGGTGCAACACGTGGCCAATCTGCTGGCCGCCTTCGGCGAGACCCTGCGCTCGGGACAAGTCATTATCGCCGGCGCTGTGATGGCTCCGGTCTGGGTAGAAACGACCGAGGAGGTGGTCTTCCAGCTTGATCCGATGGGATCGGTATCCGTCACATTTTCCGCGCATCCGGTGGGCTAAAGCGGCTGCACCGTGCCCCGCGGGAAACCGCTCCAGCAGGGCGCCCTCGGGCACTGTGGAACTTTTCATACGCACGTATGAAATTGGTTGACTTCGATTCATACAGATGTATGATTAGGGAAATCTTCGGGAAATCCTCCTCGCACGCATTCCCGGAGGGATGCGGATTCCGAGGCGGTAGAACCGAAGCTTGATGCAAGGCTTCTTAAGTCCTATGAACGCAGAGAAAACCGTTGCCCAAGTCATCGCAGCTTCGCTGAAACGCCACGGCGTCGAAACCATTTTTTCCCAGAGTCTGCCTTCGGCCGTCCTGCTGGCCGCCGAAGACCTGGGTCTCAAGCAGTTCACCTACCGCACGGAAAACGCCGGCGGAGCGATGGCCGACGGCTTTGCGCGCCTTTCCCGGCAAGTGGCCGTGGTCACCGCGCAGAACGGTCCGGCCGCCACCCTGCTTGTGCCGCCCCTGGCGGAGGCATTTAAATCTTCCGTGCCCGTCATCGCACTTGTCCAGGAAGTCAACCGGCCCACTACCGACCGCAACGCGTTCCAGGAGCTTGATCATATCGCTCTGTTCCAGGCCTGCGCGAAGTGGATTCGCCGCGTCACCGATGCCGACCGAATCGAAGACTATTTGGATATGGCCTTCGCCAGCGCAACCGGCGGGCGCCCGGGTCCAGCCGTCCTGTTGCTGCCTGCCGACCTTCTCAATGAATCAACCGCTGTGTGGGGCCGCCGCTCCGCCAACCTGGGTTGCTTTCCCGCCGACCGCTCGCTGCCCGATCCGAAACAGATCGAAGCGGCCGCTGATCTAATTATTACGGCACGAAACCCGATCGTCATTGCTGGCGGGGGCATCCATTTGTCGGGAGCCGCCGCGGAATTGGCGGCGCTCCAGGAAGAAGCGCACCTCCCCGTCATGACCACGGTGATGGGCAAGGGCGCGGTAAGCGAATTTCACCCCCTGTCCCTTGGCGTCGGCGGCAATGTGCTGGGCCGGCTCTCCCCCGGACGGCATCTGCGGCCGCTCGTCGAAAGCGCCGATGTAGTGTTCTTTGTGGGAACACGCACCGCGCAAAACGGGACGGACTCCTGGACTCTGTTTCCTCCTGGGGCGCGTTACATTCATCTGGATATTGACCCCAGCGAAATCGGCCGTAACTATGAAGCCCTGCGCCTGGTTGGCGACGCCAAACTGACCTTGCTGGCGCTGTGCGACCGCCTCCGTGGACGCCGCAAGCCATCGGCTGATTTGGTAAAGACCATTGCCCAAGCAAGGGAACGGCAAGCTCAGCAACTCGCCTCGCTCCTTCGTACCAACGCCAGCCCGATTCGGCCAGAGCGGCTCATGACAGACCTGCAGCAAGTGCTCACGCCGGAAACGATTGTCGTCGCCGACGCCAGCTATTCCACTGTCTGGGTCGCTTGTTACCTGCAAGCGCTTAAACCTGGAATGCGTTTCCTCACACCGCGTGGGCTGGCCGGGCTCGGCTGGGGACTGCCCCTGGCACTGGGCGCCAAGCTGGCCCGCCCGGCAAGCCCGGTCCTTTGCATCACGGGCGACGGCGGCTTTGCTCATGTCTGGGCGGAACTGGAAACCGCCCGTCGCACGGGAACGTCCGTGGTGGTAACGGTTCTCAACAATGGCGTGCTGGCTTATCAGAAGGACGCGGAGGACGTGAAATTCGGGCGGCACACGTCCGCGTGTGACTTTACTCCGGTGGACCACGCCCAGATCGCGCGCGCCTGCGGTTGCCGGGCAGTCACTGTCGAGCGCGCGGAAGACTACCTGGGAGCCGTGAAGGAAGCGCTCGCCGCCAGCGAAACGACCGTGATCGACGTGATTACGGATCCTGAGGCTTATCCGCCGCTAACCTTGTTCGACGACCGTCTGGAATCGGTGCGCCGGTCCTCGGGGCGATAGCGAATGCAATGGAGTAGAGTATGCCGAGCCACCGTTTTTGAACAGCGGCATGGACTCGGGAGAAAGTTATGCAAGCTTCTGGACTAAAACAATGGACACGCACCGCCAGCCTCCTGGCGGCGCTGGTTGTCGCCCTGATTGCGGGGGCAAAAGCGCAAACGGAGCTCGTTGTCACCAACTATGGGGGCACGTTCGAGGATGGCTGGCGGAAGGCCGTCGTGGAACCGTTTGAGAAGGCACACCCCGATATCAGGGTGAAACTCGTCCAGAAACTGGTTTTTGAAAGCATCGCCCTGATGCGGGCGCAAAAGGACGACGTCAAAGTAGATGTCTTCATGATGGATGAGGTCGGCGCCGCGGAAGCCGTCTCCGAAGGACTGGCGCAGCCGGTGTCGGTCAAGACTGTGCGCCATCTCACAGAGCTTTATCCCGAGTTCCGTGTGCCTGACGACGCATTCTGCAAGTTCATGTATGTCGCCGCGGTCATCGCCTATAACACGCAGCAGGTGAAGCCCGCGCCTCAGTCCTACAAGGATTTCTGGGGCCCGAAATACGACGGGCGGATCGCGATCAACAATCTTGACAGCGCCACCGGTCTCAGTTTCTTTCTCATGCTGCTCAAAGCGGAGGGAGGAAACCTCGACAACTCGGAACCGGCCTTTGCCGCCATGAAGAAGCTGAAACCGGGCATACTCACATTCCCCGCACAACATGCCCAGCTTGCCCAGCTATTCACGCAAGGCGACATCGTCATGGCGCCGTGGGTCTCGGACCGGGTGGTGGGACTTGCCAGCAAAGGCGTGCCGATTGCCTGGACCATCCCAAAAGAGGGCGGAATCATGCAGGAAGGCGGCCTGGTCATCGCCCGGGGGACGAAACACCTTGAGGCAGCGCTTAAGTTTGTCGACTTCGCCCTGAGCGCCGAAGCACAAGCCGCGAACGCCAAGTACACATTTCTTTCACCGACGAATTCCAAGGCGGTTCTTGATGCCGACACGGCGAAGAGAATTCCCAACGGACCCCAGATCATCAAACTGCTGACGCGCCCGGACTGGCGAAAAGTCAACGAGCATCGGGCCCAGTGGATTGACCGCTGGAACCGGGAAATTACGCGATGAGACAAAAAGTTGCGTGGCTTCTGCTCGCGCCCAATCTCGGCCTGCTTTTCTTCGCGATGCTGGGGCCCCTGGCGTTGCTGGCCCGGATCAGCCTGAAGGGGTACGAGTCGGGTCATGGCATCGTGGAGACCTGGCAACTGTCCAACTATTCCAAGTTCCTCTTCGATCCTTTTTATCGCGAAGTTCTCTGGGGAACCTTGTTACTCGGAGCTGAGGTCACAGTGGTCTGTCTTGTACTCGGCTTTCCCTTGGCCCATGCCCTTTCGCAATCACGGGGCTGGAAGCGGAGCACTCTGTATTTCTGCATCCTGATGCCACTGCTCACCAGCACGGTCGTACGCACATTCGGCTGGATGATCCTGCTGGCCAACAACGGTTTTATCAACCGCACCCTCACGGCGCTCCATTTCATCCACGCCCCACTGCGCTTGATGTATAACCGGACCGGAGTCGTAATCGCCCTAGCCGAAGTCCTGCTCCCCTTCATGGTGCTGGCGCTCGACACGGCACTTCTTAACATCAGTACTTCGATTTACGAAGCTGCCCGGAATCTTGGCGCCAGCAGCGTCCGCATCTTTCTCCGTATCACGCTCCCCTTGTCGCTGCCGGGAATCGTCTCGGGATGTGTACTGGTGTTTACCGGCGCCCTGAGCGCGTTTGTAACGCCGACCTTGATCGCCGGAGCCAGGGTCAAGGTGATGTCAACCCTGATCTACCAGCAGGCGATGATGCTCCTGGATTGGCCCTTCGGCGCGGCCGTCGCCTTCATCATGCTCGTCACCATCCTCCTTCTGTTTGGCGCTTCGATGAGACTCTCGGAGCAGAGGCGGGAGGCCTGATGAAAAGAGCACTCTGGCTGCTGAATGGGCTCGTTCTCCTCTATCTTCTGGCTCCCATCATCGTCGTCATTGCGACTTCCTTTGGAACCACAGCGTATCCCGTCTTCCCGCCCCAAGGATTCACGCTGAAATGGTTCGTCAATTTCTGGAGCACGCCCGAGCTAAGGGAGTCGTTGCGCATCAGTGCCGCCATCAGTACAACGAGTACTACCTTGGCCACGGTCATTGGGACTTTCAGCGCGCTCGCTTTGGCGCGCACTCGCCTGCGGGGCAAAACCGTTCTTTCCGCCGTGCTGCTCTCGCCCATTCTGTTTCCCGCAATTGTCCTCGCCCTGGCATTGCTCATTGCTTTTCAGCGGGTTGGACTGGCGCAAACTTTTCCAGGACTGGTTCTGGCGCACGTTCTGCTCACCACGCCATTTGTAGTTCGACTCGTCATGGCGAGTGCGGCGGAGTTCGACCCTTCGCTGGAGGAGGCGGCTCAGAATTTGGGCGCCGGCTGGTGGCGCATCTTCGCCAGAATAACCTTGCCCCTGATTCTTCCCGGGATTCTGGCGGGCGCTGTGTTTGCATTCATCATGTCTTTTGACGAGCTGGTTGTTACTCTGCTGCTGAGTGGACCGGCACTGCAAACCCTGCCCATCCGGATCTTTAATTACGTGCAGTACTCGAGCGATCCGACCATCTCAGCGATCTCGACCTGCCTGATTGTGGCATGGCTCATTGTTGGAATCCCGGCTTACGCGCGGCTCATGTCCGTTCGCCATCAAGGAGGCGCCTAGACCGGCCCATGGCGTACCTGGTTCTCCGCAACCTGACAAAGACCTATGGCCATACGGCGGTCGTGCACGGCCTGGACCTGTCCGTCGATGCCGGCGAGTTCGTCTCGCTGCTGGGTCCCTCGGGTTGCGGCAAGACGACGATTTTGCGCATGATTGCCGGCTTTGTCACCGCCACTGCGGGTGAAGTCTGGATCAAGGACCGGAATGTTACGCAGTTGCCTCCCAACCGCCGCAATGTGGGGCTCGTGTTTCAAAATTATGCCCTGTTCCCGCACATGACCGCACGCGCCAACATCGAATTTGGATTGAAGTCGCACCATGTGAATGCCGCGGATATGAGCGAACGGGTTGGAACGGTGTTGGGACTGGTGGGGCTTTCCTCCTATGTCAACCGCTATCCCCGCGAGCTTTCCGGCGGCCAGCAGCAGCGGGTCGCGCTGGCGCGTGTGCTCGCCCTCAAGCCCGACCTCCTGTTGTTTGACGAGCCGCTGTCGAATCTCGATGCCAAGCTCCGGGTACAGATGCGGCAGGAAATCCGCCGTGTGCAACGCGAGGTGGGTGTGACTGCCCTGTTTGTGACACACGATCAGGAAGAGGCCATGACGATGGCCGACCGTATCGTCGTGTTGGAGCACGGACGAATCGGCCAGGTTGGCTCTCCAGCCGAGGTTTATGACCGGCCCCGAACGCGATTCGTGGCCGACTTCATTGGCACTTCCAACTTTTTCGAGGGCGGCGTAATGCCGGCAGGAAACTGTCATATCTTTCGCTGTAACAGTGGCCTCGAATTTGAGGTTGATTCAAAGCTGGCAGATTTGAATGCGAGTACGGTTTCCGTGCGTCCGGAAAAAATCGAATTTGTGTCCCCGGGTACACCGCGGTCTTTCCCCGGCGTTGTTCAGGAGGTAACGCAGCTGGGACCAACCGTCGAATACCTCGTGATACTCGATTCCGGAGATCGCGTCGTGATGGAAGAACAAAAGCGCCCGCGAACCGCGCATCGTCAGGTTGGCGATGCGGTCAGCATAACTTGGCACTCCACGGACACCGTTTTCCTGCAGTCATGAATAAAGTCAGGTTTTCCTGTTTTTCATCCTAGTTTCGCTCAGCGATTTTGCTGATGCCTTGAAGGAGCATCGCAATGGCAGCTTTTGATGAGTATAAGGACAAGTTCCAGACCGTTCGCTTTCGGCGGGAGGACGGCATTCTCGAGATGACCGTGCACACGAACGGCGACTCCCTGCGTTGGGGACCCACCGCCCACGCCGATCTTGAGCAGGCATTTCTGGATGTGAGCCGTGATGCCGAGAACCAGGTCGTCATCCTGACTGGGACCGGCGAGGAATTTGCGGGGCCGGCGGTCACTCCGTCCAACGGGCGCGCTGTGCCCAAGCTGACTCCAGAACAGTGGGGGAAGCTGGGATGGGAATCCAAGCGCTTCCTCGTGAACCTGCTGGCGATCGAGGTGCCAATGATCGCTGCCGTCAACGGACCTGCCCTGCGGCACCCCGAGTTGCCGGTCATGTGCGATATTGTGCTCGCGGCAGAACAAGCTGCGTTTCAGGATTCCGCGCATTTCCCGGGCGGGCTTGTGCCCGGCGATGGAGTGCACGTCGTCTTTCCCTTGCTCATGGGCACCAACCGCGCCCGGTATTTTCTGCTCACCGGGCAGAAGCTTTCGGCAGCCGAGGCCCTGCAATTTGGCTTGGTCAATGAAATCCAGCCCCGAGAGCAGTTGCTCCCACGGGCCTGGGAGTTGGCCCGCCAGTTGATGCAGCAGCCGGCCCTGAACCGCCGCTATACGCGCATCCTGTTGACCGAACCCCTCCGGCGGCAGATGAGCGATCTCTTAGGCTACGGGCTGGCTCTCGAAGGATTGGCAATCGTCCAGTAAGACTGCCCAGGAAGGAGTATCACGATGGCACAGATTGCGTATCTCGGCGCCGGCAACATGGGAAAGGGCATGATCCTGCGCTTGCTTGCCGCTGGTCATGCCGTCAGGGTTTACAACCGGAGCGTAGAAAAACTAGGGCCTTTACGGGACGCCGGGGCCATCGTCGCATCCACCCCGCGCGCTGCGGCCGCGGGCGCCGAAGTAATTTTTGCCTCGGTGAGCAACGATGAAGCGTCCCGCCTCGTCTGGACAGGCGCTGACGGTGCTCTTACCGCTCCCCTGCCACCAGCTACGTTTGTCATCGAGTGTTCCACGCTGTCCCACGCCTGGGTGTTGGAACTCGCGGGCAAGGTTGCCGCCATGGGGCTTCGTTACGTCGATTGTCCGGTTGCCGGCCGGCCCGACGCCGCGGCCGCAGGAGAACTCCGTCTATTCGTGGGGGCCGAAAAATCGGATCTTGCAGCATTGCGGCCCCTGTTCGAAGCCATTGCCAAGAAGATCTTTCATTTCGGGCCAGTGGGCGCAGGCACGGCATTCAAGCTCATCTACAACCTGCTGGGGGCCGTCCAGGTAGCGGCGCTTGCGGAAGCCATGATCCAGGCCGAGGCGGCGGGAATTGACCTTCACACTGCGGCAGAAGCCTTCTCCGGCGGGTTTACCGGAAGTCCCCATGTCATCCGCCATTCGGCAGTGATGGCGGAGGGAAAGAAAGGGCAGCCGGTCGCCTTCTCCGGGAATGGCCGCCTGAAGGACTCGCTCTACGGGGTGCACCTCGCGGAACAATTGGGATGCCAGGCGATGACCGGGAAAGCCGCAGCCGATGTTTTTGCTCAGATGGTCAATCTGGGGTTGGGCGCAGCCAACGATAGCGAAGTAATCGACGCACTCCGCATGGCAGCCGCAGCCCGCGCAGTTCAAAGTCCTGGGCGCACCTGACAGTGGGCCCGCTTCGCCCCAGCCTTTTGCGTGGCGCGGCGAAACGCAGCGGAAGTCTCGAGGCCTCGAGAAAAATGACGAGCACGAGCAGAAAAAAACGGAGGGACAGGCGGCCGCAGGTTGGCGCGCGGGAACGGTTGCTGGATGCGGCAGAAGAACTCTTCGCCGATTACGGCTTCAATGGTACGTCCGTGCGTCGAATTGTCACTGCCGCCAAGGTGAACCTGGGAGCCGTACCCTATCACTTTGGGACGAAGGAAAACCTTTTCAAGGAGGTCATTTACCGCCGGGCCGCTCCTCTGCGGGTAGAACGCGAAACCCTCTTGCGCCGCCTGAAAAAAACAGGCAAGAAACTGGAACTGGAAGATGTGCTCTGGGCCATGTTGGAGCCTGCTTTCCGGGCCAGTGCCGAAAATGAGTCCTACCGCCGCCTCCTGGGCCGCGCTTCCATGGATCCGACGCCGGAAGTGCAAAAACTCATGGCTGAGATTTACACCCTCGACTTCATGGTTGTGCCCCATGAGTTGCGGAAGGCATGCGCCGACCTTCCCGACGAAATCTTTTACTGGCGCCTGAACTGCTTCTACGGTGTCATGCTCTTTGTGCAAGCCGATACCGGCAAGATTCAAACCATCGCTGGAAAGGATTTTGACACTTCCCGCCCGGATATCGCCTTGAAACACGTCATCCCCTTCCTAGCCGCCGGTTTCAGGTGTCCGCCCGCTGGGAAAACGCTTCGCGTTCCCCACTTTCCCACAGCCTCGACGGCTGCCAGAGGGTAGTCACGACGGGTGTGTTAGCGCGCATTTCTCACCAGGGATGGGGATGGGGAGATGGTCGAGTGTTTCTGTTGGGATCAATCTGCACACCCGCTGGTATGGTCCCCCAATCCTTTACTTCTGGCCTCTACCATGAGAAATAGTTGTGTGTGGCTGATTCTGATGTTGGGTGTGGTGGCCCTTGGTTGCGCACAATCCAAGCGAACAGCCCTGCTCCCAGAACTCGTTCTTAACCCGCTTCACTGAACGTGGAGGGCGGGCCGTTTATCGGCTCGCCCTCTCTCTTTGATCGCATTGCACCTGCGGAAATCAAGCTAGAGCGTGTTTCATATATGGGTTTGTGAGGAAACAGGCTGTTCCCGCAGGTGCTAAAGCCCCTGGTTCGTTTGGCTCGAAACGGCGCGGCTAAACAGGCTGCGGGAAAAATCGCTTATTTTATGCGCGCATCTTTTCGAGCGCTTGTTTTTCGCCGCAAACCTTGCTTTTGCCTTCTCCCGGACTGTTTTCCCCGGAGATTTTGCCTTCCCGGAACACACTCCTCCCCGCGCTTACACCGCGGGGATTAGTTTCACCATCCGCACCAGGTTGGCGGCGGTGGCCAAGAAGCGAAAAAACCAATCCACTTTCTTGGCGCCGCGCAGCTTCACCTGCCGCAGGATACTGTCCAGTTTGCCCCAACCAAATACTTTCTCGATCAGCTTGCGTTTCTTCTGACTAATGGCGAAGCCGGGATCGTGCCGCTCTTCTTCCGTCAGCCAGTTCGGCCACTGCGGGTTCGGTTCGTACTCGGCCACATGCGGCACCACCTTCCGCCGCCGCAACTCCACAATAAATTTCTGCTCTTGAAACAGCGTGTCCGCTCCCAGCGTGATGGACGGCGTTTCCGGGCGCACTCGATCCGCTCTGCGGCCCATTTCCTCCAGCATCTGCAACGCCGCCTCCCGCTCCGCCGTCGTACTCGACGGCGTGGCGCAGGCCGCCACCACCAATCCCGTCCGGTTCTCGATAATCACATGTCCCAGATAACTGGGCTTGGATTCGCCCGCCGTGCTCTTCTTATACAGCCGCGCCTCCGGATCGGTCGTCGAGACGTGCGTGTCGCGCAGCAACTTCTTCCCGCGCGCTCCGGTCCCCTTCGTCGGCGGCGGATCCTTGGGCACGAAACTCCGCCGGCTCGCCCACGCCTCGATCAGCGTCCCGTCCACCGTGAAGTGTTCTTCGCGCAGCAGATCGTGGGCGCGCGCCTGCTCCAATACCGCCTCCAGCAAGCGTTGCGCGATCTCTCCTTGCATCAGCCGCTCCCGGTTTTTCGTGAACACCGTCACATCCCAGACCGCATCATCCGGGTTCAAACCCACGAACCAGCGGTACAGCAGGTTGTAGTCGAGCTGCTCCATCAGCTGCCGCTCGCTGCGCAGGGAATACAGAATCTGCAGCAACAGCGCCCGCAGCAGCTTCTCCGGAGGAATCGAGGGCCGCCCCCGCCGCGCGTACAGCGCCTCGAAATGCGCCCACAATTCCTTCAGGGCGCGATCCACCATCCCCCGAATCGCTCGCAGCGGATGATCCGACGGAATCCGCTCCTCTGGGTTGATATAGCTGAACACCGATCCTTGCTGCTCGTCGTTTCCACGCATACTGCCTTCATACCGCATCGCCCTGTGGAAACCCTCGTGTCTTTTCATGCACACCGACTTTTTCCGCAGCCTGTGAAGCCGTGCCCCTTCAACAAACCATTTATGAAACACGCTTTAGTAAAATCATAAGAACATAATGTTGCTATAGAATTTTTCTTCCACGCGCTGTCTCCGACGTTTCCTTCGCGGGTAAACATTTTAAATCTGGGGAAGTACGATGTCCAATCTTCTGCCATTCAAATTGATAAGAACGCTTGCTATGGGAAGCACACTCCTATTTTTGGCGCGGACCAGCCCTTCTCAACTCTCGCCGGCATCTCTGCCTCTGGCCGATCCCGCCGACACTCGCTTTAAGGGCGTACAGGAGGACTGGACTTCGCCCGCGTTAGCCAACAGTCATTTCGTGCCGGTTCGACCACTCGCCGGATTTGTGGATGAGAAACCCCAATACACCGTGGAACTGCTGCGGCTACAGTGGCGATGGGGTGATCCAATCGACCTTTATGTAATGAAACCCAAGGGAGTCAAGAAGCCCCCAGTGATCTTGTACCTTTACGATTATCCCACCGACACGGACATCTTCATGAGGGACGACTACCAAGATCTCGTGACCAAGAACGGCGTTGCCGCCGTAGGCTTCGTTTCCGCGCTCACGGGACACCGCTACCACGACCGTCCGATGAAGGAGTGGTTCATCAGCGAACTGCAGGAGTGCATGGCAACCTCGGCGCACGACGTGCAGATGGTGCTGAACTATTTGGCTGCGCGCAACGATCTCGACATGAACCGGGTAGGGATGTTTGCGCAAGGATCGGGAGCAAGCATCGCGATCCTCGCTTCCGCGGTCGATCCGCGCATTAAGGTGCTGGAAGCGCTGGATCCCTGGGGCGATTGGCCAACCTGGATGGCAACCTCTCCCTTCGTGCCGGAGGACGAACGGGCAGAGTACGTGAAGCTGGAATTCTTAAAGAAAGCAGCCGCACTTGAGCCGGCCCAGTGGCTGCCAAAGATTCAGGCGAAGAAATTTCGGCTTGAGAATGAGCTCTTCGAGACCAACACACCAAAGGCCTCCAAAGAAAAGCTGCGGGCCGCAGTTCCCGCTGGCGCAAGCGTGGTGCTCTACAAAACCTTGGAAGAGTTCAAGGCAGCTTTCCAGGATGGCAAGAACCTGGAATGGATTCAGCACGAGCTTCAGTCTGTTCCGGAACCGGGAGCATCAACTAACCCCGCCACTGCTCAACCGCGTCAGTAGCAGGAGATGCCTCGATCAAATTAATCCTCCTTTAACACGGGCGCAACATTGCTGCAACACAGTCCCTCTAGTGTCAGGTGGGGCGATCTAAGCAAAGTCCTCGAGAGCACATGGGGCTCTCCTTCTGGCCATGAATCCTTTGGAGGCGACAGACAAATCGCGTTACCCTGATTTGGTCTACGTCGTGGAAGACGATCCGGACGTGTCTCAACTGATCGAACACAACCTGCGAACCGCCGGCTATGAGGTCTCCACATTCTTCTCCGGGGCGCCGGTGGTTCCAATGGCAGCCATGGCACAGCCAGCGCTGTTTCTTCTCGATATTATGTTGCCCGGGATCAGCGGCTTCGATCTCTGCCGCCAGATTCGCCAGCATGAACAACTGGCCAAGACGCCCATCATTTTTCTTTCCGCCAGAACTCAGGAGCCGGACCGCCTTCAGGCTTTCGACGTCGGTGGAGACGGATACATCACCAAACCTTTCAGTCCCCGTGAGTTGATTGCGCGCGTCCGCAACGTTCTCCGCGTTCAGCCGGATGCCTCAATCCTGAGATTATTCCGTCAAGGCATCTATCACAGAGAAGATTTCGCGGATCGAATCGGAGATAAAGGATTTAGATTGTGAGCGTTCCACAATGGAGGACTTGCTCAAACAGACACAGATTCAAGCGGTCGATATTGTCGGAGCTTGGCAGAGGGGAAACGTCAACCAGCGACAGGAGCTAGCAACAGCGTTCTTCCCTGAGGGACTCGTGTTCAGTCACGAAAGGCTGTTCTTTGAACCGGCTAACGTAGTGATGCATCAGATGATTTGGCGCTTCTTGGACAACATCAGTAAGGTTGGCGTCCCCGACGGGATTTGAACCCGTGTTACCGCCGTGAAAGTCATCCTAGAGTTCGTAACTGATTGAAAGTAAACGGTACGGATAGCGCTCTAGGGCACTTGTCGGACTGTGGAGACGGGTTATCGGACTGTGATGGCCAGGTGCAAAGGAGCCTGAAAATCATGGACCCGACACTTCTCTCTCTGCTGGATTCGATCCCGCAGAAATCACCTCGTTCCAAACTCGAAACTCACCGCGAACTCATCCGCCAACTTCGGCGCAAGGGCTGCACGTATCGCGACATCGTCCGCATTCTTCGCGAGCGGATCGGGCTGCACGTCGCTGTCAGCACAATCCACTCCTTCGTCAAGGTGCGTGCTAAGCACCGCAAGCAGGTGCAGTACGAACTGCCGCCACTCGCACCGGAATCGAACAGTAGCCGCGTAAACCCTGACGACGTTGCCGCTCGTATCGCCACGCTCAAAGCAAAACCAACTGAGCAGAAAGCAAAGCCTAAACACTTTCACTTTGATGAGAGCGAGCCGTTGAAGCTCGTCGACCAAGGAGGATCGCGATGAACACCGAAGCAAAGAACAAACGAGTCGTCTTCACCATGGGTGGCAAAGGCGGAGTTGGCAAGACCGGTCTGATGGTCGCCCTAGCCGAGTGGTTCGAAGAGAATGAGATTCCATTCACGCTGCTCGACCTCGACACCGAGAACAAAGCTCGGGGATCACTGGAGCACTTCTTCAACGGATCTGTGGCCAAGGTCAATATTCACACCCCCGCCGGTCTCGATACGTTCATCGATCACCTCGAATCCGGCGCGGCGATCATCCTCGCTGACCTGGGAGCCGGTTCCGGGCAGGTAGCCAGCGACTGGTTCGACGCGATGTATGAGGATGTCTCGGCCACTGGCGCACGTTTCACTGCTGTCGGCGTTGTTACGCCGGACCCGGCAAGCGTTGAGAGCGTCCTTGCATGGGCCAACCGACTGCAAGAGCGGGCTCAGTATCTGATCGTTCAGAATGCGACAAATCCACAGGCAGACTTCAGCTACTGGGACTCGGCTGAGCAGGCAATCCGTTTCCGCGAAGCGCTGTCGCCGATCGTGATTCGGATGGAATTTCGTTTGGCAGAACTGGAGAACCCAGCGCGGCAACACGGTGTCCGCCTTGGCCAGGTTGCACAAGGCAGAATGCAATCAACGAACTGAAGCGCGCTTCTATCGTCATGCGCGCCGAGAGCTATCGACGTCGGCTCTTCTCCGAGTTCGACCGTGCAAGGGAGATGTTCCTCCCATGAGCACCGATCAGGAACTCTTCAATCCAGCGAGTGCAGAGTCGGAGAACCAAACCCTTTTCGATGAACTGGCAGGACTGGTGCCTGCTGAACGGCAGGCGGAATACTACAGGGTCATCGCACACACTCGTACACTCAGCCCAAACGACGAGATGCTCCGGGTGCTGGAAGCAATGGGCATCCTCGCGCTCCTCACGCGAGAAACGCCCGCGGAGATCGCCGCAGAACGGAAGTCTTTGCGGAAGATTCTAGAAAGTGCTTTGTCTCAGGCCGATAAGGTCGAGAAGCGAATGGCAGGATACACATCGCAACTTGAATCACGCATTGCGCAATTGCCGAAGGAATTAGAAGAGGGTTTGGAACCCCCTCGAATTGCGAAGCTGTTGGGAGAAAGCCTGCGGCAGTGTTTCCAACAATCCGGTTTGCCGGACACCCTTAGAGCGCTTGGCCAATCTTGTTCTGAAATGAAAGCCATCCAAAAGCAACTTGTGTACGTGCTTCAGGAAGTGGGTCACCCCGAAGGCGGAGTGATTGTTAAGATCCGAAGCGCCAATGAGTCGCTCCTCCGGAGCATGGCTACAAGAGCACAACAGATCGACGATTTACTTGGTAGGCTGGAAAAGCAGGTCTGGGCGACTTGGCTGCCTGTCGTTGCCAGTGCTGCCCTAGCACTGGGCTTCTTGTTGGGTACTTGGTTTACCAACGAACGGCAAGCAACACCGGAGACACCAAGCGCGGCTCAGGCACAACAGGTGCTGACGGCTCCCGCTGCTGTTCCGCCCCAAATCCTTCCGCAGCGACGTGCAAAGCACCATTGAGAGGAGATCACATCGCCAGGGAGTTCAAAGGATTTATGCCGGACACATGGTTCACAGCAGATTTTCATTTCGGACACAACAACATAATTCTATACTGCAATCGCCCGTTCCGCAACGTAGAGGAGATGGATCAAACGATCCTTGAACGCCTGAATGCCTCGGTGAAGGCCAATGGCGCTCTCTATTTCCTCGGTGATTTCTGTATCGGAAGCAAGGCACGGGCTCTGGAGCGCCGTCGGCAGATTCGATGCAAGAAGATTCTCGTCGTACCCGGCAATCACGACAAAGAAGTTCGCAAACTCACTGAGGAATTCTCTTGGCTCAACAACCTGGCGGAAATCTCTGTCAACGGTCAACCCATTGTGCTCTGCCACTATGCCATGCGCGTGTGGAACCGTTTCCATCATGGCGCTTGGCATCTCTATGGGCATTCCCACGGGAAGCTCCCTGAAGCACCGACTTCTCTTTCCATGGATGTCGGGGTGGATGAGCGCATCGAAAGGACAGGGTGGAATCGAACTGGTGAGCAATTTGAACTTGCCGGCTGATGTTATCGAGTATCCCGTCCAGGGGCCAAATTGTGAACATGTAGTTCCATAGAAACTTCCGTTCTTGCCTTCGACCGGCGCTCCATGAGGATTTGTTCCATCCGCGGGGCTAAAGCTGTGCAGCGTGGTCAGGCCTCCGGACGGCGTGACTTTGAAGATCGTTCCGTCGTTATTCGCACCGCCTGCCATGATGGTGCCATAAAAGTTGCCATCGGTGCCCAAGGTGAGCCCACCATAGGGCGTAGAACCGTCGGGTCCGGTGAAAGTATGGAGCGTTGTGACCGTGCCGGACGGCGTGACCTTGAAAATTGTGCCCAGGCCCGAGGGACCTCCACCCTGGATGGTTCCGTAGAGGTTTCCGTCTCTGCCTTGCGCCATGATCTCAGGGTAGTTCGGCTGGCAGGCCTCAACCAAGCAATTGAAATCATGCAGGTCGGTGTAGGTTTGAGCCTGGAGCGGCGTAGGCGCCACGCTCAGGGCAAACCACAACACACCCAGTGGCAACACGCAAGGGAAGTACGCCAGGAAAGTTCCCCCGAAACGCAGCAAGCGTGCTGCTGCGGTGCTGCATGGTGCGTTTTGATGGACCCACTAGTGTCCGGCTAAATTTTCAGGCGAGCGCATAGGCCTCATGGAATCATAGTGATAGAGGGCGGAGGAGATTTTTCGATTTGAATCCGAAGCAGTTGTTTTGGGCTGCTTGGCCGGAAC
>Ga0187865_1000735_pt1 | contig 42930 bp, 33 predicted proteins | sample June2016WEW_11_1_2_FD_132989 | JGI IMG/M metagenome (GOLD analysis project Ga0187865, IMG submission 132989) | Peatland microbial communities from SPRUCE experiment site at the Marcell Experimental Forest, Minnesota, USA - June2016WEW_11_100 | ecosystem: Environmental > Terrestrial > Soil >...
TTGGACGGTATCCGATGACATATTGGTTGCGCAACTCGATGCCGATTTTTGTGGAAACATCCGCCAGGTCGTTCGGGTTATCAATGGTAAAAGCCCGGCCCCCAGTCAGTTCGGTGACATCGCTGAGCAGGGCAGGTCCGAGCCGCTCTTCTTCGGTCGGAAAGTAATGATCGTAAATGCCGATGGCGTAGATAAGAATGTCGGCCTCTTTGACCATGGAACGGATCTCGCCTTCCGTATAGCGGCTATGGTTGTCGCCGCCGTCGGAGATGATCAGCAATGCCTTCTTCGGATACTTGGCCTGGCGCATTTTGCTGACGCCAAGGTAAATGGCATCAAGCAGCGCCGTGCGGCCCCTGGGAACCGTGTAAATGAGCCGGCCCTGAATATCATCCACCGAACTGGTGAAATCGGAGATCTCCTCCGGCTTATCGGCAAAGGTGATCATGAAGAATTCGTCTTGCGGGTTGGCGGTCTTGAAGAACTCGACCACCGCCTCGCGGGCGCGCTCGATCTTGCCGCCCATGCTGCCGCTCATGTCAAAGATCACGCCGATCGAAACCGGAGCGTCTTCGCTGGAGAAAGTCTTGATCTCCTGCAGGTCTTTGCCTTCGAAAAGGTTGAAGTTCTCGCGATCGAGGCCGGTGACAAGCCGGTTTAAGGGATCGGTGATGGTGACCGGCACCAGGACCATGTCCACGGCTACTTTGAAGGGCTTGGTGTGGGTCTTGAGCGCCGGATCCACGTCGGGCTCTTTTGGAGCCGGTGGCCGGACGCGGGGTTGGATGTGGACGTCCTCAGTCGAAGTCTGGGCGAGAAGCGGGAGGGCGCTGCACACCGCAACCAGCAGAAGTACAACGAAGAAGACGCGAGCCGAGAACTGTTTGCCGTACAACATAGGCCCCACTAAATCCGCGCCTTGCAGGGAGGCGACCCGCATCCCCAAAAGGCGGGCCAATAGAATCTCTCCTAAGCCGGATACTAGCACAATCGCGAAAAAGTGTTGCCACCTTTTCGTCTCCGACCCATACCTTCTGCGCATCTTTTTTCTCCTTTTGGGTGGTGGGCTAATTCCGTATTGCTGAGCCGCGAGCTTCGAGCAAACCGGTGCCCCGCAGCTCGCAGCTTACTTATTCGGCAACACAGAATTAGCCCATTCAGTCCTTTTGCTCGTTGGCCCCGGGGCCGGATCGTCCCTGCTACAATTCTGCGTTCCCTTTATGGCAATTATTTCCCCATTTCGAGCTTGGCGCTATGACCCGGAGCGCGTACCGGTCCAGCACGCTGTAACCCAGCCCTACGACAAAATCACCCCTGCCATGCAGGATCGTTACTACCAAGCCAGTCCTTATAACCTGGTGCGGATCATTCTCGGGAAACGCCTGCCGGGGGACGGGGACGCCGAGAACGTCTATACCCGGGCGGCGGCGTCCTTCCAGAACTGGCGCCAGACAAGCGTTTTGCGACAGGATCCCGAGCCTTCGATCTACCGCTATTCCCAGACGTTCATAGTTCCGGGAGGCGCTCCCGGAGGCGTCGTCGGAAACCAGGCGCGGGCTGAGCGGCGGGGCTTCATCGCACTCGGCCGGATCGAGGAGTATTCCGCGGGCGTCGTGTTCCGGCACGAGCAGACGCTGGCCAAGCCGAAGGCCGACCGGCTGGATTTGCTGCGCGCGAATCGAGCCCACTTCGGTCAAATCTTCATGCTGTACAGCGCGGCGGGCAAGGTCGATGCCCTGCTCGATTCGGCGGCAGCCAGAGACATCGACATCGAGGTCACCGACGAGTACGACGTGGTGCACCGCGTCTGGAAGATCTCCGATTCCTCGGTCATTGCCTCCGTACAGGAGCAGATGCGGGATCGGAAGCTGATCGTCGCCGACGGCCATCACCGCTATGAAACTGCTTTGACTTACCGCAACGAGCGGCGCGCCGCGGCCGACACGGGGTCGGGCCTTCCAGTTCCTTACGACTCGGTGATGATGACCTTCGTTGACATGGATCGCCCCGGCCTGGTGATCTTGCCGACACATCGGCTGGTGTTCGGCCTGCCATCTTTTTCAGCTGCGCAATTTCAGGGGGAGGCGCGGAAATTCTTCCATGTGGAAGAGGTCGATGCCGGAATCGATGCGGCGCGCGCCACCGCCATTCTGCAGCAGGCAGGGCACGCGGGAACGGCGTTGCTGGCGGTCACCGCCGAGCGTTCATTTCTGCTGCACTCGCCTAAAGCCATTGGCGCCAGCTTGTTCGGAAACCTTTCTCTGCGCCAGCAAGCGCTGGACGTCGTGCAATTGCACAAGTGCCTGCTGGAAGGTGTGCTGAAGATTTCGGAGGAAGCCATTCGCCATCAGGCGAACGTTTCCTATTGTCGCGAGGCCGCTGAAGCCCTGTCGCAGGTGCGGAGTGGAAAGGTGCAGGTGGCGTTCCTGATGAATCCGGTGCGCATGGACCAGGTTCGCGATATCGCTCTTGCCGGCGATGTGTTGCCCCAGAAGTCCACCGATTTCTACCCCAAGTTGCTGAGTGGGCTCACGATTTATGCGCTGGAATAGCAAACTGCAGTTCTCAGTTCCCAGTTCTCAGTTCTCAGTACGAGCTGATTTTGCTGAGAACTGAGAACTGGGAACTGAGAACTAGCGGAAGTGCCCTCCACGACGAAAAAGACCTTGACGAATAAGACCCTGGCCATCCTGTTGGCCAGCGTGACGTTTCTTTCCGCGGCGCCTGCTGCGGACGAGAAACACATCTCCGTCTATTCTCCGGTCGCGATCTACACGCTCCCGGTTCTGGATCGTGCCGGCCATGAGTATGTCGGCCTGCTCGAACTTCTGGAACCGCTTGGCCGCGTAAGCAGCCAGTCGGACGGGCGCCGCTGGAAGCTTCGCTATAACGCGGTGGATGCCGAGTTTGTTGCGGGAAAGACGCGGGCCAAAATTCGCGGGCACAATTTTGATCTCCTGGCTCCCTTCCTTCTGGAAAACTCGCGCGGATTGGTTCCGTTAAATTCGCTCAGCGCGTTGCTGCCGCGCTTTCTGGGAACGCCAGTTAATTTTCGCGAAAGCGCGCGCCGCTTATTCGTCGGCGATGTCGGCATACAAATCAGTTTCCAACTGGACGCGAGCAATCCGCCGCGGCTGGCGCTGAATTTTAGCGCTCCGGTGAACCCGACGATCTCCACCGAACCAGGCAAGCTGCGCATGGTCTTTAAGCGCGACCCGGTCGTGTCCCCGGGAAGCCAGTCGATTGCTTTTGCCAACAAGGTCATCACGCAGGCCAGCTACTCCGAGAACAACGGTGACGCTGAATTAGACCTGGCTGCAAACGAGCCGCTGATGGCAAGCTTCAGCAACAACCGAAGGACGATCGTCGTTTCCGCGGTCCCACAAACGCCAGCGACGCCGAGTGCCGTTGGACTTGGACCACAGAATCCGGCGCAGACCCCACCACCGGCGGCGCCGGCTGCAAACGCCGCCGCAGGCACTCATCGCGTTCTGGCCGTGGTCGATGCCGCGCACGGTGGCGATGAACGGGGTGCGGCCTTGACCGATACGCTGGCCGAAAAAGACGTCACCTTGGGATTTGCGCGGCTGCTGCGGCATGAACTGGAGATTCGGGGCTTCGCGGTTGCCTTGCTGCGCGATGCGGATAACAGTTTGACTCTGGATCAGCGCGCCGCGGCAGCCAACGTTGCGCGCGCCGGAATCTACATCAGCCTGCACGCGGTTTCGCAGGGCAGCGGCGCGCGCGTGTACACCGCCCTGCTTCCGGTCGAGGGAACGAGCAAAGGAGTATTCCATGCGTGGAATGCGGCACAGGCGCCGGCTTTGCCCATCAGCCGGATCGTATCGGCGGCAATTGTTGCCGAGATGCAGAAGAGAGAATTCCCGGTTCAAGCGTCTTCCGCTTCGCTGCGGCCGTTGAACAACGTGTTCATGCCCGCGGTCGCGGTGGAACTGGCGCCCGGAGCGGATGGTGTCGCCGACTTGACCTCTGCCAATTATCAACAACGGGCCGCGTCGGCGATTGCCGATGCTGTGGTTTCCGTCCGTGACCGCCTGGGGGTGCGGCCATGATGGGCACGGGAAGAAAATCGGGTCATCGGATGATCGGGTCATCGGGTCATCTAAAGTCAAAGGCCTTTGAACTTCGATCACCCGATGGCCCGATCATCCGATCACCCGATCCGCAGGTGCAAAGATGATCCCCCGCCATCTTCTGATCGGCGTAGCTGCGCTGCTGGTGCTGGTCGTGTCGATGGGAATCTACCTTCGCCACATGCGGCAACAGGCGAGGGATTTGGAGTCTCCGGCGGCCAACGCGTTGCCCGTGGCTCCCCCAGCCTCGGGTCCAATGGAGACGGTGACTCTGTATGTGGCCGATGACGCCGCCGGCATGTTGCGCCCGCGATCGGCGCAGATTCCTCTGCCCGGAGGACGCCAGCAGCGAGCCGAGGAGTTGTTGCGCGCGCTGCTGCGCATCTACCAGCAGCCGGGTGCAGCCCATCCTCTGGCGCCGGCGGCGGACATCCGCAGCATCTACCTGGTCGATCCGGGCGCGGCCGTCATTGATCTGAATGCTGCCTTCGCCGACCAGCACCGCTCCGGCATTCTAAGCGAGCAGCTCACCGTGAATTCGCTGGTGGAGACGCTGGCCGTCAACGTTCCAGGGATCCAGCGGGTCAACATCCTGGTCGAGGGTAAGACGCGCGACACGCTCGCGGGTCACGCCGACCTGACCGGGACGTTCGATGTAATCGCGGTTGAGCAGGCGGGCAGCCAATAAGCATCTCTGAATTACGTCAAAAGATGGGGTACCCCCCACCCCCCCTTTTTTTTCGATCTATTAGAATCATAGGGTTAGCGGGAAGTTTCCGCAAAATCCTCAAGAATACGGACTTATATGGAAAATCCTCAGGAATAAGGAGTTAGCTTGATTCTTCGCTTAATTCTATTAAGATTCGGAGTTTCGGCGGCGTGCTGACGCCCGCCCATTGCCTCAAATTTAGTTATCAAAGAACAACTAGCAAATGGGGCTGGAGCAGCTTCGAGGGCCGTCTCGGGAGACGGGCACAGCTCTTCGCTGCCCTAATCAGATTCATTGTCGCGCAGCGCGGGTTGGAAGTCTGTGATGGTGCACACAGATGGTTTGTGATGAAAAAGGTCAGGCGTGGGACTGAAGAAAGAGGGAACGTTCGCGGCATCCCACGTCTCGAAAACCGCGAGACGCGGGGCACCCGGCATCGGCTACGGTCGTGAAGAAGAACTCAGTTCCAGATAGGGAGTACGGGCCTGGAATACGAAAATTCAGGTTCGATGACTAACCAAAACAGCCGCGACGCTGGAATCTCTCGCAGGAAAGAAAAGGCGTTTATCACTCAGGACAGGGGTCAATGAGTGTAATCGCGATTTTTCGCCAATAATCGGATAGTCCCTTGAACGTGACGGCCAGGCTGCTAGATCACTCCACGTTCACTTGAACGAAGCCGAGCGACGGGTGTCCGTTGATTGTGGCAGGTTCGTACTCCCAATTCATAAGGGCCGCGCGGATGGGCTTAATGACGGACTCGTCCGTCGTACCCTTCAGGTCCACATCACGCACGTGACCGTGCTCGTCGATTTTGACTCCGCAGGTGACCTTCCCATGCCAACCAGGGACGGAAGGCCTCACTGTATAGACGGCGTGCGGCTGAGTGAATCGCTCATCTTCTTCTGCCGAAGTATAGAGTGGCTTCACACCCGCCATGCTGAAAAGGCTCTCGCTGACATTTGCGGCCGGTTCCAGGGTATCGATCGTGATCTCCATCTTATTCACATCGCCGCCGAGCGTCGTGAGCTTGCGTGCAACAGTTTTTTCTCCGAAGGGCTGCAAGTCATTGAAGACTGTCAGAATCGAGTAGTGGTAGCGGCCACGGATGAACGCGGTCTTCTCCTCAAGGAAATACACCAAGGTGAGTGCATCGGCCTTCCCCTGCGGGTTGATGTAGCCGTTCGACAACCTCAGCACTGGTAGGTTGGCGAGCTTCGTGTTCACCGTGCTCCAATCGGCATCGTGAAAGTCGCTGCCATTGTCACCTGGCAACCTGAAGGAGAGGGATTCGATCACGTCATCGGCCAGCCGCGGCGCATATTTGCCGGGAAAGGTTCGATAGAACGCGTCTTCCGTTTGCACCTCGACGACCGAAGTTTCGTTTAGTCTCACCTCTCTGCGCCACTTCTTTGGAGACACCCAGGTCTCTTCATAGGTGCCTTTCGCCGCACCATCTTCCGAGTGGAAACTGGCCTTCACGTGGAAACCAGGCGCACCGTCGAGCCGCACATCATTGGCTGCACGCATTCGGTCGAAGATGGGTTTCACTTCTGGCTGGGTTGCAGCCGCACCCTGAAACTCGGCCGGGAACGGGATCGTCAGGCCGGTCTCAATCTGTGCTGGGACCCCGTCGACGTTCTGGGGCTGGAATGTCCACTTCTTTATGGCATTGAGCGCTGCATCTTCGATCGCATTCTCCACCGGACTGTAGGTCCACGCCTCCTTCACTCGTCCATCACGGCCAATGACGAGGTCCACGCTCATGCTGTTGCTGTTCGGTTTCTTGCTGACTGGAGGCCATTGAATCTCTGTCTTCTCAGCAAGGAACGTGCGTGCCTCGGTCTCACTCACTTTTTCCGTCGTCATCCGTTTGGCGGGAGGGGTGGGCTGGGAAATCGCAAACATCGACTCGTCCGGGGCATCGAGGTCGCGCAAAGTATCGATGCGAATGTTGATGGGATCATCTTTTGTCGCATAGGCCACCAGTTTGTTGTGAAACTTGCGATAGTCAGTCATCACTCCGTAGCAGCAAGTCGGCGACCAAAGATAGATCAGCAGCCCGGTCTTGCAATCATACGCAAGCAGCACCCTCGTCTCCCGGCCCTCGGCATTGTTGAAGTACTTCTCGGCCATGCACTGGCCCACGCCCGATCCAGGCTCGGCTCCCATAAGTTCGAGCTGATTCATGAGATCGACAGCCGACTTCGGCAGCGGGTCAACGATTTCGTTGGCGAGCATCTCGTCGTGCAACGGGAAATAGTCCCCGTTGTTGTCCTCATAAATCATGTCGCCATTGGCAATTCGTGTCTGCGAAAAGTCGCGCAGCTTGATGACGCGACGCCATTTCGTTGGCGACAGCCAATACTCCTCGACCGTTCCGTTGAACTCAGACTTGGCGTCATCCCGATCGGTGATGGTGGCCTTCAGGTAAAAAGGCCTGCCCCCCGGTTCAGCCAGTGTCGATCGGTGAATCATTTGGTCAAGCAGTTTGCTAACGGGAATCCTGTTCGCAGCGGCGGAAGCCAATTGCGACAAAAGCAGCACAATAAGCGGGATACGAGAACGCATCGGCCATCCTTCAAGATCAGTGTGGGCGAGATTATCTAGCCGGACAGTCTAACCCGCTCCAATTTACGCTCAAGATGGTCTGCTCTGCCAGATGTTGTGAATGATTGTTGTAAACAGGCGTTATCACTCATTGAGAACTGGCCGACCCGGGTCAATGAGTGATATGGCGATTTATCAATAGTTAATGCGGGAAAGCCGATGTGGGGGGCTTATCCTCGCTGCGGATACCCGAAACGTGAAACTTTGTGAAAGACACTATGTAATAGATTACCTTTGTTACCTTTTTTTGGGGCTGTGGAATCAATAAGTTACGTGTTTTCAACGTTGTCAGGTTATCCGCTGCGCCACCCAAAATCAAGTGCAAGGTCGAGTCTCTCAGCAGCCTGGTGGGGCGGCAGCCATCAGTTTTCCCGCACACTGTTAGAATCCCGTCTGATGATCTTTCGCAGCGATAACCGTACTCCCGAGCAGATCCGTCCCGTCAACATCATTCCTGACTTCATCTCGACCGCGGAGGGCTCGGCGCTGATTGAGATGGGCAACACTCGCGTCATCTGCACCGCATCGGTCGAGGAATCGGTACCTGCGTTCTTGCGCAATTCGGGCAAGGGATGGATATCCGGCGAGTACGGGATGTTGCCGCGCTCGACCCTGACGCGCACTGCGCGGGAATCGGCCAGGGGACGGCAAAGCGGGCGGACACACGAGATTCAGCGGCTCATCGGACGCTCGCTGCGCGCGGTGGCCGATTTGAAGCGCCTGGGCGAGCGCACCATCTGGATCGATTGCGACGTAATCCAGGCGGACGGAGGCACGCGAACCGCCTCGATCACCGGGGCATTCGTCGCGCTGGGCCTGGCTTTGCAGCGCCTGGTCGATGCGGGAACTTTGACTGCGGCGCCGATCAAGGATTTTGTGGCGGCGATCAGCGTCGGCATCGTGGACGGCGAAGTTCTTCTCGACCTCAACTACGAAGAAGATTCGCGCGCCGACGTGGACATGAACTTCGTCATGACGGCCGGCAACAAGATTGTCGAACTGCAGGCCACCGCCGAGCACCAGGTGTTCGACGACGCTCAACTGGCAAAGATGCTGGCGCTCGCTCGACAGGGCGTCCAGTCGCTAATTGCCAAGCAGCGGACGCTGCTCGGAAAACTCGCTCTGCGGCAGTGACTTCGGTCATGACCAGGGCGGCGCTTTGCTTGGTATTCTCAAAGCGTCGCTGTAACCCGTTCGTGTGGGGACGGGCGCTGTCGCGAGCATGCCCTGAGCGGAGTCGAAGGGGCCAAGCCGAGCGCAGCTCGGCAGCTGCCGCGGTCACGGTGAATCTGGATTCGCAATAGGCCAAATGCCAAGTTTGCAATTTAAAGTTCGAGCCCTGGTTGCGACCGCTTGTCTTGTGTCCGCCGCCCTGTCCGCGCGTGGGCAAACCGCACCCTCATCGGTGACGGGCGTGGTTGAAGATCCTTCCGGCGCCGTCATCGTCGGCGCGCGCGTGGAGTTCACCAGTGGTAACTACCACATTGCAGTTCAAACGAATTCGGTCGGAAAATTCCAACTCGAAATCGCCGCCACTTCCGGCACGATTTCCGCCAGAGCGGCTGGATTTCTTCCCCTTCAGCGCCCCTGGAATCATGAACCGCAGCTCCGGCTCGTCCTGCACCCGCAATTTGAATCGGACTACGCCAGCCAGCATGTTCTCGTTGCCGCCACCCGCATTAACACCGCGCTGGAGGATTCTCCCGCCGACAGCGTAATCATGTCCCACGACGATCTGGCCTCGACGCCAGCGCTCGCGCTCGATGATGTGCTCCGCGAAGTTCCGGGCTTCACGCTCTTTCGCCGGGCCAGCAGCCGCACCGCAAATCCGGGCACGCAGGGAGTCTCCATGCGTGGAGTCGGCGCCAGCGGCGCCAGCCGCGCTCTCGTCCTGGTGGATGACATTCCGCTCAACGATCCCTTCGGCGGATGGGTTTATTGGGACCGCGTCGTCCGTGAATCCATCAGTGACGTCGAGGTGGTGCGCGGAGGCGCCGATGCCAGCCTCTACGGTTCGACTGCCATGGGCGGTGTCATTCAGTTCCGCACCCGCCAGCCCGACCAGACCGCGATCTCCGCCGAAAGCTCCTGGGGAAGTGAAAACACGCCCGAGTTGTCGCTCTGGGCTGGAACTCGCCTGGGGCCGTGGTACGGCTCCGCATCCACCGATCTCTTCCGCACCAATGGATATATCCCGGTGCCCGAGTCCCAACGCGGCGCAGTGGATTCGCCCGCCAACTCCCGCCACGAACTGACCACGCTCGAACTCGGCCGCCGGTTTGGCGACTTCAGCCGTTTCTTCGCGCGCGGGTCATTTTTCAACGAGGACCGTCACAACGGCACCGTGATCCAGTTAAACAACACGCAATTGGGTGACTTCGCGACCGGCGCGAACTACGAAACGAAGAGTGTAGGAGCGATTTCAGCGCGCCTCTTCGGACTCTTCGAGTCCTACTACCAGACTTTTTCCACGGTTCCATACGGTCGCAATTCCGAAACGCTGACCGACGACCAGTCGGTTCCGTCACAGGCACTCGGAGGCAGCGCCCAATGGTCACGCCCCGTCGGCCGTATGCAGACGCTGGTTGCAGGTTTTGAGGGCCGGGAGGTGCATGGCGAGAGCAACGACGTCCTCCCTGCCGTAAGCGCGACCGTGGCCGGCGGAAGAGAGCGCACCATGCGGCTTTTCGGGGAAGACATTCTCCAGCTGAATCCCAAGCTGATTGCGAATTTATCGCTCGGCTACGATCACTGGAGCGACTTCAATGCGCGGTCGATCGCAATCAATTCCGGTGGCACGACACTGAAGCCCTATCCCGACCGCACCCAGGACGCGCTCAACCCGCGCGCCTCGCTACTCTACCACCTCGGACATGGGACTGCGCTGACGGCTTCGGGTTATCGTGCCTTCCGCGCGCCCACCCTGAACGAACTCTATCGCAATTTTTATCAAGGCAACATCCTGACCTACGGCAACCCCGGTCTGGTTGCTGAGCGACTGACTGGAGTGGAAGCGGGAGTCCGGCAAAGTTTCCTCTCCGACCGCCTCAGTTTGCGGACAACGTTCTTCTGGAACGACATCACCAATGCCGTCGTGAATGTCACCATCACACAAACGCCCAAGACGCGCGAGAAAGAGAACGTCGACCGCATACTCTCCACCGGCGTCAACCTCGACGGCGAATTCCGCGTCAGCAACACGCTTCAGTTCGCCGGAGGCTACCAGTTCGCACATGCCGTGGTATCGAGCTTCACGCCGAATCCCGCCATCGTCGGGCTGAACCAATCGCTCGTGGGAAATTGGATACCCGAGGTGCCGCATCAGCAATTCACGCTGCAGGCACGCTACGTCAATCCCAAGATCCTCACCGCCAACGTGCAAGGAACCTTCGTTGGCCAGCAATTCGATGACGACCTGAACACGTTATTGCTGAAGAAATTCTTTACCGTCGACCTGTACCTCGGCCGCTCGCTCGGTCGCGGTCTGGAAGTCTTCGCCGCCGCCGAAAACACGTTCAATCAGCGCTACTACACGGCTCTAACCACCGTGCCGAACCATCCAGCGGTCCCCAGCCTCGGCCCGCCCATCCTCGCCCGCATCGGCCTGCGCTATCAGTTCCCGAAGCGTTAATTTCAACCCCTCTTGCCGATAGAACGCGTCCTTTTGCAGGAACTTGCTAATGCTCATTGCAGGGGCTGTGGTTTAGAATGACTTGTCGTATTGCACTGATAGGAGGACTTATGAAACTTACCCCCGGCAAACTCGCCGGAATGAAGGCGGTATCGAATGAACGTGGAGTTATCGCGGCTGCCGCCATGGACCAGCGCGGCTCGCTGCAGAAGTCTCTCGCCAAGGAAAAAGGCACGGCCGTTTCTGACGCCATGATGGAAGAATTCAAGATACTGGTGAGCGAGGTCCTCACGCCACATGCCAGCGCCATCCTGCTTGATCCCGAGTGGGGGCTGCCGGCTTCGAAGCGCCGCTCAAAAAATGCTGGTCTGCTCCTGGCGTATGAAAAGACCGGGTACGACAAGACTGGACCGGGGCGCCAGGGCGATCTGCTGAATCATTGGTCGGTGCGCCGCTTGAAAGAAGCGGGCGCGGATTGCATCAAGATTCTGCTTTACTACACGCCGTTTGATCCGAAAGACATCAACGACCAGAAGCACGCCTGGGTCGAGCGGCTGGGCGATGAGTGCCGCGCCAATGACATCCCATTCTTCCTGGAGTTCGTCACGTACGAAGAAGGCGTGGACGAGAAAGGCCTCGACTTCGCGAAAAAGAAGCCGAAGGCGGTCCTCGAAGCCATGCGCGAGTTCACCAAGGACCGCTACGGCGTTGACGTAATGAAGGTGGAAGTCCCGATCAACATGAAGTTTGTGGAAGGGACCAAGTCCTACAAGGGTGAGAAGGCTTACACGAAACAGGAGGCGATGAAGCTCTTCCGTGAGGCCGCCGCGGTCGCGACCAAGCCCTTCATCTATCTGTCGGCGGGCGTGAGCAATGCCGAGTTCACCGAGTCGCTGGAGCTGGCGGCCGAGTCGGGTGTGAAATTCAACGGCGTGCTCTGCGGACGCGCCACCTGGAAAGATGGCATCCCCATCTATGCCAAACACGGCGCCGGTGCTTTCCGGAAGTGGCTGGAAGATGAAGGCGTAAAGAATATCAATAACGTAAACGATCGCTTGAAGGCCGCAACCTCATGGCACTCGATCTACGGGGTGGAGCCGGCGCTGGCCCGCGTGTAGGTGAAACCGTTTCCCAAGCGCAGAGGCGGGTCTCCGGACCCGCTTTTGTTTGTTGCCTAAGTGCTGAATGCTGAGTGCCGAATGCTGACTGCTGACCACATGCCCGACCGCAAGACCGCTCTGATCACCGGCGCCTCGTTCGGCATCGGGATGGAATTCGCCCGCATCTTCGCGCGCGAAGGTTACAACCTGGTTCTCGTCGCCCGCAGCGCGGACAAACTCCGTCAACTCGCTTCCGAACTCGAGAAGGCGCAGGGCACGCGTTCGCTGATTCTGGCGGCCGACCTGACCGAACCTGGAGCTTCCGCGTATGTACTGGATCAGACCACGCGCGCCGACATTCACGTGGATGTGCTGGTCAACAATGCGGGATTCGGACAGTATGGTATGTTCGCCGAAAACGATCTGGAAGAATGTCTGCGCCAGATCCAACTCAACGTGACGACTCTCACCCACCTCACGCGCCTGTATCTCCCGGCAATGATTGAGAGAAAGACCGGGCGCATCCTGAACGTGGCGTCCACCGCGGCGTTTCAGCCAGGGCCACTGATGGCCGTATATTTTGCGACCAAGGCTTACGTCCTGTTTTTGTCGGAGGCGCTGGCCAATGAACTCAACGGGTCGGGCGTCACCGTAACCTGCCTGTGCCCGGGCGCGACGGCCACGGAGTTCCACAAGCGCGCGAAAGCAACCGGCATGAACCTGCTGAAGTTCGGCTCGATGGATGCCCGCACCGTTGCCGAAGACGGTTATCGCGCATTGCTGGCCGGAAAACCCGTGGCGATCTCGGGATTCAAGAATTGGCTGGTGGCACAATCGGTGCGCTTCTCCCCACGCCGCCTGGTGACGGCGATTACCAGGAAAGCGCAAGAAGAATAGCCGACGATGGAGCGACGGGCGTCCCCGCCCGTCCGCCGAGATGCCGCGCGCCGAGAGACGCGGCAAGCCGCGTCTCTACAGGATATTTTAGGTTGTCTTGCGGCCTTCCAATGCCGCCTGCACGCGGCTGTGTTTCCGGCTATATGTGAAATACACGACCAGCCCAATAACCAGCCAGATAATCAATCGCGCCCAGTTGATCCAGCCGAGTTTGTACATCATGTAGCCGTTGAAGAGGATGCCCATAACTGGCACAAACGGCACCCATGGGGTCCGGAAGGGTCGAGGTTGGCCAGGGTTCGTATGCCGCAGAGCCAGGATGGCGATGCAAACAATCACGAACGCCAGCAACGTTCCTATGTTGACCATTTTTCCGATATCGTCGATCGGCGTCAGGCTGCCCACGATCGCCGCGAGCAGGCCCACGAGCATGGTGTTCTTCCATGGCGTCCGGAAGCGCTCGTGAACATCGGCGAAGAATTTCTTAGGCAAAAGCCCGTCGTTGGCCATCGAATACAGGACACGGGTCTGTCCCAGCAGCATGACGAGCATCACGCTGGTCAGCCCGGCCAGCGCGCCAAGCGTAATGATGTGGGATGCGCCGGTGAGGCCACGGTCCAGGAAAGCGCGCGCAATGGGCGCTTCGATGTTGACCTCCCTCCACGGCACCATCCCAGTCAGAACCGACGCCACCGCGATATACAACGCGGTGCAGATCAGAAGCGAAGCAATGATACCGATCGGAAGATCGCGCTGCGGATTCTTCGCCTCCTGGGCGGTGGTGGAAACGGCATCGAATCCGATGTACGCAAAGAAAATGTAGGCCGCTCCGGCCCCGATTCCGGAGAATCCGAAAGGCGCAAAACTCGACCAGTCCGATCCCCAGTTGCTGGCGCTAACGTAGCGGAACCCGAGGCCAATAACAAAAAGCACAACGGCAACCTTGATGGTAACGATCGTGGCGTTGAAGCGGGCGCTCTCCTTGATGCCAATCACCAGAATCGCCGTGATCACCAGAGCGATCACGAAGGCCGGCACGTTGACCCCGATTTCATATCCGAACAGATGCGGCGCGCTCAACAAATCGTGAGCTTTCTGCATTAACTCTGGCGATTGTGCTCCCATGATCGCCGTTACCTTATTGAGGAAAGCCTGAGTACCAGGCACAAGCGTGGAATCGGAGGCCTGTGCCATCTGGCGAGCCACGATGTTCTCCGCAGTGCGGAGTCCAGTCCAGTGGTCGTACGCCAGCCACAGCGGCATCTTGATGTGGAAAATATTGAGCAGTTCGATGAAGTGATTAGACCAACCAGACGACACGGTACTGGCGCCCATGGCGTATTCGAGCGTGAGGTCCCAGCCGATGATCCAGGCAAAAATCTCGCCCAGCGTAGCGTATGCGTAGGTGTAAGCGCTGCCCGCCAATGGGATCATAGCCGCAAACTCTGCGTAGCACAGAGCCGCGAAAGCGCAACCCAACCCGGAGAGCACGAAAGAGAGCATCAGCCCTGGCCCAGCGTAGTGAGCGCCCAATCCGGAAAGCACGAAGATTCCGGCGCCGATCACCGCGCCAACGCCCAGCGCCGTCAACTGAAATACGCCCAGTGTGCGTTTCAAGCTATGCGTGCCAGTCTCTCGCGCCTCCTCCATCAGCAGCTCAAGCGGCTTTTTCGCAAAGAGGTCAGTCATCAGTACCGTCTCTCCTATCGGGTTAAACAGAATTCGTCTGGGCTCGCGGCCGCCAGATGTAGTACACCGGGATGCCGAGCAGCACGATGAACAGTCCCGGCCATGTGTATTGCGGTTTGTAGCGTAACAGTACAACGTCGATAAACAAAGCCATCACGATATAGATGGCAGGCAAAATGGGGTATCCAATGGCCTTGTAGGGACGCTCGGCCTCGGGATGCGTGCGGCGCAAAACGAAAAGTCCGAAGATCGTGAGCACGTAGAACACCAGCACCGCAAAAACAATGTAGTCCAGGAGTTGGCCGTAACTGCCGGAGATGCAGAGGACGCACGTCCAGACCATCTGCACCATCAGCGAAATCGCGGGCGTCTTGTAGGTGGGATGAATCCGGGCAACGTTGCGAAAGAACAGACCATCCTTCGCCATGGCGTAATAGACGCGGGCCCCGGAGAGAATCAAGCCATTGCAGCAGCCGAAGCCGGAAATCATGATGGCGACGGCCATCAGCGCTCCGCCGGCGGAACCGAACATCTGGGTCATGACCGCGGTGGCGACGCGGTCCTCGCGGGCGTACTGGATGCCGCGCTCCAGTAGCGTCGCTCCGGTCGGACTACCCACTAGCGGCAGCGTGCTCAGATAAATAAAGTTGCACCCGATATAGAGCGCGATCACTACGCCGGTACCGAGCGCCAGCGACAACGGGAGATTCCGGCTGGGATTTTTCACCTCGCCGGCCGTGAACGTAACGTTGTTCCAGGCATCGGCGGAAAACAGCGAACCGACCTGCGCAATCGCCAGCACGGTCAGCGTCGAGACCAGCACGCTTCCGCCGACGCCGACGTCATGCAAAGCGCCCAGACCCGAATTGTTCCAGAAGTGTGCGCCGAAATTGGCGGCCAGCGCCTGCGCGTTCCGGCCAAGAAATACTCCGAAGATGACCAGGCCGAGCAGCGCCGCAACTTTCGCAGTGGTAAAGATGTTCTGGATGAAAGCGCCCGTCTTCACGCCGAAAATATTGATGACCGAGAGCACGATCACTACCAGGATGGCGACGAGGTTCTGCGTGTTCAGCCCAACATCCATGCCCCCGAGCATCATGGGGCCGACCGCGAACTTCGGTACTTTCCACAGGTGGACGATCCAATGACTCGAGGAGACAGCCGGCCAGAAGATCCCGAGGAACTTGCCGAAGGCGACGCCCACGGCAGCGATCGTGCCCGTCTGAATCACGAGAAACAGCGTCCAACCGTAGAGAAAACCCCAGAGCGGGCCAAGCGACTCGCGCAGATAGACGTACTGCCCGCCCGCCCGCGGCATCATGGCCGCCAGTTCGCCGTAGGTGAGCGCGCCGACAATGGTCAGAAAGCCGGTGATGACCCACGCGCCAATGAGCAGCGCGGGCGAGGTGACCTCGCGAGAAATCTCGGCGGACACAATAAAAATGCCCGAGCCGATCATGGAGCCCATCACCAGCATGGTCGCGCTGGTCAGGCCGAGACCTTTGACGAGCTCTTTGTCCTGATGGAGGTGGCGCTCCCAATCGCTGACGCTCGAAGCGGGAACTGGGGGTGGAACGTTCGTGCTCACGAACCTCCTAAGGGTTGCTGAAAAACAAAGGCTTCGTATCAGGGCATCGCTTTAGCGATACCGTAAGTTCTTCGAAATCGGACGCCCCTTTAGAGTGTGCATGAGAACTCGGTCGTCCCTCCGGGACTCGAATCATTTCCTCCACTTTTCCCAGCGCTGAAGCGCTGGGCTAAGCTCGGACGCCCCTCCGGGGCTGGATTCTCGGGCATCTTGTTCCACCGGGTTGCCCGAAAACGAGTTCTCTCACACACACTTTAGGGGCTGGGCACTGCGCTGCTGCAAGAGCAATCAACTTTACCCCAGAACTCTCAAAAATTCCTCTGCTGATTTGCGGGGATCCCGTAACAAGTCGGATATCACCGCCACGGCATCAGCGCCGGCTTCGATGACGGAACGGGCATTGGCGCGGGTAATGCCGCCGATCGCAACCAGAGACTTGCGCGTCAGTTCCCTCGCCCGGCGAACCCCTTCGAGTCCCACGACAGGATCAGGATTGGCCTTACTGCTTGTCGCAAAGACGGGGCCGATGGCAAGGTAGTCCGCGGGAGTTTTATCGGCTTCCGCAAGCTGCTCCGGATTGTGCGTGGAGACTCCCAGCCAACGAGCGGGCCCAAGTATCTTACGAGCTGCCTCTGGAGATAGATCATCCTGCCCAACATGCAGCCCATCGAATCCAGCCGCCAGGCAGAGGTCGGCGCGGTCGTTCATGATGAGCTTGACGCTCGCTCCGAGGCGCCCCCTAAGCTCACGCGACTCTTCGAGCATGCGCCGGGCGTTGCCAGATTTGTTGCGGTACTGCAGCAACCTGCAGCCGGCAGCAGCGATCTCCTCGGCGGCGGCGAACATTCCGGCAGCGTCGTGGAAACAGGCAGCGTCGAGAATCGGGTAAAGCCGCGGAAGTTGCAACATAGTCTCAACCGTAGAGACGCGGCTTGCCGCGTCTCAGATTGCTGGTGGAGAGCCGGGCGTCTCCGCCCGGCTGGACGGGCGAGACGCCCGTCCCTCCACAATATGACCTATCACGCGGTCATGGTTTCACCCTGCGGACTCTTTTTTCGCCAGGAATCTCTCAATGAACCCCGTATCGAAATTCCCCGCACGAAATTCCGGATCCGCCAGAATGCGCCGGTGCAGCGGAATCGTGGTGTGGATTCCCTCCACGATAAACATTCCGAGCGCGCGGCTCATGCGCGAGATAGCTTCGCTGCGATCCTTGCCACGAACCACCAGCTTGGCGATGAGCGAATCGTAGTACGGAGGAATCGTGCCTTCGGCATAGGCGGCCGTGTCGATGCGCACGCCCGTCCCTCCCGGAGGGTGAAAGGTGGTGATTTTGCCGGCCGAGGGCGTGAACTTCTCCGGATGCTCGGCATTGATGCGGCACTCGATCGCGTGTCCGCGATGCACGATGGGGCCTTGTAACACGTCGGCCAGATTTTCGCCCGCGGCGATCATGATCTGACTCTTGACCAGGTCCACGTCCGTGACCATTTCGGTGACCGGATGCTCCACCTGGATGCGCGTGTTCATCTCGATAAAGTAAAGCCGCCGATCCTGGTCCATGAGGAATTCGATGGTCCCGGCATTGTGATAGCCGACCTGGCTGAGCGTTTTGCTGAGCACGTCTCCGATTTCCTTGCGCAGCTCGGGCGTTACCTTTACCGACGGCGACTCTTCGAGCAGCTTCTGGTGGCGCCGCTGAATCGAGCACTCGCGTTCCCCCAGACTGACGACGTTGCCGTGTTCGTCGCCCAGCACCTGGAATTCGATGTGGCGCGGGTGCTCGACATACTTCTCCAGGTAGAGATCGCCGTTGCCGAAGGCGGCCGAGGCCTCCGACTGCGCCTGACGGTAAAGCCCGGGCAATTCGTCTTCATTGCGCACAATGCGCATGCCCCGCCCGCCGCCGCCCGCCGTGGCCTTGAGGATGACCGGAAAACCTACCTGCCGCGCCCACTCGCGCGCTTCTCCATCGGAGGCGACCACGCCGTCCGAACCGGGAAGGATCGGCACCCCGTGCTGTTTCATGGCGGCGCGAGCTTTCTCTTTTTCGCCCATCAGCCGGATGACATCCGGAGTCGGCCCGATGAACTTGATGTGACAGGCTTCGCAGACTTCCGCGAAATTGGCGTTTTCCGAAAGCAAGCCATAACCGGGATGGATGGCGTCGACGTTCGCAATCTCGGCCGCGCTGATCACCGCGGGAATGTTGAGATAACTCTGCGCCAGCTGCGGCGGGCCAATGCAAATCGCTTCGTCGGCAAAGCGCACATGGAGCGAATTCCGGTCCGCCTCGCTGTAGATCGCCACCGAGCGGATGCCGAGTTCCTTGCACGCGCAAATGACGCGCAGTGCAATTTCTCCGCGATTCGCTACCAGAATTTTCTTGAACATGATTGTTTCGTGGAATAGTCAGTTGCTCGGGTCCGTCTTATCCGGTTTGGTGTCCGATGACCCGATGGCCCGATCACCCGATGGCCCGATCAACTCATTTTGCCGGCCGGACGGCGAACAGTTCCTGGCCGTACTCGATGGGCTGGCCGTTGGCGACGAGCTTCTTGACCAACTCTCCCGCCACGTCGCATTCGATTTCGTTCATCAGTTTCATCGCTTCAACAATGCACAAAACCTGGCCCACTTCCAGGGGATCGCCAACTTTGACGAAGGGCGGCGACCCGGGCGAGGGCGATTCGTAGAAGGTGCCCACGATCGGCGACCGCACAATGTGCAGATCTTCTTCCGGCTCAGGGACCGGCGCGGCAGCCGCGGCGAGGTCGACCTTGGCAGGCGCGGAAGCGGGACTGTGGCCGCCCGCGTCAACCGGGGCGGGGTGAACCGCGATATAACGCGCGTCCGGCAACACCACGGGCGACGGTTCGGCGGCGCGCTTGATCTTCACCTTGACATCGCCGCGCTCCAATTCAAACTCGGCAATGTCCTTTTCGATTAAGAACTCGATGAGTTCTTTCAGCTCTTTTTGATTCATGTATAAGGGCAGGTTCCGTTTTAGATTCTAAGTAGAGACGGGGCTTGCCGCGTCTCTACGGAAAATCCGACCTGCTAAATAATAACCAGTTCTTTATCTGTGGGCGTTAGCACTTCGCAGCCCGAAGGGGTAACCACCACCACATCTTCGATCCGCACACCCCACTTCCCAGGCACGTAAGCGCCCGGCTCAATCGTAATGACCATTCCCGGTTCCAGCTTCTGGCTTTGCCCAACCGCCAGCCGCGGCGCCTCGTGTATCTCTAATCCTAAACCATGCCCGGTCGAATGGGTGAAGTACCGGGCCAGTTTCCGCTGGCGAAGCACACGGCGCGCCGCGCCATCTACTTCGGCGGCAGTCACGCCCGGACGAACCGCCGAAATGGCGGCCTGCTGCGCTTCCAGCACCGCCTCATACAGCTGTCGAGCTTCTCCCGACGGCCGTCCGACATGCACAGTTCGCGTGCGATCCGAACAATAACCGGCGAGTATAACACCAAAATCACAGACCACGAACCCGCGCCGGGGAATGCGTGCGCCCGAGGCCCGGCCATGCACAATCGCCGAGCGGGTTCCGGAAGCGAGTATCGTCGGGAAGGACATTCCTTCGGCCCCGGCACAACGGGCCTCGTATTCCATGGCGGCGGCGACTTCGACTTCACTCACACCCGGCCGAATTTTCTTGCGTGCGATCCGGAACAGACTGGCGCCGTGTTCAACCGCCCGCCGTATGCGCAGGATTTCGGCAGCGTCCTTCACCATGCGGGCGCGCTCCACCAGCGGTGGCGCGGAACGCAGGCGCGCTCTCCCTTTCAACACAGACGCCAACCGGTCGCGCATGCCGGCGGTGATCGACTCCGGCTCGATGCCCACTGATACTGGCGTCAAAGATGCTGTCGTCGAACTTCTTCGCTGCGCGGCCAGCCACTCCGCAGCCGCCACCAGCGGGGACTTGCGAGCGATGACAATGGTCGCATTATTGACGTTCGCACTCTTGACTTCCTCTTTTGCCTGGGCACCATAGCGGCCGTCGGTAAAGAGGATGGAACCACCATCAGCGACAAGCAAAGCAGCCGCACTGCCAGTAAAGCCACAGAGATAGTGAACATTAGGGAGGTGCGTCACCAGCAGCGAGTCTAGATCGTTCTCTTCGAGCCCAGATCGAAGACGACTCAGGCGGCCAGCGTGATCCATGGGAGGAGTGTAGCAAGAACCAGTTCTCAGGTCTCAGGTCTCAGGAAATCCAAATTCCCACTAGATGCGATGTCAACAATGTTCTGCAGAGCCGCCGACGATTTTCCTGAGACCTGACAACTGAGACCTGAAACCTGAAAAGCAAAGCCGCCGGGCTCTCGGCAGGTTCTCCGAGAAAGCCGGCGGCTGTGGCTGTTCTAACTTCGCGCTTACGTCTGCACGATGCGCGGAGTGATGAAGAAAATCAGCTCCTGGTTTGAAGTGGTCACCGAACGGTGCTTGAACAGGTTGCCAAGGTACGGGATATCCCCGAGCAAGGGCACCTGCGAAACGCTCAGCGAGTTCTGGGTCTGGATCACGCCGCCAATCACAACCGTGCCGCCGTCGGTCACCAGCACTTGCGTGGTCGCCTGCTGCGTGATCAGGGCTGGGTTGCCATAAAGGTCTTCGTGGCCAAAGTCAGGCAAGGTGTTTTCCACATCCACGTTGAGGAAGATGGTTCCTTCCGATGTGATCTGCGGCGTCACCGTGAGTCGCAGGAAAGCATCCACGTAGGTAGTGGTCGGCGGACCATTCAACTGGGCCGCGGTCACGATCGGTATTTTCGTGCCCTGTTTCACCACCGCCTGAATGTTGTTCTGCGTGACGATACGCGGACGGGAAAGAACTTTCAGCAACCCGCGCGACTCGGCCATGGTGAGCAGAAGGTCGAGCCGCATGTTGTTGGTGGCGTTCACAAGCTCCAGACCGCTGGTCGGCCCGGCTGCGCCCAGGTTCGAAAACAGCGGAATCTGAGTCCCGCTCGCGGGCGTGCCAAGGACGGGGTACAACGGATTATTTACCTGTGGACCGACGAGGATCGGCGAGGTTCCAACTTTGTTCACGCCGCCAACGCCGGTTGTGCCGTTGCCCCAGCCCAGGCCAAGTTGCACGCCGATGTCGCGAGCGAAGCTGCGCGTGGCCGCCACCACGCGGGCTTCAATTTCGACTTCCTGCGTCTTGCGGTCCATCTGCTGGATGAGGCGGTCAATCTGCGGCAGGACCGCCGGAATGTCGGCAACGATTATCGAGTTGGTGCGTTCGTCGGCGACTATGTCGCCACGCTGACTTAGGAATTTCTTGAGCGGCAGTAATAGGTCCTTCGCGTGTGCGTAGCTGAGGAAGCGGGTGATGCTGACTTTGTCTACCGCGAGCGCCTCGGCATCGATTTGCGCGCGCCGGCCCTCGGCTTCCTTCTTCAACGTTTCAACGGTGGCGATGCGCAGTACATTGCCGTCCAGTTGGCGGGACAGATCGTTGTTCTTGAGCACGATGTCCAGCGCCTGATCCCACGGCACGTCATCGAGCACGATCGTCAGGTTGCCGTGGATCGCGGGATCGAGCACAACGTTCAAACCGCTGATCTCGTGAATCAGGCGGAAGAAATCTTTCAGATCCACATCCTTAAGATTGACCGAGATCGGCTCGCCGGTGTATTTGGCCCCGCTCACCGCCGGCTTCTGTTCCAACTGAGCCTTCTGCTCGGCCGCCAGGTTCACGGCCGGCTGGGCGCCCTGCCCGTTGCCGCCCGCTTGCCCGATGGCGGCATTGGCATGGGTGGCGACCAGTTCCGCCGCCGTCTTGTCGGCAAAGCGACCCGCCGCTTCTTGGGCCTTCACGGCCGGCTGGGCGGCTTTGTCGTCCTTGACCGAATACTTCGGTTCGACGAAGGCAAAGTCCGCCGGTTTCTGGGTGTTCTCGGCCGAGGCCGGGGTGGGCACAACCGCTGCTACCGGAGCCGGAGTTACCGGAACGGAGGCGACCGGAGCCGAAGCCAGCACCAGTTGCGGCGCGGCGCTCGCGGCCACCGATTTTGCGGCCGGCGCCGGTTGGCGATGGGCCAGCACAGCGTCGTGGATCTTGAGAACGAAGCTGCCGTCCGGGCCCGTCACCAGTTCATGCTGGCGGCTGTCGGCGAGATCACTGTTGGCAAGATCAATGACCACGCGCGTGGTGGGCGGCGTTTGCCCGTCCATCCCGACGCGGACGTCTTTCACGCCATCGCTGCCAACGCTGATGCGGCTCTGCGCCGTGGCCATCACGGTGTTGGGAAAGTCGATGACGATGCGTGCCGGAGAATCGAGCGTCGTCACTTTGGGCGCCACTATGCCCTTCGCTTTGAACTCGACCCGCAATCCGTCCTGGCTGTGCGCGACCTCGAGCCTCTGCAATCGAGCGCTCGCGGCCACCCCCTTGCCCGTCATGTCAGCCGCGGCTGCGATCAGTACGAACGTCAGCAGCGGAACCAAGATGCCCAGCAGTTGCTTTCGCATTTCCCTATCTCCCCATGCGAGGCCGTTTCGCCTCCATGTGTTTCTTCGAAGTCTTTGGTCTCCAGGCCTACACTGCCGGAGTCGTAATCTTCTTCACTACTTCCCGCGTAAAGGTCTTGCCCATCCGGTCCTGCAGTGTTTCCTGGAAAACGATGGAGTCCCCCGTGATTTTCATCACGTAACCGTTGAACACCGGGTCGTTTTCCCGCAGAAAATAAGCTTTATTCATGCTGTTACTAACCACCGCGATGAAACCGCTTTCGGCGCGCACCACTCCTCGCAGGTTGATGGCCCCGATTTCCAGACACTTCTTGCCCGTGCTGCAGCCCGAACCGCCCGCGTGGCTCACCACCGGACTGATGAAAGGATCCCGTCTCCCGTTCGCGGCGTATTTGCTGTCCGGGGCGAGCTCCTGCTCGCTCGCCGCGTTCTCGCCTGCTCCGCTTTCCGAAGCGCCGTTGCCGGCTGCGCTAGCCGCCGCTGGCGGATTGTTCTTGGGAACCACGACGGTTGGCTTCGGTTGCGCGCTACGCCGGGCCGCGACTGCCGGAACCCGCTTCGCCGCGCCCGTGTTTTTCGTCTTCGCCGAACTCGCGCTCGCCTGTAATGAAGACGACTTCGCCGGCGTAACCACCGCGACCCCGCTCGCCTTAGCCGGAGCATGCGTGGCGCTCGCTGCTGCTGGCGCCGCTTGGTGAATGCCCAGCGCCTCATTCGAGGCGGCCGTGGCATGGTTGCTCACCGCGTTCATCGTGTTGCGCGTGTTCTGGATAATGCTGGGACTCTGGGCCCAGGCCAAGCCCGCGGCCAGTACGCAAACCAGAATTGTCACCGTCGGCTTCATCGTGTCCCTCCTATTTCTTCACCGGTGGTCCGGGCTTGCTGGCCGGCGGCGCCGGATCCAGATCATGACTGAAATACGTGGTGGTCAGGCAGGTCGCCACCACACTCTCACTGGGCGCGTACTGGTAGGTATGCTTCGCCTTGGCCTCGGACGGCTTGCGGGTCGAGGCCACCAGCAGGTTCGAGACGTTTACGATGCGCTCCACTTTTCCCAACCGATCGAAAAATCCCAGCATCGAGTAGTACGGACCGTCGAGCTCAATTTCGAACGGCACTTCGCTATAGAACTCTTTCGCAACGTACGGACGGGCCGTATAGCGGCGGATTTCCACTCCCGACTTGCGCGCTTCTCCGCTCACCATGCGCATGAAATTGTCCACTTCTTTTTCATCGGGCACGATGCGCCGCTCGATTTCGAGTTGCTGCTTCAAGCTGGCGAGTTGGCGCTCGATGTCGGCCAGTTTCGGCCGGTAGGCTTCGAGTTCCGCGTTCTCCCGCCGTTTGGCCTGCAGCTTGATCTGGGCCGCCGCGTTTTCGTTGCGCTGCGACTTGAAGACCGTATAGTAGAGAGCGCCCGTGCCCACCGCCGCCGCCAGCAGCAGAACTCCCAGCAGCTTCGCCCCTGATAATTCGCCAAGATTCATAGTCGGTTCCGCCTTTACGACTTCGCCTTTTCGCAGGTCAGTGTGAACTGAAACGCCTGCATGTCCTTTACCTGTTCGTCCTGATAACTTTCCTTGATCTCGATGTTGCGGAAGAAACCGGTCTTCTGCAGGTTGGAAATCAGATTGGCCACCGCATCGCTGCTCAGCGCCGTGCCGTCAATGGCAACGCTGGCGCCCTGGTCCTGCATGCTGTTCAACCACACCGCCTCGGTGCTGTTGACCGTATCGCCAATCATGGCCAGCAGGCCGACCGGGCCCGATTGGTTCAAGCGCAACTGGTCGATCACATCCACCCGCCGCTTGTAGGACTCGGCTTGCCTCTGCCGCTCCATGTACCGCACCTTGATGTCGGCCAGTTCGCGATTTTTCTGTTCCGCCAGCCGGGCTTGCACCTCGATCGATTTCTTTTCCCGGTCGAGCTGGTACCAGTACCCGAAATTGAGGGCGCCGGCAATCAGCAGCACCGCCGCCACCTGCACCAGTGGCCCGCCTAAATTGCCCAGCTCGAAGCTCGGCATGCTGATGGCAACGTTTTTCTTGCCTTTCGGTTTCGGAGAACCCAGCAGATTGATTCGGATCATAGCTTTTCAAAGCTCCTCAGGGCCAAACCCACGGCCACTGCCAACTGGCCCGCGTTCTGTTCGACCAACTCCGCCCCGACGCCTTCCGCCGGAGCCAGCACTTTCTGAAACGGGTTGAACAACTCCACCGGCATCGAGAACTCCTGGCGCAGCGCTTCCACCAGGCCCGGAACCTTGGCCGAACCGCCGGCCAGATAAATCTTCTCGATGTGCTCGCCCGCGGCGCTGGCCCGGAAGAAGTCGAATGTCTTCTGAATTTCCAGCACGATAATTTCCGTGACCTGCTGCAGGATCGGCGTCTTCGCGTCGTCGTGCACCGTCCCCACCTTGCGCCCCAGCTTGAGCGATTCCGCGTCATCGAAACTGAGATCCAGTTCCTTCTGCAGCGAGTCGGTGTACTGATGCCCGCCCACCGAAACGTCGCGCGGGAACAGCGGCGTCGTGCCCTTGACGATGTTGATGTTCATCACGCTCGCACCCAGGTTGAGCAGCGCAACCACCTGCGTCGGAGCCGGCTCGTAGTTGTACTCGTAACAATTCTGCAGGGCGAGCGCATCGATATCCACAATAGCCGGAGTCTTCCCCGCCATCGAGAGTACGTTGGTGTAGTTCAGAATCTTGTCTTTCTTCACCGCCACCAGCAGCACATCCATTTGCGGGCTGCTCGCGTCGTCGGAAAGAATCTGGTAGTCGAGGTTCACATCCGCCAGATCGAACGGGATGTGCTGCGCGGCTTCCTTCTGGATGGTCTCGGCCAGTTCCTGGTCGCTCATCGAGGGCAGCGAGATTTTCTTCACGATCACCGAGTGTCCGCTCACCGCCGTGGCCACCGCCTTCGAATTGATCTGCGTGTCCGTGAACAGCTTGGCGATGGCCGCCGAAACCGTGCCCGAATCCACGATCATGGAATCGACCACGATGTCGGGCGCGATCGGCTCCAGGCCGAGGTGCGCCACTTCGATCCCAGTGCGTGTCTTCCTGAGCTCGACCGCCTTGATGCTCGAAGAGCCCACATCCAGACCCACTATCGTCTTCGATCCCATTCCAAACATGTGCCCGCCCTTCTTTAACGAAGTTCGCCTACGGAGTTCCGGCAGCTTTCACCGCTGCCTTGATTTTCTTCTTGCCCCGCGCTTCCGTTTCCATCGACTGCTCTTCCATCCACTGATCCAGCTTCGATTTCTTGAAGCGCCAGCGATTGCCCAACTTGAACGCCGGAATCTTCTGCTCGTTCACGTACTTGTACAGCGTGTCCGGACTCACTCCCAGATACTGCGAAGCTTGGCGAATATTCATCACTTCTCGCGAGTCGGCCATTAAATGTTTCCCTTCTCCCGCAAACTCCAGCTCTCAGCCCAGCCTTTTCTTCCCGGCAACGCTGAGGAAATTGGGAGAACCAAGTCCTCGATCAAACGCGTTCGAGTGTATTTTGGTGTGCTGAGCATATCTCAACCGGAACCGCGGGCCTCTCCACGTGAATCTCCCGGTTTTGTTGGGTTTTATGGGGGTTTTCTGGATTCCACAAAAAGTGGACTTGCAGTTTGTTTCTGCTAATTGCGTTTGGCGATGACGATACCACTATAGGTAGTAGTCTCGACCGAAGTAAGGCACCGGTCACACGAGTTGGGGTAACTAAGGTACTAGAGACGGTACGGAAGTACTTGCACGGGCGCGCAAGCCGCTGAAAACACACACACACGGAGCCCGCTCGCGCTGGCCACAAGCTGCGCTTCCCGCATTACTTTTCCATGGCGAATCGGCTGCGAGCTGCGCGCAAGCAGATGCCGGGGTTTGCTCGTAGCTCGCAGCAGCCCGCGGTTCCTCACGAAGGCCGCTTCCCCGGTGCACCCCTGTGCCCCCTGTGGTTAAAGCTTTTTCTCCGCCCGCTCCAAACACCCAGCCCGGAACGACCGACCATCCAGCCGATGCAACCGCTTCGCCTGGGCGCGCGTGATCAAAGGATAGTGAGAAATGGTCAGCAGATATTCCGCCACGAACCACACCGGCTGCTCCGTGGTCATCCACTGGAGAGGGTCAAAACGGCGCATCTGGACAGGCCGGGAAAAAGTCCGCAGCGTGCGCTCTCCCCGCAGATTGAAGTACACGTCGAAATAACTAAGCGCCAGTTCACGCAGCGAACGATACACCGGTTCGCGATAGCGGCACCCGGTGTAGTTCGATTTGGCCACCGCGCCCCAGTGTCCGTCGATGCGGTACACGGCAATCACGTGGTCGGTATCGTGCTCGGCTTCCAGATCGACAATGAGCGGAGGATATCCGATGACGCGCAGCGCCGCCGCCGCAAACAGCGCCCCCTCGTAGCAATGCGAAGTGTTTTCCCGCAGCACCCGTCGCGGAGACCAGGCGCTGTCCGCAAGGTGGTACGGCATGTCGTCAAGCAAGCGCTGAACGCCATGCGGAGTCTTCAACCCACGCAGCTTGCGCAGTTCGGCAGGGGTCAGGCCCCAGGAGTTGACGTTGTCAGTCATCCCAAATTTTCCCGTAGAGACGCGGGTGGCAGAGTCACTTGAAGGTAGCAGGATCGGGCGATGATTGGGAATAAAGGAGCGGGTTCGTGCGTGAGCCTCGTCACAAGAAAGCCCGCCCTCCGGCAACCGAAGGGCGGGCTCGGTGCTTTCCAAGCTCAAGTCTTTAATGATTAGCAGCCGGCTTATCCGCTGGTTTCTTGGCGGCCGCGGGAGCAGCGGCGGCTTTTGGTTTCCAAAACTCCGGATCTGCCTTAACCCACTCGTCAGCCGGGTAGCTCATGCGCGGATTAAACGCGAACAGGTTCGTCTGGCTCGACTCAATCGCTGCGGCCGACAACTCGGCGAACTTCTTCATGCCTGCTTCGCCCATCGCCGCCTCAAACTCCTTGTTCGCCGCGAAGTTCCGGTCAATCTCCGCCGCCGACTTCATCGGGTTGAAGACGATGTAGGTAGTGTCTGGAAATCCATAGACCGCCGAATACGTCGCCCAGTGTGCGTCGGGAATGTTCTTGTAGGCGGCGGTCACCAGCTTCAGGATTTCGTCCCAATCCTTGTCATGTCCCTGCTTAACCTGGAAGCGCGAGATTTCGAAATAGCGCATATGGGCTATGTCTACCTCGGGACGCAGGCTGTATTCCTCGCGGAATACGAACGCGCCGCCGTCGGTCTCGCTCAATAGTTCACCGTCTGCCGCCCAGGCGCGGTCAAGGGCAGCCGACAGAGTCGCATTTTTTTGGGTTGCGAGCGTGTCCTTTTCCCACGCTGCAAACGAATCATAGCCTGTCAGAAAGAGCGCACGCGACTTGCCCGAAAGAGATTCCACAGCCAGATAGTGGGTTGGCCATTTCGCACGCGTCGTTGCTTGAACAAACAAGCTTTCGGTCTTTTCATGTTGGGTACCCGATTTCCCCGGCTTAGTAAACTCCCGCGTGATCACCAGTACCTTGGGTGGCATCATAGCGGTGGACTTGTCCTGGCCAGCAGCGATCCCGGATCCTCCAACCGCCAGCAAAACAAGCAGAGCGAGCATCGACCCCGTAAGTCTTTTCATGGTTGACCTCCTAGGTCACACAAATAGAGTGAGAATCGGAATTTCCTTCCCTGACTTTGAAAGCAGTGGAATTGTACACAGATTCGTTTCCCTGCGCGCGGTAGAAAAACGATTGCCTGTCTGGACCGCTCCCGGCAACCATGCCGTCGCTGTTCTCCCTCCGAGAATGCTCCGCTGCCGCTACCGCAACAACTCCCCCAGCTCCCGAGGAGTCTCAATCAGCACATCCGGAGGCACATCCTCCAGCGAATGCGGAGCGAACCCATACGTCACGCCGCAAGTCCACAACCCGGCATTGTGTCCCGTCAAAACGTCGATCGACGAGTCTCCAATGATCAGCGCCTCATCTGCCGCAACGCCAGTTTCCCGCAGGATGGTCTGCACCCCCAGCGGATCGGGCTTCTTCGTCGTAAAGCTGTTGCCGCCGTATACACGCACAAAGAAGTCCCCCAGCCCCAGCGCCTGCACAATGTCGCGCGAAGGATTGACCGGCTTGTTCGAGAGCACCGCCATCAGCCGCTGCACTCCATTTGACAGATCGGCCAGGCTCGCCAGCACTTCCGGAATCCCCTCATAAACCGTGGTGTGGTCGAGCTTGTGCAGGCGGTAGTAGCCAAGAAAATACTCCAGAGCCGCTCGGAGCAACGCCTCGTCGTCCGTGTCGCCGAGCGCGCGGCGCACCAGCGCCGGAGCGCCATCTCCCACATAGCTCGCAATAACGTCGCCGTCCAGTTCGGGACGTCCGATATGGAGCAACATCGCATTCACGGAGTGAATCAAATCCAGCCGCGAGTCAATCAGGGTGCCATCGAGATCAAACACCAGCAAGCGAACGCGATGCGGATCGAACGGGCGCAGGAAACGAATCATGTGAGTTCAGGATAAACCAGGTCTCAGGTCTCAGGTCTCGGCTCTCAGCTATCAGTTCTCAGGAGAATCTCTTCATCTTGAGTCCCTGGGTTTTTCGTGAGCATCTGGCACGCTATTGACTGTCGATTCGTGTGAAGGTCAGCCTTTTCTGAGAACTGAGAACTGATAGCTGAGAGCTGAGAGCTGATTTACAATGATGCGGGGCTGGAACTCCGTGGGGTGAAAAACGCAGCATGGCCACGACTAAAGTCGATCCCAAGCTGAACGAAAACGACATCGCGAAAAAGGCCAAAACCTACCAGGGCCTGACGAGTCAGCAACTGATTGATTCGTATCGCATCATGTTCACCTCGCGGCGCGTGGACGACCGCGAGATCCTGCTCAAGCGCCAGCAGAAGGTCTTCTTCCAGATCTCGGGCGCCGGCCACGAAGCCTTGGGCGTCGCTGCAGCCTTTGCGTTGAAGCCCGGCTGCGACTGGTTCTATCCCTACTACCGCGACCGCGCCCTGTGTCTCGCCCTGGGCGCAACTCCGTACGAAATGCTGCTCGGCGCCGTCGGCGCGGCCGACGACCCCTGTTCCGGCGGCCGCCAGATGCCCTCGCACTGGGCTTACCAGCGGCTCAACGTCGTTACTCAATCGTCCGCCACGGGCACCCAGATTCTGCAAGCCATCGGATGCGCCGAAGCGGGCCGCTATTTCGCCAAGCATCCCAAGGCAGCCCAAAAAGCCGAGGGCGATTACCGCCAATTCAAGGAAGTCCAATTCCAGGGCGATGAAATCACTTACGTCTCGCTCGGCGACGGCACCACCAGCGGAGGCGAATTCTGGGAGGCGTTGAACACGGCTTCCAACCGCCGGCTGCCGGTAATTTTTTGCGTGCAAGACAACGAGTACGCGATTTCCGTGCCCGTCGAAGTGCAGACTTCCGGCGGCAACATTTCGCGCCTGGTTTCCGGCTTCCCCAATTTCCATTTCGAAGAGATTGACGGCACCGACCCCGTCGTCGCCTATGCGGCCTTCCGGCGGGCGGCCGACCATTGCCGCGCCGGCCATGGTCCCGCGTTTGTCCATGCCCATGTGATCCGTCCCTATTCCCACTCGCTCTCCGACGACGAGCGCCTTTACCGCCCCGACGCCGAGCGCCAGGCCGATGCCGCGCGCGACCCGGTTCCGCGCCTGCAAATGTTCCTGCTGCGGGAAGGAATCCTCGACGAAAAGGGGATCAACAAAATCGAGAAGGAAATCGAAGAGCAGATCCAGGCCGATGCCGATCGCGCGCTCGCAGCCGCGATACCGCAACCGGAAACGATCTACAACTTCGTGTACTCGCCCGATCTCGATCCCACCTCGGCGGCGTTCGAAACTCTTCCCGCATTTGCCGCGCCCGAGACCGCCGCGGATGGCAAAGGCTCCGCCGCGCCAAACAAGTCGCCAAACAAGACCATGGCGGACCTCATCAACACCACGCTGCGCGACGAGATGCGCCGCGATGAGCGCATCGTCATCTTCGGCGAAGACGTCGCCGACTGCAGCCGCGAAGAATACTTAAGGCAGAAGCTCGTTAAAGGCAAGGGCGGAGTCTTCAAGCTAACGGCTGGCCTGCAGTCCCAGTTCGGCTCCGACCGCGTGTTCAATTCCCCAATCGCCGAAGCCAACATCGTCGGCCGCGCCACCGGCATGGCCACGCGCGGATTGAAGCCCGTGGTCGAGATCCAGTTCTTCGATTACATCTGGCCAGCGATGATGCAGTTGCGCGACGAACTCCCCATCATCCGCTGGCGCTCGAACAACGCCTTCTCCGCGCCTTTGGTGATCCGCGTCGCGATCGGCGGCTATCTGACGGGCGGAGCCATTTACCACTCGCAGTGCGGCGAAAGCATCTTCACCCATACTCCCGGATTGCGCGTCGTGTTCCCCTCGAACGCACTCGATGCCGCGGGCCTGCTGCGCACGGCGATCCGCTGCGACGATCCGGTCTTGTTCCTCGAACACAAACGCCTCTACCGCGAAACCTACGGGCGCGCGCCCTATCCCGGCCCCGACTACATGGTTCCGTTCGGAAAAGCGAAGATCGTGCAGCCCGGAACCGGCCTCACCGTCATCACCTACGGCGCCGTGGTGCCGCGCGCGCTCCAGGCCGCGCAAAAACTCGAGCGCGAGCATCGCGTCAGTGTCGAGCTGGTCGACCTGCGCTGTTTGAATCCGTTTGACTGGGATGCGATTGCCGCTTCGGTGAAGAAAACCAACCGCGCGTTAATTGCTTACGAAGACTCGCTGAGCTGGGGATACGGCGCCGAAATTGCCGCCCGCATCGCCGACCAACTGTTCCATCACCTCGATGCCCCGGTGAAGCGAATCGCCGCCACCGATACCTTCGTCGCCTATCAGCCGATTCTCGAGAATGCCATCCTGCCCCAGCCCAGCGACCTGTTCCGGGCAATGAAGGAGCTGGCGGAATTCTGAGGGGCAGCTTTCAGCTCTCAGCTCTCAGCTCTTCGCTCTTGGCTTTTCGCTCTCGGTTCTTGGCTCTCGGATTTCACAGAGTCCCGGAGGGACGGCCGAGATTACCCTTTCTTTGCTTTGCTCGAACCGCCCCAGCCCTTCCCGAAATTAAATCCCCACGGCCCACCGCCAAAACAAAGCAGTGCAAACGCGATGACCGCCAGCGCCAGCGGAAATTCGTATCCGCCATTGCCCGTCAGCCCGTTCTTAAAGTGCACCTTCCAGATGGCCACGGCCATCTCGATCGCGAACGCAAGCGAAAAGAAGGGCGTAAACAATCCAAGCACGATGGCAATCCCACCGAAGAATTCCGTCCCGGCGGAAAGATATGCCAACCAACGAGGAAGACCGAGCGAGCCCACGAAATCCATGTGATGATGAAACCCGCCCCACACCTTGTGATAACCATGCGCGATCATGATCGCTCCCAGAACGAGCCGCATCACGAGCAGCGCGAAGGGCCGCAGCCGATTGAGAAAATCCACGCTCACCTCCAGAACAGGGAACGGATAAGGTAACAGAAAGGGCGGGGTCAGGGGTCAACTCTTCGCCTAAGCTTACACCGGTTGGTCTGAAGTTGTTTTGGATGACATACCCGCCTGCGTTTGCTTGTCAGGCGGAATTTCAGCCCCGGCTGGATAGATGAAAATCTCCAATTGATCTCTTTCGTCACTAAAGATGAGTATTTTCTTGCACCGAAGCTGCAAGTAATTGACGTTTTTGCGCGGCTACATTCTTGTTTCTTGCAAGTCTCTCGGGGGGGGCCTAACTTTCTGAAGCGAGAACACTTATCAGCGCTTCCCGGGGGTGGGGGGGCGCATTGGTGACGAAAGTGCTATTACTTTCGGGGCCGGAGTGTACTTTCGTCAATAGAAGACCTGGAAGGTAGGAAGACATATGAGACCTCGCCGCTTTCGTTGCTTTGCTCTCTCGTTCTTGCTTCTCCCGTTGTTGGTACTCAGCGCTTATGCCGGCACGATCAATCTGGGAACCGCCGGCAGCTATGCAGTGCTGGCTGGCTCGGCTGTGACCAATACCGGCCCAAGCGGCATCTACGGAGACCTAGGTGTCAGCCCAGGTTGCGCGATAACCGGCATTCCTCCGGGGATCGTGCACGGAGCGATCAACGCATGTAACGCGAAGGCAGCTCAGGCTCAGCTTGATCTGACCTCAGCGTACAACGTGGCAGCGGGCCTGCCGTACAATGTCAACTTGACTGGTCAGGACTTGGGTGGACAGAATCTCAAGCCCGGCGTATATTTTTTTTCTAGTACTGCTCAGCTGACGGGGGTACTGACTCTCAACAACAACGGTAACAAAAATGCACTGTTCGTTTTTCAGATAGGTAGTGCGCTCACGACCGCAACCAGCTCGTCTGTTGTTTTTACCAATGGTCCAGATAAGAACGTGTTTTGGCAGGTTGGCAGCTCCGCGACTCTCGGTACAACCACCAAGTTCGTGGGACACATTCTCGCGCTCGACAGCATCACCCTGAATACCGGCGCAAGCATCACTTGCGGGAGTGCCTTGGCGAGAAATGGTGCAGTGACGCTGGATACTAACGTCATCACTACTAATTGCAGAGCCGTGGGGACTGTTCCAGAGCCCGGCACCCTAAGCTTGATGGGGAGTGGACTGGCAATTCTGGCCGGTTTAGCGCGTCGGAGAATGCGCATCTAGCGCATTCGGCGAAAGATCGGCATACGAGCTTCTCCTCTTAAGGATACTCTGATTAAGTCGGTTCACGGATAGCTTTGAAAGGGCATGGCTTCAGCCATGCCGTCAGAACCCGCTACACAAGCGGCTTTAGCCGCTGAGGGTCGCCCTCTCAAAACATCCCGTCTCGCCAGCGAAGACGTAATCAGACAATCCTTAAGCCTATCGGTAGAGACCGCTTGTCGTCATGCTACCGCTCCCGCTGCCTTCTGCTCCAATAATTCCACCAATCGCTGCAAGTCCAACGTGATCTGCTAGGGGTATATGGTCGGCCAGGGGGAATTGATGGCAGAAGTAAATCGCGTCTAAGTACTACCAGCTAGAGTACGCGGTGCCGTCGATGGCCGTTTGGTCGGAGCCGCTATGGACACCCACGATGCCAGGCTGGGTCTGGTCGATGGACTTGAGCGAGTCTTCCTGTTCCAGCACCCAGGTGTCCTTGCTGCCGGTAATATCGTTCGGGACAAACTTGAGGTATCCCGCCGAGACCAAATCTTCTAGCGACTGCGGCGCCTTCTGCTTGTCGAGCGTGTACTGATCGATGACTTTGTTGAGCGTCGCCAGATTCTGTCTCAGCGTGGTTTCGCGCGCGCGGATAATGCTCTGGTTGTACATCGGCAACGCAATCGACAGCAGAATCAGGATCATGCTGATGACCACCACCATTTCGATCAGCGTGAAACCCCGATTGCAGAACTTGCGACTGCGGGCTTTGGACCTGAATTTCATCTACCAGTCCTTGTACTTCGTGCCGTCCAAAGCGATTTGGTCCGACTTGCTGTAAACGTCGAAAACGTTTTGCCCACCCCAGGAATCCGAGTCTTTATCGTCCTGCATGGAGCGCATTCCCCACTCCTGTTTGGTCATGGGATCAACCGGGATCCTGCGGAGAAACTTCAGTTTCTTGCCTGCCACATCCACACCGGTGACCAGCGTGTCGAGATCCGGTGGATAGCCTTCGCTCCCCAGCTTGATCTGGAACGCGCCCCGATCGGCGGCGTCCTTGTAGCGATCGATCGCGTCGCGGATCATCCAGAGGTCTTCGCGCAGCTCGTGCTCGCGCTCCCGATATATGGTGATTCTTACCAGCGGAAACGCCGCTCCCACCAGGATGGCCAGGATGGCGGTCGCAACGATCAACTCGATCAGCGTAAACCCGCGCTGCCGGCGAGCCGCCGTGTTTGTCGACTGGTCCATACAGGAGTTCCCGGCTCTCCGTTCTCAGTTCAACCAACCGGATCTCCACTGAGAACTGAGAACCGGAAACTGAGAACTGTTTCTACTGAATCGTAATCGCCGCCTGCGCTCCGCTCATCGCAATCGGCTGCATCGCCGGGTCCCGGGCTCCGCCCCGAGTAATCGTCAGCGCCGACTGGCCCGGCCCCTTCGCCATGAAGGTGAGCGTCACCACCGCGCCCTGTCCAGAAACGCCCCCGGCGCCCGGAGGCCGCGTGGCCGTGACTTGCAGCGTGCCGGTCGCGGGATCGTCGCGATGCACTAACGCCACCGCTTGCCCGTCCTGCGACAGGAATCCGCCGTTCGATATGTTGACCACCTGCAACTGATTCGGATCGTAGTTAAGTTGCACGGGGACCGAATACACGTTCTGCCCGCCGGAAAGCATCACATTCACCGTGAAGGTCGAGCCCTTGGCCTGGCTCAAGGTGGGCGGATCAAACAGGAACGTTCCTGTACCGGCTCCAGCCTGGGTTTGCGGAACTTGATTCTGCGGAGGCTGAGCTTGCGGAATCAAATTCTGCGGAGTCGGCGTTTGCGGCATCGCCGCCTGCGGCTGCGCCGGAGCGGCTGCGGGCGCGGCCTGGATCCCTGGTGAAGACGCCGGGGCGGGCGCGCCGCTCGCCGGCCCCGCCGGCTTGCTGCTCGATCGTCTCAACTCCAGCGCATTGGCCGTACCCACGTCGATCATGTCGACATTGCCACGCGGCCCCTCAGGCCCGCGGATAATGTGCGGGACCAGCACGAACACGATTTCGTTCTCCGCATGATCGGTATCGGTCTCTCCAAAGAGATATTTCAGGATCGGAATCTGCGCCAGACCCGGAATCCCGGTCAGCGCCTTGGTCTGCGTATCCTCCATCATGCCGCCCAGCAGGCTGACTTCGCCATCCTTCAAGCGAATCTCGTTCTCGATTTTGCGCTGGCCGATCACCGGTTGGCTGATGCCTCCAATGCTTACGTACGAGGTCACCGCCGAGACGTCCATCGTCATCTTCAACGTAATTTCCCGTCCCGCATGCACCCGCGGCGTGATGTCGATGTTCACGCCCACATCGAGGTATTGAAATTGCGTGTTGACCAGCGGGTTGATACCGACTCCGCCAATGCCCGGCTGAAACGATCCCGTCGCCACCGGCACGCGATCGCCGATCTTCAGCGACGCCTTCTGCCCGTCCAGCGCCCGGATCTGCGGGTTCTGGATGATCTTGGTGTTGGTGTCGCTCAACAATGCCGTCGCCGTAGCCTGCGGAATCGTCACCTGGAAGTCGGTGGCATTCAGGTTCGCGATCGTATTCAGGCTGATGCCGGTCGTCGAGGCGGTAGTACCCGTGGTGGTTGTAGTGCTCGAGGTAGTGTTGACATTGGGCTGCAACTGTACCGAGGCGCTGGTCGGAGGGTTGATTCCAAGCTTGCGCGACTTGTCGCGGCTCACCTGCATCACCGCCACTTCGATCAGCACCTCTGGTTTCGCCTTGTCGAGATCGTCCACCAGTTTCTGCGCCAGCGCCATCTGGTCCGGCGTGCCCCGCACCACGATCGCTCCCTGCGAGGGCAACTGCTGAATCCGGCTCACCTCGAGGATGGTGCGCATCGCGTTCACTACATCCTGCAATTCGGTAGGCTGAGAAAGATTGGAAAGATAAAAAGTTTTGATGACGTTTTGTTCCAGCTCTTTCCGCTTCGCGGGATTGTCTTGCGCGATAAAAATCGTGTTCGGCGTCACCGGACGCCAAAAGGTTTTGGTCTCAAACGATATGACCTCCAGCGCGTCTTCGAGCGTCACCCCGTTCAGTTCGATGCGCACCTGGCGCGGCGTGTAGTCGGGATCGAAAAGCACGTTGATCCCCGCCAGCTTGCCCACCGTCTCGTAGATCACGTTCGATTTCTCCGTGACCTTGAGCGTGATCGGCACGTTCGAGATCGGAGCCAGCTCCACCGGGCCCTGCGCCGATTCCAACCGCCGGCGCAACGCGGTCGCACCCGTCGCCGATGCCTGCGGTTGCGGGTTCTGCGCCTCCCGAATCATCTGCTGCGTCCGCTTCAGCTCCTGCTGCGCGATGAACGAAGACGGATCCGTCTCCAATGCCTTCTGGAATTCCACCGCCGCCTCGTCGAGCTTGCCCCCATCGCGCAGAATCTGCCCGCGATGCACCTCCGCCGACGCCGCCAGGAAGCGGTTCCGCTCGAACGCAGTTCGATATCTCAGGTCTTTCGGTTTCAGATTGTAGGCCTGCTTGAAATAGTCGAAGGCTTGCTCGTAGTTCTGCCGCGCCTCGGCGTCTTGGCCCTTCTCGTACATCGCCTTGGCAGAATCAACATGACGAGCAAGAACAGGAAGCCTCAGGCAGATCAGCAGCAGAACAAATAGAGCCGGACGGATCAGGCGTCTCATCAAGCAGTCCTCATGAAAATCTCTCAAGCCGGCGGCGGCACCGGCCATGACTCGTCCAACCAACGTCTCCTTCAGACACCCGAAAAAGCGGGCGGGCCGGGCGGGCATCCCAAGGGCCGTCACGCCCAAAAGTACCCGAAAATCGGATTATAGCATCGCATCAACTTGCACCCGAAGTGATTGGTAGGTCGATGTTTACACTCATTAGTACCTGTCCCTAAGGGCGCAGGTCTCAGGGCAGGATCGGATCATCGGGTGATCGGGTCATCCGGCCATCGGAACCTCGGGTGATGGTTTTCGATGACCCGATGATGAGATGATCCGATCTTGCCTTGAGACTCTCCTCCCGCCCCCTGTGATACTTTCTCTTCAGTACCATGGCCAAACAGACTACCCACCAGACCCAGCCCAATCGGGAGAAGAATCCTCGCCGCCAGCCCACCGCCTCCGGCGAAAAGGACGCCGCTGTAAACAGGAACGCGAGTCATAACTATTTCTTGCTCGAAAAATTCGAGGCCGGAGTCGTTCTCACCGGAACCGAGGTCAAATCAGTCCGCACCGGTAAGACCAATCTTAAAGACGCCTACGGCCTGCTCAAGGACGGCGAACTCTGGCTCCTCAACTGCCACATCAGCCCCTATGAGCACGGCAACTACGCCAATCATGCCGCCCTCCGCACCCGCAAACTTCTCATTCACAAAGAAGAAATTCGCAAGCTCATCGGCAAGACCCAGCAGAAGGGACTCACTCTGATCCCCACCCGAATGTATTTCAAGAATGGCAAAATCAAAGTCGAACTCGCCCTGGCCAAGGGCAAACAGCTATGGGACAAGCGTGAGACCGAGCGCCGTCGCACCGCCGACAAGGAAGCCCGCGAAGCCATCTCCAGAAGCAGAAAACAAGGGTAACAAAACAGGCCTAGTCGGCGATCGTGTGCAAATAATTGCGGTGACCTGCTGACACCCGGGAATACGGCCTCTTTCCAAGCTCCTGCAAGTGGAATCTGGCGTGCTACTCTCTACGGTTGAGACCCGTGCACTTAATTACATGACGGGCCTAAACGCTTGGCCTCATCCGAGACCAGGCCCCCAGAACGAAGTATGCGGCACTGCACGATCAGTGATTCGTTGGAACCAGCTCGATCAGGGAGATCGCGAAAATGAAAAGCCTGTTGATGCAAAAGACTTACCTGCTGGTGCCGGTGTTGTTCGTTCTGCTGTCGAGCAGTTTCGCAGGCACGTACTATGTCGGTAGCTGTCACAGCTCAAGCTATTCAACGATTTCGGCAGCCGTGGCGGCGGTACCCCCTAGCTCAACCATCGACGTCTGCCCGGGGACGTACCCGGAACAGGTTTTTATCTACCAGCCGCTTACCCTCCAGGGAATCAAAAGCGGGAATAATGATCGGGCCAGGATTGTGGTGCCCATTTCGGTCGGGGGGCCGCCCGCCTGGCACTTAGTGCCCGATCCGGATGGGTACCCCGGGCAAGTAGCCCCACAAATCTTTGTGAACGCCCCGACGGGGACGGTGAAGATCAGCAATCTCACTATAGACGCCAGCGGCGAGACCACTGCCCCTGGCTGTACCATTCCTGGCTTTTGGTTCACTACGGCGATCATGTATCAGGATTCCTCCGGCACGGTCAACGAGGTCAACACCGTGGGCCAGGGAAAGAATAGCGGCTGCGGCGTGGGTATCCGGGCCGCCGCGGTGGCGGCTACCAGCTCCGATTCGGTGACGATTACCAACAATTCGATTCAGGATACGAACTACATCGGACTCTACGTCGAGTCGGCCTCGTCAGGTGCGAGCCTAAAAATCAATGTGAGCGGCAATACGCTGGTCCTCGGTGGTTCACCGCTCGGGAGTTTCGGGATTGAGCTCGCGGGTGTTACGGGAACGATCGCTTCTAACTCCATCGAAGCGCCTGATTATGGGATCGCGCAGTTGGGCGGAAACGACGTCGGACCGTTGACGATTTCCAACAACATTGTTCACGCTAACTCCCCTGCGGCGGTTTGGGGAATGGAAGTGACTGTTGCAAGCGCATACCTTCAGACGGTAAGCGGAAACAAGATTGTCGACTTTTACGGCGGAATTTCGCTAACCCCCCTGCTGAGCCCTGTAGCCGTAACTGTGAAGAGCAACGTGATCGTGAACAGCCACACGGGTATCGACCTACGGTGCATATCCAGCTCGACCCTAAGCGGGAACATCGTCAACAACGCTGCAACCGGTATTGACAACGTGCCGACTGGCTTCTCGCTTGCCGGAGTCTCGTTCTATAACGTGGACCAGATAAAAGGGAGTGGGTCGTGCTCTTAGGCAATCTCCTGCTACGGTTGAGACCCTGGCAAAGCGCGTTATCTTGGAAAAACCCGGATCTACTACGTCAATTCGCAACCTTCCCCGCCGCGCCGTCGTTCGGAATATGACTCGGACTAGGTCTCGCACTATGACAGTACGGTTCGCCGCACCTTTCTATCTAGCCGCGACCTTGTTCGTCCTGTTCTCAGTCTCCGCCTTTGCCCAATCCACCGTGCGCGTAATCCGCGAAGAGAAGCACGACGTCTCCGCCCCCCTCGCCGAACTTGATCGCATGACTCCCGCCCAGCCCCACCGCTTCTCGCCTCGCATACTGAAAATCCTCCCCACCGGGCCCTCGACTAGCTTGCAGCCTGAGTCCGCCATGCCCGACCTGGCCTTGCAGGCGACCGCTCTGCCTCCAGTGGCCGCCAACCTCGGCCTGAATATTGACGGCTTGGGTCAGGGACAGTACGGATTTCTTCTTGAGTATTCCCCGCCCGACACCAACGGCGCGGTCGGCGCCACGCAATACGTCCAGTGGGTCAACGCTGAGTTTGCCGTCTTTGACAAAGCCACCGGCGCGCTCGTTGCCGGACCCACCGCAGGCAACGCCCTCTGGGCCGGCTTCGGCGGAGGCTGTGAAACGAACAATGACGGCGATCCCATCGTGCAATACGACAAGATGGCCGACCGTTGGATCCTCACCCAGTTCTCCATCACCACTCTTCCCTACACGCAGTGCGTAGCCGTCTCTACCACCAGCGATGCCACCGGCGCCTACAACCGGTACGCCTTTTCTTTTGGCGACATCGATTTCGCCGATTACCCAAAATTAGGCGTCTGGCCCGACGCTTATTACATGTCGTTCAATCTTTTCCTGGACGGCACGAGCTTCATCGGCGCCGATGCCTGCGCCCTCGACCGCAACGCCATGCTGGCCGGCAATGACGCAACCATCGTCTGCTTCCAGCAGCCTTCCTCGGTCGCCAGCTTGTTGCCTTCCGACATGGATGGAACCATCCCGCCAGCCACGGGCGAACCCGCCTTCTTCATGAACTTCGGCAAGAACGTACTTCAATTGTGGACGTTCCACGTGGACTTCACGACGCCCGCGAACTCCACCTTCACCGGCCCCACCGTTCTTCCCGTCGCCTCCTTCACCCCACGCTGCTTTCGTTCCTGCGTAGCCCAACCCGGAACCACTCAACGCCTCGACGCGCTCGGCGACCGCCCCATGTACCGCCTCGCCTATCGCCAGTTCCCCAACGGAGTTGAATCCCTCGTCTTCAATCATTCCATCTCCACCGGCGTGCGCTGGTATGAAGTTCGCAGTCCGAACGGAACGCCCACCGTCTTCCAGCAAGGCACCTTCAGCCCCAACTCCAATACGCGCTGGATGGCCAGCATCGCCATGGACCAGTCCGGCGATATGGCCCTCGGCTACAGCGTCTCCAGCAGCTCCGTCTACCCCTCCTTTACTTTACGGGACGTGTCGCCGCCGACACGCCCGGCAGCATGGAAGGCGAACAATTGATCATGAGTGGATCCGGTTCCCAGACCGGCGGCCTGAGCCGCTGGGGCGACTACAGCGCCATGAGCGTCGATCCCGTCGACGACTGCACTTTCTGGTACACCCAGGAGTACATCCGGTCGAACGGCAGCTTCAACTGGAACACGCGCATCGCGAATCTCATCTTCCCCAACTGCGGCAGCGGAGCAGACGGTGCGACCGCGGTGCTCTCCGCCACCAAGCTCACCTTCCTCAAGACGCTGATTGGCCAGACCACCTATCTCGCCGTCACCTTGACTAACACCGGCGACGCTGCCCTGATCATTTCGAACGTCGCCACCACTGGTGATTTTGCCGTTCAATCCAATACCTGCGGTGCGCAGGTCCTCGCCGGCGGCAATTGCGCCATCACCGTGGCATTTACGCCGACAGCAAAAGGGTCTCGCAAGGGAATATTGCAGCTTACCGACAATGCCGCCAACAATCCGCAGCAGGTGACTCTGGCCGGAACGGGCATGTCGATCGCGCTCTCTCCCACCGCTCTGAATTTCAGTTCCGAACCCGTGGGCCAGACGACCGCGCCACAGACGGTGACCATCTCCAACGTGAGCACGGCCTCCGTGAATCTCACCGGCTTCTCCATCGGAGGCGAGTCCGCCGACTTCACCATCTCCGCCAACACCTGCGCCAGTTCGCTCGCCGCCGGAGCCAACTGCTCGCTCAACGTCTCCTTCAATCCCACCAAGACGGGCACGCGCAAGGGCAAGCTCAACGTGGCCAACAACGGCGGCGGCACGGCAACCGCCGCCCTCACCGGCACCGGCACAGTGAACTAGAGTGGATTCAGTGTTGTTGTACCCCGCTCGCGTAGGGACGGCCCAGTTGTCACGCACCCACAAACGCCCGCGGCTGAGTTGCGCGTTCCCCCTTCCACCGTGGATACTGATTCAAGTCCATCATGAATACAAACCTTTCTTCCTCCGTCCCATCTCAACTGGAAACCGATTGCCTGGTCGTGGTTGTCCTCGATCGAAGTGAAAAAAATCGAGGCGAAAAAGACAAGCCCGCACCGTCCGTCGAGAGCGCCGATGCCGCCGTGCGCGACGCCGCCAAGGACGTGATTTCCAGCGGCGAAGTCACCGCCAAGACCTTCGAAACCACGCTGCTGCATCGCCCCGCCGGCCTGAAAGCCAAACGCCTGCTCCTCGTCGGCGGCGGCAAAGCCAAAACTTTTTCAGCCGCGGAACTACGCAAGCTGGCCGGCGCCGCCGCGCGCACCCTGAAGGGGAAAAGCATCCGCGGCTTTGCCTTCGCTCTACCTGAGAACGGCATCGCTGCGCCAGAAGCCGTGCGCGCGATCGTGGAAGGCGCCTTCGTAGGCAACTTCGACCCCGACTACTACAAAAGCGACCGCAAGGACCAGAAGATCGACACCGTCACCATAGTCGTGCCAGGCGATACAAAGCCCCTCGAAAGCGCCCTGCACACCGGACGCATCGTCGCCGAGTCGCAGAACTTCACCCGCGACCTGGTCAACGAGCCCTCCAACCGCATGACGCCGACCATACTGGCCGAGCGCGCTAAAAAAATGGCGGCCGAAGTCGGCCTGAAGTGCGAAGTCCACGAGGCCGACAAGATTAGACAGCTCAAGATGGGCGCGTTCTGGGGAGTCGCCCAGGGATCCGACGAACCTCCCGCGCTGATCGTCCTGCGCTACGAACCCGAGGGCGCGGCAAAAAATATTCACCTCGGTCTGGTCGGCAAAGGCGTAACCTTCGACACCGGCGGCATCTCCATCAAGCCCGCCGACGGCATGGAGAAAATGAAATACGACATGGCCGGAGCCGCCACCATGATCGGCGTCATGCGCGCCATCGCCCTGCTCAAGCCGAAAGTGAAGGTCACGGCGATTATCTGCGCCACCGAAAACATGCCCTCCGGCAAAGCGCAAAA
>Ga0187865_1000736_pt1 | contig 42925 bp, 37 predicted proteins | sample June2016WEW_11_1_2_FD_132989 | JGI IMG/M metagenome (GOLD analysis project Ga0187865, IMG submission 132989) | Peatland microbial communities from SPRUCE experiment site at the Marcell Experimental Forest, Minnesota, USA - June2016WEW_11_100 | ecosystem: Environmental > Terrestrial > Soil >...
AAAAGAGGGTAGGTCTGCCCTACACGCGGTAGCGAGAGGCCGTCATTGACGCGCAAGGAGTTGCGCGACGAAACCACCCCAAAATGGCGGAAAACCGTCGTCAACTGCGAAAGTCAGGCTAGCGAGGGTCGGAATAGGTCTGGGAGGGCACCCGGCCGTCACCAGGGCGTCCGACGCGACGGCAAGGGGCGAGGCGATGGTTTGGGCGCTTGTGGTTGGCCTCGGCTTCCGGGCGATTGAGGATAGCGTGGAGGGCGCGGGGGCAAAGTTGGACGGAACGAAGCCAAATCGTAAAGAAGCTTTCTCTTTTGGTTGGCGGGCGGTTGAAAGTAAAGGATTTCACCATGCAAAACCGTAAGCATACTTATGGAAAGCGGCATTCTTGAGCGGGAGAGCAACTGAGCTGGCGGCAATCGCGGGCCGACGCTGGCCACCTTGCGCGGATGGCGGAACGAAGCCAAACTGCGCTGATTGGCGGCTGGGGATGCCTGGACCCCGGAAACGGACCGTTGCGGCTGCGCCGCGCGAAATACGGAACGAAGCCAATTTCGGATAATGACCAAAGCGGAACCCCCCTGTCCACAGTGTACTATGCTGAGGCAGAGTCAAACGCGTAAGTGATTGATTCGGCTGAGACAAATTGTTGTGATTCAAAAAGGTTTGCTCGGTTTCGCGGCGCCGGAAGACCGGGGTCCCGAAAACCGCCCCTGCGCCGCGAACACCGAGTAAACCGTGAGGTGAACTAAACCGCAGCCTGAGGCCGACTCTTTAATGGGTCTTGTTTCCGATCGGGATGAGGAGTTGTGGCGGCGGGAAGGGCTGGCAGTGCGGTTGTCGGAGCAATCCTCGACGGCGAGTGGACTTCACGCTGGCCTTCGCCGTGGTGCATGAGCTGCCGGCTGCCGCTGGGTTCTTCCGCGAGGTGGCCGGGGCCTCGAAGCCGGGAGCGCGGGTCAGCGCCGGAGATCCCTTCTCAGGTCCATCCAAATCCTGAAATAGAGCCATTCAGGAGGGGGATCGGCCTCCTGGATGTGGTCGGGCAGCAGAACCAGGTCTCCGGTGGATAGGAGGATCTCCCGCACTTTCGGGTTTTGCGCCAGCTTGGCCCGCATGGCCTCGATGATGAGACGATAGTGATCGCCTTTCTTCTGCGACCGGTACTGGATCCGCCGGCCTTCGAAGGTCACCCAGCCGATCCCCATTTTCCGCATGTTGTCTTGGGCGAGTGTGCCGGCATCCTTGGCCTCGAATCCAGTCATCCGCGCGACCTCTGCGCGCGAGTGCGGCCACGTGATGCCCGGGGCTTTGGCGCGCGGATCGCCGGGACCTTCGGGGTAGAGCATCATCTGCCAGAATCCCTCGACGCTGGCATAACGCTTGCCGCGAAGCGTGAACGGCGTGGCGGCAAAATTGGACAGGATTCCGAGCTCGTTCCTCTTGGAGAGAATCACTTCGCCGGGCTTGGCGGCCTGGGGGAGCACCTCCCAAGCCGGCTTTTGGTCCTCCGGAACGGGCGTCCACCAATGCGCGGGATACCGTCCGCCTGGCTGGGCCGCGGCAATCGCGACCGCCAGGGCGCCCGACACGGCGGTGGCAACGGCCCGCAACCACGTCTTTCGGATTCTGCCCGGCATTGGCCACATGTTGAGGCCGGTCTCAAGGCGCCGGCGTTACCTTCAGATTGGTGAAGTAGGCCTCGGTGCCCGGCCCCACCCAAAGCGCGACGGCTCCGGCGGCGTCTCCCAGTTTGAGGTCTTGGACGATGAGACACGGCTGCGCCGCGTCGTGAACGTAGAGTTCCGCGCGGGTACCCTTAACGACGATCTTATACCGGGTCCAAGCGCCGGCCTCGAGATCGACGTACGACTCATAGACGCCCGGCGACTCTTTGCGCAGGCGTTCCCACCCCCACTCGGGTTCGGAGGTGTACTGCGTCGAGTGGTTGCGCCGCAGCATATCGTCGGCTCGGCCGTTGGTGGGCCGCAGGTAAATGCACTCGTACTTCGATCCGCCGCCCTGAACGCGAAAGGCGATGCCCACAAAACCGCGGGCCGCGGCGAATGAACCCGCGGAGGGTTTTCCAGCGAGTTCGACCTCGATGGCGCCGTCCTTGAAGGAGAAGCCTTTTAGCAGGGCGAGGCCGCCGCTGCCATCGCGATCGATCAAGCGAGTGGCTTCCTTGCCCTGATAGGTGGCCACTGCCGCGTTCAGTTTCTGCGTCTCGAGATTGGCGATTGGGATGGCTTGGGCCCACGCCGCCATAGAAGACAGCAGGATACAAAGCATCGATTTCATGTGATTGCGTTCCTCAGCTTACTCATACCGCAAAGCCTCGGCGGGATCAATCACACTCGACCGCGCAGGGACAAATGCGCGGGCGCCCCGCATTCCTGGTAGGATTGCTTCGATGAAGATATCACGACGAGCCTTTCATGCGGCGATGCTCTCCACGCCGGCGTTGGCGCAGGGGTCAAGATTGGTTCTGCCGGCCTGGAACAGCCCATCCACGGCGGGCGACCCCTTTCGATTCCCGGGCGCGCCGTCGCCGCGCGAGCGTTGGAACGTACCGGGCCCTCCACGGAAGTACTTTTCGGAATGGTTGCCCGCTCTATTCGAACGAACGCTGGCGATTGACGAGTGGAAGGGAGAGAAGAGCCAGTTGCACTGGATCTTCACCGGCCCAATGGGCGGATTCACCGTGGAAGTTGGAGCGGGCAGAGTCCGTCTCATCGAGCGCTACTTCGACTCGCCCGGGCTTAGCAAGGCGCCGCTCGTCGAAGCAAGAGCCGCGCGGCACCCGGAAGGTCTGTGGGAGGAATCGAGCGTGGAATATGGCGGCGACCTTCGCGCCATCACCGTTCTGCTCGATCACCGGCTGTCGGTTCGAGTGGCGCTAAACGGCAAGGAAGCGCTGGTGGCGCATTGCACCCTCGACGTCAACCGGCACCAATTGGCGTATTCGGGAGAGGACGGCGGCGTTCGGGGGCGCCTGTTGCCGCCGGTAATTGAGACCGCCACGGTGCGCGTGGACGCTTCCGCCCGCTTCCAGGAGATGCTGGGTTTCGGTGGGACTACCACTCCGCCGGCTTACGCCGAGCTCAGCCCGGAAGGCAAGCGCCTCTGGTGGCGCAAACTGGCGGAGTACAACCTGCTGCTGCATCGCGAATACCCCACCGGCGCTCTCTTGAACCCGGAAATGACCAATTGGGACCGGCCGGCGGACGCCTCCCCACACTACTATGGGGACAACTTCCCGAATTGCGAGACCAGCGACTTCGATTACATGCGCCGGTTGCGGCGCCTGGGCGGAAAAGTAATCTTCGAATTCTGGGAATTGCCGGTGTGGGCCAGGCGGCGCGACAGCGCCGGAAAGATCACCGAGCTTCCCGACATGGATGCGTATGCCAGGGCCATGATTCGTTATTGCCAGGTTTCGCGCGAGAAGACCGGGTCCGCGCCGGAGATCGTCGGCATTCAGAACGAGGTGCAACAGCCGCCCGAGGTCTGGCAGCAGATGACGCTCGCTCTGCGCAAGGCGCTGGATGAAGCCGGGTTCGGCGGGGTGAAGATCCACATGCACAATCCGCCGTTTCTGGCCGGCGGCCTTGCCGCGGTCAAAGCCTTTCGCGAGAAGGACGCGGTGTGGAAAGCCATCGATTATGCCACGTCGAACATGTACGATTACCAAAATTTCTTTTACGATCCCGACGGCTTCGACGCGCTCCTTCGCGAGATGAAAGAGGCCATTGGCGGGAAACCGTTCCTGGCGGGCGAGCTCTGTGTCAACAATGGAGCCTTCCAAACCCGCACCTACCGCACCGCATTCGCCATGGGCCAGCTCTATCATAAGCTGCTGACCACGCTGGACACCTGCGGCATCCTGTACTGCTGGACGCTGCTCAACGTGGTCCAGCCCTCGTACGGGTGGACTCGCACGCTGATGGCGCCGGACACCGAACATGGCTTTGTGCCGGCCGCGACGAGTCATCAATTACGGGTGTACGGGGCGTACTCCCGGCGAATCCGCGCTGGCATGACCCGCGTGCAGGCGGCCAGCTCGAACCCGCAGCTTCTGGCGGCGGCGTTCAGCGGGAAGGCCGGCGCGCGCACGCTGGTGATGCTAAACCGTTCGGCGACTGCCCAAAGAGTTGCCGTGACGTGGCCGGGAGGGGCGTTTCGGTATATGGAGGTTGTGAGCCCGCAGCAGGAGAATGCCGTCGAGCCAGTGGCGGTCGGCGAGGTCACCGTGCCGCCGGGCGCGATCGTCACGCTGACGAACGTCGAGCTGGGCCAGGTTCGCGAGGATTTCCTGTGATAGTGTCTAGTCATGCGTGAACTCACCCTGATGCTGGTCCTGGCCGCGGCGGCGGCGGCGCAAACGGTGACCTTGGCCAACCGCCAGATCGAGCTGACCATCGCCGAACGAGGCGCGACGCTGGTAAACCTGGTACTGCTGGACGATGCCGAAAAACTCAGCCCGCTCTGGAACCCGGCTGCGCCAACGGGGAGGGCCAGCGGCGGCGCGGCCGGCCATTTCATTTGCGTGGATGGCTTCGGCCCGGGCTCCGCGGAAGAGCGTGCCGCGGGGCTGCCCGGTCACGGCGAAGCGCACCTGCAACTGTGGCAAATCGACCGGCCGGCAAAAGACGGGACCACCGGCGTCATCACTTTCCATACGCGTCTGCCGCTGGCGCAGGAAAACTTGACGCGCACGTTGCGGCTGGTGGATGGCGAAAACGCGATCTACGTGGAAAGCGCACTGGAAAGCGAGGTGGGCTTCGACCGCCCCATCGCTTGGGCCGAGCACACCACGCTCGGGTCGCCGTTTCTGCAATCCGGCGTCACGCTATCGAACATTTCCGGGAGTCGCGCGCAGAACCGCCCATACCAGGGGACGGGAGGCAACGGCATGAATCGCCGGCTGGCTTCGGGCCAGAACTTCACCTGGCCGCTGGCGCCGGGACTCGACGGTAAATTGATCGACCTGACCGCGCCACCGCCAGATGCCCACTACATGGACCATGCCGCCATCCTGGTGGACCCCGCGCTCACGCTGGGCTGGATCGCCACTGTCAACACTGCCAAACACCTGGTCATCGGCTACATCTTCAAGCGGAAAGAGTTCCCATGGGTGCAGAACTGGGGAAGCTATCCGGCAACCGGCAACTTCGCCCGCGGCCTGGAGTTGAGCACGCAACCCTACGATGAGCCGCGCCGCGAGGCAGTCGCCAAGAACGGGATGTTCGGCGCGCCGACGTTCCGCTGGTTGCCGGCGAAATCCACCATCCACTCCAGCTTTCTGCTTTTCTACGCGCACACGCCCGACGGTTTCGGCAAGGTGGAGAGCGTGCGGCTCGATCACGGGCAGATTGTGATTGAGGACAGCGCGCACAAGCGCATCACGTTGGCTGCTTCCCGGCCGCTGTAACGCCAGCGGACTCTGTGGTCGGCTTCTGCTGTGAACGGCGTTTCCAAGGAGTTCGCGGCGACCCGGCGGTTCCACGGGACGGCGACTAACCAGCCAGCGCCGCCGCGGACGTGGCCGCTGCGCGGCAAGCATTTCGCTACGTAGTACAATGTGGTCCATGCCATGGGTTGCAGGTATCGACGGTTGTGAACGCCAATGGTTTGCAGTTCTGCGGGAGATCGATTCGCGCCGCATTGTTCGCCGTGTCATCCGCTCGATCGCGGAGGCACTCACATTTTCGGAATCCCCAACCGTTATCGCTGTGGATTGCCCCATCGGCCTACTGGATCAGGCTGTTCCAGGTGGCCGCGAATGTGATCGGATTGCTCGGGCACTGCTCGGCTTTCCACGAGCCGCTAGCGTATTCCCGATCCCAGTGCGGTCTGCTCTCTCGGCTCGCGATTACCACGAGGCATGTGATATAAACGCAAAAAGCTCTGCTTTCGGCAAGCGGTTGTCGCGCCAGACTTTCGGCCTTTTCCCGAAACTGCGCGAGATTGATGAATTCATCACTCCCGACCGGCAGAAGCGCGTAGTCGAGGCGCATCCCGAGCTTTGCTTCTACGAAATCAATGGGTGTCGCGCAGTGAAGGACGGGAAGAAGACGCCGCAAGGCGAGGAAACCCGCCGCCTGCTACTTTCCGAAGCTGGCTTGATTGACTCGGCTGACGCGGAGCGGCCATCAGGCGTCGGAATTGACGACGTATTCGACGCCTACGTATTGAGTTGGACGGCTGAACGCATTGCATGTGGTCGCGGAAAGCGGATTCCGGAGACGCCCAGTTTAGATTCGAAGGGTTTGCGGATGGAGATGTGGAGGTAGCGGCCCTGGGAGATCAGCCCCGGTAAGTCCCCTCCACGTCAGATGGCCAGTCAGCGCTTATCGCCACAGTGATCGATCCCCAGCGGCAGCGATCGCCTCACCACCGGCGATGAGAATACCACGCTGGTGGTGGGGACTCCGTGCTCAAGGAGCTTCTCCACCAAGCCCTCCCGTTCCTCGACGGAATGTGCCACCACTTTCAGGATGAAGGCGTCGCCGCCGGCATAGTCGTCCCTTAGAGCTTACCGCCCGGGCGCGCGTTATTGAGCGGGCGATGTGGCCCGCGGAAGGGGATTGAGATGAATTGGCGATGGGTGGAACGGCCCGGCCAGGATGTGCGTCGCACGGTCCGCGCGATTCGAAGATCACCCGGCTTCCGTAGGATTATTGTCCACGTACCAGGCATCGGTTGGCAGGTCGAGGCGCTGCCCCATTAGTGGGCGGCTCGCGGGTGGCGCAGGCTAGACCCAGAGCTGACAACCATCGGCTCAAGAGCCTTTTGCATGGCCCTGCCGCTCAGTTGCTGAGAAAGCATGGAAGTGACCAGTTGGTTCAAACTCACGCCTTCCTCCTTGGCCATCTGCGAAAGTCTGCGATGCAGGCTCCTGGGAACCCGCTGAACCCACTTTCCGCTTGGCAAAGGATCTTCCCTCGCGGGTTCGGGTACCGCATCACCGGCAGCGAGACAATCTTCAATCCAAAGCCGTTGCGCCTCCTCGAGATTTCGTAGGGCCTCCTGTTCGTCTGCTCCATGGGCTGAGCAGCCCGGCAATTCCACAACCTTGGCCACTACGTCCCCATCTTCGTCGGCCCGTAGGGTTCTTGTATACGGTAGCCCCAAGTAGTAGGCGACAACTTTCTTTTCAATCTTCATATAGTCCTAACTCGATCATCGCACTCGCGAAGTCATCAACCGAGTATGGCTTCACCTGCTTGTTGCCGCGATTGTGACGGTTCACCATGAATCGAACCGACCCCACGCCGAACAGTTTCCCGTGAGTTGCATCGCGTTCACTGGTGCGGTAGCCAAGTTCGTTCAATCGGTCCACGACCCATTTGATTTCCGAAAGCGTTACGTTTTGTCTCCGCTCCGCCAACTCCCGGATGCGCTGCTTTATCTCGCCGAGTTCAGCCATCGTTTATCCAGCACGAGCGCCCGAGAGCCTCTGCCACTGATACTACATATAGTATCACGGCATTCTGAATGCGGTCAAGCCCTTCCGATCACCCCAGCGGCAGCGATCGTCTCACCACCGGCGAGGAGAACACCACGCTCGTGGTGGGGACTCCGTGCTCGAGGAGTTTCTCGACCAGGCCCTCGAGTTCCTCGACGGAATGCGCCACCACTTTCAGGATGAAGGCATCGCCGCCGGCCACCGAGACTGATCGCCGGATTCTGAGTTTTGGCGAAGCGCCCTTCACGCCCACGGGGCGAAGCGCCGTTGCATTCCGCGGTTCCCAGGTCTCGCACTCTCTGGGTCTACGCCTTCTGGCTGGTGAAACCCATTCGGCGCAGCAAATCCTGGAAGCGCGCGTCGCGCCGGAGCGGCTTAAAACGCGGATCGAGGTTCACGTAGGGCATGAACCCGGAGTGCTCCTCGTATGCCTTTTCCAGCCAGGCTAGCGCGCTGGGCGTTTCGCCCATTCCGGTGTAGATGACGGCGATGTCATAGGCGGGAACAAATTTCCTGCGCGATTGGTCCAGCAACTCGTGCAGGAGTCTCTCGGCGGCGGGACGGTTGCCGGAAACCGCGAAAACATGCGCGATGGAGGACGTCCGCAGCGTGCCGGCAAAGGATTTCTGCAACGCGGCCGAGGCTTCCTGGACCATGCCTTTTTGTTCGTACGCCCAGCCCATGATCATGAGCGCCCAGAGCTCGTTGGGTTGGAACGTGAGCGCGCGGCGCGTGGTGTCGATGGCGCTATCGTAATCGCCGGCCCACACATCGTGCCAGCCCAGACAGGCGATCAGGCCCGGGTTAAAAGGATCCAACGCGACGGCGCGGTCGCATTCCTCCTCCGATTCGCGCCCCCGGTTCGACCATAGCAGGAAGTGCGCAAAGTTGTGCCGCGTCTCGGCATCGTTGGGGTCCAGGCGCAGAGCGCGGCGGAAGCCCTTTTCCGCTTCGGCCCACCTCCACTGCAGGTGAAGTTTGGCGAGTGCCAGAAACGCGTGCCCCGTGGCCAGCGTCGGGTCCAGCTCCACCGCCTTGGCTGCCGACTCCATCACACTGGTGAAACCTGGCAGAGGCCGTAGGACTCCGAACAGAGTCCGGTAGTACAAGCTGCTCGCCAGGCCCGCGTGTGCGGGAGCATAATTCGGATCGGCCTGAATCGACTTTTCGAAATCCCCGCGCAGGAAAGCTTCATATGCCTCAGGGTTCAGCGGGTGAGCCAGAGCCAGGCGCACCTGCGCGCTGGGCCGAAGACTACGTTCGATTCCTTGTGCCACGGCCTGCGCCATCTCTGTGTGGAGGGTAAGGATCTGTCGTAGATCGCGATCATAAGCCATGTTCCAGACCTGCGCCTGATCCACCACCCGGATCAATCGCGCCGAGATGCGGATGCGGTCTCCGTCCCGGCGCACTCCACCTTCCACCACGTAGTCGACCTTCAGATCCCTGGCTATTTGGTCGATTTTTCGATTCGTGCCTTTGTACTGCTTTACGGATGCGGAACCGATCACGCCCAGGCTGTCAGGGTAGAGCCGGCCGACAATGGAGATCATCTCTTCATGCAGGCCCTCCGCGAAATAGGCCTGTTTGGCATCGACGTTGAGATCCTCCAGCGGAAGTACCGCGACCATCGTCTTGCGTTTGGGGGCCAGGATGTGCCCTCGCCCGAGAAATGCTCCGCCGGCCAGCGTGGCGAACGCCGCACCCGAAGAGGCCAGCAGCCAACGCCGCGTTCGTGGAACGGCTGTCATGGACTGCTCCAACTGCTCCAGGTCGGCCAGCAGCGCGGCGGCGGATTGATAGCGCATCGCCCGGTCCTTTGCGAGGGCTTTCAGAATGATGCGTTCCAAGCCTCCGGGCACAGCGGGGTTCAACACCGTTGGGTTCACCGGCGTTTCGTTCAGAATTGCATCGATCAGTTTTTCCGATGTTTCACCGCGGAACGCCGGGCGGCCGGCAGCCATCTGGTATAACACCACGCCGAATGAATAGAGGTCGGTGCGGGAATCCACCTCTTCGCCCCGCGCCTGCTCGGGCGACAGGTACGCCAGCGTCCCCACGAGGCTGCCGGGCCGTGTGAGCGTGGTTCCCTTGGGTGTCTCGCCCGGCTCGGCCAGCGTGGCGGTGGCGCCGGCCGTGGAATGCGGTTCGGCGCCGAGTTTGGCGAGTCCGAAATCGAGAATTTTGATTTGCCCCGGGTGACCGCTCGCTTCCCCCAAGACAAAGATATTCGCCGGCTTGATATCGCGGTGGACAATACCCTTGACGTGCGCCGCATGCAGGGCATCGCATATCTGCACAGCGCAGTGCACCAGCTCCGGAATGGGCACCGGCTCGCCGGCGATGCGATCGCGGAGCGACTCCCCTTCGAGGAACTCCATTACAAAAAAGGGCCGCCCCTCATAGTCTCCCAGGTCATGAATGGTGCAGATGCGCGGGTGATTCAGCGCCGAGGCGGCGCGAGTCTCGCGCTGGAAGCGATCCAGTGCAGTCGGGTCCTGGGCGAAGGCACGTGGCAGGAACTTGATGGCCACGGCGCGGTCCAGGCGGATGTCGCGCGCCTTGTACACCTCACCCATTCCGCCCGCCCGCAGAAACTCCAAAACCAGGTAGGGCCCGATCTGTTTGCCTGCGGGAACCGATGGTTCCGGCTGTGCCTCGGGCCCTTCGGGCGCGTCCGATTCCAGAAACGCTTTCGCCAACTCTTCGTTGTCGAGCAGGGATTCCACTTCCCGGCGAAGCGAGTCATCACCGGCGCACATGCGGTCGAGATACGACCGCCGCTCCCCGGGTGCTTGCTCGCAAGCGGAATGATACAGACTCTCGATTTGCCGCCATCGAGTCGCTACCACAGATGCCTCCCCGCCGGCCCCGCTTGGCGTAACGTCGCCGACCACTGGGCCGAAAACCTGCTCGGAATGTTGTCTACAGAATTTCTAACAGCTCGTGGTTATATTCTACATTAGTCTGTTGCGAGGATCAAGCTGAAAGCTCTTGAGACCTGAAATCACCTCCTTTTTGTCGAGATTTTCGACGATTTGGCCCCCCAGAAATGGGGCGTGGAAATGCGCATCCAACAGCACTCCCTGGAAATAGCTGGGGTCTATTGCACCGGGATGGTCACCTGGCCTCCCGCAATGAAGCCGGAAACCAACGTTAAGGTGGCGGTGCCCGGAGCGAGTCCTGCCGGTAGCTGGAAGTTCACTTGGTAGGCGTCGGCCGCACCGGGGTAGCCGCCCGCGTAAAGCGCCTGAACTGAGCTGGCGTTCACTTTGACCGAGACTGGGGAAGTAACTACAGGCGGTGAGCCCGAGGGGAATGGGCGGCCATACGGCACCGCTGGATTTGTCGGTCCGAGCCCGCTGGCGAAGAGCGTGAGAATCTCGCCGGCTTTGGCGGGCTTGCTGGCCGTCACGAGGGTGAAGTCGCTGGCATGCACTACCGCCGGGCCTCCCTGAGTCGCGATGACTTCGGGGTGAAACATGGGCAGGAGCTGCAGAACGATGCTTTGCGTACTGCCTCCGTTCGCGCGCCGGTTGGCGGGGTCCTCCGTCACCGAGGCGACACGCGGCGCAAAGGCGCCAATCCCGCCGGCCTGGCCGCCGACGCCCAGGAACGCGCCGGTCCCGCCAGTGATATTCAGGTTCGACCGGGCCGCACCCGTGGGCGCTCCCGGAGGCGGCGTCCCTCCGAAGAATCCTCGGAAGAAAATCGTCCCGACCGCCGTTCCACTGCTGGTCTGAATCTCCACTGCGCAATCATCCAGCATGTTGCGGGCAACGTCGGCAATAGCCTGCCCGTTGCCGGCGACGGCGTTGGGGCTGAGCAGGAACATGGTGTGCGTGCAGAACAGCGTGCCTTTGGCCGGCGCGCCACCCACCGCCATAACATCACCGACGCCGATGTGGTAGTTGTAGGTTTTCATCGGCACGTTGGTGGCGTTCTTATTCGTGTTGAACTGAGTGGTGTCAAACGTATCGTAGTTGTAGAGTACGAAGTTGTTCACATCCACCTGTAGCTCCGTGACTGGTGTCTGAGCCAGGCACGAAATCCCGGCGAAGAGCGCGCCGAGAGCAATGCGTCCTGAAATGTTGATCCGATTCATACTTTCTCCTTCAACCCGATTACCGGGAACGGCGTCCAAAAACCGTCACTGGCCGCGAAATTTCTTTTGTGGTAAACTCCCGACCGTATGACGACCCACTGTCCGGAGGACATCAGCGGGTTGCTCGTAGCGTGGAGCGAAGGCGACGAGGAGGCTATCAGGGACGTGGTTTCCGCGATCTACCCGGAGCTCCGGCGGATCGCCCGCCAGCACCTTGGCCGCCGCGCTCCCGATCACACTTTGGAATCGGCTGCTCTGGCCAACGAAGCGTACCTGAAATTGATTCGAGCCCGGGGAATCCGCTGCGAAAACCGTGCGCACTTCTTTGCCCTGTGCGCGCAGATGATCCGGCGCATCCTGGTGGACCATGCGCGCCACGGGCGGTACACCAAGCGCGGCGGCGATGCCGTTCGCGTCCCGCTGAATGAGGCCCTGCTCGGGACGCGTGCGCGCGGGGTCGAAGTGCTGGCTCTGGACGACGCGCTCCGCTCCCTGGCCAAAATCGATCCCCGCAAGGCCCGCGTAATAGAGTTGCGGTTCTTCGGCGGCCTGAACGCGGAGGAGACGGCGGAGGTCCTGCAAATCTCGGCAGAAACCGTATTGCGCGACTGGAGAATTGCCAAGACATGGTTGTTCCGCGAGCTGACTCGGTCCGGAGATCCAGCCAGACGCTCAAATCCATCCACCTAACGACTCTGCGAATGCCACCACGAGCCGGTGGCAATAGGCGACCGCGGGCCTACCCAACCGGCAGCGCTCGTCTCACCACCGGCGATGAGAACACCACGCTGGTGGTGGGCACTCCGTGCTCCAGGAGCTTCTCCACCAGGCCCTCGAGTTCCTCGACGGAATGCGCCACCACCTTCAGGATGAAGGCGTCGCCGCCGGCCACGTGATGGCATTCCGCCACGTTCTGGAAGCCTTTCACGGCCTTCAGGAACGGCCTGTATCGGGGGCCGTCGCAGCTCATCCGGATGATCGCCAGAATGGGCAGCCCTAACGCTTCGCGGTCGATATCGACGCGGTAGCCGGTGATGACGCCGGCGTCCTCCAGGCGCTTCAACCGTTCCGCGGTGGCCGCGGGCGAGAGGCCGATTCTGCGCCCCAGCTCCGCATAGGAGAGGCGCGCGTTTCCCTGCAAGACCGACAGTAACTTTCGTCCGGTTTCATCGAGTAATGCGCTTGATTCCATTGTCATATAGCCAATATACCATTGATTCTATATTCACCAACCGAATTGAGCGGCGTTATCATTAGGGCAGAATGTTGCAACTCCGTGGACAGCCGCTCGCCTTGAAGGAGATCGCTGAGATCGCGTCTGGAAAGGTTCGGCTGGAACTGGCGCCGGCGGCCATGGCGCAAATGGAAGCTTCCCGGCGCGTCGTCCGGCGGGTGGCCGGGGAGCACGTGCCGGTTTACGGCATCAACACCGGTTTCGGCAAGCTATGCGAGGTGCGCATCGCCGACGATGCCATCGAACGGTTGCAGCTCAACCTGGTGCGCAGCCACGCCTGCGGGCTGGGCCGCCCGCTTTCCCCAGAAGAGACGCGCGTGGTCATGGCGTTGCGGGCTAACACGCTGGCGCTGGGGTATAGCGGCGTGCGCCCGCTGATCGCGGAAATCCTCGTGGCCATGCTCGACCGCGGCGTGTTGCCCGTCATTCCCGAAAAGGGATCGGTGGGGGCGAGCGGAGACCTGGCGCCACTGGCGCACCTGGCGCTCGCGATCATCGGCGAAGGCGAGGTGGACTATCAAGGCCGGCGCTGGCCGAGCCGCGACGCGCTGCGGCTGGCGCGAATCGAGCCGGTCCGTTTGGAAGCCAAGGAAGGCTTGGCGCTGCTCAACGGAACGCAGGCGCTGACCGCGGTCGGCGGCCTGGCTCTGTGGCGCGCGTGGCGTGTGGCTGGCCTGGCCGATGTGGCGGGCGCAATGTCGCTCGAAGCGCTGCTGGGAACTCCCGTGGCGTTCGACCAGCGCATTCACGCGGCGCGCCCCCATGCGGGCCAGGCTGTCACCGCCGCGCGTCTTCGGAGCTTGTTGGAGGGGAGCGACGTCGATCCCGCGCGGCGCCGGGCCCAGGGGGCACCGCCCGCCCGCGTGCAGGACGCCTATAGCCTGCGCTCGATGCCGCAGGTGCATGGGGCGGTGCGCGGCGCTCTGGCGTATGCGCGCGAGGCGGTCGAGACCGAGACCGGGTCCGCCACCGACAACCCGCTGGTCTTCGCCGACACCGGGGAGGTTCTTTCCGGCGGCAATTTCCACGGCGCGCCCCTGGCGCTGGCCTACGATTCGGCGGCCATTGCCATGACCACGCTGGCCGGCATTGGCGAGCGCCGCATCGACCGGCTGGTGAATCCCGACCTCAACGACGGCCTGCCCGCGTTTTTGGCCTCGGATCCAGGGGTCTCGTCGGGCTTCATGATCGCGCAGGTGGTGGCGGCATCGCTGCTGAACGAGTCGAAGGTGCTGGCGCATCCCGCCAGCGTCGATAGTCTGCCGACTTCGGGCGGACAGGAAGACCACGTTTCCATGGGAATGACGGCGGCGACGAAGCTGCGCGCCATCGTCGAGAATGGGGAGTACATGGTTGCCATCGAGCTGCTGGCGGCGGCGGAAGCGCTGCGCTATCGCGAGCCGTTCGAGCCGGGGCCCCAGATCCGCCGCGTGGTGGAGGTGGTTCGCTCCCTCGCGCCGCCGCTCGAGGAAGACCGGCCGCTGGCGGGCGATATCGAGGCCACCGCGGCGGCCATTCGACAAGGTAGATTTGATGAGTGGGCGGTTGCATAAATGAAGACTGGGCAAGCTAAAGCATGCCCCACCGGGGGCGGCATGAGCTGCAAGGGGTGGCAGCAGGAGGCCGCCCTGCGCATGCTTCACAACAATCTCGATCCCGAGGTGGCGGAAAATCCCGATCAGTTGATCGTCTACGGCGGGACGGGCCGCGCGGCCCGCGACTGGCCGTCGTTTCACGCCATCGTCCGCGCGCTCCAATCGCTCGAAAACGACGAGACGCTGCTGGTGCAGTCGGGAAGGCCGGTGGGCATCTTCCGCACGCATGCCGATGCGCCGCGCGTGCTCATCGCCAACGCCAACCTGGTGGGCCACTGGTCCAACTGGGACGAGTTCAACCGTTTGGAGAAGATGGGCCTCACCATGTACGGCCAGATGACCGCCGGCTCGTGGATCTACATTGGCAGCCAGGGAATCGTGCAGGGAACCTACGAGACTTTCGCCGCCGTGGGGCGCAAGCATTTCGGCGGGCCGCTGGCGGGCAAGATGGTGGTGTCGGGCGGCATGGGCGGCATGGGCGGCGCGCAACCACTTGCGGCCACCATGAACGGCGCGTGCTTCCTGGGGGTGGAGGTCGATCCGCAGCGCATCGAGCGGAGGATCGAGACCGGCTACTGCGACGCGATCGCCTGGAACCTGGACGATGCTCTTGCCGCGTTGCGCGCGGGGAATGCGCTATCGGTGGGGTTGGTGGGGAACTGCGCGGACGTGCTGCCGGAGCTGGTGCGCCGCGGCTTCGTCCCCGATGTGCTCACCGACCAGACCAGCGCGCACGACCCGTTGAACGGCTACGTTCCCAACGGCATGACGCTGGAGCGGGCGCGCGCCCTTCGCGCACGCGATCCCGAAGAGTACCTGGCGCGATCGCTGGAAGCCATGGCCGCGCATGTCGAGGCCATGCTAGCTCTGCAGAAGCAAGGCGCCGTGACCTTCGACTACGGCAACAACATCCGCGCGCAGGCCAAGAAAGCGGGTGTCGCGCAGGCTTTCGACATTCCCGGCTTCGTGCCGGAGTACATACGGCCTCTGTTTTGCGAGGGCCGCGGGCCATTTCGTTGGGTGGCCCTGTCCGGCGACCCCGAAGACATCTACCGCACCGACCGCCTGGCGCTGGAGCTTTTTCCGCATAACGAGACGCTGGCCCGCTGGTTGCCGCTGGCGCGAGAGCGCATCCGCTTTCAGGGCCTGCCGGCGCGCATCTGCTGGCTGGGCTACGGGGAACGCGCGGAATTCGGCGTGGCCATCAATCGCCTGGTGCGCTCGGGCGAGCTGAGCGCGCCCATTGTCATCGGGCGCGATCACCTGGACGCTGGTTCCGTGGCATCGCCCTACCGCGAAACGGAGGCCATGCGGGACGGGTCGGACGCCATCGCCGACTGGCCCTTGCTCAACGCGCTGCTGAATACCGCCGCGGGGGCGTCGTGGGTGTCCATCCACAATGGCGGAGGCGTGGGCATCGGGTACTCGCAACATGCCGGAATGGTGGTGGTGGCCGACGGCACGGATGAAGCCGAGCGGCGCTTGGAACGCGTGCTGACGACCGACCCGGGGCTGGGCGTCATCCGCCATGCGGATGCCGGCTACGAAGAAGCCATCCGCTTCGCCAGAGAGCATCAGCTCAAGCGGCCGATGGAGCAGGCAGAGTGATGAGACAACTGGTTGAGTGTGTTCCCAACTTTTCCGAAGGGCGCGATGCCGCCAAGATGGATGCGATTGTCCAGACCATCGTTGCGGTTCCGGAAGTGGTCCTGCTGGATCGCGAATCGGACGCCGATCATAACCGCTCGGTTCTGACCTTCGTCGGACCGCCCGCGGCGGTGGCCGAAGCGGCATTCCGCGCGGTTGAAAAAGCGGCGTCGCTCATCGACCTGACCCGGCACCAGGGCGCGCACCCGCGCATCGGGGCGACCGACGTCGTGCCGTTCATCCCCATCGAAGGCGTGACGCTGGAGGATTGCGTCAAGCTCGCCGAGCGCGTGGGCAGCGAGATCTGGAACAAGTTGAAGATTCCCGTCTACTTCTACGAAGCGGCTGCCAGACGGCCCGAACGCGTGAATCTCGAAGACCTTCGGCGCGGCCAATTCGAGGCGCTGCTCCAAGAGATGGGGACCGTGCCCGAGCGCCACCCGGACGTGGGCGACCCGATTTGCCATCCAACCGCCGGCGTCACCGTGGTGGGCGCGCGCAAATTTCTGATTGCCTACAACATCAACCTGGGGACCGCCGATGTCGGCATCGCCAAAAAGATTGCCAAGGCCATTCGATTCTCCTCCGGCGGTTTCCGCTACGTGAAATCGATGGGGGTAGCCCTGGCGTCGCGAAACCTGGCCCAGGTTTCCATCAACCTGACGGATTTCGAACAGACCCCCATGCACTTGGTTTTCGAAAGCGTGCGCCGGGAAGCGGAGCGCCATGGCGTGCCGGTGGTGGGGAGCGAGATTGTGGGCCTGATTCCGAGGAAGGCGCTGGAAATGTCGGCCGAGTATTTCCTGCGGTATGAAAATTTCAGCCCGGAGCTGGTGTTGGAAAACCGCATCGCCGATGCCATGGCGTCGCGCAGGGGGTTGCCGGAGTTTCTGGATGCGTTGGCTGCTCCCACCGCCACGCCCGGCGGAGGCAGCGCGGCGGCGGCAGCAGCGGCCATGGCGGCCGCGCTGGGCGCCATGGTGACGCGGCTCGCGAAACTGGACAGCGGCGGGTTCGAGGAGGACCGGCGGTTCTTCACCGGCGCCGTCGAGCGCGACGCCGAGGCGTTTCAGCGGGTGATGGCGGCTTACAAGCGTCCCAAGGAAGAGCGCGGGCCGTTTGTCGAGGAGGCGCTGCATGGGGCGGCGGAGGTTCCGCTGGAAGTTCTGGAACGCGCTTCCGCCATGTTGACGCGGCTGGCGGAGCTTCAAATCCCGGCCAGGTTCGCGTCCGATCTGGCGGTGGCGAAAGCGCTGGCGGCGGCGGCGAGAACCGGCACGCTGGAAAACGTACGCATCAATCTCGACGCCATCAAGGACCAGGATTTCCGGGCATCGGTGGAAGCGCGCCTGCGTGCGTTGAACCTCGATGAGTGAGCTGGCCGTCTGGAATTGCGCGCAACTGGTCACCCTGGCGGGACCGGCGCGGCCGCGGGTTGGCCTCGAAATGCGGGAACTCGCCATCGTTCCCGACGGCGCCATGTTGATTCGCGATGGCCGCATACACGCCATCGGGTCCCGCGCGGGGATGGAGCGAGTGCTTTCGGCCGATGCCCAAATCGTCGATGCGGGCGGCCGCATCGTTCTTCCCGGGTTTGTCGACGCGCACACTCATCCCGTGTTCGCGGGCACGCGGGCCGCTGAATTCGAGGAGCGCGCGGAAGGCGCCACCTACACGGAAATCGCGGCCCGCGGCGGAGGCATCCGGTCTACCGTGCGCCTCACTCGCCAGGCCAGCGAGGCGGAACTGCTGGTGGCCGCGCGCCGGTACTGTGCGTGGTTCCTGCGCGGCGGTACCACCACCGTCGAAGCCAAATCGGGATACGGCTTGTCGCTCGAGGCGGAACTCAAGATTCTGAGGGTCATCCGGCAACTCGCGGCCGGTGGGCGCCTGCGCTACGTTCCCACGTTCCTGGGAGCGCACGAGGTCCCGGATGAGTATCGGGGCGGTCTCGACGCCTATGCGGATCTGGTAGTTCACGAAATGCTGCCGCGTATCGCGGAAGAGCACCTCGCCGAATACTGCGACGTGTTCTGTGAACCCACCGTGTTTCCGGCCGCCCAGGCTCGCGCAATTCTCCGCGCCGCGCGGGACCGCGGGTTCGGTATTCGCATTCACGCCGATCAATTCACTCCCGACCAGGGCGCGCTGCTCGCCGCCGAGCTTGGCGCTGTCACCGCGGACCACCTGGAAGCCACGGGTTCCGCGGGCCTGGAAGCGCTCAAGTCCGGCGGCGTCCAGCCGGTCCTGTTGCCGGCGTCGGTCTACCATCTTGGTTCCACGCGTTATCCGGCGGCGCGCCAGATGATCGAACTTGGACTACCGGTGGTGCTCGCCACCGACTTCAATCCGGGATCGTCTCCCACTGCCTCGATGCCCATGGTGCTCTCGCTGGCTTCGACGCAGATGAGAATGACACCGGCGGAATCCATCACCGCCGCCACCATCAACGCCGCTTACAGCCTGCGCCGCGGCCACCAGGTCGGATCGCTCGAGCCCGGCAAGTCCGCGGATTTCGCCATCCACGATTGCGGCGACTACCGTGAGCTTCCATACTTTTTCGGGCGGGAGCCGGCCTGGGCCGTATATGTTGGCGGCACTTGCGTTTACAACTCCCCGCATTTTTGTTGATCGAAATTCGCGTTTCGTACGTCTAATAGATAGCTGGAGGATTTCATGAATTGCCAGTTGAAGCTCGCGGAATTGCGTGCCAGGACGGATCGCCAGCTCGTCACCCTGATCCGTACCAGGTTAGACGAAGGCTTTGCGTCTCGCGCCGAAGCGGAGAGAGCTTATTCTGAAGTCCTCGTGCTGCTGCCCACCGTCCGCGATGTGACTGAAGCCGAGGGCCGCCACTTGGAATCGAAGCTGGCGCGCCTTCGGGAACTCCTGGACGAACGCCCGGTGCCGGCCATGGCGCGCATGGAAGCAGCCTGTTCCTGAGGTCGCATTTCGACTGACACGGGTGCTTAACCGTTCTGGGGGAAGGCTGGCCAGGAATGCGCCCGACAGGATGCGCCCCATTGTCGCCGTGTGCCCCAAAACGGTTAAGCATCCGCTGACACCAGAGCTGACACCAGAGCAGTTGTATTTTCGGGGGGACAGGGATACCATACAAACACCATTACCCATTTGAAAGGGGGAAACGGATGGCACACTACCTGTTACAAGTCAGCTACACTGCAGCGGCATGGGCCGCGTTTCTAAAGAAGCCGCAGGATCGCTCCAAGGCCATTCAGGGGGCTATCGAAGAACTCGGGGGAAGGCTGGAAGGAATGTGGATGTCCTTCGGCGAATCCGACATCATCGGGGTGGCCCAGATGCCGGATAACATCAGCGCGGCCGCATTCGCTATGGCCATCTCCGCCGGCGGTGCATGCCGGTCGGTGAAAACTACTCCGCTCATGACTATGGAAGAAGGCCAGGCGGCCATGAAGAAGGCCGCAGCCAGCAAGTACCGTCCGCCTTCGGCTTAGCACGCGGTTTCTCAGATTCGCTTACGTAAGCGAAGACCGCTCCCTGACGGTCACGGCTCTGCCCGAAGTGACAATCAGAGCGTTCCCCTACCTCGCCCGCGATTGCGCCAGGATGAAGGCCGGGCCTGCCCCGCGGCGCGCCACGTGATACAACTGTCTTGAAAGGCAGCGCCTCATGAAAATTCGTCCTGAAGATGCCCTTGAATACCATTCCTCATCTCCGGCGGGAAAGGTGTCGGTTACCCCGACCAAACCCTGCCAAACGCAGCGCGATCTGAGCCTTGCCTATACGCCCGGCGTGGCCGTTCCGTGCCTGGAGATCGAGCGCGACGCGAGCCTCGCCTACAAGTACACCGCCAAAGGCAACCTGGTGGCGGTGGTGAGCAACGGCACGGCGGTGCTGGGCCTGGGCAACATCGGCGCTCTGGCGGGCAAGCCCGTCATGGAAGGGAAGGGAGTTCTGTTCAAGCGCTTTGCCGATATCGACGTCTTCGATATCGAGCTTGCCAGCGAGGACCCTAAGGAAATCATTCGCACCTGCCAGTTGCTCGAGCCCACCTTCGGAGGCATCAACCTGGAGGACATCAAGGCGCCGGAGTGCTTTTATATCGAAGAGGAGTTGCGGAAGACGATGAAGATCCCGGTCTTCCACGACGATCAGCACGGCACTGCCATCATCTCGGGCGCCGGGTTGCTCAATGCGCTGGAAATCGTAGGCAAGAAGATCGAAGAGGTGAGAGTGGTGTTCAGCGGCGCTGGCGCCGCCGGCATTTCCTGCGCCGCGCACTATATCAGGCTGGGCGTGCGCCGCGAGAACATCATGATGTGCGATACCAAGGGTGTCATCTACCAAGGCCGGACCGAGGGCATGAACCCTTATAAGGCTCGCTTCGCCGCCAAGACCGAGGCCCGCACGCTGGCCGAGGCGCTGGTGGGCGCGGACGTCTTCTTCGGACTTTCCACCGCCAATTGCCTCACCCCGGAGATGATCCTCACCATGGCGCCGGACCCCGTCATCTTCGCGATGGCCAACCCGGACCCCGAAATCGCATACGATGTCGCGGTGGCCACGCGCCCCGATGCCATCGTGGCCACGGGCCGCTCCGATTACCCCAACCAGGTGAACAACGTGCTGGGGTTCCCGTTCATTTTCCGCGGCGCGCTGGACGTGCGCGCCACCACCATCAACGATGAAATGAAGCTCGCCGCCACCCGCGCACTGGCTTCCCTGGCCAAGGAAGACGTGCCCGATTCCGTGCTGCGGGCCTACGATGTGGAGCGCCTCGATTTCGGGCGCCAGTACATCATCCCCAAACCCTTCGACCCGCGCGTGCTCATTTGGGAAGCCTCCGCGGTGGCGCAGGCCGCCATGGATACCGGCGTGGCGCAGGTGCCCGTCGAGATCGGCGAGTACCGCGAAGCGCTCGAGCGCCGCCTCGGCAAGGCCTACGGGGTGGTGCGCAGTATGATCAACAAGGCGCAGAAGCAGCCCAAGCGCATCGTTTTCACCGAAGGCGAAGAGGGCAAGATTCTGCGCGCCTGCCAGATCCTGCTCGACGAGAAGATCGCCCTCCCCGTCCTGCTCGGCAGCGAAGACAAGATCCGCGCCAAGGTGGCCGAGATGCATCTGCACGTGGACGGCGCGCAGATCGTCGAGCCGGCGAAATTCCCGCGGCTCGAGGAGTACACCGAAGAATTCTTCAGCCTGCGGCAGCGCAAAGGCGTGACCCGCACCGAGGCCGGGCAGCTCATTCTCAACCCCGTGACCTTCGGCAGCGTGATGGTGCGGCTCAACGACGCCGATGCCCTCATCGGCGGCCTCACCACCCACTATCCCGACACCATACGGCCGGCGCTCCAGGTAATCGAGGTGCGCCCCGAGCTGCGGATAGTGGCTGGCGTCTACGTGCTCATCACGCCCAAAGGCGACCTCTATTTCCTGGCCGATGCCACGGTCAACATCGAGCCGACTTCCGAAGACTTGGCCGAAATCGCCATCATGGCCGCGGAAAAGGCGCGCCGCTTCAACCAGGAGCCGCGCGTGGCCATGTTATCCTTCTCGAATTTCGGCAGCACCCGCCATCCGCTGGCCGACAAGGTCCGGCGCGCCGTGAACCTGGTGCGGCAGCGCGCCCCCGGCCTCATGATCGACGGCGAAATGCAGGCCGATACCGCGGTGGTCCCGCAGATCATCGAGGAGACATACCCGTTCAGCACGCTCAAGGGCGGCGCCAACGTGCTGATCTTCCCCAGCATGGAGGCCGGTAACATCGCCTACAAGCTGCTGCAACGCATCGGCGGCGCCGAGTGCATCGGACCGCTGCTCACCGGCCTTTCGAAACCGGTGCACGTGTTGCAGCGCGGCTCGGAAGTCAACGACATTGTGCACGTGGCGGCCGTGGCCGTGGTAGACGCGCAGGAAGTCGGCAAACCCGACCGCACGCTCAGCGCCGCCGTGCGCCGTTAGGCTCGGAGCGGGCCATGCATCGCCGGAATTTCCTCCAGGCCGCTATTGCCCTGGCCGCCGCGCCCGCCGGCCGCGCCGCCGAAAAGTTCGATCTCGCCGCCATCGAACGCCCCCGCGTGCTGAAAGCCGCGGACCGCTACCTCGCCGAACAGCCGGTCACCGTGACCGCCTCGAACTCCCCGCGCAGCGCCGGCGGCCGGCACGATTTCTTCTCCGAAGCCGACTACTGGTGGCCCGACCCACAGAACCGCGGCGGCCCCTACATCCAGCGCGACGGCATGAGCAACCCGGACAATTTCCTCGGGCACCGCCGCGCCATGATCCGGCTGAGCCTCATCGTGCCCGCGCTGGGGGCGGCCTACAAGATCACGCGCCAGCGCAAGTATGCGGACCATGCGGCCCGGCACCTGCGCGCGTGGTTTGTCGAGGGCGGAACCCGCATGAATCCCAACCTCGAATACGCGCAGGCCATCCGGGGCCGTTTCACGGGGCGGGGGACTGGGATCATCGATACGCTCCACCTGGTGGAAGTCGCGCGCGCCGCGGGGCAGCTCGGCCTGGCGCCGCCCGACCTGGCGGGCGTGAGGCAATGGTTCGCGTCCTATCTGGAGTGGATGACCACGCACGCCTACGGCATCGCCGAGCGCGACGCCAGGAACAACCACGGCACGTGTTGGGTGGCGCAGGTGGCCGCCTTTGCCCAGTTCACCGGCAACGCGGACCTCACGGCTTACTGCCGCAACCGGTTCCAGACCGTGCTCATTCCCAACCAGGAGGCGCCCGACGGCAGCTTCCCCTTGGAACTGGCCCGCACCAAGCCCTACGGCTATTCCTTGTTCAACCTGGACGCTTTCGCGATTGCCGCCCAGACCCTCACGTCCAAAGACCAGAACCTATGGACGTGGAAGCTGCCCGACGGCCGGGGAATGGCCAAAGCCATGGCCTACATGTATCCGTACATGCTGGACAAAAAGAAGTGGCCCAAGCCGCCCGACGTCATGTATGACAAAGAGTGGCCTGTTCGCCAGCCGTGCCTGTTGTTCGCCGGGCTGGCGCTGGGCAAGCCCGAGTATCTCGCGCTATGGCGCAAGCTCAACGCCGACCCCACCGTCGAGGAAGTAATACGCAACTTTCCCGTGCGCCAGCCGCTGCTTTGGACTTGACACCAACCAGTTTGTAGTGCAAACTAGTTGGTATATGGATCAGATCGAAAGTCTCTTGAATCGGCCCAAGGCTTACTACAACATCGACGGTGTGGGCGAGCTGGCTGGGGGCTTTATGTGCCTGGGCTGTGGGCTGCTCATGTGGTTGCAGGCGCATGCGCCCAAGGATTCCGTCTGGCATGGGATGCCCGCGTTCATTATCTATGTCGGGCTGATGTGCTTGATCCTCCACTACGGGCCCCAGGCGATCAAGAAGCACATTACCTATCCGCGCACAGGGTTCGTCCAGTACCGTGCGCGCGACGCGCGTTGGCGTCCGGCGATCCTTGGGGCTGTCGCTGGGGCGGCGACGACCGTTGGCTTGGCCGTCGCGCTTCGGCGGCACTGGAATATGGCGACGCCCGCCTCTCTCATCGGCCTCCTGTTCGCGGCGACCTATGCCTACGGATTTGCCAGGACCGTTCGCTGGAAATTGGCGGTAGCCGGGGTTGTGGCGCTCGGCTCGGTCGCGATTGCCATGCTTCCGCCGGATCTGGTTGGCGCGCTGGCGAACCACTCATGGGCGGGCGCATTCATGCTTATCATGACGCTTTACGGCGCCGTGCTATCGATCTCGGGCGGCATCAGCTTCTGGCTCTACCTTCGCCACACCGAAGCTCCAGCGCAGGAGGCGCAGTGAACCGGCAAATCCAGACCATTGCGGAACTCGACCGTGTGATTCACGAACCGGGGCGGCTCATGCTGGTCGCCCTTTTGTTCGCCGTCGACAGATCCGACTTCCTGTATCTGCAACATGAAACCGGTATGAACAAGGGCACGCTTTCCAGTCATCTGTCGCGCCTGGAGGAGGCTGGCTACGTCGAGGTGTCGAAGACCTATCGTGGCAAGGTGCCGCAGACGTTGCTGCGTCTCACGGCGGCGGGCCGCAAAGCCTTCGAGCAGTATCGGCGGAAGCTCAGAGGAGCACTCTAGATGCTCGCTTACTCGTTCCAGTTCTTGCCCTTGAAGATGCCGTTCATCATCTGAAACAGTATTTGGGCGCTCGACTGCTGCTGCTTGTCGAGTTCCTTATAGATCTTGACGAAGGCTCTCATTTCGACGCCGGCCATCTGAGACTCTATGTCGGCTTGGCTCTTCACCAGCTTGTCGATTTCGTCCTGGCTCTTGCCGGCTGAAACAGCCTCGCCGATGGCTTGGCGGCTCTTGACCGCCTCGTCGCGCAGCGGCGCGGCTTCCTTCTGGCCCTCGTCGAGGACGGTTTTGACCAGCTTCTTCTGGTCCTTGTTGAGCTTGAGGTCGTCGGTGAGAATCGCCAGCTTATCGGGCGAGCTGTTCATCGGCATAACGGGACCACCCGCTCCGCCGCCCCTTCCACCACCACCGCGCTGAGCGGAAGCCAGAGTGGCGGCCAGAATGCCGGCCAGTAAGAATCTGAAAAACATGGGAGATCCTTTAGTTCCTTCCTCTTCTTCCGCCGCCGCCGGCGGGCGTATTGAACAGCGCGGCCATCAGCTCAAATGCCGACGCGGCCTTGCCCTGTTGATTGGGTTTGAGCGTCGCACAGACCTTGGCGAAGGCCTTGGTCTCAACGCCGGTCACCTGGGCGGCCAGGGAGGCATAGGTGTCCATGGTCTTCTTGAGATCGTCCGCGCTCGCGCCGCTCATGATCGCGTTCACAATCGCCACCCTTCCCTGCGTCAACTGCTGGCGCAGTGGCGCGGATTCTTTCATGGCGTCGGCCAAAACCGTCTGGGCTTCGGCCTTCTGGTCCTTGTTGAGCTTGAGGCGTTCGGCGAAGATATCGAACGGGGTCTGGCGCTCGATGCGCGGCATTGCGCCCATGTCGTCTCCCGGGCCGTTTCTCGGGCCGATGTCGCGGGTATCTAAGGTTCCCATGCCGCCGCCACCCTGAGCGAACGCCAGAGCGGTGGCCATCATCGTGGTTAGCAACAGTCTGATGAACATGAAACCTCCATGGTTTACTCGATTAAAGCACGAATCGGCGGGGAATGGCGGAGGCCGGCAATGCGGAGTGGCCGTTGGGCGTCGCTTGCACGTAGAATAGAAAAATGAAGGTTCTTGCCCTGGCACTCGCCGCCCTGTTGCCCTGCCTGGCGGCTTCTTCGGACGCCGATTCGGGCAAGTCGATGGGCAGCCCCAGCGCTCCCATCCGGATCGAGGTTTTCAGCGACTTCGAATGCCCCGCCTGCAAGGGACTGCACGAGCAGATCCTGCCTTTGGTCTTCAAGGATTACGTGATACCTGGCAAGGTATACCTGGTGAGCCGCGAGTACCCGCTTCCCATGCATCAGTATTCGCGCGAGGCCGCCAACTACGCCACCGCGGCCGCGCGCATCGGCAAGTATGAACAGGTGGCCAACGCGCTATTTCTGAACCAGGCAGCCTGGGAGGTGAGCGGCAAGGTGTGGGACACGGTGGCCAACGTCTTGACGCCGGCGGAAGCCAAGAAGGTGCAATCGCTGGCGAAGGACGCCTCTGTTTTGAGCGCGGTGGAGCGCGACGTGGACGCGGGGAAGGCGGCGGCCATCAACCAGACTCCCACCATGATCGTCACGCGCGACACGAGACGATTTCCGGTTGCCGGCGCGGTCAACTACAATCTCTTGAGGTCCCTGCTCGATGGTCTCCTCAAGTAGAGTTTTCCGGACGGTGGTGCTGGCGCTGCGGGTGGCGTTGGGCGCGGTGTTCGTCTACGCGGCGTGGACCAAGCTGCGGCAGCCGTGGGAGCTGTTTGCGATGTCGATCGACGCCTACAAAGTGCTGCCCTATTGGGCCGTACTGGCGGTGGCGCGCGCGCTGCCATGGGCCGAAATGCTGATCGGCCTGGCGCTCATGGCGGGGCGCTGGCTGCGAGTCTCGGCGGGCGCGGCTTCGCTGCTGCTGCTGATGTTCTTCGCACTGATGGTCAGGGCGTACGTCAAGGGCATGCAGATCGACTGCGGCTGTTTCGGCCTTGGGGAGGCGATCTCGGCCCGCACGCTGGCCCGCGATGGAGCGCTGCTGGCGGGCTGCCTGTTTCTGACCTGGACGAGCTTCCGCGGCCGCTGGAAAGCGGCGTGAAAGACGCTCTCCAAAGAGAGCTGGAGTATCACGAGAAGCTGTATTCGGGCTTCGCCCAAGCGCACTTCGCGCGGCCGGCGGTGAGGGCGCTGCGCCAGCACATGGTGGAGCGCATCCTGCGGATGACCGGCGCGGGCGCGCGCTCCCGCGTGCTGAGCCTGGGATGCGGAATCGGCGATACGGAACTGCTGCTGGCCCCGCACGTGGCCGAGGTGGTGGGGGTGGACCTTTCGCCCGCCGCGGTGCGGCAGGCGCGCGCCGATGCCGGCCGCCTGAGGATCGCCAATGCGCGCTTCGAAGAAGGAACCACCGCCGAGCCCTTGGCAGGGCGGCATGGCGCCGCTGGCGCAGCGGCCCTGCTCCATTGGAGCGAGCAACGGTCAGAATCCGTTACCGCGGAGGGCAGCTACGACCTGGTGATGGCGATTTTCTTCTTGCACCACCTGCCGGACCAGGAGCTGGCGGAATTGCCGGGCCGGGTGAAAGGCCTGCTGGCGCCGGGCGGCGTATTTTATTCGCTCGATCCCAGTAGCAGGCGGCTTTCCGGCGCCATCGGGCGGCTGCTGTTTCCCGGGTTGATGAAGCGATACCAGACCTCGGATGAGCGGGAACTCGAGCCGGAGCCGACGGCCGAGTTGTTCCGCGGCGCGGGGTTCGACGCCCGCGTCACCATGTACGACTTCGGGTCGTCGCCGCTGGCGGGGTTGCTGCCCGGCTGGCGCGCGGGGTACCGGGCGGCGCGCGCGGTGGACGATTGGCTGCTCCGCGTGCCGGCACTGCGGAGGCTGGGCAGCAATTTCGAAGTGATGGCGCGGCTATGAACCAGGTGGGGCGGGCAATCGTGCCCGCAGCCGGCCTTCCGGCCGGCTGGACCCGCTGGAAAGCGGGTCCGCAGGCTGAAAGCCTGCCCCACAATACGCGGATCACAATGGGCAGATTTCCGAAACCGTGGCCAGCGTCCCGCCGCCGGCTCGGACTTCTTCCAGCGCGCGCGCGGAGTCTTCGGCGGTCAACGCCGCCACTGCGTCCGTCACCAGCGTCACGGGCTTGCCGGTCTTCAACAGGCCGCGCACGGCGTACAGCACGCAGATCTCGGTGACCACGCCGTAGACCACGTAGCGATCGGCGTTCAGGCGCTCGACCACGCGGACGAGGTCGGGGGACAGGAAGACATCCACGGTCTGCTTTTCGACGATGATCTGCGACTTACCGTCGAGCAGCGTCGCCTCGGCCTTGCGCTGGCCCCAGGTGCCGGCGACGCAGTGCGGCGGCCAGACGGAAAACTCGGGATCGTTTTCCGCGTGGGCATCGGTGGTGGAGACCACCGGGATGCCGTGCGCCGCGGCGAAGCGGTTGAGGCGCGCGATGGCGGGGACGATGCGCTCGGCGTTGGGCACATACAGCGCGCCGGCGGGGTAGAGAAAGTCCAGTTGGGAATCGATGTCGAAAAAAACGGTTTTCATCCAGCCACGTTCAAGCGGGTGCGATCGATCAGGGCGCGCAGCTCGCGGCTGTAGACGACCGGCCACGGCTCCGCCACTTCCAATTGTCGCAGAGCCGCGGGCAGCTTCGCCAACGACTCGGCCGCGCGGCGGCGCGCTTGCTCGACGGTGGGCAGCGGCTCGACCAGGCGGCCTCCCAGGATCACCGGGCGCAGCAGCGCTTCGCCTTTGCCGCATTCACCCGACCGCGCCACCACGTCGCGCGCTTCCTAGCGGAAAATCTGCTTCGAGCCGGGGAGCGAAATCTTGTCCGCGCTGTATTTGGCGGTGAAACGCTGGATGCCGCAGATCTCCAGCTCCACCATTTTGTAAACGGCGCTGAGCGCGGGGGCGTCGGCCGAAGTGGCGAGCTGGGTGCCGACGCCGAAGGCGTCGATGGGCGCGTCGGCGTTCGCCAGGTCGCGGATGCGGTACTCGTCCAGGTCGCCGCTGGCCATGATCCTGGCTTCGGGCAGGCCGGCCTGGTCGAGGATGGCGCGGACCTGGCGCGAGAGAGCGAGGAAGTCGCCGCTATCGATGCGCACGCCCCACAGGGGCCGGCCAAGCTCGGCCGCGCGGCGCGCGCCCTCCAAGGTGTCGTAGGTATCGATGAGCTGGATGGTGAAATCGCCGAGGACCCGCTGGAGCTGGCGGAAGGCCTCCATCTCCCCGGGGAACGACATGACCCACGAGTGCGCCGAGGTGCCCATTACGGGGATGCCATAGCGGAAGCCGGCCAGTGTATTACTGGTGCCGGCGCAGCCGCCGATGTACGCGGCGCGCGCGCCCAGCACGCCCGCTTCCGGCGAATGCGCGCGGCGCGTGCCGAACTCGATCACGGTCCGGCCGCCGGCCACTTCCACCGAGCGCGCGGCCTTGGTCGAGATTAGCGACTGGAACGCCACCGCCGGGAGGACGTACGTTTCCGGGATCTGCGCCTCGATGATGGGCGCGCGGACGGTAAGGACCGGCTCGCCGGGAAACACCGGGATGCCCTCGGGGACCGCGAACAGATCGCCGGTGAAGCGGAAGCTGCGGAGGTAATCGAAGAAGGCCGGCGACGCGTGGCGGAACTGCGCGAGGCCGCGGAGGTAATCGATTTCTTCGGCGGTGAAACTCAGGTTGAGCAGGTAATCGACCACCTGGGGGAGGCCGGCGGCGAGGATGAAATTGCGGTGCGGAGGAAGACGGCGGATGGTGTACTCGAAGGCGGCTTTCTCCGCGACCTTGCCGGACTCGAAGTAGCCGGCGGCCATGGTGAGCTCGTAGAGGTCGGTGAGGAGGGCGCTCATGGTCGGTTGGCAGGCGGAACCGCCTGCCCCACCACACACAACAACATTACTTCTTCTTGGGCTGCGGGGGCGGCGGCTCTTTCACGTCCGCGGCGGCTTTTTGCAGGTCGTCCACAGCCTTGCTGTCCAGTTCATAGATGCTGGGCTCGTTTTCGCGTTGCGCAAAATATTGGCTACCCTGCTTCGTAATGGTGACTTTCTCGACCCGTTTGCCATCGTTGGAAGTCACTCGGGCTTCGAAGACCGGCTCGCCAGCGCCTTTCTCGGGGAACTTCGTGGCAGCGAGGTCGCGCAGCTTGTCGATCAGGTTCTGGACGCTGGTGTTGTCCATGGTCTTGGCGCCGGCGAGCCACTTGTCGCCGCTCTTGGCGTAGGTCACGGTCTTGAGCTCGACCTTGCTGGGATCGCTGAAACCGAAATCGAAAAGCTTCTTGTTGCGGAAGTCGTCGAGGTTTTTGTCGAGCGCGTCGGCGAGATCGGAGGCCACTTTGTACGTGCCCACGACCGCAGAACTTCTGGCGTAGCAGTTCTTGTCCTTGTCCTTGCGGACCTCGAGCGTCTGGTTGCCGCCGGCGTCGGCGACCACCGCGGTGGCCACCTTGGCGGCGGCCGCGAAGCTCTTGGCTATGTCCAACTGGGCGCCTGCGAGATCCATCTTGGCGTCCTTGAGCTTGTTGATGAGGGTATCCACCTGCGAGCCATCGGCGCGCAGCGGACGCGGTTTGAGGATCTGCCACTCGTTTTGATTGTTCTTGCCGAACTCGACGGGGGTCCCCTTGGCCTGGAGCTCGACGCGCGTGAGCTTATCGGAATCGAAGGTGAGGAGGCGCTTGTCGCGGAGGTCGGTGGGAGTCTTGTCGAGACTCGACTTGATGTAGCTCGAGACGGTGAACACGCGCGAGCCGCCGGCGAGCTTGGCGTAGGCGCCGGAACCGGTGGGCGTGTCGTCGCCGATCAGCAACTCGTCGCTCTTGCCGTCTTTCTTCACGACGGTGATATCGAGCGTGGGCATGTGCAGGCCGTAAGGCTGGAGGTCGGCGGCCTTGTCCTCGATCAATTTGTCGGCGTTGAGGGAGGAGAGCGACGAGACCATGGAGCCCACGGTGTCCGGGTCGGCCGCGAGCTGGGTAGGTTGGGTAAGCTGCCACTTGCCGTTCACGCGGCGCAGATCCTGAAGCTCGCCGGTGAGCTTCTTGATCTTGATTTCCTGGAACTGGTCGTCGGGTATGGAAAGAAGCTTGGTGGTGGTGTCGGTGGACGCCTTACTGGCCGCGGCCTGCTTCTTGTTCGACCACCAGACCAGGCCGCCCAGAACAGCCAAAACAGCGACCGCGACCAACAGCCCCGTTGGCTTCATGAGTTACCTCCTCTTCCACCAAGTGGCCATGCCGAACCCCACCACGGCCAGCGGGAAGATCACGATGCTCAGCCAGAACACCAGGTTCATCTTCTGCGCGCTGATATTGAGCGGCCGGTCTTCGGGCGCCTTGGGCCGGATGGAGATGAGGTCCTCATCGGCCGTGAGCCAGTTGATCATGTTGAGGAACAGATCGCGGTTGCCGTTGAAGCGGATGAAGCTGTTGCCCACCCACATGGAACTGCCCACCACCACGAACCGCCCCGGAGCCGGGCCATTGTAGGCACCGGCGGCCGCCAGGGTGAGCGGGCCCTTCTTGTCCTTCTTGGGATCGATGCGGATGGAGCCGGAGCTGAGGTTGGAGGTGGCGAAGCTGTTTTCGCCGGTGGCGAAGAGCTTCTCGACAGTGGTCTTGTCCCCGTTCTTGGTGTCCAGGGTGCGGGAGAGCGGGAAGGCCGTGGCGACGTCTTTCAGATCGCGCACGATGGGATGGGATTCGTAGCTGGCCACGAGCGGCACTTCCGGACCAAGCCCGAAGACCTGGCCGATGCCGCTGGTATCGAGCGCCAGGTCCTTGTTGAGCGTGATGCCCCAGCTTTGGAACAGCGCCGCAAGGGTGGTGTTTTCGTCGGTCTGGGTGCGGCCGATGCTGAGCGCCGGGTCCATCAGGAAGAGGGCGTGGCCGCCGCCTTCGACGTAGGCTTTGATGGCGTCGGTCTCAGGCTGGATGTAGTCGTGCTGCGGGCCGCCGACGATGAGGACGGTGCAGTCCTTGGGGACTGCAGGCTTGCCGGGGGCGGGGAGCGGCGCGGGAGCAGTTCCGGTTTTGGCTGCCGCGGGAGCGGGCGGCTCGGCGCCTTTAAGGAGCGAGATGGTCCTGGTCTTGTAGTTGTTGTGTTCGAGCGCATCCTTGATGGCGGAATAGCCGCCGCGGTCGGTATCGTCGATGCTGTGCTCGCCGCTGCCGGAGACGAAGCAGGCGTTGCGCTCGCCGGATTTCAGCGAGCGGATGAGCGCTCCGGTGATCTCTTCTTCCGTGAGGCTCTTGGCTTCTTCCGTGCGTAGGCCGCTATTCACCAGGATATTGACGTCGCGGCGGAAGCCGGCGGCTCTGGCCTGCTGCGGCTTCTTGACGGGATCAATGTAATCGACGTGGAGCTTGGGCGAAAGGGCCGAATAGCGGTCCAACAGGTCACGCGCCTGCGGGAAGCGGCTGGTTTCGTCGAAGTCAACGATGTGAACGTCGCGGTTGAGGCCCTTGACCACCTTGATGGTCTGGCCGGCGAGGCTGAACTGCTTGTTGGCGGTGGAATCCCACGACTTGTCGTAGCGGTTCGCCAGGAAGTTGACCGCGCCCAGGACGGCAAGAATGACGACGATGTAGACGGCGACGTAGGCGGTGTACCTGGTTTGCCTTTTCTTGAGCCATTCGTGAGACATGTTATGCCCTCCACCGCAGCGATTCCATCGATCGCGAAGTTGCAAACAGCGCAAAGAAAATAAACGAAATGTAGAAGACCACGTCTTTCGAATCGAGCACGCCCTTGCCGAAGTTTTCAAAGTGGGTGACGATCGAAAGGTAATTGACCACCTGGGCGGGCACGGTGGAGTCGAAGGCCGTGAACCAGCTCAGCAGCCACAGCAGCAGGCAAGTGAAGAACGTGACGCCGCCGGCCACAATCTGGTTCCTGGTGGTGGTGGAGATGAAGGTCCCGATGGCCAGCAGGCAGCCGCCTTGCAGGAGCAGCCCGAGGTAGGCCACCAGCACCGGCTTGAGGTCCGGCTTGCCCCAGGCGAACAGCAGGGCGATGTTGATCATCGACATGGCCAGGACGCAGAGGTACAGGAGCAGGGCGCCCAGCCATTTGCCGAGGATGATCTCGGTATCGGTGATGGGCGAGGTGAGCAACAGCTCGATGGTGCCGGATTTTTTCTCTTCGGCGAAGAGCCGCATGGTGATCATGGGGATGAGGAACAAAGCCACGGTGGAGGCGAAGCCCAGCAACGGGCGGATGATCTGCTCGTTGACGTTCATGGTCTGGCCGCCGCCCATCATCTGGGATTGGAAGCTGAAGCGGACGAAGTCGCGGGTGGCGGTGTAAAAGCCGAAGCCGAAGATCAGTCCGAACAGCGCGAGGACCGCATAGGCGATGGGCGAGGCAAAATAACTCTTGAGTTCCTTCTGGCAGATCAGGAGTACGTTTTTCACTGCTTGTCTCCTTCCTTAAGCTGGTCCTTCTCCTCGGCGGCGGTGAGCTGGAGGAAGATGTCCTCGAGGCTGAGGCCGACGGCGCGCAGCTCGCTGAGGCTCCAGCCGGCATTGACCACCGCGCGGGCGAGCTCGGCGCGAATGTGGCGGCCTTGCAGACTTTCGATTTCGAAGGTGAGCCGGCCGTTTTTGGAATCCTTCATCACCACGCGGCTGACGCCGGCCACCTGTTCGAGGCACTGCAACACGTCGGCGGGGTCGGGGCGGCCGCCGGCGGCTTCCACTTCGAGCGCCACGGCTTCGGCGCCGCGCAGGCGATTGGTGAGGTTGGCGACCGAATCGATGGCCACCAGCTTGCCGCGGTCGATGATGATGACGTGCTCGCAGGAATGCTCCACTTCCGAGAGGATGTGGGTGCTGAGGATGATGGTATGTTCGCCGGCGAGCGACTTGAGCAGCTCGCGGATTTCGATGATCTGCTTGGGGTCGAGACCGGAAGTGGGCTCGTCGAGGATCAGGACGGGGGGGTTGTGGATGATGGCCTGAGCCAGGCCGACGCGCTGGCGGAAGCCCTTGGAGAGCTTGCCGATGAGGCGGGTGCGGACGTCGCCGATGGCGCAGCGGCCCACGACGTCGTCGATGCGGCGACTCAGATCGCTAGAGGGGATGCCCTTCAGCTTGCCGACGAAGGTGAGGTACTCGATCACCTCCATTTCGGGATAGAGGGGCGGCGATTCCGGCAGGTAGCCGATGCGCTTCTTGACCTCCATGGGGTTCTCGAGCACGTCGAAACCGGCGACGTTGGCGGTACCCATGGTGGGGGGCAAGAAGCAGGTAAGGACACGCATGGTGGTGGTCTTACCGGCGCCGTTGGGGCCGAGGAAGCCCACGATTTGGCCCTTTTCGACCTCGAAAGAGATATTGTCCACGGCGACAGTGCGGGCGTATCGCTTGGTTAGACCTTGCACTTTAATCATATTGAAGAGTTCCAGAGCAGACAGGCGGTCGACTGAAATTCCATGATACGGACGGGGGGGAAGGGTTGTCAAACGGGGGCCGGGGGCGGCGCGTGACGGAACAAAGCCAAATTTTCGACGCGGAGCCGCGGAGACACGGAGAAAAACGCGGAGTAGAACTGGGAGGAATATGGGGGCGTGCGGGGATTGGGGCAGTACACTGCCGCCCCGGGGGGTAGAGAGCGCGGAGACAGCGGAGACAAAGACACTGCGGGTGTGCGGAGGAGACTTGCTCAGGAATCGTTGCGGCGGCCGGGGCCCGCGGTTGCCCGCCGGACTTCTCGCCGTGCGTATCCGGCCGCCAATGATTTGAGCCGCATCTTCGAAGCTTGGCTACGTTCGATTCGATGCTCGACTCTCTGATATCCGATGGGGTGTTCTCCACCGGGTGTTATAGGACCAGTCCTAAGATCTCCCCGCCGACAGCCTTGTTGGGGGACTGCCGTTCGGGCTTTGGAGGCCCTACGGGAAGTTCAGCACCACCTAAGTTGCAACGCTTCGTGGCCACGAAGAAAACCGTTGAAGGAAATGCGGTGAGCAAGTCCTTCCGATTACAGGATAACATGCGGGTTCCAAGCGATTGGCTGTAAACGCATGAAAACACGGAAGAAAATAGTTGTGACTGAAAAAGGTTTACTCGGTTCGGCGGCGCCGGAAACCTGGAGAGCAGAAACAGCCTCTGCGCCGCCGAATCGAGTAAACCGTGCGGTGAACTAAACTGCCCTTTTCGGTATCTGGCTCACTTCTCGACTTTTGTAGTCTCCGATGCCACCGCTTGCCAGCGCCCATTCCGATTCACGAAAACATCGGTCCAGACATATTTCCCACTGCTGTCCTTTCCCTTGTACGTGCTCTTCTCGGTGTCGCTGCCGGTCACAATGGCGGTATTGCCGAAGACCCTGACCTTCAGCGGTCCCAACTCAAACGATTGAGTTGTGGCTGCACCTGACTTCAGATTGGCCATCGACTGGGCCTTGGTGTTGGCGGTACCTTGAAAGTCAAGGCCGACCCAATCGTCTGCCACGATTCGATCCAAGGTTTTGAGATCCTTGTCGAGATTTTCCTTTTTAAGGCCAACCTGACTCCAGTCCCGTTCCAACTGCGTCACGGTTTGTTCGGTGGCAGCGGTGTCGGATTTGCTTGCTTGCCCGAAGGCGAGAACCGAAGCTGCGAGGAAAACACTCACAACCAAGAACGTTTTCATCCCTGTGTTCCTTTTGAGCCGGAAGCTGCATTCAGGGCGGGCAATTCCCCGGCATTTAGAACGGCCCGCAATCAGCGTAATAGCGTCTGAAATCCAGCGGTGCTCAGATTCGATTCGCTTAGGGCACCTGCTGGCGGGGAACTAGACACGAACGCTGATCGCCCCAGACGGCATTCCCTTCGATCAGCCTTGACAAACAACTGTACCACGGCTGTCAATGGTTGGAGAGGCGCTTGGTAAGCGGCGGGGCACCGACCACGCTGAGTGGCCTCGATGCGGTTGCCAGTTCACAAGCCTCGAAACCGTCGATGCTGTTCCAATCGGCCTCAAGCGTGACCGCTTTCGGTGTGCATGTCCCATTCCGCCGCCAGCGCATCGGCAGTAGAATCCAGAAGGGCCAGGAGTGCGTCCATCCGACGTGCGAACTCACGGATCGTGAGCTTGACCTGGCATGGAGCAGAATCCTGCCCTTCGGCTCTGAGGGGAAGCCGGAAGACACACGAGCCAGGATCAACCGCATTCAGTTCCTCGATGACGGCCTTGAAATCGGCAAGGTTCTCAATGCCCTCGCACTTGAATTCCTTTTCCCACTTCACGGCAGTGATGATCTGGCAGACGAACTGTGCCAGCCAGGACACGGAATGGGTCTTGTAGACTGAGAGGGCGTCGGGCCTGGTTGCCAGGAAGTTGCCGCCCTCTCCGAGAACGAGCGCCTTCAGGTGCAATTCGACGGCGTGGCGGTACATGAAGACGCCCGGGCCAGCGTCGAAGTCGGTGAATGGGCCGGAATCGAGTTCGAGCATCCCGGCCAGCTTCGTCGCCGCCGTGTGGAACGACCGGGCGTAGAGCCACAAATCCTGCTTCGGGACGTTGTGCCAGTTCAGGATGGCTTTATGCGGTTCCGCATTCGATACGGACAGACGAGTGACGGGTGATGACTTCTTCTTCATGTTGTGCACCTCTTCAAGTTTAGGCTGCATGTGGCGCATGTGGCGCACGATTGAACAAGAACGGGGACTTCAGAGTCCCAACACCGCCGCCGCATTTTCCCGAAGCAAGCTCCCATCTCGGATATGCCTGCGAACCATTGCCGTACTGCGATGACCAGTTTGGTTCACTCATTTTCGGGCCGTGAGGTCTTGATTTCGATTATCGGAGGGGATTAGCATCATCGGTGATGAGACACGTTGTGCTTGTGGGTTGGGTAGCGGTTCTGATGCCTGCCTTCGCGCAGACGCACATGGTGACCACGGTTGGCGATCTGCCGGTGGCCTTTGAGCCGAATGTCGGCCAGACGGACCCGCAGGTGCGATTTCTGGCTCGCACGCCGGGGACGATCGTTTTCCTCACCGACAGTGAGGCCGTGATGGTGCTCGACAGGCGCGAGAAAGGCGGCTCCGGCCAGTTGCGCCGGCGGAAAGCCCCGGTAAACTGGCAGCAGGAAGTCGTCCGGATGAAGCTGGTGGGAAGCGAAACGCCCCAGGCCAGCGGGCTGGAGAAATTGCCCGGCGTCAGCAACTACTTCATCGGCCAGGATCCCAAGAAGTGGCGGACCGACATCCCCCACTATGCGCGAATCGAGTACAGGGGCGTTTATCCAGGGATAGACATGATGTGCTATGGCAAAGGCCGGCAACTGGAGTACGACTTGGTGGTGGCGCCGGGGGCAAACCCGCGGCAGATCGAGCTGGCTTGGGAAGGCGTGGAGCGGCTGGACGTGAACGCGGACGGCGATTTAGTGCTGGCGACCCGCCTGGGCGAGATCATCGAGAAGCGCCCGCGGGTGTACCAGGAGATCGCCGGGCGGCGGGTGGAGGTGGCGGCAAACTACCTGCTTCGTCCCCATAATCGGGTCGCGTTTGAACTGGCTCGCTACGACCGCGGGAGCCCCCTGGTGATCGACCCGGTCATGTTGGTCTACTCCAGCTACCTGGGCGGCAACGGGGAAGACGGGGCGGATTCCATCGCGGTCGACTCCCAGGGCGCGGCCTATTTTGGGGGCTGGACCTCCTCGGCTAACTTCCCCACGCAGTCGCCCTACCAAGCCGCCAACGGAGGCGGCGACTACGATGCGTTCGTCACCAAGATCTCGGCGGCGGGCAATACGCTGCTGTACTCAACCTACCTGGGCGGCAATGGAACCGACTCGCTCCAGGAAATTGCGGTGGACAGCGCATTCTCGGCTTATGTCACGGGGCACACCGACTCGACCAACTTCCCCACCCAGGCGGCCTACCAGAGCACCCTCAGGGGAAGCCAGGCCGCCTTCGTGACCAAGCTCTCGCCGGCGGGCAATGCGCTGATCTACTCGACCTACCTGAGCGGCAGCGGTGAAGACCAAGGCGATTGCATCACCGCGGACGCGGCAGGATACGCCTACGTCTCGGGTTACACAACTTCGCCCAACTTCCCGACCACCCAGCCGGCCTACCAGAGCACTCTGAAGGGCAGTCAGGCTGGCTTCGTAGCCAGGTTTGATCCGAAGGGCCCATTGGTTTACTCGACGTACTTGAGCGGCAGTGGCCAGGAGGATGCTCTTGTCATAGCGACGGACGGGACGGGGTACGCCTACGTCTCGGGTTACACAACTTCGCCCGACTTCCCGACCACCCAGGGAGCGTACCAGAGCACCCTGAAGGGCGGTGAGGACCTGTTCGTGGCCAAGGTGGCGCCGACGGGCAATGCGCTGGCCTACTCGACCTTTCTGGGGGGCAGTCTGGATGAGGAGGCATGGGCTATGGCGGTGGATGGGTCAGGGGCGGCCTACGTCACGGGCTTCACATACTCGACTGACTATCCCACCCGGTCGCCCTACCAGGCGACGAACAGAGGCGGCCCCAGCGGCAATGCCGCTGACGCTATGGTGAGCAAGCTATCGCCGTCGGGTAACGCGCTGGTCTTCTCGACCTACCTGGGCGGCAGCGGCGACGATCTGGGGAATGGCATTGCGGTGGACACGGCAGGTGCGATTTATGTCGTGGGACATACGGGCTCGAACGACTTCCCCGTGCAATCGGCTTACCAGTCGGTCAACCGCGGCGGCCTGGACGCCTTTGTTACAAAGCTATTGCCGGCCGGCAATGCGTTGGTCTATTCGACCTACCTGGGCGGCAGCGGCGACGACTCCGCCACCTACCTGGCGATAGATGCCGTGGGCGCCGCCTATATTCCCGGATGGACAACCTCGACCAACTTCCCCACCTCGTCGCCCTACCAGTCCACCAACCGCGGCGGTCCTACCTACGGCGAGGACGCCTTCGTGACTAAGCTTCAACTCCCCACGACCGTGGCCACCAACCCACCCGGCCTGGCGGTTGTGGTGGATGGCGTGAACCTGACATCTCCGCAGGCCTTCGACTGGGCTCCGGGAACGAGTCACACCATCAGCGCGGCCTCGCCACAGGGCAGCGGGGGAACACGCTACGGATTCACGAACTGGTCGGATGGCGGCGGGCAGACCCATTTCATCGTGGCATCTTCCTCGCTCGCCACCTACATCGCGAACCTCGCTCTGGTGACTACGTTTCCGCAAGTCAACGCCGGTGGGATTGTCAACAATGCCAGCTATAACCTGCAATCTTCTTCCGTCGCTCCTGGATCGATTGCCGCGCTGTTCGGCACGAACTTGACCAATGGCACGTCCTGCGTGCAACCCAGTTGTAACCCGGCCTTTGGAAGCGATGGCAAGCTGGGCACCACCATGGCAGGGGCTCAGGTCACCGTGAACGGCACGCCCGTGCCGATCTTCTACGCTACGCCGGGGCAGCTCGGCATCCAGATTCCCTTCGAGGCGGTGGGAGCGTCGGCCACGGTCTCCGTCTCCGTAGCCGGGCAAGCGAGCACCCCTGCGACGGTTACGCTGGCGCTGGTTGCTCCCGGCATCTTTACGGCTTCGCAGGATGGCAAAGGCGCGGGCGCGATCACGCACGTGGACGGCTCCTTGGTCACCACTCAGAATCCGGCGCATACCGGAGAACTGGTGATTCTCTATGCCACAGGACTGGGGCAAGTCACGCCTGCCGTTGCGACCGGCGCATTGCCGGCGGGCGCGTCCAACACGGTTGCGCCGGTTACTGTCAGCATCGGCGGAATCAACGTCATTCCGCTGGACTTCGCTGGCCTGGCGGGCTGCTGTGTGGGACTCAACCAGATCAATGCCCGGGTACCGTTGGGAGTCAGTTCAGGAAACGCCGTGCCGGTGGTGTTGTACATCGGCGGCCAATCGTCCAACACGGCTACGATTGCCGTGCAATAGGCCGGGGGCCGGGAGCCAGGGGCCAGGGGCCGGTGAAGGCACTGCGGGTGCGTGCGGCTGGCATAAGCTACAGTAGAGACTTGTCTTTCGTTCTGGTTCAAACTCCGGGGATCGCCGCGCCGGCGCTGGCCACGGTGGTGGGAGTGGCGGGGGCGGTGCTGGGGCTGTGGCTCACCGGGCTACGGCGGCGCGCCAGGGTGGTGGTGCCGTTCAGCGCGGGTGTGCTGCTGGGGGTGGCGCTGTTCGGGCTTCTGCCGGAACTGGCGGTGGAACTGGGGTGGACGGCCAGCCTGATTCTGTTCGCGGCGGGGTACGGGCTGCTGCGGACGATCAACCGGTACGCGTATCCGGTATGCCCCACTTGCGCGCACGATCACGATCACAGCGCCTGCGCGACGGAATTGCACGGGTTCGCGGGTCCACTGATTGCGGCGGCGGCATTGCACAGCTTCCTGGATGGCTGGAGCGTGGCGACGGCGCAGTTGACGGTGCCGCTGGGGCTGAGGGTGGCGGTGCCGCTGGCGGTGGCGCTGCACAAATTGCCGGAAGGGATCGCGCTGGGCGGGATTCTGCGAGCAGCGGTGAAATCGCGCACGGCGGCGCTGGGCTGGTGCCTGCTGGCGGAAGGGACCACGGCAGTGGGCGGCGTGCTGGGCCTGGCGATGGCGCCGCACCTGGGGACGGAATGGATCACGTATCCGCTGGGGATCGCGGCGGGCTGGCTGTTCTACCTGGGCTTCCACGCGGTCCACGAGGAGTGGAAACGGCGCGGCGCGGGCCCGGCGTTCGCATCGGCGCTGGCGGGAGTGGCGGGCGCGGCGGTGATTCGGGGGGGGGCAGAGGCGCTGTTCCGGTAGGGGGGGGTGCGTAAGTCGTGGATAAGGGACCACCGCAGAGACGCTGAGACGCAGAGTAAGACAAGGGGAAGAAGGAGTGCGTGGTCAGTGGGGAATGGCGCATCCTCCCGGGTTAGCGCGCAGAGGAGGCGGAGAAGGATGGGGCCGAGGGGGAGCGGCGAGGCCCACCCGCCCTCCGCGGGGGCAGTAGAATTGACAAGAGGCTTTCGGAAGCCCGGAAGGGAGGCGAATACGGGCCCCCATCACGCTGAAGCCAATCTTTTGGCCTTGATCGAGAGCACCGAAGACCTGATTTGGTCGGTGGACCTTAATTACCGGTTGCTGACGTTCAACAGCGCATGGCATGGAGCGTTCGAGCGCAGTTTTGGCGTTCGGGCAGTGATGGGGATGCGGCCGGAGGACTTGCTGCCGCCAGCGAGAGCGGCATTATGGCCTCCACTATATGGGCGTGCGCTGTCGGAAGGGGCCTTCCGGGCCGAGTATTCGCTGGTCGATGGCCGGACCTTGGAACTGGCTTTCAACCGAATCGTCCAGGATGGTGAAACGACGGGCATTTCGGTCTTCGGAAAGGACATAACAGAACGAAAGACCGCGGAGGCTGCGCTACGAGAAGCCGAGGGGAAATATCGGGGCATATTCGAGGGGGCGCTCGAAGGAATCTATCGAGCATCACTTGAGGGAAAGTACCTAGCTGCGAATTCCGCCCTGGCAAAGATGCTAGGTTACGATTCGGCGCAAGAGCTCGTATCTGCGATTACCGACTCAGCTCATCAGGTGTGGCTGGACCCGAACGAGCGTTCGCGTTTTCTCCAGGTGCTCGAACAGCATGAGATCGTGCGTGGGTACGAGGGCCGGTTCAAACGCAAGGACGGGACCGCAATTTGGGGGTCGTTTAATGGCCGTAGAGTTTGCGGAAAGGATGGACGGGTGCTCTACACCGAAGGCTTCGTCGAAGACATTACCGAACGGAAAAAGGCGGAGGCCCAACTACAGGCTGAACACAAGAGGTTTCAGGGTATCATCGAAAACACCGACGCCGGGTACTTCCGAATCGGAATGGACGGCTGTTATGAGGACGTGAACCCCGCGTGGCTGCGGATGCACGGATTCACCCGCAGGGAGGACGCCATCGGGCTGCACTTCTCGGCAGTTCAGACTCCTGAGGACGTCGGTAAGGCGGGAGAGATTGTCGAAGATCTGATGCGGGGTGGGCCGGTACGAAGCGGGGTGTTTTCCAGATTGTGCCGGGACGGGGCAATTGGCTACCACAGCTTTTCGATAAATCCCGTACTCGACGGCGATCGGGTGATCGGCGTCGAAGGGTTCATAGTCGACATCACCGAACTGAAACGCGCGGAAGCCGAGAAGTCCAGGATAGAAGATCAGTTGCGCCAAGCTCAAAAACTGGAGAGCGTCGGAAGGCTGGCGGGCGGGGTGGCGCACGACTTCAACAACCTGCTGACCGTGATCAACGGCTACAGCCAACTGCTGCTCGGCAGCGTGAAGGCGGGCGATCCGCTACGGGACGGCCTGGAGGAGATCCACAAGGCCGGAGAGCGCGCCGCGGGATTGACCCAACAACTGCTGGCCTTCAGCCGCAAGCAGATCCTGCAACCGCGCGTGCTCGATCTCAACCGCGTGGTGGGCGAGATGCGGCCGATGCTGGCGCGGTTGATGGGCGAAGACGTGGAGGTGTGCGTCCAGGTGCACGTGGAAGCGGCGACGATTTGCGCCGATCCGCATCAACTGGGGCAGGTGCTCATGAACCTGGCGGTGAACTCCCGGGACGCCATGCCGCACGGCGGCAAGTTTTCGATCGAAACGGGCTTTGTGGAATGGGGCGAGAGCCGTGTCCAATCGCGTCCGGGGGCGCACGCGGGCCCCTACGTCATGCTGGCGGTGAGCGACACCGGCGGGGGCATGGACGAAGAGACGCGCGGGCACCTCTTCGAACCCTTCTTTACCACCAAGGAAGTCGGTAAAGGGACCGGACTGGGGCTGTCGACGATCCATGGCATCGTGGAGCAGAGCGGCGGCTACGTCGAAGTCGACAGCGAACTGGGGCGCGGGACGACGTTCAAGATCTACCTGCCCAGGGTGGTGGACGCGCAGGCCGATGCCGGAAAGCAGGAAGCCGTTGCGGCGATGGGGGGCCGGGAGACCGTGCTGGTGGTGGAGGACCAGGCGGAGGTCCGGGGATATGCGGCTGCCGCGCTGAGAGCTTACGATTACCAGGTGATCGAAGCGGCGAACGCCGAGGAGGCGCTGATGCTCTGCGAGCGGGAGTGCGAGCGCATCAACCTGATCTTAACCGACGTGGTGATGCCGAGCATGAGCGGGAGGGACCTTGCCGATCGGCTGAAGAGACGCTGGCCCGGAATCAAAGTGCTGTTCATGTCGGGCTACACGGACGACACCGTGGTGCATCATGGGGTTCTGGAGAAGGATGCGGAGTTTATCCAGAAGCCGTTCAGTCCCGACCAGTTGGCGATGAAAGTCCGGGGAATGCTGGCGGCGCCGGATGGCCCGGCCCGCATGGTGGTCCGCGACGATCGCGCACAGGGCCGACTCGGGCCGGAATGATCCGGCGGCCGCGTCCTTTCCGGAACAGATCGGAAGCGCCGCGGTTTATTCACAAGTTTGCCACATGCTGGTCCCGGTAAGTGTATGGACTGGCGGGGCGAAAAATTTGTTGAAAAAGACCGGCGGAGGTGAGATGCGGCTGGCTTTTCGAGCGGCGCTCGCGATACAAAGAGAGAGTCCATTAGGCGGCTGCGCAGCCGGGATGGCAAATCTCGGGGGAGGTGGTCATCCTGGTTGCGCGGGCGTCGGGAAAAGGCCAAGCGCCGAGACGAGTCTCGGCGCGGCGGGCAGGAGTGCCTGCGCCACTTAGTTTTGGTGAAATCGATATTCTGCATGGATTGTGGGGCGGGCAATCCTGCCCGCAAGCCGGCCTTCCGGCCGGCTGGACCCGCTGGAAAGCGGGTCCGCAGGCTGAAAAGCCTGCCCCACAAGTTTCGT
>Ga0187865_1000737_pt1 | contig 42888 bp, 39 predicted proteins | sample June2016WEW_11_1_2_FD_132989 | JGI IMG/M metagenome (GOLD analysis project Ga0187865, IMG submission 132989) | Peatland microbial communities from SPRUCE experiment site at the Marcell Experimental Forest, Minnesota, USA - June2016WEW_11_100 | ecosystem: Environmental > Terrestrial > Soil >...
GCACCCCGTCGAGCTGCGCGAAGCCGTCACCAGCCCCGGCGGCACCACCATCGCCGCCATCCGCGAACTCGAACAAGCCGGCGTCCGCGCCGCCTTCCTCAACGCCATCCAAGCCGCCATGACGCGGTCGCGCGAGCTCGCGGCAGGTGGTTAGTGGACGCGGCCACTAGCGGGGTCGAGATCGTCGTCGCCGGCGACCCGGCGCAGGTCGTCGCCGAGCGGCTCGCGGACGCGGCGCAGGCCGGCGGTCACGTCGTGCTCACCGGCGGCTCGACGCCGCGACGCGCGTACGAGCTCGTGGCAAGGCTGCAGCCGGACTGGAGCCGCGTCGAGCTGTGGTGGGGCGACGAGCGCTGCGTGTCGCCGGGCGACGAGCGCTCGAACTACGGCCTAGCGAAGGCGGCGCTGCTCGACCGGCTCGCGGCCGCGCCGGCCGCCGTGCACCGGATGCGCGGCGAGCTCGGACGAGACGAAGGCGCCGCGGACTACGAGCGGGAGCTCGGCCCGCTCGCGCGCTTCGACCTGCTCCTGCTCGGGCTCGGCCCCGACGGCCACGTCGCCTCGCTCTATCCGGAGCAGCCGACCCTCGACGAGACCGAGCGGCGTGTGATCGGCGCCGAGGCGCACCTGCAGCCGTTCGTCGACCGGATCACGCTGACGCTGGCGATGCTGCGCGCAGCGCGAGCGGTGCTGTTCCTCGTGGTCGGGGCGGACAAGGCCGAGGCTGCGCGGCGCACCTTCGCCGGCCCGCCCTCGCGCGCGACGCCGGGCAGTCTCGTGCGCGCACTCGGCGGCACGACAACCGCCGTGCTCGACGCCGCCGCCGCGGCGCAGCTCGCATCCAAGTAACAGACTGTTACAAGGGCAGGAGGGGTGACGCCGGCAGCTCGACCGCGACCCCGCGCGCCGCGGCAAGCTGCTGGAGCACGAGCACGGTGTCGGCGATCGCGACGTCCTCGAGGAACTCGCTGCGCATCTCGAACGAGTCGAGCACGTCTCCGACCGCCGCGCGGTAGCCGTCCACGTCACCGGCGGCGATCGCCGTGAGCGCGTCGGCGACGTCACGCGGGAAGTCGTCGCGGGCCTGCAGCGTGGCGGCTGACGCCGACGCGTCGCCGCCGAGCACGAGCAGCGCGAGCGTGCCGGCGTAGCGGCCGATCGGCGACGCCGCCTCCGCGGCGCCCGCGTCGAGCGCCCAGCGCGCGGCGGCAACGGCATCGTCGCCCGCGAGCAGCAGCGCCTTCATCGCGCCGATCGGCCGGCCCCAGGAGTCCGGCGGCGCGCCCTGCCAGCTCTCGCAGTAGCGCTCCGCCGCCCGGCGCAGCCAGCCGGCCGACTCCTCACGCCGGCCGTCCATCAGCAGGCACAGCCCCGCCGCCCAGGCCGCGTTGCCGAGCCGCGTCAGCTGCCGCTGGCGCTGGTCGACGTCCTCGATCCCGCCCACGCGCGCCTCACCGTCCCGATACCGGGCGACCGCGGCGTCGGCCCGTCCGGCCCAGTCCACCGGCTGAGTATCACCCGGACGGCGATATGGTTGCCCCGCGATGCGTGAGTTGCGCGAGGTCTTCTTCGTCGACGGCGTCCGGACGGCCTTCGGCAAGGCAGGCCCCAAGGGCCAGTTCTGGCGCACGCGCGCGGACGACATGGGCGTCAAGGTCGTGCGCGAGCTGCTGCGCCGCAATCCCGAGATCCCGCCGGAGCGGATCGGCGACGTCGTGCTGGCGGCGACCGCGCAGGTCGGCGACCAGGGCCTGACCCTCGGCCGCGACGTCGCCCTCCTGGCCGGCATCCCCGAGACGGTGCCCGGCTTCGCCGTCGACCGCATGTGCGCCGGCGCGCTGACCGCCGTGACCGCCGCGGCGGGAGAGATCGCGCTCGGTGCGGCCGACGTCGCGATCGCGGGCGGGATCGAACACATGGGCCATCACCCGATGGGCGCGGACGTGGACTTCAACCCGCGCTTCGTCGCCGAGCGGCTGCTCGACGAGTCGGCGGCGGTGATGGGCCAGACCGCGGAGAACCTCCACGACCGCTTCCCGGAGATCACGAAGGAGCGCGCCGACGCGTTCGCGCTCGCCTCGCAGCAGAAGGCGACCGCGGCCTGGCAGAACGGCGTCATGCGCGAGACGGTCGTCCCGATGGCGGTCTTCTCCGACGACGGCTGGCGCGTCGCCGACCGCGACGAGTTCCTGCGGCCGGACACGACGATGGAGGGGCTCGCGGCGTTGCAGCCCGCGTTCCGCGCGGGCGGCCGCGTCACCGCGGGCAACTCGGCCGGGCTGACGGACGGCGCGACCGCGGCGTTCCTCGCCTCGGAGCAGGCCGCCGGCGAGCTGGGGCTGCAGCCGAAGCTGCGCCTCGTCGCATATTCGTACGCCGGCGTCGAGCCGCACCTGATGGGCTACGGCCCGGTGCCGGCAACGCGGCGTGTCCTGGAGCAGGCGGGAGTGTCGCTCGGCGAGATCGACCTCTTCGAGCTGAACGAGCCGTTCGCGGTGCAGGTGCTGACGTGGTGCGACGAGCTCGGGGTTGCGGCCGACGACGCCCGGCTCAACCCGTACGGCGGCGCCATCGCATGCGGCCATCCGCTCGCGGCGACCGGCGTCCGGCTCGTCGCACAACTGGCGTACGCGCTTCGCGAGCGCGGCGGGCGGTACGGCCTGACCGCCCTCTGCATCGGCATGGGGATGGGTGCGGCGCTGCTCTGGGAGAACGTCCAGTGAGCGACACCGTCTTCAAGCTGAACCGGGTCGAGTCGCGCGTCGGTCCGATCGCGCTCGTCACCGTCGACAACGGCGAGGACTACACGAAGCCGACGACGCTCGGCCGCTCCGCGTTCGAGTCCGCGGTCGCGCTGCTCGAGCAGCTCGAGGGCGGCAACTGGGCGGCGATGGTCGTCACCGGCAAGCCGTTCGTGTTCTGCGTCGGCGCCGACATCGACGAGTTCACGCGCATGCGCTCGGTCGAGGACGCCGTCGAGGGCACGCGCGCCGGGCACGCGCTGTTCGGGCGCATCCGCGCGCTGCCGTTTCCGACCGTGGCGGCGATCAACGGCGCCTGCCTCGGCGGCGGGCTCGAGCTCGCGCTGCACTGCGACGCCCGCACGATCGCGTCGAGCGTGCGCCACTTCGGCTTCCCCGAGGTGTTCCTCTCGATCATCCCCGCCTGGGGCGGCACGCAGCTCGCGCCCAAGCTCGCCGGGCCGGAGGCGGCGGTCAAGCTGATCGTCTTGAACCCGCTGCGCCAGAACAAGCTGCTGTCCGCGCCGGAGGCGGTCGAGCTCGGCTTCGCCGACAGACTGCTCGAGCCGGTGGAGTTCGTCGACGAGTCGCTCGCGTACGCGATCGAGCTGGTCGAGGCCGGCGGCATCGCGCGGACGGAACCCGACTGGTCGGAGCTCGACACGATCGTGCGCAAGGCGCGCTCCCGCGTCGACGACGCCGTGCACGGCGCGACCCGGGCGCCGTACGTCGCACTCGAGCTGATCGCCGCCGCTCGGGAGCTCACCGTCGAGCAGGGCTACCGCGCCGAGGAGGCGGCGATGGGCGCGCTGCTCGTCAGCCCCCAGGCACAGGCGTCCGCGTACGCGTTCACCGTCGTCGAGCGGCGGACCAAGAAGGGCGCCGGCCTGCCAGACGTGCCGGCGCGGAAGGTGCAGAAGGTCGGCATCGTCGGCGCCGGACTGATGGCGACGCAGCTCGCGACGCTGTTCGTGCGCCGGCTCGAGGTGCCGGTCGTGCTGCGCGACCTCGAGCAGGAGCGCGTCGACACGGCGCTCGCCACGATTCGCGAAGAGGTCGGCGCCAGAAAGCCGTTTCTCGCCACGCTCGTCGAAGGCGGCACCGGCTGGGAGCACTTCGAAGGCTGCGACCTCGTGCTCGAGGCGGTGTTCGAGGAGCTCGACGTGAAGCGCGAGGTCTTCGCGCAGGTGCGCAAGGTAGCGCCGGACGCGATCCTCGCCACGAATACGTCTTCGCTCTCCGTCGAGGAGATGGGCGCCGACGTCGGCTTGCATTTCTTCAACCCCGTCGCCGTACTGCCGCTCGTCGAGGTCGTGCGCACGCCGCAGACGACCGACGAGCAGCTCGCGACCGCATGGGACGTCGTAAAGAAGCTGCGCAAGCGGGGCGTGCTCGTGACGGACGCGCCGGCGTTCGTCGTCAACCGCGTGCTCACGCGCATGACGACCGTGCTCATGGACGCGCTCGAGCACGGCAACACGGTCGAGGAGACCGACGAGGCGATCCTCTCGCTCGGCCTGCCGATGGCGCCTTCGGTGCTGCTACAGATGGTCGGGCCGCGCGTCGCGAACCACGTGCTCGAGACGCTGCACGACGCGTACCCGGACCGCTTCCCGCTCTCGCCCACGCTCGCGAGCTTCGCCGACGGCAAGGACGAGATCGTCGTGCGCGGCGACGCGCGCCGGACGGTCGCTTCGATCCGCGAGGACGCGCTCGAGGCGGTCGCCGACGAGGTGCGACACCTGCTCGACGAGGGCGTGGTCGGCGCCGCAGCCGACGTCGACGCGTGCCTGATCCTCGGCGCCGGCTATCCGTTCTTCCTCGGCGGGATCACGAAGCACCTCGACCAGACGGGAATCTCGGAGCGGGTGGTCGGGTCGTCCCTCGCCGAGTACGGCAAGATCCCCGCTTGATGGCCGACGACTGGCGCATCCGGATCGAGGTCGAGGAGGAGCACGCGGGCGGTCTCCTCGACCAGCTCGGCTTCGAGCTCGGCGCAGAGGCGCGTGAGCTCGCGCGGGAGCTAGAGCAGCAGCGCCTGGCCGTCTCCCGCGACGGCAACGAGCTCTTCGTCTACGCCGGCTCCCACCCGGAGGCGCTGCGCGCCCTGGCCGTGATCGAGGCGGAGCTGCGCGAGCAGGGCGCAAAGGCCCGCACGAGCCGCGTCGAGCACTGGCTCGAGGACGAGGAGCGCTGGGACGACGAGCCGCCGGCCGAGAGCTGGGAGGAGGAGCAGCTCGACCAGGGCTACGCGCCGTGGGAGGTGCGGGTGCAATGCGGCGGGCGCGAGGAGGCGCACGCGCTCGCCGAGCGGCTCGAGCAGGAGGGCTACTCCGTCACGCGGCGCTTCCACTACGTGATCGCAGGCGTCGCGTCGCGGGAGGACGCGGAGCGCCTCGCGGAGCGGGTGCACGGCGAGGTCGAGCCCGGCGGCGAGCTCGTCTGGGAGACCGTGCCGGGCAACCCGTTCGCCGTCTTCGGCGGCCTCGGCGGGTAGTAGGGCCCGCCGGACGGTTGACGCTCCGTCCATCGTCGGTATGCTTCTGACCGCGCCGCCCGCCCAGGGGAATCCGTCGGGCGCGCACCTCTCAGGTTGGCAGCACGCGGACGTGCTGCGCACATGCAGGAAGCTATCCAGCAGCCGACGATCCTTTCGGAGGCGGCGGATCCACTGGCCGCCACCGCGGTCCGCGCAGAAGCGTGGGCGGGCGAGCCGTTCCTTCGTGAGGGCGAGGATCCCGCCCAGGCGCTTGCGCCGGGCAGCGCGCGCCGCCGCGCGCTCGACGACGCGATCGCCGAGATGGAGGCCGGGCGGCGCAGCCCGAGCCCGCAGTGGAAGGTGCGCTACGGCCTGATGCTCGGCCTCGAGCGCGTGCTCGCCGACCCCGAGCCGCGCACCGCGGCCGGCACGGCGCTCCGTCGCCACCAGGTGGACGCGCTCGCCGGGATGCTGACCGAGCTGATCGCGGCGAGCCAGCGCGAGGAGGAGACGAACGGGAACGGCCACGCGCTCGCGGAGGTAGAGCTCGAGGAGGACGAGGAGGAGGACGACGACGAGGCGCTCGCCGCCGGCGAGGGCGGGGACGAAGAGCTCGAAGAGCTCACGCCCGAGCAGGACCCCGGCGCCGTCCGGCGCTACCGCTTCCGCCATCCGACCGCGTCCGGCAAGACAATCGCCGCCGCCGGCTTCGTCGAGGCGGCGCACACGCTCGGCGTCCTGATCCTCACCCACCGACGCCTGCTCGTGTCGCAGTTCCAGCGCGACCTGACGGCCGAGGGTTACGGCGACCGCTTCACGGACGCGATCGAGCACGCTGCGCGTCCGAGCATGATGCGGAGCAACCCGCTGACGATCCAGACGTACGCGTGGTTTGCCCGTCACGTCGGCTCGATCACCCGCGACGCGTACCAGCTCGTGATCTGCGACGAGGCGCACACCGCGCTCGGCGAGAAGACCTCCGCGGCGATCCGCTCCTTTCCGGAGCCCATCTACATCGGGATGACGGCGACCGAGCAGCTGATCGCGAAGCAGGTCTCGGACGTCTTCCCCGCCTCGGTCGACGACCTGCCGCTCCAGGACGCGGCGCGCCGCGGCCTGATCGCGCCGCTGCGCTGCCTGCGCGTGCCGCCCGTCGCGGCGATCAACTCGGTGCCGATCATCGGCGGCGACTTCGACCAGGAGATTCTGGCCAAGACCCTCGACCACCAGGCGCTGAACCAGGCCGCCGCGAGCCTCTACCGCGACCGCTTCGACAACACGCCGGGCATCGTCTACGCCGCCGGCGTCGACCACGCGTACAACCTCGCGCAGGAGTTCCGGGCCGCAGGGCTCAAGGCGGAAGCCGTCTCCGGGCGCACGCCGCCCGTGCGCCTCGCCGAGACGCTCGCGGCATACGAGCGCGGCGAGATCAACGTCCTCATCAACGCGCAGCTGCTCGCGGAGGGCTGGAACTCGCCCCGCGCGACCGTGTGCATGCATCTCGCACCGACGGCGTCGCGCCGCGTCTATCAGCAGCGCGTCGGCCGCATCATGCGCATGCACGCGCGCAAGGAAGCCGGGATCGTCGTCGACTTTGTCCCGAAGGGCGCGACGCACAACGAGCGTGTCGTCTCGCTGCACTCGCTGCTCGACGCTGACTTCTACCGCGAGGGCGCCCGCGTCACGCCCGCGCCGCGCCGCCGTTCCCAGCGCCGCGCGCGCCGGCGCCTGACGCCGGCACCGTGGCTCGTGCCGGTCACGCCGGACGTCCGCCGCCGCATCGCCGTGATCCAACGCGAGTGGCAGCGTGTCGACCCGCGCTTCCTCGACGACGACGAGCAGCGCTACTGGGCGACGATCGCGGGACGGCAGATCCGCTTCGACGAGCGCGCGACGTTCGTGCAGAAGCTCACCGAAGGCCGGGCGAGCAAAGGCGCGCTCGAGCAGTTCCTGGCGACGTGCGCCGCCGAGAACCCCAACCGACGGCTGCGCACGATGGCGCTGCAGGACCGCGTCTCGATGCGCATCGACCGCGCCGACTTCGACGACCTCGTCACGCTCGTGACGCAGGCGCCGACGTGGGAGAAGGAGCGGCTGATGGGTATCCGGATACTGCTGCGCGCGATCGCGGACGGGAAGCCGGACGCACCCGAGCAGATCCTCGCGCGCTGGACATGGCGGCTCGCGCGCGCGACGCGCAAGGTGCAGGACCGCCGCGCGTCCGGCGAGTACTCGGAGGCGAAGCGCCTGCTCGGCGCACTCGCCAACTCGCGCGGGCACCGGCACGAGGAGAACGCCGCGAAGCTCGTCCACACCGCGCTCGAGCAGCCGATTCAGGTCGGCGCCGCGCTGCTCGCCTCCGCCGAGGGCTACACGCCGCGGGCGACGAAGCTGATCGACGACGCGCGCGAGCGGCTGGGCACCGTTCAGGAGGTCGCCCTCGCGCTGTCCGAGAACCTGCCCGCGCCGAAGCAGCAGGCGAGCCGCAACCGGCGCCGCCGGCGGCGGAAGAGGAAGGTCACGCCGGTCGAGGGCGCGGCCGCCGCCGCGGCCGAGCAGCAGCAGGACGGTGCGGCACCCGCGGCCGCCGAGGGCGAGGCCGCGACGGACGAGCCGCCGAAGCCGCGGCGCAACCGCCGCCGGCGGCGGCCGGCCCGGGCGACGACGGAGAACGGCTCAGCCGAGCAGGCTGTCGAGGCCCCGGCTCAGGCCGACGAGCCCGCCGACGCGCCGCACGGCGAGTAGCGTCCCCGCGACGTACGGCGCCGGGCTCTCACCCGGGTCGTGCCGCAGCACGAGCCGCTCGCCGGGCGCGCCGAAGACGATCTCCGTCGAGACGACGAAGCTGGGCAGCCGCACCGAGTGGATCTGCGTGCCGGCCACCGTCGCGCCGCGCGCCTCGCGCGGTCCCTGCAGCTCGTCGAGCGGCCGCCCGAGCTCGGGCGGCCGCACCGTGCCGAGCCGCTCGGCCAGCTCGCGCGACGTCCCGCTGGGCACGTCCGGCTTGCCCGCGCTCGCATAGTCGAGGATCTCCCACGCCGGCACGTGACGCGCGATCTCGGCGGCGCTGCGCAGCAGGAGCGCGGCGAGCAGCGAGAAGTTGCCGGCGGCGATCACACCCACGCCGGCCTCTCGCGCACGCGCGTCGATCTCCGCGTAGTCACCGCCGGTCAGACCGCTCGAGCCGACGACGACCGCAACACCGTGCCCGAGCGCAGCGAGCACGTTGTCCTTCACCACGGCCGCGCTGGTGAAGTCGACGAGCACGTGCACGTGGACCGCGTCGAGTGCGTCCGCGACCGACGGATAGACGTTCGGCTCGCCCGCCGCCGTGCGGGAGACGCCGGCGACGAGCTCGAGATCCGCAGCGGCCCCCACCGCCTCCGCGACCGGCTTCCCCGTCCAGCCGGTGATCCCGGCGACGCAGACGCGGACGGGTGGCACTACACAGCCGGGCCGTCGGGCCCGTCGCCGTCCTCGTCCTCCTCCTCGCGCTCGCGCAGGAAGCGGGTGAGCTCGGCGGCGAGGGTGTCGCCCGAGGGCAGGTCGTCGGCGACGTCGAGCATGTCCACCCGGCGCTCCAGCTCCTCGACGTAAGCCGCCGTCTCGGCGTCGGAGGACACGGCCTCGCTCACCTGCTCGCTGTACTCCTCGGCCGCGCGCTCGAGCTCGGAGAGGTCGATCTCGACGCCGAGCAGCTCCCCGCAGCGGCGCACGAGCGCGAGCGCGGCACGCGGGCTCGGCGCGAGCGAAACGTAGTGCGGCACGGCTGCCCACAGGCTCACCGAGGGCACGTCCGCCTGGCGGCACGCGTCGTGGACGACGCCGACGATGCCGGTCGGCCCCTCGTAGCGGGACGGCTCGAGCCCGAGCTCCTCGACGAGCGCGGGGTCGGTTGCGGCGCCGGTCACCGGTGCCGGCCGCGTGTGCGGGACGTCGGCGAGCAGCGAGCCGAAGGTGACGACGAGCTCGACGCCGAGGCTTTGGGCAAGCTCGAGCACGAGGTCGGCGAACGTCTTCCAGCGCAGGTTCGGCTCGACCCCGAGCAGGATCACGGCGTCTCGGTCGCTGCCGGGGATCGGCGCGTGGAAGAACGCGTTGTCCGGCCAGTCGAGCCGCCGCGACACGCCCTCGACGAGCGAGACGTGCGGCCGCGTCGCCTGGAAGTCGTAGAAGCTCTCCGGGTCGATCTCCGCGAAGCGCGTGGCCTCCCACTGCTTCGCGAGGTAGCCGCCGCCGAGCGAGGCCCCCTGGCCTCCGTCGTTCCAGCCGCGGAAGGCCGCGATGAGCACCGGCCGGCGCAGCTTCGGCCGGAACGAGACCTTCAGCTCGGACATCGACCGAGTGTAGCCGGGCCAAGTGCTGCGCACTTGTCCCGGGGCGGGTTTCGGCTTCGCGGAGCGCGAGCCGGCGGAGCCGGCTCGCTCTTATGTGACCAGAGGCGAGCGGGTCTCGTAGCGCGGGCGGTGGTGGCTTCGCCATCCCCTCCCGCGTGGATCCGCCTGCGGCCAACGCGCCTGCGGCCGCGTTGGCCTCCGGCCTGAACCGCCCGACGAGCGCCGGTTTTGAAAACCTGCAGCCAGCAGCGAACCCCTACAGCCGGAGCGAACGCGAAGGCGTTCGCGAAGGCCGAACCCACGCGCGCGGGGACGCTTCAGCGCCACCGCGCGCGCCACCACAGCCAGCGCTCGGCAGCTCAAGAGGCCGCCGGCTCGGCCGGCGGCCGCTCTGCGGAGCACAACCTAGTCTCGCTGAAAGTGCGCAGCACTTTCGGCGACAGGCCGCCATAGGCGGCCGACGAGCCCGACCGTCCAGCCGAAGAGGCAGGCGGCGACGCTGACATGAACGAGCACGAGCCACCATGGCAGGTTGGTGCGGAACTGCACCTCGCCGATCGTCATCTGCACGGCGAGGATGCCGAGCAGCCCGGCGCAGCCGGACACAAGCCATGGATAGCGCGCACGCTCGCGCCACGCCCACGCGGCGAGCAGAAGGAACACGATCCCGAACGCCGTCACCGCGCGCACGTGCAACGCGACGGCAGGATCGAAGGAGCCGATCCGGCGCACGACGGTATCGCCGCTGCTGCCCGGATGCGGGCCCGCCGCCGTCGCGAGCGTCCCCGTCACCACGAGGACGCCGACGGCGGCGAGCAGCGCCGCGCCGCCGGCACGGGCGAGCCGCGGCAGCGCGTCTGCGCTGCCGCGGAGCATCCGCGTCGCCTCGAGCAGAACGATCGCCGCGAGTCCGAGCACGACGAGCGAGACCAGGAGGTGGGTGATCACGAGGTACGGGTTCAGGTGGTAGTAGACGGTGACCGCGCCGAGGGGCGCCTGCCCCAGCGTCCCGAGGAAGACGAGCGTGGCGAGGATGCTCACGCGGCGGCCGAGCCCGCGAGTGCGCCACGCGCCGGCGGCGAGCGCAAGCGTTGTGAGCACGGTCAGGAAGGCGACGATGCGGTTCGAGAACTCGACGTCCGAGTGGTAGCCCTTGGGCTCGACGTGACTGGCCTGGCAGCCCGGCCAGTGCGGGCAGCCGAGGCCCGAGCCGGTGAGGCGGACGGTTGCGCCCGTCGCGACGATGAGCACGAGCATCCCGGCCGAGACGACCGCGACCCGGCGAAACGCCTCCGGCGAGAGCTCGAGCGCGCGGCGCCGCGGCAGCGCCTGCGGAGCCGATTCCACATGCACGGCAGCGAGTCTAGACGGCCCGTGCCGTGCACACCCGCTCTGCTAACGTGACGTTCACGTAAGAATGAAGTTTCTTCGGAGTCGCAGACAGAGCGAGCATTTCAAGTGGTGGGTGCTGTCGTGCACGAGCCTCGGGATGCTGCTCGCGACGGTCAACTCGGGCACGCTGATCATCGCGCTGCCCGACCTCGAGCGGAGCCTGCACACGACGCTGCTCCAGCTCGTCTGGGTAATCCTCGTCTACATGATCGCGTCGACCGTGCTCCTGCTCACGGCCGGACGACTCTCCGATCTTTTCGGTCGCAAGAACGCGTACGTGCTCGGCTTCCTGCTCTTCTCGGCCGCCTCGCTCGGCGCGGGCTTCGCCGACAGCGGCACGGTCCTGATCCTCTGGCGCATCGTCCAGGGCATCGGCGGCGCCTTTCTCTTCGCAAACGCAGGCGCGCTTGTCACGGACGCCTTTCCGAAGCAGGAGCTCGGGCTCGCGATGGGAACGAACGTCATGGTCGGAGCGGTCGGGCTCGTGATCGGACCGGTGCTCGGCGGAGCGCTCGTCGCGATCGCCTGGCCCTGGGTGTTCTGGTTCAACGTGCCGCTCGGGCTGCTCGGCTCGGCGTGGGCGTTCCTCGTCCTCCACGAGATGTCCGGCCGCGACGACGAGCGCGGCCTCGACCTGCCCGGCACGGCGATCTTCGTCGTCGGTCTCTCCGGGCTCGTGCTCGCACTTTCGAAAGGCGGCCTATCCGGTTGGGGCGGGACGGCCGTGATCGGCGGCATGGCCGCGGCGTCTGTGCTGCTGCCCCTGTTCGTGCTGATCGAATGGCGCAGTCGCTCGCCGATGCTCGACCTGACGCTGTTCGAGGACAGGCTGTTCAGTGCCGCGGCAGCGGCCGCGTTCCTCAACGGGCTCGCGCGCTTCGCCTTGATGTTCCTCTTCGTCTTCTACTTCCAGGGGCCGCAGGGTCAGTCGCCGCTGATGGCCGGGCTCGAGCTCGCTCCGATGGCGCTCGCGATGCTCGTCTCGTCGCCGATCGCAGGCGCGATCGCCGACCGGCGCGGCTCGCGCGGGCTCGCGGCGCTCGGGATGGTCGTGACGGCGGCAGGTCTGGCTGGGATGACGATGCTCCAGCCGCACACGAGTTACTGGTGGAGCGCGCTCTGGCTCGCGCTCGTCGGCGTCGGCTCCGGCATGTTCAACAGCCCGAACACCGCCGCGATGATGGGCGTCGTCCCCGTGCATCGGCGCGGCATCGCCTCGGCCGCGCGGATGATGCTGACGAACACGGGCGCGGTGATCTCGATCGCGTTCGTGCTCGCGGTCGTGACCGCGGCTGTGCCGAAGAACGTTCTGTTCAAGATCTTCTCGGGGCTCGCATCAGGGCTCTCCACCCGGCAGCTCGACCCCTTCATCGCGAACATGCACCTCGCGCTGTGGGCGCTCGCAGGCATCTCCCTGCTCGGGGCCGGCGTGTCGCTGCTGCGCCCGTCGCACAAGACCGTGTCCGCCGACCGCGGCTTCGCACGCGAGCCGATCGAGGACGCCGCGTGAGCGCAACCGAGCAGCGCGTACTGCGCATCGGCGAGCTCGCCGAGCGCACCGGCGTGACTCCGCGCACGATCCGCTACTACGAGGAGATCGGCCTGCTCGCGTGCGGCGAGCGGCGCAAGGGCTCCCACCGCCTCTATGACGAGGCCGACGTCGAGCGGGTGCTCGAGCTGACACAGCTCCGCGATCTGCTCAACCTGTCGCTCGGCGAGCTCAAGCAACTCGTCGAAGCCGAGGAGGCGCGCGCGATCCTGCGCCGCCGCTTCCACGAGACGGACTCCGGCGTGGAACGGCTGCGCATCGTCGAGGAGGCCCTGCCCCACGTCGAGACGCAGCTGCAACTCGTGCGGCGCCGCGGGCAGGAGCTTGCACGGCTCGAGGACGAGCTCGTCGCGAGACGGAAGTCGCTGCTCGTGCGGAAGCGGCAGCTCTCTAGCTGACGGCGACGCCGGCGCCGAACTCGACGGAGCCGACGCGCTGGATGAAGAGGTCGCGGGCGCGAAACTCGGCGGTGAGCGAGAGCGCCTTGTCGGCCGGCAGCGAGATGAGCAGGCCGCCGGCCGTCTGCGCGTCGTAGCCGAGCGCGACGAGCTCCTCCGGGACGCCCGACGTGTCGACGTGCGGTCCGGCGAACTCGCGGTTGCGCGGGTCTCCGCCGGTTCTCACCCCGCGCCGTGCGACCTCGAGCGCGCCGTCGAGCGCGGGCAGCGCGCCCGCGTCGAGCCGGATGCGCACGCCGCTGCGGTCGGCGGTCTCGTACGCGTGGCCGAAGAGCCCGAACCCGGTCACGTCGGTGACGGCGTTCGGCGCGAACGGCCGCAGCACGTCTGCGGCGGCGGCATTCAGAGTCGTCATCCAGCGCACCGCCTCGGCGAGCTCGGCGCCGCCCACGATTCCCTTGCCGTGCCCCGCGAGGACGAGGCCCGTCCCGAGCGGCTTCGTCAGGAAGAGCACGTCCCCCGGCCGGGCGCCGCTCTTCCGCCAGACGCCGTCCGGGTGCACGGTGCCGACGACGGCGAGCCCGTACTTCGGCTCCGTGTCGCGGATCGTGTGCCCGCCGGCGAGCAGCGCGCCGGCCGCGCGCACCTGCTCGTCGGCGGCCGCGAACACGGCGGCGAGCACCTCGGTCGGCAGCTCCTCGGGGAACGCGGCGATCGAGAGCGCGAGCAGCGGCGTGCCGCCCATTGCGAAGACGTCGTTGAGCGCGTTGGTCGCGGCGATGCAGCCGAAGACGGCCGGGTCGTCGACGAGCGGCGGGAAGAAGTCGACCGTGAAGACGAGCGCGCGCTCGTCGTCGAGTTTGTAGACCGCCGCGTCGTCCGCGGGCGACAGCCCGACGAGCAGGTTCTCCGCCGCGACGGGCACGAACCCCTTGAGCAGCTCTTCGAGACGCGCGGCCGAGTACTTCGCCGCGCAGCCGCCGCCGGCGGTGAGCCCTGTGAGCGCGGTCGTCTCCACGCCTGTAACTGTACGGAGATGGACGAAGACGGCGGCCGAAGCCGCCGTCTTCTGGGGAGAGGAGGGCACTGCGCGGCACCCTCGCGCCTCTTCTTCGCGGCCCACGGCGCTTGACCTTCCCGGGCGGCGGCCTGTAGAGAAGGGGTGTGGAGCGGGCAGCGCTGATTACGGGGGGTTCGTCCGGCATCGGGCTTGCGATCGCGCGGATGCTGCGCGACGAGGGCTTCGCGCTGACGCTCGCTTCGCGGCGGCGGGAGCGCGTCGAGGCGGCCGCGGCGGAGCTCGGGGCCGCGGCGGTCGCGGCCGACGTGGCGAATGCCGAGGACTGCGAGCGGCTCGTCGCCGCCCACCGGGAACGGTTCGGCCGGCTCGACATGCTCGTGAACTCGGCCGGCATCGGCATCGCAGGGCGCGTCGAGGACCTGCCGGCGAAGCACTTCGACCTTCAGGTCGGCATCAACCTGCGCGGGCTCTTCCTCGTGACCCAGGCAGCGATCCCGCTCCTGCGCGAATCGCGCGGCTGGATCGTCAACCTCGCCTCGATCGCCGGCACGATCACCTCGCCCGGCCTCGCGACCTACGCCGCCACGAAGGCCGCAGTGATCTCGCTGACGCGCTCGCTGAACGAGGAGGTGGATGCGGACGGCATCCGCGCGGTCGCGCTCTGCCCCGGCTTCGTCGACACGCCGATGGCGGCTTGGTCGGGCCTGAAGGGCGAGGAGATGATCCAGCCCGAGGACTGCGCCGAGGTCGTGCGCATGCTGCTGCGCCTGAGCCCGCACGCGCGCATCCCGCAGGTCGTGATCGAGCGCGTCGGCTCGATCAACGGCGACGTCCCGCTCAGCGGCGCGTGAAGCTCTACCGGCCGGACGCGTTCGAGCCGCTGATCAACGAGGCGTGGGGCGAGCACCGCGTCCGCGGCGCGATCCGCGAGATCGTGGCGGACGCCGACGCCGCCTACCGCGGCGGCGGCGAACTCTGGCCGGCGGACGAGTGGGACGGCTGGCAGGCGACCGTGCCGATGAAGAACCTCTACATCGGCGCGGCCGGCGTCGTCTGGGCACTCGACGCCCTGCGCCGGCGCGGCGTCGCGGAGACGCGCCTCGACCTCGCGGATGCAGCGGCCGCAACGCTTGCGGCATGGCGGCAGGCACCCGACTTCATGGCGGGGATCGAGCTGCCCACGCGCCCGCAGTCGGCGCTCCTAAGCGGCGAGACCGGCATCCTCGTCGTCGCGTGGCGGCTCGCTCCGAGCGCCGAGCTGGCAGACGACCTGCTCGCGCGCGTGCGTGACAACGTCGGCAACGAGACGAACGAGCTGATGTGGGGTGTGCCCGGGACGATGCTCGCGGCCAGCGCGATGCTCGGCTGGACCGGCGAAGAGCGATGGCGCGACGCGTGGCGCGAGAGCGCCGACGCGCTCTGGGCTGCCCGCGATGGGGATGGGCTCTGGACGCAGCAGCTGTACGGCGAGACCTTCCGGAGCCTCGGCGCGCCGCATGGGCTGGTCGGGAACGTCCGCGCGCTCCTGCACGGCGAGGACGAACGGCGCGAAGAGCGGATCCGGCGGACGGGCGAGTGGCTCGTGCTCACGGCAGTCCTCGAAGACGGGCTCGCGAACTGGCCGCTCGGCGAGGGTCGCGGGCTCGAGGCCACCGACGGCGAGATCAAGGTGCAGTGGTGCGGCGGGGCACCGGGCATCGTCATCTCGGCCGCGGACTACCTCGACGAGGAGCTGCTACTCGCGGGCGCCGAGCTTGCCTGGCGCGCCGGCGCGCCGGGCCTGGAGAAGGGCCCGGGCATCTGCCACGGCACGGCGGGGAACGGCTACGCCTTCCTCAAGGTCTTCGCACGCACCGGTGACGAGCGCTGGCTCCAGCGGGCGCGGCACTTCGCCGTCCACGCGCTCGCCCAGGTGAGCCGCCTGCGCGAACGACGGGGCCGTGGCCGCTACTCACTCTGGACGGGCGACGTCGGCGTCGCGCTCTATGCCGCCGACTGCATCGACGCCCGCAGCGCCTACCCCGTCGTCGACTCGTTCGACTGGTAGAGGCGTAAACCCGTGCCCGCCCAGCCCGCCGCCGCCGATGCCCCAACGACGTGCCTATCGTTCGATAGGCACGTCGACCAAATTGCCCCACTCGGTCCACGAGCCGTCGTAATTGCGGACGTTTTCGTAGCCGAGCAGCTCGTGCAGGACGAACCACGTGTGCGCGCTGCGCTCGCCGATGCGGCAGTAGGCCGTCACCGGCTTGTCGGGCGTGACGCCCTTGCCGCCGTACAGCGCCTTCAAATCCTCCGCGGACTTGAACGTGCCGTCGTCCTTGACGGCCTGCGCCCAAGGGATCGACTGCGCCGTTGGGATGTGGCCGGTGCGCGACGCTCCTTCCTGCTCGTAGCCGGGCGGGGCCATCAGCTCGCCGGCGTACTCCTGCGGGCTGCGCACGTCCACGAGCGCGCGGCCGGCGTCGCCCAGCCACTCCCGCACCTGGTCGCGGTACGCGCGGATCGACTCGTCGCGATCCTGCGCCCGGTAGCTCTGCGCCGCCGGTGACGGGCGCTCGGTCGTGAGCTCGCGGCCCTCGTCTATCCACTTCTGTCGGCCACCGTCGAGCACGCGCGCGTCCGCGTGGCCGTAGATCTTCAAGTACCAGTACGCGTAGGCCGCAAACCAGTTGTTCTTGTCGCCGTAGACGACGACCGTCGTCCCGTTGCCGATGCCCCGTGCACCCATCAGCTGCTCGAACACGGCCTTCTCGACAAGGTCGCGCTCGATCGCGTCCTGCAGGTCGTCCTTCCAGTGCAGCTTCACCGCACCGGGGATGTGACCCTCCTCGTAGAGGTCGGGGTTCTCGTCCACCTCCGCGACGACGACGTTCGCGTCGCCCAGGTGCTCCGCCACCCAGTCGGCGGAAACGAGCACCTCCTTGGCGTATCCGTTCCCGCTCATCCGGCCTCCCGTCACTTTCCCTTTTGAAGTGCCGGGAAGTATCGCAGGACGCCGCGGGGCTGGGCAACCCACAGCCCCCGGACGCCGGAGGGAGCCTGCCTAAGACCGCAGAGTTGCAGACCACATGCCCCGAGATCCCGCCGCGGAAGGAATTCCGTCGCGCGCGCCGCGCGCGGCGGCGGCGGGATCAGCACGCAGTCCGTCCCGCCGCCTACCAGTAGCCGCCGTCGTTCATGCCGCCCGTCTTCGCCACGATCACGAGCTTTGCGACGAGAACGGCGACGAGCGAAGCGGTGATCAGCAGAGAGATCAGCCGCGCCTTCTTCACGATGCCACCTCCTTTCCGGCTAGAAGCGAACGTCCTGGAGTGCCTCGGCCGCAGTGCGGTAGAGGTGTGCTGCAAGCCTATCGTCGCCCCTGCGCGCCGCAAGATCGCCGCGGGCGACCCACGCGGCAGCGCGGTGGCTGGCCGAGCCGAGCTGCTCGAAGTTCGCCTCGGCGGCGGCGAACGCCGCCTCCGCCTCGTCGAGGCGATCCTGCTCCAGCAGCGCCCGGCCGAGCACGAGCTGGGCATTGCCGGTCTCGTCGACGTAGGCCTCCTGGCCGCCGAGCAGCTGCAGCGCATGCCGCGCCTGCTCCTCGGCCTGTTCGACGTTGCCGGTGCGCAGATGAATCTGGGCGAGCGAGGACACGGCCTGCGCCGCGTCGGCGTCGCGGCCGTTGTCGAGGGCGATGCCGAACGCCTCCTTGAGCAGCCCGATCGCCTCGTCGGTCTTGCCGAGAAGGAAGTTCAGGCCACCGAGGTTGTTCGTCAGCTGGCCGACGTGAACCTTGTCCGCGAGCTCCTCGTACGCGGCGCGCGCCTTCTCGGCGTAGCTGCGCGCGAGCACCCAGTGGCCTTCGCGGTCGGCGACGAGCGACGCCTGGAAGTAGGCCGCGCCGATCGTGCGCGGGTCGTTCGCGTCCTCCGCGAGCTGGAGCGCCCGCTCGATGTCCTCGCGCGCGGCCTCGTAGTCGCGGTGGCGACGCCAGCAGCGCGAGCGCCACGCCAGGATGTTCGAGCGCAGGGAGTCGCACGGGAGGCCGGAGCGCTCTGCAAGCGACAGAGCCTCGTTCAGCAGGCCGAGCGAGGTCTGCACGCTGTTGAGCTGGTAGCGGCAGATGCCGAGCGCGTAGAGGATCTCGGCGCGCTCGAGATCGGAGAAGCTGCCGCCCTCGACGATCCCGCGGGCCTCGTTCAGGAGGTCGAACGCCTGGCGCAGGCCGCCGAGGCGCATCTGCGCCCGGCCGGCGCCGAGAAGCGCCCTGGCCTCGAGCTCCGCCAGGCCGGTCGCGTGGGCGGCGGGGACGAGCGACGCGTACTCGGTCGCCCCCTCCTCGTTGTGCCCCGCCTCGATCAGCGTCTCCGCGCGCGCGAGCGCGGCCTCGAGGCGCCCCCGCTCGTCGGTGGCGACGCCGTTGGCGAGGAAGCCGGCGTCGACGCCGAGCTGCGCCGCGAGCCACTCGACCGTCTCGCGGGTCGGCTTGGTCTTGCCGCGCTCGATCTGGGAGACGTACTCCTTCGAGAACCGCTCGCCCGCGAGCTCGCTCTGGGTCAGCCCAGATGCGACACGGAGCTGGCGGAGGCGCTCGCCGAGCCGGAGCCCGCTCGAGGCGGCGGCACGGCTGGTGCGGATTGCGGCGTCCTGGGTCATGAGCGGCAACAGCTAGTGAACCCTATGCTTCACAAAACTTCAAGAGGTCCTCCCTGGCCATCCCCCAAAAAGGGCATGTTCAAGCGAAAAGTCGGTGAAGCGGTCAAAGGGGAAATCACTTGACCGAGCTACTTGACTGGAACGGCTATCACTCCTATAGTGGGGTCACCTTGCAACCAGGCCGGACGCCAGGCTCGGGTTTGCAGGGAGTGCGCCGACGCATCCGGCGGCAGGACGGGGGGGCGGCTGGGCCGCAGAGCCGAGCCTCCTGAAGTCGCAAAGGATGGGCGCGCCTCTCGGAAGAGGCCCCGGAGCCGCAGCCGGGGCCTCTTTCATTTCTTGCGCCCGGGAAACTCCGTTTCCCGGGCGGGGAGATTGTGCTCCGCAGAGCGCGCGGCGGCGGAGCCGCCGCGCTCTTGGGGTGCGGGGCCACGGGCCCCGGCAGCGCGGCCGGTGGGGCCTTCGGCCTCCCCGGCCGCGTGGGTTCGCCTTCGGCTAACGCTCGCGCGTTAGCCTGCGGCTCTGGCGGTGGGGGTCGGCGGGCGGTTCAGGCCGTCTGCTTCAGACGCCATCCACTCCAGGCGGGCTTGGCGGATGCTCGCGATATCGGCTTCGTTCAGGACGCCGATGCGGCGGCCGACCATGCCGAGGATGCCGCCGGCGAGGAAGATCCACGCTTCCGCGTCGGGGTCGCGGTCCCGGTGGAGGACGCCCTGCTCCTGACCGCGGCGGATCACGCCGGCCATGAAGTCGTGCACCTCCCGCATGTGACGGCGCAGGTGCTTTCGCAGCTCGGCGTCCTCCGAGGCTTCGCTCAGCGCCTGAACCCACAGCTCGGAGAGCTGCAGCTTGCAGTCGCGCACCGAGTAGTGGCCGCGACCCATCTGCTCGAGCGCGGCACCTACGTCGCTCGTCCCCGTCAGGCACGCCTCCCACGCGATGCGCACCTGCCCCCAGACGTGGTCGAGCGCGGCGAGGTAGAGGTCGCGCTTCGACGCGAAGTGGCGGTAGAGGATCGGCTCGGAGACGCCCGCGGCGCGGGCGATCTCCGCCGTCGTCGTGCCGCGGTAGCTCCCCTCCGTGAACACGCGCACGGCGGTCTGGACGAGCTCGAGGCGGCGCGCCGCCGCCGTCAGACGCGGCGTCGCAGTCGTCATGCCACGGCCTCCGCCACGTGCGCCCGCTCGACCTGCGGCGCCGTCCGCACGAGCGCGACCGCCACGAGGGAGCCGGCGAACGCGAGCGCGGCGCTGACGAGCAGCGCGGTGTGCAGGCCGTCGACGAACTGCTGCTGCCCGAGTGCCGAGCGCGGCGCGGCGTGCAGGTAGGAGGCGACGATCGCCCCCATGAGCGCGATGCCCATCGCGCCGCCGACCTGGCGGAAGCTGTTCAGCACGCCCGAGCCGACGCCGGCCTTGTCCACCGGCACCGAGCCCATCGCGGCCGCGGTCATCGGCGACATCGTCAGCGCCATCCCGACGCCGCCGAGCAGCATCGCCGGCAGCAGCGTCCAGAAGTCCGAGTGCAGGCCCGCCCGCTGGTACATCAGGAGCGAGACGCCGACGACCGCCATGCCGCCCCCCATCAGCCAGCGCGAGCCGACGCGGTCGGAGGCGCGGCCGGCGGCCGGCGCGACGAGGATGATCAGCATCGTCATCGGCAGGAAGGCCGCGCCCGCCTTCGTCGGCGAGTAGCCGAGGATGTTCTGGACGTACAGCGAGACGAAGAAGAAGACGCCGAACATCGCGAGCGACACGAGCATCGCAACGAGGTTCGCGCCGGTGAACGCGCCGCTGCGGAACAGCGACAGGTCGAACATCGGCAGCCTTTGGTGCCGCTCGACGAGCACGAATCCGGCCAGCAGCAGGGCCGCCGCGAGGAACAGGCCGACGATCTCCGCCGACGCCCAGCCGTGCCGGTTGCCCTCGATCAGCGCGTAGCTGAGCGCGAACAGGCCGAGGCCCGACGTGGCGAGACCCGGCAGGTCGATGCTCTGCTCGTGCGAGGTATCGCGCGACTCGGTGATGAAGATCCGCGAGGCGACGATCCCCGCGGCGCCGACCGGCACGTTGACGAAGAAAATCCAGTTCCAGTTGATGTTGTCGACGATCAGGCCGCCGGCGAGAGGGCCGATCGCGAGCGCGAGCGCGGAGACGCCGGCCCAGATCCCGATCGCCTGGCCGCGCTGCTTCGGCGGGAACGTCGCCATGATGATCGAGAGCGTCGCCGGGCTCATCAGCGCCGCGCCGGTGCCCTGCACCGCACGCGCGCCGATCAGGAAGCCCGCGCTCGGCGCGAGTCCGCAGACGAGCGACGAGAGCGTGAAGATCACGATCCCGACGACGAAGATCCTCCGCCGGCCGTACATGTCGGCGAGCTTGCCTCCGGTGATCAGCAGCGCCGCGAAGGTCAGCGCGTAGGCGGTGACGATCCATTCGAGCGACGAGATCGTGACGTGCAGGTCGCGCTCGATCGACGGCAGCGCGACGTTCACGACGGTGTTGTCGAGCATGATCATGAAGAGGCCGAACGACACCGCCGCGAGCGTCCACCACTTCTTGTTCTCCTCCGCGAAGATGCGAGCCTTCATTCGATTCCCCCGGCCGTCTGGTAGTTAGTGCCCACTAAGTTAGCAATCACTAGTCAGGCTGCGACGGGCGGCCGCTGAGTAGGCTCTTCCCGTGGAGAGCGGCTTCATCTGGCGCCCCACGCCTGAGCTCGTCGAGCGGGCGAACGTGACGCGCCTGGCGCGGACGCTGGGCGCCGTGGACTACCACGAGCTGCACCGGATCTCCCTCGAGGAGCCGGAGCGCTTCTGGCCGGCGGTCGTCGCGGATCTCGCGATCGAGTTCTCCCGGCCCTGGGACGCCGTCGTCGACACGTCGCGCGGAAACGAATGGGCGACGTGGTTCGTGGGCGGGCGCCTGAACCTGGCGCGCGTCTGCGTCCACCGCTGGGCGGCCGAGCGGCCGGACGAGGAGGCGCTCGTCGGGCTGTACGAGGACGGGCGGCGCGAGACGGTCACCTGGAGCGAGGCCTCACGCCGGGTGGGACAGCTCGCGGAGGCGCTCGTCGAGCTCGGCGTCCGCGAGGGCGACCGCATCGCGATCTTCATGCCGATGTGCCCTGCGGTTGCGGTCGCGTCGCATGCCTGCGCACACATCGGAGCGGTGCAGGTGCCGATCTTCTCCGGCTTCGCGGCGCCCGCGATCGCGTCACGGCTCGAGGACTCGCAGGCGAGAGTCGTGCTCTGCGCCGACTGGTCGCTGCGCCGCGGCAAGCGCGTCGAGATGCGCGAGACGCTCGACGAGGCGGGACGCTTCGCCGTCGAGCACGTGCTCGAGTGGAACCGCGAGACCGGCGAGTGGCCGGAGCTCGTGACGCGGCAGCCCGGAACGCTGCCGCCGCTCGAGGTCGGCTCCGAGGCGCCCTACCTGCTCGCGTACACGTCCGGCACGACCGGACGCCCGAAGGGCGCGCTGCACGTGCAAGGCGGCTTCGTCGTCTCGATCGCGCGCGAGGCCGGCTACCAGACCGACGTGAAGACGGGCGACCGCGTCCATTTCGCGACGGACATGGGCTGGATCATGGGCCCCTGGACCGTCGTCGGCGGGGGCGCTGCCGGCGCGACGATCGTCTTCGCCGAGGGCGCGCCCGACTGGCCGGACGACCGGGTCTGGCGGCTCGTCGAGCAGGAGCGCGTGACGATGCTCGGCCTCTCGCCCACGCTCGTGCGCGCGCTCATCCCCAAGGGCGAGCCCACGGCGGACCTCTCCTCGCTGCAGGCGATCTGCACGACCGGGGAGCCGTGGAATCCCGGCCCGTACCGTTGGCTGTTCGAGCACGTCGGCGGCTCGCGCACGCCGATCGTGAACGTCTCCGGCGGCACCGAGGTCGGCGCCTGCTTCCTCTCGACCGTGATCACGGAGCCGGTGAAGCCGGTCGCGCTCGGCTTCCCGGCGCTCGGGATGGACATGGACGTCGTCGACGCCGAGGGAAGGCCGCTGCGCGGCGAGGTCGGCGAGCTCGTCTGCCGCCGTCCGTGGCCCGGGATGACGCGCGGGATCTGGGGCGACGACGAGCGCTACCTCGACACGTACTGGCGCCGCTTCCCCGGCATCTGGACGCACGGCGACTGGGCCTCCATCGACGCGGACGGCTACTGGTTCCTGCACGGTCGCAGCGACGACACGCTCAACATCGCCGGCAAGCGGATCGGCCCCGCCGAGCTCGAGTCGGCGGCGATCGGCAGCGGCGTCGTCGCCGAGGCGGCCGCGATCGGCGTGCCGCACGAGGTGAAGGGCGAGGCGGCGTGGATCTTCTGCGTGCCGAAGCCGGGCGAGGAGCAGGACGAGGCGCGGGTCGCGGCCGCGGTCGCCGCGGCGCTCGGCAAGGCGTTCAAGCCGGAGCGGGTCGTCTGGGTGGCCGCGCTGCCGAAGACGCGCTCGGCGAAGATCGTGCGGCGCGCGGTCCGGGCCTGCGCGCTCGGCAAGGACCCGGGCGATCTCTCGTCGCTGGAAAACCCCGAGGCGCTGGACGAGATCGCGAGGGCTGCCGGTCGATGAGCGAGCGCGTCGTCCTCTGCTACGGCGACTCGAACACGTGGGGCTGGATCCCGGGCGGCAGCGGCCGTTTCGGGCGCGGTACGCGCTGGCCCGGCGTGCTCGCCGCCGAGCTCGGCGCGGGCTGGCACGTGATCGAGGAAGGCCTGAGCGGCCGCACCACTGTCTTCGACGACCCGCTGTCGCCCGACCGCAACGGCCGGGACTACCTCGTCCCGTGCCTCGCCTCGCACGAGCCGGTCGACTTCGTCGTGCTCTTCCTCGGTACGAACGACCTCAAGGCCCGGTTCGCCGCCGGCGCCGTGGACATCGCCGCCGGGGTCGGCGCGCTCGCCACGATCGCGCTCCAGAGCCTCGCCGGGCCCGGCGCCGCGCCGCCGCGCGTGCTCGTGCTCGGCCTGCCGCGGCTCGGGCGGATCGAGTGGGCCGAAGAGTTCGCCGGCGCCGAGGAGAAGGCGGAGCGCCTGCCGGAGCACCTGCGCACTGTCACGGCCGCGCTCGGCGTCGAGCTGCTCGACCTCGGCGAGCTCGTCGCCTGCAGCGACGTCGACGGCATCCACCTCGACGAGGCCGGCCACCGCACGATCGGCAAGGCGGTCGCCGACGCCGTTCGGGGTGTTTTCGCCTGATAGTCTTAAACTGATGCGCCTGGCCCTCGTGCAGACCAACCCGGTCGTCGGCGACCTCGCCGGCAACCGCGCGCTGATCCTCGAGCGCCTCGCGGAGGCGAAGCGCGCCGGCGCGGACCTCGTCGTCTTCCCCGAGCTCGCGGTGACGGGCTACCCGCCCGAGGACCTGCTGCTGCGGCCGGGGTTCGTGCGCGCCGCGGAGGCCTCCCTCGCGGAGATCGCGCGCGCGACGCGCGGCACGGTCGTCCTCGTCGGGAGCCCGCATTTCGACCGCGACCTCTACAACGCGTGCGCCGTCTGTGCGGACGGCGAGGTGAAGGCGCTCGTGAAGAAGCGCTTCCTGCCGAACTACGGCGTCTTCGACGAGTTCCGCTACTTCGCGTCGGGCGACGAGCTCTTCCTGTTCGAGCAGGGCGACACGCTCGTCGGCGTGACGGTCTGCGAGGACATGTGGCACCCGGGCCCGCCGGCCACCGACCTCGCGCTCGCCGGCGCGCAGCTGCTCGTGAACATCTCCGCGTCGCCGTTCCATCTCGGCAAGGACCGCGAGCGCGAGGAGATGTTCCGCACGCGCGCGCGCGACAACGCGGCGTACGTCGCCTTCTGCAACACCGTCGGCGGCCAGGACGAGCTCATCTTCGACGGGCACTCGCTCGTCCTCGACGACGAGGGGACAGTGCTCGCGCGCGCGCCGGGCTTCGAGGAGGCGCTGCTCGTCGTCGACGTCGATCCGACCGCCGTCGTCGCGCGCCGGCTCACGGACGCGCGCCGGCGCGCGCTCGCGCAGGACCGCGGCGACCTCGGCGCGGTGCGACGCGTGCGGCTCGATCCGCCGCGGGAGCAGCGCGACCCCGTCACGCCGGCGATCGTCCCCTTCGGGGACGAGCTCGAGCAGATGCGCCGGGCGCTCGTGCTCGGGCTGAGCGATTACGTCCGCAAGAACGGCTTCGCGGAGATCGTCGTCGGCGTCTCCGGCGGCATCGACTCCGCCCTGACAGCGGCGATCGGCGTCGAGGCGCTCGGCGCCGGCAAGGTGCACTGCGTGTCGATGCCGTCGCGCTACTCGTCGGAGGGCACGCGAACGGACGCGCGCCGCCTCTCGGAGAGCCTCGGCTGTGAGTTCCGCGAGATCGCGATCGGGCCGATGGTCGAGGCGTTCGGCGCCGCACTGGCGGAGTCGTTCGCCGGAGGCGAGCCGGACCTGACGGAGGAGAACATCCAGGCACGGATCCGCGGCATCCTGCTGATGGCGCTCTCGAACAAGTTCGGCTGGCTCCTCGTCGCGACCGGCAACAAGTCGGAGATGTCGGTCGGCTACGCGACGCTCTACGGGGACATGGCCGGCGGCTTCGCGCTGCTGAAGGACGTGTACAAGACCGATGTCTTCCGCCTCTCCCGCCACGTGAACGAGCGGGCGGGCCGCGAGCTGATCCCGGAGTCGATCATCGAGCGGCCGCCGAGCGCGGAGCTGCGGCCCGACCAGCTCGACGAGGACTCGCTGCCGCCGTACGACGCGCTCGACCGGGTGCTCGAGGCGTACGTCGAGGAGGACCGCTCGCTCGAGGAGCTGTCGGCGGACGGCTTCGACCCGGACGTCGTCCGGCGCGCCGTGGCGATGATCGACCGCGCCGAGTACAAGCGCCGCCAGGCGCCGCCCGGCGTGCGCCTCCGCCCGAAGGCGTTCGGGCGGGATCGCAGGACCCCCATCACCAATCGCTGGCGGAGCTGAACGGCTGCAACCAGGTTGCCGGAGGCAACCTGGTTGCGGATCTACACGCCGGCGTCGACCGGCACGGGCGGGGGCCCGTTCTGCAGAAGCTCGCGGACGAGGCCCGCGAGCTGACGCGGACCTGTCGTCACCGACGCTAATTCGTCGACCGCGAACCAGCGGGCGCCGGTGACGCCCTCGGCCGCGAGCTGGGCATCGCTGAAGGCCGGCGCCGGCTCGAACGGCTCCGTGCGGACGAGGTAGTGGCGCTCGCGCTGTCCACCCCAGCGCTTCGGGTTCACGAGCCAGTGCTCGCGCGTCCAGAGCAACGGGCCGAGCTCGAAGCCGCGCAGGCCGACCTCCTCGGCCAGCTCGCGGGCGAGCGCGTCGGCGTCGCTCTCCCCGGCGTCGACCCCGCCGCCCGGCGTCGACCACCAGCTCCCGAGCTCGTCCTCGAAGCGCACGAGCAGGACGTTGTCGCGCGAATCGAGGACGAGCGCGCGCACGCCCTGCCGCGGCGGCAGCCCGTAGGCGCGGGCCGCGAGCTCGAGGAACCAGCGCAGCCGCTCCCACCAAGGCACTGCCGCGTTCGCGGGCGAGGTTGAGGGCAGCACGAAGAGCCTCGTCTCGCCGAGCGTCCGCTCCTGCACGCCCAGCTCGGGGCGCTCGCCGAACGCGCCGCGGTAGGCCTCCTTGCCGACGAAGCCGATCCAGCCCGGCCGCAGCTCGCGCGCGATCCCCTCCAGCCGCTTCGCGGCACCGACGAAGTCGCCGCGGCGCAGGTCGCCCGAGCCCGGCGTCGTTCGGTAGGCGGCGTTCGTGACGCCGACGCCTTCCTTCAGCAGCTCGAACTGCTCGGCCGGCTCGTACAGCCGCGACGTGAAGCGCGCCGCGTGCAGCAGCCGCCAGAAGTCGTTGCGCGGGTTGGCGAAGTGCGCACGCGCGGCGGCGGAGACGCGGCCGGGGTTGATCCCGCAGAAGACGACGCGCAGCCCCGGCGCGAGCACGTCGGGGACGGCGCTCGGACTGTCCGCGGGCAAGATGCCTAGGCGGCCTCGGCCTCGTCCCCCACGCGTGCGTCGAGCCGCTGCTCGAGGAGCCTGCGGATGTCCTCGCCGGTCACGGTCGTCGGGAAGCGGGGCCGCCGCGGCTCGAGCCGGACGACGAGCACCGTCGGCTCCCAGCCGCGGTAGCAGCGGGCGTAGCACTCGGCCTCCGACAGGGTCCTGAGCCGTCGCACCCCCGCAGCGTACGGGCGGGTGCGGACGGCATCTGTGTCGTCGGCGCCTCGCTCGCAGCGAAGCCGAGCTACCGCTGGACCGTGCCCTAGCCGGCCTCGAGCGGGGCCAGCGTCAGCCCGTAGCCGCGCAGCTGCTCCCAGTACAGCTCCGCCTGCTCGCGCAGCCCGGACCAGACGACGGCCAGCCCCGTGCTGTGGATCCGGTTCGCCAGCCGCATCCCCGCGTCGTAGTCGAGGCCCGGGATCACGCTCGAGAGCGCGAAGGCGACGCCCTGGAAGGTGTTGTGGTCGTCGTTGAGGACGATCACGAGGCAGGGCCGCCCGAGCCCCGTCCCCTCGCCGCGGTCGAGCCGCTCACGCGGGGGCGTCAGGGTGACGGTCATAGGCGAAGCGTAGTCCGGTAGCGTCCGCGGCGATGAGCACGGTCGCCCTCGACGTCGACGCCGTCCGCGCTCGCTTCTCCGCGCTGCAGGGGCCGACCGCCTTCTTCGACGGCCCCGGCGGGACGCAGTGCCCGGACTCGGTGGTCGACGCGATCGCCGGCTACCTGCGCGAGTCGAACGCGAACCTCGGCGGGTCGTTCGAGGCGAGCCGGCGCAGCGACGCGCTGCTCGCGCTCGCGCGGATCACGGCGGGCGCGTTCCTCGGCTGCCGGCCGGAGGAGGCGATCTTCGGTCAGAACATGACGACGCTCAACTTCATGCTCAGCCGCACGGTAGGCCGCACGCTGAAAGCCGGTGACGAGATCCTCGTCACGCGCCTCGACCACGACGGGAACATCTCGCCCTGGCTCGAGCTCGCGCACGACCTCGATTTGAAGGTCGGCTTCGTCGACATACACGACGACACGACGCTCGACCTGCAGGACCTCGAGTGGCAGCTGACGGAGCGAACGCGCGTCGTCGCCTTCCCGCTCGCGTCGAACGCCGTCGGCACGCTCACCGACGCGCGGCGCGTCGCCGAGCTCGCGCACGACGCGGGCGCGCTCGCGTGGGCGGACGCCGTGCACTACGCGCCGCACCGCCCGATCGACGTCGCCGACCTCGGCGTCGACGTGCTGATCTGCTCGCCGTACAAGTTCTTCGGCCCGCACCTCGGGCTCGCGTTCGGCCGTGCGGAGCTGCTCGAGCGCTGGCGCCCGTACAAGGTGCGGCCGTCGGCGATGGAGCCGCTCGGCCACCGTTTCGAGACGGGGACGCTCGCGCACGAGCTTCTCGCCGGCTTCGTCGCCGCGGTCGAGTACGTCGACTCGCTCGGCTGGCCGGCGATCCGCGTACACGAGCGCGCGCTCGGCGAGCGCTTCCTCGACGGGCTGCCCGAGCGTTGCACGCTCCACGGGCTGCCGTCGATGGACGGACGCGTGCCGACGTTCGCGTTCACGGTGCAGGGGCTGTCGCCGCGCACGGTCGCCGAGCGGCTGGCCGAGCGCGAGATCGCCGTCTGGGACGGGAACTACTACGCCGTCGAGGTGATGGAGCGGCTCGGCCTCGCCGCCGAGGGTGCGGTGCGCGCCGGCTTCGTCCACTACAACACCGCGCCGGAGGTCGACCGGCTGCTGGCGGCGCTCGCGGAGCTATGACAGAGACAGCCCGATGAGCGATGTCGTCGAGCTCCTGCGCGAGCTGATTCGCTTCGACACGACGAACCCGCCCGGAAACGAGACGGCGTGCGTCGGGCACGTGCAGCAACTGCTCGAGGACGCGGGCGTCGAGTCGCGCATCGTCGCGAGGGACGAGGCGCGCCCGAACCTGATCGCGCGCGTGCGCGGCGCGGGCGAGGCGCCGCCGCTGCTGCTCTACGGCCACGTCGACGTCGTCACGACGGCCGGGCAGCAGTGGACGCACCCGCCGTTCGCCGGCGAGCTCGTCGACGGCTGGGTCTGGGGCCGCGGCGCGCTCGACATGAAGGGCGGCGTCGCGATGCTCGTCGACGCGTTCCTGCGCGCGGCACGCGGCGAGCTGCGGCCGCGCGGCGACCTGATCCTCGCCGTGCTCAGCGACGAGGAGAACGGCGGCGACTTCGGCGCGCGGTACCTCACCGAAGAGCACGCCGACCTCTTCGACGGCGTCCGGCACGCGCTCGGCGAGTTCGGCGGCGCCACCGTCCACCTCGGCGGCCGCGCCTTCTATCCGATCCAGGTCGCGGAGAAGCAGATCTGCTGGCTGCGCGGCCGCGTGCGCGGGCCCGGCGGGCACGCCGCGTTCGGCGTGCGCGGCAGCGCGATGGGCAAGCTCGGGCGGATCCTCGCGAAGCTCGACTCCGGCCGCCTGCCAGTGCACGTCACGCCGGCGGCGCGGGCGTGGATCGAGGCGATGGCGGCGGCGCTACCGCGGCCGCAATCGCTCGTGCTTCGGACGCTGCTCGACCCGCGCCTCGCCGAGGTGACGCTGCGCGCGCCGACGGAGCAGCTGCGCCCCCTCGACCGGGCGCTGCGCAACACGGTCAGCGCGACGATCGTCCACGGCGGCGAGAAGATCAACGTCATCCCCGCCGAGGTCGAGCTGGAGCTCGACGGCCGCACGCTCCCCGGCTTCGGGCCGGACGACCTGATTCGCGAGCTGCGCGACCTCGTCGGACCCGAGCTCGAGCTGGAGCTCGTCCGTCACGATCCCGGCCCGGCCGATCCCGATCTCTCCGTCCTGCCGCTGCTGTCGGAGATCCTGCGCGAGCTCGATCCGGAGGCGGTGCCCGTGCCGATGCTGCAGATCGGCGTCACCGACGGCCGCTTCTTCTCGCGCATCGGCATCCAGACGTACGGCTTCCTGCCGCTGCAGCTGCCGAAGGGCTTCGAGTTCCTGAAGCTCGTCCACGCCGCCGACGAGCGCGTCCCCGCCGAGGCGGTGCGCTTCGGCGCCGAGGCGGTCGGGCGCGCGCTGGAGCGGTACGCCGGATGAAGGTGCTCGTGCTGGGCGGAACGGCGTTCCTCGGCCGCCACGCGGTGGAGGCTGCGCTCGCGCAGGGGCACGAGGTGACGATCTTCACGCGGGGCCGCACCAACCCTGACCTCTTCCCGGAGGTGGAGCATCTGCTCGGCGACCGCGACGGCGCGCTCGGCGCGCTCGCCGGGCGCAGCTGGGACGGCGTGGTGGACACGAGCGGCTACGTGCCGCGTGTCGTGCGGCAGTCGGCCGAGCTCCTGCTTGACGCGGCCGGGCGCTACGCCTTCGTCTCGAGCATCTCGGTGTACGCGGACTTCAGCAGCCCCGTGAACGAGAGCTCGCCCGTCGCGCAGCTCGAGAGCCCGGCGAGCGAGGACGTCGACGGCGACTACGGCGCGCTCAAGGCCGCCTGCGAGCGCGTGCTCGAGGAGGTGTACGGCGAGCGAAGCGCACGCGTGCGCGCCGGCCTGCTCGTCGGCCCGTACGACCCGACCGGCCGCTTCACGTACTGGCCGCGCCGGCTCGCGGCCGGCGGAGACGTCCTCGCTTCGGGCGACCCGGCGGCGCCGGTGCAGTTCGTGGACGCGCGCGACCTCGGCGCCTGGCTGGTGCGGCTCGCGCTCGAAGGGCCCGGCGGCGTCTTCAACGCGACCGGGCCGGCCGAGCCGCTGACGCTGGGCGGGCTGCTCGAGGAGGCGAACGCGGCGATCGGCGCCGGCGCCCGCCTCGTCTGGACGAACGAGCAGACGCTCCTCGACGCAGGCGTCCGGCCGTGGTCGGAGCTGCCGCTCTGGGTTCCCGGGGCCGACTACGCGTGGTTCCAGCGCGCCGACGTCCGGAGGGCGCTCGCCGCCGGGCTGACGTTCCGGCCGCTCGCAGCGACGGTGCTCGACACGCTCGCCTGGGACCGCGAGCCCGGCGGCCCGCAGCCGTCGCGCGAGGACAGCCGCTACCGCGTCCGGACGCTGACGCGCGAGCGCGAGGCGGAGATCCTGGCCGGTGCCTGACAAGGACTACTCGGGCGCCTCGTTCGGCGGGACGTGGCAGCCGCTGCGCTTCGTCTACCGTCGGGAGAACCGATGAGCGCGCAGAACGAGATCCCAGACCGCCTGCGCGTGCGCCGCGAGCCGCAACGCGGCCGCTACGACCGCGAGACGATCGAGGCGATCCTCGACGAGGCCCTCTACTGCCACCTCGGCTTCGTCGTCGACGGCCGGCCGTACGTCATCCCGACGCTGCACGCCCGCGTTGGCGACCGCCTCTACGTCCACGGCTCCGCCGCGAGCCGCATGCTGCGCACCGCGGCCGCGGGCGTCCCGGTGTGCGTGACGGTGACGCTGCTCGACGGGCTCGTGCTCGCGCGGTCCATGTTCAACCACTCGATCAACTACCGCTCGGTCGTCGTGCTCGGCACGGCGACGCTCGTCGAGGGCGGCGAGAAGCTCGACGCGCTGCACGCCTTCAGCGAGCACGTCGTGCCGGGACGCTGGGACGAGGCCCGCCGGCCGGCCGAGCAGGAGCTGAAGGCGACGTGGATCCTCTCGCTGCCGCTGACCGAGGCGTCGGCGAAGGTGCGGAGCGGCCCGCCCGAGGACGAGCGGGAGGACGCCGGCCTCCCGGTCTGGGGCGGCGTCGTGCCCATCCATCTCGCAGCGGAGCCGCCGATCCCGGACGCGCACGCCGGCGACGCGGTCCCGTACGCGTGGCCCCGCGTCCACGACGGCCGTCTGGGCGCGCCGTAACTAGGATCAGCCGCGATGGAGGGGTTCCCGTTCGTGCACCGCGAGACCGTCCGCTTCCGCGATCTCGACGGCATGGGGCACGTCAACAACGCGGTCTTTCTCACGTACCTCGAGCAGGCGCGGCTCGCGTGGTTCGGCAGCGACGCGGCGATGCCGCTCGAGGACGTGATCCTCGCGCGCACCGAAATCGACTTCCGCTCGTCGCTCCAGCTCGGCGAGACGGTCGAGATCGGCGTCCGCCCCTCCCGGCTCGGCACGAAGAGCTTCGAGCTCGAGCACGAGCTGCGCGCGAACGGACGCGTCGTCGCCGAAGCGAAGAGCGTGCTCGTCGGCTACGACTACGAGCGCGGCGAGAGCATCTCCATCCCCGAGCGCTGGCGCAGGAAGCTGAGCGAGTGAGCACGTACGAGCGTCACGTTCTCGACAACGGCCTGCGCGTCCTGACCGCGAACCTGCCGGAGGCGCAGTCGGTGACGTGCATGGTGATGCTCGCCGCCGGTTCCCGCTACGAGACTGCGGAGACGAACGGGATCGCGCACTTCTCCGAGCACATGTTCTTCAAGGGCACCGAGCGGCGGCCGACTGCACGGGACCTCGCCGGCGAGATCGACGCGATCGGCGGCGAGTTCAACGCGTTTACCGGCAAGGAATCGACCGCCTACTACGTCAAGTGTGCGGCGGAGCACCGGGACATCGCGCTCGACGTGCTCGTCGACATGCTCCGCAACTCGTGCTTCGCCGAGGACGAGATCGAGCGGGAGAAGGGCGTGATCGTCGAGGAGATGAACATGTACTTCGACACCCCGCGCGACTACATCGGCGGCGTGTACGAGAGCCTCATGTACGGTGACCAGCCGCTCGGCTGGGACATCATCGGCCGCAAGGAGACCGTGCGCGGCGCGACGCGCGACACGTTCAAGTCGTACCTCGGCCACTGGTACCACCCGCCGCGCATGGTGCTCGGGCTCGGCGGGCGCATCGGCGACGACGTGCTCGAGCGCGCGCAGCAGCTGCTCGGCGACCTACCCGCGGCGGCGACCGCCGGCCCGCCGCCCGCCGAGCCGAACGCGAACGGCCGCGTGAAGGTGTTCACGAAGCAGTCGGACCAGGCACACCTGATCCTCGGCGTCTCGAGCTACCCGCTCGAGCATCCGGACCGGTACGCGCTGCAGTTGGTCGCGACGGTGCTCGGCGGCGGCATGTCGTCGCGGCTGTTCACGGAGGTGCGGGAGCGCCGCGGGCTCGCGTACTACGTCTTCGGCGTCAACCACAGCTACACCGACGCGGGCTCGCTGTACGCGCAGGCGGGCGTCGACATCGAGAGGATCGACGAGGCGGTGACGACTATCGGCGCGGAGCTGAAGAAGATCGCCGCCGAGCCGGTGCCGGCGGATGAGCTGGAGAAGGCGCGGAACTTCGCGAAGGGCCGCTTCGTGCTCCAGCTCGAGAGCCCGCAGGGCCTGATCATGTACGGGATGCGCAAGGAGGTGCTCGAGCGCCGGGCGCCCGACCTCGAGGAGATCCTCGAGGGCCTGAACGCCGTCACGGTCGAGGACGTGCAGCGGGTCGCGCAGGACATCATCCGCGACGACCGCTTCCGCCTCGCGCTCATCGGCCCGTTCGACGACGCGGAGCATCTCGACGGGCTTCTCTGATCATCCGCGACCAGGTCGCAACGCAACCTGGTCGCTGCCGTAAACAGTGGCCTCGGTCGGCGGTTCGGTCAGCACCTAATCCCGAAATCGCCCGTCAGAGTGCTTTCAACCCGGCCGTGAACGGTTCTTCTACCACCGTTCGCGGACGACGCGCCCGTTCCTACGTGCCGATCGTCTCGAGGTCGGCCTCGAGCAGCACGCGGTCGTCCTCGTCGGAGATCGCCTCGCCCGCGGCGCGCGCGCGCGCAATCCAGTGCCGCGCCTGCTCCTCGTCGCCCGCGACGGCGTACGCGCGTGCGAGCGCCTCGTAGGCGAACGGCAGGTCGAACTCGTCCAGGTCGTCGACCACCGACTCGCAGAGCTCGAGGCAGCGCCGGGCGTGGTGCAGCGCCGGCTCCGGCCGGCCGAGCACGGCGTAGACGCGCGAGCACTGCCATTCGCCGCGCGCCGCGTTGACGCGCGTGCCGGCCCGGATCCAGTGGTAGCGCGAGGCGTGCGCGGCGTGCAGCATCTCGTCGTCCTCGTCCTCGTCCGGCGTCCGGTCCGGCTTCTCGAGCAGCCGCCAGACGGCGTTGAACAGCTCCGCCGCGAGCGTCCGCTGCTCCTCGACGTTCAGTCCTCGCCCTTCTCGGCGTCGGCGCGGTGCTTGATCTCCTCGACGACCGCAGGATCGGCGAGCGTCGTCGTGTCTCCCAGCCGGCGGTGCTCGGCCACGTCCCGGAGGAGGCGACGCATGATCTTGCCGCTGCGGGTCTTCGGCAGCTCCGGCGTGAAGACGATGTTCGCGGGCTTCGCGATCGCCCCGATTTTCGTGGCGACGTGGTCGCGAAGCTCCTCGAGCTTCTCGACCGAGCCCTCCCGGCCACCTTTCAGCGTCACGTAGGCGACGATCGCCTCGCCCGTGATGGCGTCCTTCCGCGAGCACACCGCCGCCTCGGCGACGTCGTGGTGGTCGACGAGCGCCGACTCCACCTCGATCGTCGAGATGCGGTGACCGGAGACGTTCATCACGTCGTCGACCCGGCCGAGCAGCCAGAAGTCGCCGTCCTCGTCGATGCGGGCCCCGTCGCCGGCGAAGTACACGTTCTCGTACTTCGACCAGTACGTGTCGCGGTAGCGGTCGGGATCCTTGAAGATCCCGCGCAGCATCGCCGGCCACGGTCGCTTCAGCACGAGATAGCCGCCGCCGCCGGGCCCGACCTCGCCGCCCTGCTCGTTGAAGACGGCGGCCTCGACGCCGGGGAACGGCTTTGTCGCGGAGCCGGGCTTCAGCGTCGTGATCCCCGGAAGCGGCGTGATCAGGATCATCCCCGTCTCGGTCTGCCACCACGTGTCGACGACCGGGGTGCGGTCGCCGCCGATGTGCTCGCGGTACCAGACCCACGCCTCCGGGTTGATCGGCTCGCCGACCGAGCCGAGGAGGCGCAGCCTGCTGAGATCGTGCTGCGCGGCGTACTCGGGCCCCCACTTCATGTGGGCGCGGATCGCCGTCGGCGCGGTGTAGAGGATCGTCACCCCGTACCGCTCGGCGATGTCCCACCAGCGGTCCTTGTCCGGGAAGTCGGGGGTCCCCTCGTACATCACGGAGGTGGTCTGATTGCAGAGCGGGCCGTAGACGATGTAGCTGTGGCCGGTGATCCAGCCGATGTCGGCCGCGCACCAGTAGACGTCCTCGTCGCGCTTCAGGTCGAAGATGTAGTGGTGCGTCGTCGCGACGCCGGCCAGGTAGCCGCCCGTCGTGTGCACGATCCCCTTCGGCTTCGCGGTCGTGCCGCTCGTGTACATGAGGAAGAGCAGGTCCTCGCTGTCCATCGGCTCGCACGGGCACGACGCCGGGTCGTCCGAGACGCCGTCCTCGAGCTCGTGCCACCAGTGGTCGCGACCGTCCTGCATCGGCGCGTCGTTGCCGGTACGGCGGAGGACGACGGAGGCGCGCACGCCGGGCGCGGCCGCCATCGCGTCGTCCGCGGTCCGCTTCAGCGGCACCGGGGAGCCGCGCCGCCACGCTTCGTCCTGCGTGATCAGGACCTCGCACTCCATGTCGTTCATGCGGCCGGAGAGCGAGTCGGCCGAGAAGCCGCCGAACACGACCGTGTGCGGCGCACCGAGCCGCGTGCACGCGAGCATCGCCACCGCCAGCTCCGGGACCATGCCCATGTAGATCGCGACCGGCGTGCCCTTCTGCACCCCGATCGACTTGAGCGCGTTCGCGAAGCGGACGACGTCCCGTTGGAGGTCGGCGTACGTGATCTCGCGCCGGTCACCGGCAGGCTCTCCCTCCCAGTAGTAGGCGATCTTGTCGCCCTTGCCCGCCTCGACGTGGCGGTCGACGCAGTTGAAGCAGACGTTGAGCTTGCCGCCGAGGTAAAACTTCGCGTACGGCGGCTCCCACTCGTAGAGCTCGGTGAAGGGCTCGAACCAGGTGATTCGCTCGCGGCCTTCGCGTTCCCAGAAGGCCTCGAAGTCCTGCTCGTAGATGCCGCCCTTCGCGTTCGCCTGCGAGGTGAAGTCCGGGGGCGGCGGATAGCTTCGCTCCTCGAGGAGAATCGTGTCGATCGCGTGCTCGCTCATTGGGCGACCTCTGCCCAATGAGCGTGGGGAGGGGTCGCGGTTCTTGCGGGGGAACCGGGAGGTTCCCCCGCAGATTCTTCGAAGAAGGGGGCTCGGGGGGGAAACACGGTTTCCCCCCCGAGAGCGAGCCGAAGGCGAGCGACGCTCATGGAGCGAGATCGTACGGGTACTGCGTCACGACTTCCGCCCCGTCGTCCGTGACGATGAGGATGTCCTCGAGGCGGACGCCGCCGTAGCCGGCGCGATAGAGGCCCGGCTCGAGCGTGATCACGTCGCCGGGCACGAGGTCGTCGCCCGCGCGGGAGAGCCACGGCCGTTCGTGCACCTCGAGCCCGACGCCGTGGCCGAGGCCGTGGAAGAAGCCGCTGTCGAGCACCTGGCCGGGCTCCTTCGTCAGCGGCGTCGGGTAGCCGCTAGCGGCAAAGAGGTCGCAGACGAGCCGCATCAGGTCGCGGCCGTTGACGCCCGGCTTCACGGCCTCGGTCGCGCGCTCGAGCGCCTCCTTGCAGAGGCGGTGGTACTCGCGTAGCTCGTCGGAGACCGTGCCGACGACGTACGTGCGCGTCATGTCCGAGAAGACCCCGGTCTCGCGGTCGCGCGGGAAGAGGTCGCAGACGATCGGCTCGTCCGGGAGAATCGCGCCCGAGCCGAACTCGTGGCCGACCGCGGTCTGGGGGCCGTGCGAGACGATGAACTCCTCGGCGGCGACGCCGTGCGCGCTGAAGACCCGCTCGATCTCGAGCTTGATTCGCTCGCTCGTCAGCGGCTCGCCGTCGAGCAGGAGTGCCCGGTTGGAGTCGGCGTTGCGCAGCATGTCGCGCGCGACGTCGAGCGCCGCCTCGCACGCCCGCTGCGCGCGGCGCAGGCCGGCGAGCTCGGTCGGGGTCTTGCGGCGGCGGCGGTCCTCGAACAGCTCGCGGTCGACGCTCACCTCGATCCCGTTCGCGCGCAGATGGTCGGCGAGCTCGAGCGGGAAACCCGCCGGTACGACCGCATCGCTGATCCCGAGCTCGTTGCACGCCCGCGTGTAGACCTCGAGCTCGGCCAGCGCCTGAGGCATGCCTCCCGCGAGCAGCTCGTCGATCCCGAGCGTCTCCGGCGGGATCGTCTCGATCTCCGGCGCGGCGGCGGCGATGCGCGGCACCTCGAAGGCGGTCACGACCGCGACGCGGCGGCCGCCGTGTTCCGCGTAGAGGAAGGCGTCCGGCACGGCGACCGGCACCTCGTGGCGCAGGTCGGGCGAGCGGATCGTGTCGGCGAGGATGAGGACGTCGCTCACATGGCGGATCCTACGTCGGCGAGCTCGCGGGCCTCGCGCTCGTTGCGGATGCCGACGATGGCTCCGGTCACGGCCGGAGCGGCGGCGTTCCATGGCCTCGTACAACGCGGCTAGGCTCACCTTCATGCCCGTCTTCCGCCCGGACGAGGAACCGCGCCTGCGCGAGTTGCTCGACGCGCTGGAGCGGCCCGTGGAGCTGGTCGTCGCGCTCGGGCCGGAGGAGACGCCGCTGCCGGGCGCGCGGGACGTCGACTTCAGCGCCGAGACGGTCCGAATCGTGGAGGGGCTGACCGCGCTCTCCGAGAGAGTGACGTCCCGGATCGAACAGCAGCCGGACGGAGTGATTCTCTTCCCAGCGGTCCTAGTCCTCCCCGCAGGGGAGGACATGGGCCTGCGCTACTTCGGAACGCCGTACGGCTACGAGCTCGCCTCGCTCGTCGGCGCCGTGCTCGAGGCGGGGCGGCCCGCGCCGTCGCTCACGCCGGAGTCGCTGGAGCGGCTGGCCGCGCTGGACCGGGACCTCGCGATCGACGTCTTCGTCACGCCGACCTGACCGCACTGCCCGCCGGCCGTGCGGCCGGTAGCGTTCGGAGAGTAAACGCGCTACGATGTGCCCGCAGGCGAAGAAGGAGGGCACCATGAAGCTTGTCGGGTACGTCAGGGTCAGCCGGGTCGGCGGCCGGGAGGGCGACTCGTTCATCAGCCCAACCGTCCAGCGCGAGCAGATCGAAGCGCTCGCCCGGGCGCGCGGGCACGAGATCGTCGAGGTGATCGAAGACCTCGATGAGAGCGGCGGCAAGTGGGAACGGCCGGGGCTGCAGCGTGCGCTCGAGATGGTCGAGAGCGGTCATGCGGACGGCATCGCAGTCGCGAAGCTCGACCGCTTCGCGAGGAGCGTCGTCGACGGGCTCCGTGGGATCGAGCGGATCACCGCGGCAGGCGGTGAGTTCGTCTCGGTGGCGGAGAGCTTCGACACGACCACGCCGATGGGGAAGGCGATGTTGCAGATCTCGCTCGTGTTCGCCGAACTGGAGCGCGAGCGCCAGAAGGCCGGTTTCCGCGTCTCGACGACGCACGCGGTCGAGTCCGGCATCCACATCTCCACGCTCGTCCCGACCGGATACAGGCGCGGGCCTGACCGGCGTCTCGTGCTCGACGCCGAGGCGGCCCCGGTCATCCACGAGATCTTCATCCGGCGCGCGAAGGGCGCATCCTGGACGGCGCTCGCCCGCTACCTCGACGAGCAGCTACTTCGTCCGAACGGCGGCACGTGGGCGCGGACGACGGTCACGAAGATGATTCGCAACCGCGCCTACCTCGGCGAGGCACACCAGGGCGCGATCGTCAAGAAGCGCGCCCATCCGCCGATCGTGACGCGCGCGGAGTTCGAGGCCGCGCAGCCGCGGGCAGGAGAGCCCGCACGGCGCTCCGGTTCTCTGCTCGTCGGCCTCCTCGCCTGCGGCTCCTGCGGGCGGCCGCTGCACCGTGCCACGTCCGCCGACTATGGCTGCCGCGCCCGGAGAAGCGACGGGGTCTGCCCGGCGCCGGTCACGATCAAGATCGCGCGCGCAGACGACTTCGTCGAGCGCGCGCTCCTCGACTGGTTCGAACAGCATTCGCTCGTCGTGACCAAGACCGAGATCGGCGCGACCGCCGCAGCTGACCTCACGACGGCGCTCGAAGCGGTCGAGGCCGAGCTGGAGGCGTACCGGGATGAGTCGCTCGTCTCCGTGATCGGCCGTGCGGCGTTCGAGGCCGGACTCCGGGCGCGGCAGGCAGCCGTCGACGAAGCACGCGACATCCTTCGGCGTGCGAACCCCAAGCCGACGGTCAGCGACAGCTACGAACTGGTCGAGCGCTGGCCGAGCCTCAGCGTTACCGAGAAGCGCGAATGGATACAGGGGCTCATCGAGCACGTCGAGGTCTCGCCCGGCCGGAGCGTGACCCCGCGCATGCGGATCGCCTGGAAGCCCATCATTGCCGAGATCGCCGAGCTGGAGGCCGCGCTGGTCGAGGCGGAGGCCGCGGCGCACGACGCGCGCTAGCAGGCGCGGCAGGCAGGAACGGCGGGGCCGCGCGAGCGGCCCCTCGGTGTTGGCGCTAACGGCTCGCCGGGCACGCTAACCGGCGTAACTGCGACAGGTACGCCGGTTCCTTACGCCGGTTTCGGGAGGGGACGCCCCGCCGTCGTTTACCGCAGAACGAAGCCGGTGCGGCGGGCGACACCCAGGCCCCGGCGGCCTAAACCGGCGTACGAGGTGTTTTCAAACCTTCTCTTACCAAGAACGGCTCGAAGTCCAGCCGCGCACGCGGGGCAGGAGCAATCCAGGGAATCAGGCATCTCGTCCCTCTGGCGGTAAAACGGCCCCCTCGAATGGCTTACCTAAGCCAAATTACGGAGTTTTTTTAGCGGAACCCTGGCAGGGGTATCCGCCCTGTCCGTATCCCCGTCATGACCCCACCCCCCTCCCCAACTCGCCTGGACCCCACCTCTCCTGGGGGTCGCTGCCTCCCCCGACGCGGGTACCCCCTCCATCGAAGCCGAGGGCACACGGACCGGCTTTGCGACCTTTGCCCGGAAGTCAGTGCTGTTGTAGTGGCGGCGAAACCCAGTCGGGCGTCCGCATTTCGGGGCCGTAGCGCGCACCCTGCACCCGGGCGGCGAGGCCCTCGAGTCGTGCCTCGTCTTCCCGTGTCAACTCGAGCTCAGGTGCACGCGCATTGTCCTCGAGATAGGCCGTCCGCTTCGTCCCGGGGATCGGAACGATCCACGGGCCGCGCGACAGCAGCCAGGCGAGGGCGACCTGTGCGGAACTCGCGTGATGCTCCTCCGCGATCTCGAGGACGGTGCTCGCCAGCGCAGCGTTTGCCGCGAGGTGCTCCGGGCCCACCCGCGGGAATCGTCCCACGCTCGAGCGCGTGTCGCCGGCATCCAGCGCGCGCCTCGGGGTGAGACTGCCGGCGAGCAGGCCCCGCGAGAGTGGAGCGAAGGGGAGAAAGCCGATGCCGAGCTCTTCGCAGGTAGCGAGCACCTCACCCTCGACGCCGCGCTCGAGCAGTGAGTATTCGCTCTGCAGGCTCACGATCGGATGAACGGCTGCTGCACGGCGCAGGTCGGACGGCCGGGCCTCGGAGAGGCCGATGAAGCGGATCTTCCCCTCCTGCACGAGCTCGCCAAGCGCGCCGACCGTCTCCTCGATCGGCGTATCGGGGTCGACGCGGTGCTGCTGGTAGAGATCGATCACGTCGACGCCAAGCCGGCGGAGGCTCGCCTCGCAGGCCGCACGCACGTACTCGGGCCGCCCGTATATCCCGACCAGCGAGCCATCCGCTGCGCGCAAATTGCCGAACTTCGTTGCCAGGACGACCTCCTGCCGGCGATCGCGAATGGCCCGCCCGACGAGCTGCTCGTTGTGGCCGTTGCCGTAGACGTCGGCGGTGTCGAGCAGCGTGACGCCAAGCTCGAGCGCCTGGTGAATCGTCGCGATCCCGTCGGCGTCTGAGGTGTCACCGTAGGCCCCCGACATCGGCCAGCATCCCAACCCGATGGCGGAAACGGTAGGGCCAAAACGTCCCAACTGGCGCTCTCTCACGAGGTGCTCCTTCCGAAACCATCGCTGGTAGGTGCATACCCGTATCTACACCCCCGGGACAGCCGTGCTCACGAGCACGCGCAGGCGCAGCTCCACGCGCACGCCCGCCTAGTGTCCTGAGTCGTTGATCCGTTGGCAGTAGGCGGCGAGGCTGTCGAGGATCTGGTCGGCGGTCTTGTGCCAGACGAACGGTTTGGGGTTGTCGTTCCAGTCGGTGATCCAGGTGCGGATCGAGGCGACGAGGTCGCGGACGGAGCGGTAGGTGCCGCGCTTGATCCACTTGGTCGTCAACTCCGCGAACCAGCGTTCGACGAGGTTCAGCCAGGAGCTGTAGATCGGCGTGAAGTGAGGGCTGAAGCGCGGGTGGCGGACGAGCCAGCGCTGGATCGAGGGTGTCTTGTGGGTCGAGGAGTTGTCGAGCACGACGTGCACGTCGAGGTGCGCCGGCACCGAGGCGTCGATCAGGTTCAGGAAGCGCCGGAACTCCTCGGCGCGGTGCCGTGGCGACATCTCGGCGATCACCTGGCCGGAGGCGACGTCGAGGGCGGCGTAGAGGTTGGTGGTGCCGTTGCGGACATAGTCGTGGCTCTGGCGTGCAGGCACTCCCGGCATCAACGGAAGCACCGGCGCGCTGCGGTCGAGCGCCTGGATCTGCGCTTTCTCATCGACGCAGAGCACGACGGCGGCGTCCGGGGGATTGAGGTAGAGCCCGACGATGTCGCGGACCTTGTCGATGAACTGCGGATCCGGCGAGAGCTTGAACGTCTCGCTCTGGTGGGGCTTGAGCCCAAACGCCCGCCAGATCCGGCTGACCGCGCTCTGGCTCATCCCGGTCGCGGCCGCCATCGAACGGGTCGACCAATGGGTCGCGTTCGACGGCTGCTGCTCGAGCGTCTTCACGATCACCCGCTCCACGTCCTGGTCGCTGATCGAGCGCGGCTTGCCCGGCCGCGGCTCGTCATGCAGCCCGTCAATGCCCCGCCGCGCTGCTTCGCCATCCGCACAGACGTTAGCTCACACTCTGAGAAGGCACCGGGGCCGATCAGGCTCGCCACGTCAGGCCACGTCCGGGAAGGCGTCTGGCTCTGACATGGCATTGTAGCTACCGTCGACCTGGCGGGCAGACGGTGGGCAGCACCTCGGGCGCGCGGGAGGAACTCGACCCACCACACCACAGGATAAGAGAGGCGCACGCTCCAGGCGAACTCTGTCGACGTGGTCTGCTCGCTGCCGGGCGTGCTAGGAGGCTGGCTGGGGCGGTCGTTGCATGTGTCTACTCAGTGCAACAGCGCTTGCGACATCGCTGAAATTCCTAACGACCGGCAGCGAGTCGCCCTGGCGCTTGGCGAGCGCAATCGAAAGCCGGTTGCTCGACAGAGAGAGGGGGCGATACACGACGCCCGGCTGGCGGAGGTTCTGCGTCGATTCTGGAACCAAGGCCACACCGGCTCCGGCCGAGACGAGCGCAATAATCGCCTGTTGATTCGCCACCTCATACACGATGTTGGGGCTGAATCCGCTTTCGCGACAGAGTGCAAGAATCTCGTCGTAGTACCCCGGGGCATTACGGCGTGGGAACAGGATGAAAGAGTCGCCCCCGAGATCCGCGGCCACGATCTGGGCGCGTGCTGTGAGTGGATGCGACGTGGGGAGAGCAACAATGAGTCGTTCCATCGTAAGCAGCGTCAGTTCGATTCTCGTGTCCTTCACCGGCAGGTGTACCAGTCCGATATCGATCTTTCGTTCTCGGAGTGCGACCACCTGGTCAGCCGTCGAGAGTTCTTGAAGCTGCAGCGCGATGTTCGGGAAGCGAACGCGAAAAGCCTGAAGAACGGCGGGGAGTAGGTCGTATGTCACCGAGCCGAAGTAGCCAAGCGCGAGCCGCCCGACCTCGCCGGTTCCGCTGCGGCGGAGTAGTTCCTCGACGTTAGCGGCGTGCGCCAGCAGCAACGAGCCCTCCTCGAGCAGGAGTCGACCCGAGTCCGTAAGCTCGACTCGGCGGCGGTTTCGCTGCAAGAGCTGCACGCCCAGCTCTGCCTCGAGCGCCTTGACCTGCTGACTGAGCGGCGGTTGGGCCATATGCAGGCGCTCTGCGGCACGTCCGAAGTGCAGTTCTTCGGCTACCGCAATGAAGTAGCGCAGGCGGCGGAGTTCCAATTCAGGCCGTCAGGGTGCTGAGATACAAGATGGTAGCACGATCGTCCCCACATAGACCGGAATCGTCTTAGTGGACGCTCCGATGATGCTTCTATGTTTGTCAAGTCGTTGGTGGCGGGTTCTCGAGGAGCCGGTAGAGGTTGCGGGCGAGGTAGCGCTTGAGGCAGCGGGTGGCCTCGCGGCGGGTTTTTCGGTCACGTCCCGTAGCGTGGTGTACCGGCATGAGAATCAGCCTCGAGGCTCCTGATCGGAGCGTCCGGCGCGGCCGGTAGCGTCGGGGCGTTTTCCGGGACATGGGGCTTCGAGGGAGAACGC
>Ga0187865_1000740_pt1 | contig 42789 bp, 35 predicted proteins | sample June2016WEW_11_1_2_FD_132989 | JGI IMG/M metagenome (GOLD analysis project Ga0187865, IMG submission 132989) | Peatland microbial communities from SPRUCE experiment site at the Marcell Experimental Forest, Minnesota, USA - June2016WEW_11_100 | ecosystem: Environmental > Terrestrial > Soil >...
ACGGACCCAAGAAGCACTCGATCAGGCCATCACGGAACTGCTCCCGCTGCTCACTGCCGAGGATGCAATGGCTTGGTTCAGGCTCCCCTTCGCCGCTCTACAGAAATAGGAGAAATGCTCTAGGGGCGAGCTGAACCCTGTGGAAATTGAAACTGGCCCACTACCAAAATTGGCGGCTGGAAGACAAGGTCAGTGTTTGACCGCTATAATATCGTGGATGAGAAAGACCTCGCCGACGCTGCGGCGAAGCTGGATCAAAAAGCTGAACAGAAAAAGGTACGGCACAGTAGTGGCACAGTGACCTACAAATCCGGCACTCAAGACAAGAACAGCAGCGTGAATTAGCCTAGCCAAATCAATAGTTTGCCTTCACGTAGGGCGCGTAGCTCAATTGGCAGAGCAACTGACTCTTAATCAGTAGGTTGTAGGTTCGATTCCTACCGCGCTCACCATCTCTTTCAATCACTTACCGGTTGTTTTCAAACTGATTTTTCCGGGTGTGTCGCAAAGTGTGCCGTAGCCGGATCCGACTACGCGCCCACTGGTGGCACCCCTGGCTGCGTGTCGTTCAGAGCCGAACGCACAATTGCGAGCTCAGGGTGCTGGTACTGCATGGCCGTTTTGACATCAATGTGTACCATGGTTTGCGTCACCAGCTTCAGGTTTCCCGTCTTCTTCAGAACCCGGGTGCCGAAGTCGTGGCGGCCACAATATAGCGCCAGGTTCTTCGGTAGGGTCGCTTTCGCGCGGGCCTGGCGGATTTTGCCAAGATCGTGGAAGCTCTGGATGCGCGCGGAGTCGCTTTCGTATCCGTCACCCAGCGATTGTTCTTGCGGCGGAAATTGCGTGAATCTGTTGTCGCGGCGGGCGCGGAAGAAAGCATCGTCATCGTGGTCTCTTCCTGGGGGCCAGGTTACGTTGGGGTTCCCACTTGCAATCGCGCTACGTCTGCCTACAATCGGTTGGGCCGCGGTTGGACCAGGCAGACATCTGACGTCGCCAATCCCTCTCGCGGCTTTCAGACGATCACAACCACGAGGCAATAGGAAAAAGGGAGACACATGGCCACCACAACGGCACCGGTTCAACTTCACAGGTCTGTCCAAGAGCTTCTGAACCGGCCCAGAAAACTACTGATTGGCGGCCAATGGGTCGACGCACAGTCGGGCAAGACCTTCGAAACCTATAACCCCGCCACTGGCGAGGTCGTCGCCTTCGCCAATGACACGATCTATGGACTGGCGTCCGCGGTCTGGACCCGCGACATCGGCAAGGTGCACCGCATGGCTGCCAAGCTTCGTGCCGGCACGGTGTGGATCAACTGCTACAACGTCTTTGATCCAGCCTTGCCTTTCGGTGGCTACAAGCAATCGGGATGGGCCGCGAAATGGGCCACGCAGCACTGGAGCTGTACACCGAAACCAAGTCGGTGTGCGCGCAGCTTTAGCATCCTTATTATTGAACTCAAAGATCTCGTATGAGTTTGAGAACGTGTTTGCGGGGGTCACCCTTGTAAGCGAAACACAGGAAAAGGCTTGCGGAATGGAACGGACGTTCGCTAGAATTTGTCGCGCTCCTCGCCATGACGCGACCCAGCGACACCCTGGCCTATGAGACGGAACGATTACTTGGATCGCAAGATCGAGACAGCGACCGCGAAGGAGACCGCCAGCCTGCAACAGGCACTCCTCGCGCGGCAACTCGACTACTTATTTGCTCGATCCGAGTTCTATCGGGAAAAGTGCCGTGCCGCCGGAATTCGTCGCAAGGACTTTCGCCAGTTGCGCGACTTGGCCCGTTTCCCCTTCACGACCAAGGAAGAGTTGCGCGCGAGTCAGGCGGCGCATCCGCCTCTGGGACGCCACATCGCCGCCGACTGGCATGACGTGATTCGCGTTCACAGCTCGACCGGCACCACCGGCAAGCCCAGCTTCGTCGGAATCACGCGCCGCGATGCGAAGGTGTGGACGAGGCTCACGGCGCGATCGTTCTACACGCAGGGTCTGAGGCGCACCGATGTTGTGGTTCACGCGGCGGGGCTCACGCTGTTCGTGGCGGGATTGACTTCGAAGGATGCGATCGAATCGGTGGGCGCGGTGTTTGTTCCCCTGGGCACGGGTGCATCGGAGAAGGCGCTGACGATCATTCCGCAGCTGGGCGTGAACGCGATGCATTGCACGCCGTCCTATGCCGCGTACTTCGCCGATTTCGTGCGGGAAGCGGGCATGGATCCGCGAGAGATGGGATTGAAGAAACTTTTCTGCGGCGCCGAGCCTGGAGCCGGAATCCCTGCCGTGCGCGCCAAGCTGGAGCAGGACTGGGGCGCGCGAGTCACGGAAGGACTGGGAAATGCCGATATGGCGCCCATCATTTTCAGTGAATGCCCGGAGCAGTCGGGGATGCACTTCAACGGACCGGATAGTGTGGTCGTGGAAATCATTGATCCGCAGAGCATTGATCCGCAGAGCGGTGATCCGCAGAGCGGTGATCCGCAGACCGGCGAGAGCCTTCCGCACGAAGCGGGCGTAACTGGGGAGTTGGTGTACACCAGCTTGCAGCGGGAGTGTGTTCCCCTGCTGCGTTTTCGCACGCGCGACCGGGTTCGGGTGTTGGGTACTTCTTGTGCGTGTGGCCGTACCGGTTTCAAACTCCGTTGCATCGGGCGCACGGACGACATGCTGATCGTGCTGGGGGTGAATGTTTTTCCCTCGGCGATCAAGGATGTGGTTTCGAGTTTTTATCCGGCGACGACCGGGGAAATTCAAATCGTACTGGACAAGCCGGGCCCCGGAGTCGCGCCGCCGCTGAAAGTTGTCGCGGAGTCTTGCGGCGAGCCTGCGGCTTGGGCTGCGCTCAAGTTGGCGATTGAGCGCAAGATCAAAGCGACACTGAGCGTTTCAGCGTCGGTCGAACTGGTGCGTGCAGGCAAGCTGCCGCGCTACGAGATGAAAGGGCAACTGGTGAAAAGGGCGTACGAGGACCTGTAGAGACGGGGCAAGCCCCGTCTCTACACGAAACCCGGGGCTTTCGGCAGCCTGATTGAGATTCGAGCTGGGACTTTGTCAATCTTCATTGCGCGGTTTTCTTGGCGGAGGACGAGTTGATTATGTTTGTGAATCGTGTTCGAATCCTGGTCGAGTTCGGGGATTGTGATCCGGGCGACATCGTCTTCTACGCCAACTATTTCCGCTGGTTCGATCAGTGCACATCGGCGCTGTTTCATGCGGCGGGACTTCCTCTGCGGCAGCTGTTCAAATCCCATGGTGTCGTCGGCATTCCGCTGGTGGAGGCGCGGGCGCGGTTTATCATCCCGTCCACGTATGGCGACGAACTGGTGGCGGAATCCTGCGTCACCGAATGGAGAAAGAGCAGTTTTGTAATCAGCCACAGATTCCTGCGCGATGGTGTGTTGGCCATGGAAGGCTGGGCGACGCACGTGTGGGCGGCCGCCCACCCCACTGAGGCTCACCGAATGAAGAGCGTGCCTCTGCCCCGGGACGTGATCCGGAGACTTTCGGGCACGAAGAAGCGCCCAGCGCGGAAGGGTTGAGAGGCATGCGCGAGCCTAACGTTGGAGTTGTTGCAGTCGCTCTCGGTGCTCTAATTTTCCAGGGATACAACCTCTCCACTGCGGGAGAAACGAAGTCTCAGGCGGCGTCCGCGAGCGTGAGCGACGCACAGATCGTGAAGGCCGAGAGTCAGCCGGGAAACTGGCTGACGCACGGGCGCACGTATAGCGAGCAGCGCTTCAGCCCGCTGCAGGCCATCAACGATCACAGCGCAGGCCGGCTCGGTTTGGCGTGGTACTTCGATCTCGATACCCACCGCGGGCAGGAAGCCACACCCATCGTGGTCGATGGCGTGATGTACTTTTCCACCGCATGGAGCAAGGTGTTTGCGCTGAACGCCGCGACGGGCGCCCGCCTGTGGTCCTACGATCCAAGAGTGCCGCGGCAGTGGGGCGCAAACGCATGCTGCGATGTGGTGAATCGCGGCGTCGCCGTTTGGCACGGGAAAATTTACATCGGGACTCTCGATGGCCGGTTGCTCGCGCTTGACGCCGCTACCGGCCGGCTGGTTTGGGAACAGCTGACGATCGACCCGCAGTGGCGCTACACGATCACGGGCGCGCCGCGCATTGTGAAGGGCAAGGTGATTATCGGCAACGGGGGCGCCGAGTTCGGCGTGCGCGGCTACGTGTCGGCCTACGACGCGCAGACCGGCAAGCTGGCGTGGCGCTTTTATACCGTGCCTGGCGATCCCTCGAAACCGTTCGAGCAGCCGATTCTCGCGCAGGCCGCCAAGACGTGGACTGGCGAATGGTGGAAGATCGGGGGCGGCGGCACGGTTTGGGACGCCATGGTCTACGATCCCGAGCTTGATCTTCTGTACATCGGCGTCGGCAACGGCGGACCGTGGAACGAGAAGTATCGCAGTCCCAAGGGCGGGGAGAATCTTTTCACTTGCTCCGTCGTTGCTCTGAAGCCCGACACCGGCGAATACGTTTGGCACTATCAGGAAAATGCGGCTGACGACTGGGACTACGATTCAGCGGAACAGATGATTCTGGCCAACATCCCCATCGAAGGCAAACCACGGAAAGTGCTGTTGCACGCGCCGAAGAACGGCCTCTTCTATGTCATCGACCGGGAGAATGGGGCGCTGATTTCCGCGAAGCCCTTCACTTTTATCAACTGGGCAACGGGGGTCGATATGAAAACCGGCCGCCCGATTGAAAGCGACATGGCGCGCTACCCCCGCGTCGACGCACCGCCGATCGTTCCCGGACCACTGGGCGCGCACAGTTGGCAGCCCATGTCCTACAGTCCGCTGACAGGCCTGACCTACATTCCCGTCAATGAAGTCGGATTCAAATTCAAGTCGGCGGAAGATTTCGAGTTCAAGAATTTGGCCTTGAATTTCGGCATCGACATGGTAGCCGCGGGAATGCCGCAGGATCCCAAGATCAAGAAATCCATTCTCGACAGCGTCAAAGGGAAATTGGTCGCGTGGGATCCGGTGCAGCAGAAACAGGCGTGGGCGGTGGAGCGGCCGGGACCGTGGAATGGGGGGACGCTTGCCACCGCTGGGAATCTCGTTTTCGAAGGCACGGCCGCTGGGCGCTTTGAAGCCTATCGCGCCGATACCGGCGAGAAGGTTTGGTCGTTTGAAGCGCAAACCGGAGTGATGGCAGGCCCTGTGACCTACACCGTGAATGGCGAGCAGTACGTCGCGGTGCTCGCCGGCTGGGGCGGAGTTTTCCCGCTGGTCTCGGGCGAGGTTTCGTTCAAGTCGGGACGAGTGCGCAACGTCAGCCGGATGCTGGCGTTCAAGCTGGATGGGAAGGCGAGCCTCCCGCCGCTGCCGCCGCTCGAAGAACCGGTTTTGAATCCGCCTGCTTCGACCGCGAGCGCGACGACGATTCACCACGGAGAGGCGGTTTACCAGCGCTTCTGCTCCGGATGCCACGGCGATGTTGCCGTCAGCGGTGGAGTGATACCGGATCTTCGCTACTCCACGACGCTGGCGAACGAGCGCTGGTTCAAAATTGTTCGCGACGGCGCATATCAATCGCTGGGCATGGTGCCGTTTGCCAAGGAAGTATCGCAGCAAGATGCGTCTGACATTCGCGCCTACGTCATCTTCCGCGCCAACCAAAGCAAGAGCGAGGCGAAGGCTGCCGCAACAAACGACGCGCAAGGGGCTAACCCCAAAAAGTAAGCCTCCGAAGTCAGTGGAGAGACGGGCGCCCCGCCCGCCTGCCGAGAACTCGCGTTACCGCCAGACAGTTCGATACAATCACTCCTAAGCCCGTTTGGCGGTTCTGTATGGAAGCGCTGAATCTTAACCCGGAACAACTTCACACGAAACAACTGCGTGCGAGTGAATTCCCAGAACCCGCTGATGTGTATGTTTGCGATAGGTGCGGCAGAGATATAACCACGCACCTTCATCGCGGTCGCGCTCATGTTCAGAGACCACTTCGCCCGTCAAGATACGTCTGTCGTTGCGGTCAGAAATATCTTTCAGGAGCCGTCGAATGGGATAACCTGAGCGATTGGGAGAAACGACAGCGTTTGGGGGATATGGGACTGGTAATCATAGTGTCAGCGGTACTGGCCGTGTTCTCTATTCTCGTTTATTTCGCTGTCATACGCCGTAGTATTGCCCTCTTCGCTTTCTTAGCAATGGCGGTTCTATTTTTGATTCCGCTCTTCCCCTTGTTCATTGCTATCCTCGCCAGCCCCCTTGAAATCGCGGCATCCCTCTGGCGAACAAGGATCACCGGATCTCGCCCAGAATAGATTCTCTCCATCGGCGAAATCAGGCGACTTCACCATTCACCCTCGTTCGCCGTGGACGCCATCCGTGTGAACCCTACTTCGTACCCTGCCGTGCTAACTCGCGCTCGATGATGCGCCGTGCATTCACGCCGCCCGCATCGATCTTGAAGTTGAGAAGCTTGCGCTCCGGGCGGCGCAGAATGTTTTCCTGCTGCGCTTCGAGAATCTCCGTGTCTTCGGCAAACACCGCGGCTTGACCGTCGCGAATACGAAACGTCAGGCCGCGGTCGCCCGTCTGAAAATTGCGGACCATGCCCCAGTGATACCAGGTGGAAGTTTCGCTTTCCGGGGTCATCAGGTTGACAACGATCCCAGTCACGCCTTGGGAGCGGTCTCCGTCCTGTGCGCCGGTTCCTGCCAGCGCCACTCCCACGTCGATCATGACGTTCGCGGGTAAATTGAAATTGCAAATCTGCCAGCGGTCGCACTTCTCAAACGACCGCAGATTCGCCGCCCAGAACGGCGGTGGATCGATGTTGTGCATCCAGCGCGTGACGCGCACCGAGGTTGCGTCGGACGTGACCTTGATCGGAGCTTCGAGAATTTCGTGCTGGCCGATGCTGGAGGGATGCACAAACGTCTCGTGCGATAAGTCCATCAAGTTGTCCACCAGGAGTTGGTAGTTGCACTTGAGGTGGTAGGTGCTGCCTTCGAAAATCCAGTTCGGGTCCGAGCACCAGGAAAGATCCGGAATGCGTTTCTCGTTGGCCAACCCCGGGTCGCCGATCCAAACCCAGACGAAGCGGTGCTTCTCGGCGACGGGATAGGTACGTAGCTTGGCCTCTTTGTGAATCCCTTCCTGGCCCGGCATCCAAACGCACTGGCCACCATGGTCAAAGCGCAGCCCATGGTACTTGCACACCAGGTGCTCGCCTTGCAAAAGGCCCTTGGAGAGCGGCAGCAGCCGGTGGGGGCAACAATCTTCAAAGGCCGAGACCGCCCCGCTGGTCTGACGATAGAGAACGATGGGTTCACCGCAAACGATGCGTCCGAAGGGCGAGCGTCTGATCTCGTGATCCCACGCCACCGCGTACCAGTAGTCTTGCAAAAACATTTGAACCCCCTGAGTTCACTTTGTGGCGCGGACTGCCGCCGCGGTTTGCTTCACAGTCCGGCTTCTTTGGCAGCGTTCAGAAAGACCGCTAACTCCACGAGATAGGAAGTATTACCGGCCAGCCACGAGGGCACCGGATAACTTCCCACGACCGTAGCTCTGATATTCGGATTCATGTCGGCTCCTGGCTCGCGGTGCAGCTGCCCGATGGAGCGTCATCATACTCCCGAGCAGCGCCTCTTTGTAAAAGGCACTTCAAAGTAACCCCATAAGGGCACGGAAAAGTAACCAACTATCTCGCAACCTACCACTTCCAAGGACAATAGTTTTCACTTGTGGTCTGGCCCGGACTTCGATACAGTGATGGCCGCTTCGTTGTCCTCGTGGACCACGACGAGGCAGGGTGGGGCCGTCGGACCAAGTTGTTTCGACGATGTGCCGTTCGTGGAGGTAGTCGTGTATCGCAGTGATGTAGTCGGAAGTCTATTGCGTCCGGCGTATCTGAAGGAAGCTCGCGACCGGTTCGCAGCGGGAAAGCTCACGGACGCCGCGTTCAAGCAAGTGGAAGACCGGGCCGTCGATCAATGCATCGACCTGCAGATTAGCGCCGGCATGGAAGTGATCACCGACGGCGAGGTGCGCCGCTACGCTTTCTACGGACACTTGATTGACGCCGTCGAAGGCTTCGACAAATACGGCGGCTGGGCAATTCCTTTCCGGGACGAAAAGGGCGAGCAGTTGGTTTTGCCGCGCCCGGTGGTCGTCTCCAAGCTGCGTCGCAAACGGCCGCTCTGCGCCGAAGAATTTACCTACGTGCGCGCGCGCACCAAACACCCGGCCAAAACCACCATGATCAGCGCGCAGCAGGCCGCGGCTTACTACGACAGCCGGAAATCCACCGGGGCTTATGCGACTGTCGACGCCTACCTCGCCGATTTGGTCGATATCCTGCGCGATGAAGTGGAAGAGTTGATTCGCCTGGGCTGCACTTACATTCAGATCGATTCGCCGCAATACACCGCGCTCCTCGATCCGGGGCTGCGCGAGGGGTATCGGCAGCGCGGCAACGATCCCGACCGGCTGCTGGATTTGTCGATCGAAATGGACAATGCGGTGATCGGCAATCACCCCGGCATCGCCTTCGGCCTGCACCTCTGCCGCGGAAACAACCAGAGCAAGTTCTATGCCGCCGGCGACTACGGCCCGATCGCAAAAGTGTTTCGCAATACAAAGTTCCAGAGATTCTTGCTGGAGTACGACGATGAGCGTTCCGGCGGTTTCGAGCCCCTGCGCCAGGTGCCGGCCGACCGCACCGTTGTGCTCGGTCTGGTGAGTTCCAAGAAGCCGAACCTGGAAAGCAAGGACGAACTGAAGCAGCGGATTGAGGCCGCCTCCGCCTTTGTTGCGCTGGAGCGGTTGGCCCTCAGTCCGCAGTGCGGTTTCGCCTCCACCATGGAAGGCAATGCCGTGACGGCTGCCGACCAGGAAGCGAAGCTGCGCCTGGTGGCCGAAACGGCGCGGGAAGTGTGGGGCAAGTCCGTCCCATTGGCCCATAGTGCTTGAGGAAGTTGGGTGGGGTCGCGGCCTGCGCATTGCAACATCCGCCTGCGGGCAGCGGCATTGGGGTTTTGAACGGTGGGGTTGGGTAAGAATCTAACTGTGATCTGGCTTAAGCGCAAACCCCTTGAGCAAGGGTGTTTTTTGGCCGTCAAATCGAACGTACGTTCGCTCGAATACAGGAGACCTATGAAATCACGTCGGTTATCTGCCTGCTTGTGTGGCCTGTTCCTGACCTTGGGGTTGGCTCAATATGCTGCAGCCCAGGCCACTAGCTATGCCCTGCTGAATGGAACCGTGACGGATGAGGCGGGACAAACTATTGCCAAGGCCACGATCACGGTCCGCTCGCTGGGCACCAACCAGACCTTCACCGCAGTGTCGAGCGACTCCGGGTCTTACGCGGTGCCCAGCCTTCCGCCCGGGCGCTACGAACTTACAGTGAGCTACGCGGGCTTCGGGAAATACACGCGCACGGGCGTGGAGTTGACGGTTGGTCAAACCGCCACCATCAACGTGGCTCTCAAGGTGGCGGGGACCAGGGAAGAGGTTGTCGTTAGCACCGAGGCCCCGGCCGTGGAGACGACCCGCTCCGAGGTGAGCCAGGTCATCGATGCGAAGCAGATCACCAACCTGCCCATCAGCGGCCGGCTGTTCACCGACTTCGCTCTGCTTACGCCCAGCGTCGCGACCAGCCGAACCGGTCTGGGTTCGACCTTCACCGAGTTCGAGGTCACGCAAATCTCCTTCGGCGGCATGCGCTCGTTCAGCAATGAGATCACGGTGGACGGCGCCGATTTCGTCAACACCATTACCGGTGTGCAGCGCGCCACTCCCCCGCAGGATTCCGTGCAGGAATTCCGCGTCGTGAACAACAGTTTTGGAGCGGAATACGGCCGGGCGCTCGGCGGCATTGTCAACATCGTGACCAAGTCTGGCACCAACGAGATTCACGGTTCGGTGTACGACTACCTGCAGAACAGCGCCGCCGACGCACGCTCGCTGCTGCAACCGGCGCCGTTGCCTCACGCATTGCGAGAGAATCAGTTTGGCGGTACCCTCGGCGGCCCGATCAAGAAGGACAAGACTTTTTTCTTCTTGAACTACGAGGCGAAACGGCGCGGTGCTTCTCCCACCTACGCCCCGGATTTGTACGCGAACATTGCGGCAATCGATCAGGCCAAGGGCTACCTCGGTCTTTCGCCCGAGGGCTGCAATCTTAAGCCCGCGGATTGCACGGGCTCGCCCTTCTCCTATCTGCAAGGGGTCCTGAAGACGGTTGACAACGACTACGGCTTTGCGAAAATCGATCATCAGATCAACAACAATAATCGCTTCGCGCTGCGCTACGTCGTCGAGGATGCCCGCGATTTGGGAGAACTGATCGGCAACACCGAAGATGGCGGCGGCATCGGTACTCCGAGTGGGGCGCGCAATCTCTTCATCCGCGACCAATCGCTGGTGGGCACGTTGAACTCGGTGCTGAGGCCGAACCTGGTCAATACCGTGCTGGGACAGTACTCAAGACGCCATTACAATTTTCCTGGAGCCACAGGCGAACCGGACCTGAGCGTCGTCAACGACCTGGAGCTGGGACACAACTTCGGCACCTACGATGCAATCTACGAGAGCCGGGCACAGTACGCCGACTCCATCTCCTGGGTCAAAGGCAACCACATCGCCAAGTTTGGATTCGACGGGAATTACGTTTGGAGTTACAACAACTATCCGGGGTTCACGCCGGAGCGGCTGCTGTTTCCGAATCAGGCGTGCTTATTTCAGTTTGCCGATTTCGTAGAGGGCGAATTGACCGGCACTCCGGGAACTCTGGATTATTCGCAGACGTGCCCTAAGTCCGGTGCTGACGGCTTGGCATTCATGTATTGGGGGATCGCCCTCCCCAGAACCGGTTTCACCAACGGCTACGTTCCTCCAGCGCCAACGGGCGCTGGATTCGGCAGCGGGTGGCCCAACGCCTTTCCGACGAACCTCTACGGAAACTACGGCTATAGCCTGAACCACGCCTACTGGGGATTTTTTGGGCAGGATCAATGGCGAGTCACTCCCAAGCTGACCTTCAACTACGGCTTGCGGTGGGATTTCGAAACCGGCCTCGGGAACACGATTAACTCGGACTTCCGCGGGTTCCAGCCACGGATTGGATTTGCCTACTCACCCGACGCCAAGACGGTAATCCGCGCCGGCTTCGGGACTTTCTTCGATCGCAACAACCTGACTTTCTTCTTCACCACAGGAAACCAGAAGACGCTTCCCGGCTACCTGTGCAATCCGCCGAGTGCAGATCCGAATTGCGCCGCGGCGGGATTGGCAGGGGTGAAAGTGCCGATGATCCAGAATCAGGCAGCCAGCGGCGGCTGGGGACTGGGCGCTCTTCCGGGGTTTCCAGGAACACCCTCCGACGTGCTGGCGGAGATCGCCACCGGTTTCCTTTCGGGGAGTAACTATCTGCCGGTAACTTTGACCGGGCCGTGCACATTCGGCGCGGAGGGCCCGGCCGGAGCATGTGGAGTTGGCGCGGGCGGCATCCAGCGCAACGCCAGACTCCCGTATGCCGAGCAAGCCAGCCTCCAGATTGACCGCCAACTCGGCAAAGGGCTCTCGATTCAAGCCGGGTATCTGTTCGTGGCGGCCCACAAGCTGGTCCGAGGGAATAACATCAACGTCCCCTGTCCTCTCGGTACCAGCAAACCTTCCAATCCCGCCGATGCCCAGGGATTGGTCGACCCTAGCGGCACACTCACGCCTTGCCAGGGAACGCCCGCGCTCGGGCCGTTCGGGTTGGGTCCGTTTTTCGGCAGCTTGACAAACCCTGCCGGCTTGGAATTCGGAGTGCCGAGTACGCCGGGCGCTTCTACCCTGAGTGCCGGCCTTCTCGACTACAACAACGACGTTGCCAACGCCGCCTACCACGGCCTGACGTTGACCGTGATGGAGCGCGTGAAGTATTTCCGCATGACCGCCAACTACACCTATTCCCATACCATCGACAACGGGAATTTCACGACCTTTATCAACCTGCCACCCAACCAGTTCGACTACGCTTCGGAGCGGGCCAACTCCAACCAGGATCTTCGTCACAACCTGGTAACGAACTTCACCGCGACCGCGCCCGAGCACAGTTTTCTCCGCAACTTCGAACTCAGCAGCATTATCAACCTCCAGTCCGGCCGGCCTTTTACTTTGTACGTCGGGCAAAATACGTTTGGCGACGTTGCCGGCCTGAGCACGGATCGTGTCGGCGGCGCCCCCGTCACCGGTAACTGTTCTTCCGTTTCGAACTGCTCGACGACCGTCGGCCGAAACACCTACACCGGCGCCCCAATGTATTCTTGGGACTTGCGCCTGTCGCGGAGTTTCCGGGTGAGCGAGGGCAAAAGGCTCGACTTTGGTGTCGACGCTTTCAACCTGCTCAACCATCCCAACGTGGATGAAGTGAGTTCGGTTTACGGCTCCCCGGCTTTCTGCGGGGCTAGTCCCGCCATACCCAAGCATTACAACGACGCGACCACGCTCGCCATCCAGCAGGGCGCTGCGTCGGTGTCTTGCGCTACGCAGCAGGCAGCCGGGAACCCGGGCGTCTGGGTTGGTGACGGGCTCTTGCCGGTCGGAATTCCCAATTCTCCGGATGCGAATTTCGGCAAGCCGAGAACTATGTTCAACCCGCGGCAGTTGCAGTTCTCGCTGAAGTTTTCGTTTTGAGGGGGAACGCTGGCCGTTCGATCCTGAGCGGCTGGCGTGGCTGTCGTTTTCTAATTTAGTTTTCTATGTTTGATTTTGGGTGGCGCAGCGCTTCAGTGCTGCGGTAACGGCATTTGTTGAATGCGGCTTTAGCCGCCGAGGTCGCGGTTCTTGCTCGGGAGCGACTTTTTCCGCAGCCTCAGCGATCGTGCCGCTAACGACCGCCGGAAATGCGGGCTCTATTTTTCTGTTTGAGTTTTCTATTTCAAGCATGGTCGCGCCGGGGCTGCATCGTGAAGCGGAACCCGCGGAGATCACAGGAGGAACTTTATGAATATGCGCAATTTCGCTTGCTTGGTGACGCTGGTTTTCGCCAGTATGACGGTGGCCACGGCACAGGAAGCAAAGACTCAAGTCAAGCATCAAGAGGCGCCGCTGACCTCTCCCGTATCCGGCAAGGAAATGTTCCTGAGTTACTGCGCCTCCTGCCACGGCAAGGACGCGAAAGGCGATGGGCCGGCCGCCACCTCGCTCAAAGCTTTGCCCGCCGATTTGACGGGCCTGGCCAAGCGCAATGGGGGGAAATATCCTTCGGACAAGGTGACCAGCATTTTGCGCGGCCAAACCAATCTGGTACCTCACGGCGATCAGGAAATGCCCGTGTGGGGCCCGGTGTTCTGGCGCATGAGTGGCGGCCACGAAGAGCTGGTGCAGCAACGCATCGCGAATCTCAATCGCTACTTGGAAGCGCTGCAGGTGAAGTAGGTCCCGGCGTTGGCTTTTGGGCGTTGGCTCTTAAACGACCGCTGAGGCAGATACGCCGGGCTGCGTTTGTAGGACGGGCGGGGCGCCCGTCGCTCCATCGGCTGCTCTTAGCCTTCCCACTTCCAATCCTGGAAGCGGCGCCGCAGTTCTGCTTTCAGCAATTTCCCCGTGGACGTATGCGGCAGCTCCTCCACAAACACAAATGCATCCGGCAACTGCCACTTTGCGAACTTCGGCGACAGGAATTCGCGCAGCGCTTCCGGAGACAACGTCGCACCTTCGTGCGCCACGATCAGGGCCACGGGCCGCTCCTGCCACTTGGGATGGGCGACGGCGATCACCGCCGCTTCGCGAATGTCCGGATGCGCGACCAGAGCATTCTCCAAGTCAACGGAACTGATCCACTCGCCGCCCGACTTAATCAGGTCTTTTGTCCGGTCCACGATTCTTAGATAGCCTTCGGCATTAATCGTTCCGACATCGCTGGTGCGGAACCATCCGTCTGGCGTCCATTTGTCGTTTTCCGCCGGCAGGTTGTAGTAGCTGGCGGCTACCCAGGGTCCGCGCAGTTGTACTTCTCCCATGGTTTCTCCGTCCCACGGAACTTCTCCCCACGGAGCTTCGTCCCCTCGACCTTCGCCCTGCTCGTTGACCACTCTTCTCTCCACGAACGGAACGGGGATTCCGGCCTGCGCCTTAATTTCGCATTTCATTTTGTCGGGCCAATTCTTCATGTGCGCTTTGAGTTGGCTCGTCGTCGCTTGCGGACTGCTCTCGGTCAGCCCCCAGCCTTGCTCCAGGCTCCATCCATGCTGTCGCAGTCTCTGCACGAGCGCGAGGGATGGCGCCGCGCCGCCCACGAGAACTCGCATGTGCGGCAGTTTCCATCTGCCGGGATTGTGGTCCAAACACTCCAGAACGCTATGCCAGACCGTCGGCACGCCCGCGGCAACGGTGACACTCTCCTTTTCGCAAAGCTCCAACAGGCTCTCCGCCTTGAGGTGCGGACCGGGCAGAACCTGTTTCGATCCCACCAGCGTTGCGGCGTACGACAGCCCCCAGCCGTTGACGTGAAACATGGAAACAATCGGCAACACGGTGTCGGCGTTACAGATGCCGAAGTTGTCCACGGTGGTGAGCAGAAACGAGTGCAGCATCACGGACCGGTGCGTGTACACGACTCCCTTCGGAACTCCCGTCGTGCCCGACGTGTAACACATGCAGGCGGCTTCGTTTTCGTCGAGATCGGGATAACGGAAACTGCCGGAAGCAGTGCTCAGGAAATCCTCATAGTCATCGAAATGGCCTTCGAGCCCCGATGCGGCGCCGCGGCCCGACCACCCGACAACGATGACGCGCTCAAATTGGACCGAGCCTCGAAGCTTCTCATACAAGGGGAGCAGCACGTCGTCAACGATCAGGAATCGGTCCTGCGCGTGGTTGGCGATGTAGGCGATCTCTGACGGCGCCAGCCTCAGGTTCAGCGTGTGCAATACACCGCCCGAGATCGGGATGCCAAAGTAGGCTTCCAGATGCGCGTGATGGTTCCACATCAGGGTTGCCACACGATCGCCGCGCTCCAGACCGGCTCTCTGCAGGGCTTCCGCCAAAGCACGCGCTCGCCGGTGCAGGTCGGCATAGGTGTAACGGTGGAGCGCATGATCTGGCCGCCGAGAAACGATCTCAGCATTCGGGAAAAACTTGCCCGCGCGCTCCAGGCTGTGAGAGAGCGTCAGCGGATAGTGCATCATGGTTCCTTGCATGGGAGTCCTTCTAAAATCATTAAAGTAGAGACGCGGCTTGCCGCGTCTCCGCCTACAGTGAGACGGGGCAAGCCCCGTCTCTACGGATAAAACATCAGTCAGGGCTAAGCGCGTCTGAGAGCCAAAACTTCTGAAGCCGGCTATAGGTTCTTGCCACAGAATAAGGATGATGCGTAAGATGGAGCGGCATAACGAACGTTCGCTCGAACAATATATGAGCCCAACATCACCTCTGCCCGGCTCCGCCGCTTCCGGCTCTGACAGCCGCTACGACCGCCAACTGGCGAAAATCCTAGAACATGCCACCGCGATTTTCTACGAAAAAGGATACGAGGGCGCTTCCATCCGCGACCTGTCCCGATCGAGCGGGATGTCCTTGGCCGGCCTTTACTACTACTTCGAGTCCAAGGAGAAGCTGCTCTATGTCATCCAGAGACATCTCTTTCTCTCGGTCATGGACCTCGTCCGCGAACGTCTAAGCGAGGAGAGCGATCCCGAGCAACGCCTTCGGGTTTTCATTCTCGCGCATCTCGAATACTTTCTCACCAATCCGAAATCGATGAGGGTGCTCTCGCACGAAGACGACGTGCTCAAGGAAGAACTCGGCGCGGACATCGCCAGCCTAAAGCGGCAGTACTACCGCTGTTGCGCGGACCTGGTCGATGCGCTGAAGGCTGCCAAGGGCCTGCAGTTCAACTCCCGCGTGGCTGTCCTGTCGCTGTTCGGAATGATGAACTGGATCTACACCTGGTACAACCCGCAGGTCGACGGCGACGCGACAGTCCTGGCCCGCGAAATCGGAGATGTATTTCTGGGCGGGATTTACGCCACCTCGGCTCCCCGACCAGCCTGAGCTGCTCCAAGTTTGCTGGTGGAGAGCCGGGCGTCCCCGCCCGGCTGGACGGGCGAGACGCCCGTCCCTCCACCGTATGACTCATGACGCGGCCGCGTTCCTAGTTGACGGCTGAAGTGTTCTCGACCAGCAAGGCGATGCCTTGTCCCCCTCCGATGCAGGCCGAAGCCACGCCGTAGCGCGCGCTCGAGCGCTTCAACTCCCGCGCTACCGTGATTGCCAGCCGGACTCCCGTGGCTCCGAGCGGATGCCCGATGGCGATTGCGCCTCCGTTGACGTTGAGCTTGTTGCGGTCCAGGCCAAGCTCGCGCTGGCAGGCGAGAACCTGTGCGCCGAAGGCCTCATTGATTTCGAATCGATCGATTTGCGGCAGGCTCAGGCCCGCCAAGTCCAGCAGAGCCTGAATTGCCGGTACCGGCGCGATACCCATGATTTCTGGGCGGACGCCAACCACGGTCCCGGCCACCACTCGCGCCAAGGGGTCTTTCTTGTGCTGCTTCAGATATTCGCTGGAAGCCACCAGTGCCGCCGCCGCACCGTCCACGATTCCTGAGCTGTTCCCCCCGGTCTGCACTCCGCCAAATGCTGGTTTGAGCTTGGACAGAACTTCCAACGGCGAGGACCGGATGTGAGTATCCTCACTCAACTTCTCGACAGCGCGTGGCAGCCTGATTCCACGCGGTGAATACCCGGGAAGCTCGAAGACCTCACTCGCCAGCGGTGCGATCTCGCCGCTCAGGAAGCAACTCTTTTGTGCCGCAAGTGCGCGCGCGAAGCTCTCAGCGGCGAATTGGTCTACCTCTCCGCGAGTGATCCCATACTGTTTCGCCAACTTCTCGGCGGTTCCACCCATGGTTTCATTCGGACAGGGATCGAGAAGCGCCTCCCACAGGAAATCCTTGAACTCCACCTCGCCCATGCGGAATCCGCCGCGGTGAGTGTAGGCGGCGATCGGGTTGCGTGACATGGACTCGGTTCCGACGACCAGCGCCAAGTCGGCTTTCGCCAGCTTGATATTGTCGGCGGCCTGAAGAATGGCCTCGATGCCGGTGCCGCACACACGTTGCACCAGGTGCGCGGGCACCTCGATGGGGACTCCAGAGTAAAGCGCAATGTGCCGCGGCAGCACATATGCATCGAAGGAGGCTTGGGCCATGTTCCCGGCCACCACGATGTCCACGTCCCCCGGCGGCACACTGCTTCGCCGGAAGAGCTCTCGAGCCGCCTTGATCCCGAGGTCGGTGGGAGACACCAGTCCAAGAGCCGTGTTGTACTCCACGAACGGAGTGCGCACGCCGTCGAGCAGGAAGACGTCGTCGTAGCGCGAAAGCAGAGCTTTGTCGCGAGAACTCATAACGATGCTTTGTTGTCCGGGATTTCCTGGCCTGCGACGGCGAGGCGCGGCAGGGGCGAATTCACCGGGGCGCCCGGAACTCTCGTCTCCACCGGGTGGCAAGACGTTTCAGGCTTTTGCGGGCGCGCCGTAGTCAAACCATATCGGGCCCGATGCCTGGTTCCCCACGCCGACATCAGCTTCAGAATGGGCTTCAGGCTTTCTCCGTGGCGAGTGAGCGAGTACTCGACGCGCGGCGGCACCTCGGCATACACTTTCCGGTGAACAATCCCGTCGCGCTCCAATTCCCGCAGGTGCTGGGTCAGCATCTTCTTGGTTAAGCCAGGGATAAGCCGGTGCAGTTCGCAGAAGCGCCGGGTTCGGCCTTCGAGATGGAACAGCAGGGACGGTTTCCACTTCCCGCCAATAATGGAACCCGTCAACTTCACAGAGCAATTGGTGTGATCCATCGGATAGTCCCCAGCAAGGTATTAGGTTACCGAAACGTGCCTACTAGCCAAAAAGTTACTTTGGCCTAGAATTAACCCTCGGTCCCGAGAGGATACCTGATTCGGCGTCGACTTGGAAGTAGTTTGTGCTCATCCAGGTATCAGTCGAGGGGACGATTCCAGCGCGAGGCCACATACAGAATGAGCCACAAAAAGCCGGTGGTGATCTATGGCGCGAATGGTTTTTCCGGCCGCTTGATAGCGGAATTTCTTCGTGAATACAATGTGCCGTTCATTGCCGCCGGCCGCAGCCGCGCACGGCTTGAAGATGTTATGAAGCACGTGCCCGGCATCGAAACTGCCAACTATGAAATCGTCGAGACCAATGGCTCGGTCGAAGATCTCACTCAGGTTTTTGCGGGCGCGAAAGTGGTCTGCAACACAGCCGGGCCTTTCATCTACAACGGCCCGCGTGTGATCGAAGCTGCACTGAATGCGGGCTGTCATTATCTGGACATTAGCGGGGAACAGGCTTGGCTGCGCGAAGTGGCGGGCAAATGGGGCGGTAAGTTTGCCCAGCGCGGTTTGCTCGCCGCTCCCGCCACCGCATTCATGTCGGCGGTGAGCGATGCGGCGATTCGGATGTGCCTGGAGAGCAACCGCGGCATTGACACGCTGGAAGTGCTCACCATGTTCAAAGGCAACCCGACCTTCGGCTCGACCCAGACGATCTTCGCCGTCATACAAACCGACGCTTACTACCTGGAGCAGAACGCCTACAAACCCTGGCCGCGCGCCACCCGCTATGACGTCGTCATACCCGGCAGCGTCCAAACTCAGCTCGCTCTGGCCTGGGGAGGTTTCCCCCATCCGGTCTGGTACAAGGATCATCCGCAGATAGCCAACGTGCGGTCGTTTGGCGGACTGCTCGACCGGCAGATTATGGAAGGCGTGGCGGCGACGGAGAAGATGTTCGAGGAGCAGATCCGTCCACTGCCCCCCGCCGAACAGGAACGAAAGCTCGGTGAGATGGCGAATTCGGTGCAGGGTGGCACACCACCGCGGGAAAATCCGCGTGAGCACCGCACGATTGATGTGATCGCCGGCCGTGGCAGCACAGATTCCGTACAGTGTGTGGTATTCGGCACGTGCTGCTATCGCCAGACCGCACTGATTCAGGCGTTCGCGGCCCACAACCTGGTACACGCGGCCCCGCGCAAGGTGGGCTTCGCGTCAGCGGCGCAAGCCTTTGGCCATCGCGAAATTCTCAGTGTTTTGGAAACGCACGGACTTTCCAAAGTAAAGCTGTCGTCTTAGTTGGTGGAGAGACGGGCGTCTCGCCCGTCCAGCCGGGCGGGGACGCCCGGCTCTCCACCATCAAGCTTGGAGCGTTGGGCATTTTTAGGGAACGATGCGAGCGATCGACTATTTCGACAAGAGCGCGGATCTCCACGCCGACCGGATCGCGATCCTCGATGGGGACGCTCGCTATTCCTACGGTGAAACGCGCACCTTCAGCGAGCGCATCGCCCGCGGGATGTGGGCCTGCGGCGTCGAGCGGGAACAGCGCGCGGCCATCTACTCCCACAATCATGCGGCGGTTCTGTTCTGCATGTTGGGCATCCTGCGCGCCGGAGCCGCCTGGGTCCCCATCAACTTTCGCAATGCCGCCGACGCCAACGTGGAATTCCTGAACTACTCCGAGACGGCTTGGCTTTTCTATCACAGCCGCTTCCGAGAGCAGGTCGAAGAGATCCGCAAACGCGTTCCCTCCCTGCAGCATCTTGTTTGTATCGACGGCCCGGACGGCGGGAATTCTTCACTGGCAGACTTCATGGAACTGGGAAACACATGCGGCGATTTCGACTGGGCCGATCCCCACGGCAACCTGGATCAAATGATGGGCCTCGTTCCCACCGGCGGGACGACCGGCCCGGCGCGCGGTGTCCGCGTCACCAACCTTGCCTGGGGCGCGATGACCGAGATGGCCACCCACTACTGGAAAGGCGACGCCGCCGATCCTGTCTGCCTCTGCACCGCTCCGCTCTCCCATGCCGCCGGCGTCGTTGCCTTCACGATGTTCGCTCTGGGCGGGACTAACGTCGTCTTGCCCGGATTCGACGCAGGGCAGGTATTGCAGGCGATTGGGCAGTATCGCGTGACGCATCTCTTCCTTCCTCCCACGGCGTTCTACGCACTGCTCGCGCATCCGGACGTGAGTCGGTTCAATTACTCCAGCCTGCGCGTTTTTTTGCTGGCGGGTTCTCCCGTCTCGCCGGACAAACTCAAGAAAGGTGTGGAAGTCTTCGGCCCTTGCATGTGCCAGTCCTATGGCCAAACCGAAGCGCCCATGCTGCTCACCTTTCTCGATGCGCGCACCGTGGCCGCGGCCGCAGCCGGCGATCATCCGGAACGTCTGCGCAGTTGTGGGAGGCCGACGGCGGCGGTTCGTCTCGCCATCATGGACGATGCCGGCCGCATCCTTCCTCCACATCAGCCCGGAGAAATCGTAGCCCGCGGTACGCTCGTCACGGCCGGCTACCACAACCTGCCGCAAGCCACCGCCGAAGTCCGCAGCCACGGCTGGCATCACACCGGCGATGTCGGATACATCGACGAACATGGTTACGTGTATATCGTGGACCGCAAGAAAGACATGATTATCAGCGGCGGCTTTAACGTCTACTGCGCGGAGGTCGAGGCTAGCATCATGGCCCTGCCGCAGGTTCAGGAATGTGCCGTCATCGGCGTGCCCGACGACAAGTGGGGAGAGGCGGTCAAGGCGCTCGTCGTTCTAAGAAACGACCTAAAAAACGACCTGAGGGACGGCCTGAAGCACGGCGAATCGCTCACGGAGAGTCAGGTCATCGCTCACTGCAAGGCAAAACTGGGAGGCGTGAAGTGTCCCAAGTCGGTGGAATTCCTAGCGGAAATTCCCAAAACTCCAGCCGGGAAGTTCGATCGCAAAGCGATGCGCAAACAGTTTTGGGCAACCGTGGACCGCGAAGTCCATTGAAGCAATCGGCAGATCTGGAAGTGGCCACGGCAGGGGAGGCATTGTTTCCGCTTCCCCCGAGCAGATAACGGGTTCTCATTCCATCGGAAGGCCGACGTAATTTTCCGCGAGTGTCTTGGCTGCCGCTCGAGAACTGGTCACGTAGTCCAGTTCGGCGAGTTGGCGGCGGCGGTCGAAGGGATTCTCATCCGGGAAGCGATGGAGCATGGAAGTCATCCACCACGAGAACCGTTGCACTTTCCAGACGCGCCGCAAGCAGACATCGGAATAGGTGTCGAGCTGGTCACGACGTCCAGTGTCATAAAACTGCTTGAGAGCCCGCGCGAGTATCCAAACATCCGAAACCGCGAGGTTCAATCCCTTGGCTCCAGTCGGCGGAACGATGTGCGCCGAGTCTCCAGCTAAGAAGAGCCTGCCGTATTGCATGGGCTCGACCACAAAACTGCGCATGCCCGTCACGCCTTTTTGGAGGACCCGCCCTTCGGTGAGTTTCCATCTGTCCGAAGCCAGACGGATCTGAAGTTCCTGCCAGATCCTGTCGTCACTCCAGAGATCAATGTTTTCATCTGGCTTGCATTGCAGGTACAGGCGGCTGATGTGCGGCGTCCGCATACTGAGCAGGGCAAAGCCGCGATCATGGTAGGTGTAGATCAGTTCTTCAGAGGAGGGAGGGGCGTCGGCCAAGATGCCAAGCCATCCGAAGGGATACTCCCGCTCATACTCGGTGAGCACTCCTGGCAGAATGCTGGGCCGGCAGATACCGTGAAAACCGTCGCACCCGGCAATGAAGTCGCAGGTCAATTCGCAGGCGTTTCCATCTTTCTGGTATCGGATCTTCGGCGTGGAGCCGTCGAAGTCATGCACGCTGACGTTTTCAGCCTCAAAAAAAACCTGGCCTCCGGTCGCTACACGGGCATTGTTGAGGTCCTTCAGAACCTCGTGCTGCGCGTAGATCGTGATTCCTTTTCCACCGGTGAGATCCTGAAAATCAATACGGTGACTGCGGCCTCCGAAGCGCAACTCGATTCCATGGTGGACCAAGCCTTCGGTTTTCATCCGCTCGCCGACGCCCATTTCTGTGAGCAGGTCAACGGTTCCTTGCTCCAACACGCCGGCGCGGACGCGTTGCTCTGCATATTGGCGGCTGCGATTCTCGACTACAACGGAGTCAATCCCCTGCAAATACAAAAGGTGGGACAGCACGAGACCCGCTGGCCCCGCGCCGACGATTCCGACCTGGGTGCGTTGTGAAATCGGCACTGAATCGAACCTCCAAAGCGCGTCCGCTCGGTAGAAAGCCGGGCGTCCCCGGCTGGACGGGCGAGACGCCCGTCGCTCCACCGTATGACTTATCACGCGGTCACGGTACTAGAAAGGATAGTGCCGGGGAGTTGTCTGGATTGTGATCCAGCGCAGCTCGGTGAATTCGTTGACTGCGGCTTTTCCTCCAAAACGGCCGTAGCCGCTGGCCTTCACCCCTCCGAAAGGCATCTGCGCCTCGTCGTGCACGGTCGGGCCGTTCACGTGGCACATGCCGGAGTCGATGCGCTTGGCGACTTCCACGGCGCGGGCGATGTCGCGGCCGAACACCGCGGACGAAAGTCCGTACTCGGTATCGTTTGCCAGCCTGATCGCTTCTTCCACGGTCTTGAAGCGGGTGATGGAAACCGACGGTCCAAAGGACTCTTCGCGGAAAATCTGCATTTCGGGAGTGACGTGGTCCACGATCACGGCGGGCATGATGGTGCCTTGCGGGTCACCGCTTAGAAGAACTTTCGCGCCGCGAGACACCGCATCTTTCACGAGCGCGCGTACTCGATCTACCGTGGGCAAGCCGACGACAGCGCCGAGGACGACGTCGCCTTTTCGCGGATCGCCGCACGGCAGAGCCTTTACTTTGAGGACGAATTTCCGGGCGAAGGCGTCCGCCACTTTTTCATCGATGATGATGCGTTCTGTGGACATACAGATCTGTCCCTGGTTCATGAATGCTCCGAAGGCAGCGGCATCCACGGCGGCGTCGAGGTCGGCGTCGTCGAGAATGATGAGGGGAGCTTTGCCTCCCAGTTCGAGGAGAATCGGTTTCAGATGCTTCGCCGCGGTAACGGCAAGAATCTTTCCCACACGCGTGGAACCGGTAAAGTTCACGCGACGCACGGCGCGGTGGGCGATGAGGGTTTCGACAATGGTCGAAGCGCTGGCGGCATCGTGAGTCAAGACGTTGACCACTCCGCGACCCAGCCCAGCTTCGCGAAGGACCGTTCCAATCAGGCGATGCGTCGCAGGGCAGATTTCCGACGCCTTGAGAACGACTGTATTTCCGCAGGCCAGCGGCATAGCAATCGCACGCACGCCCAGAATCACGGGAGCGTTCCAGGGCGCGATCCCGAGGACGACGCCCACCGGTTGGCGGATGGAGAATGCGAGGCTCCCGGGAATCTCCGAGGGGATGACCTCGCCGGAGACTTGGGTGGTCATCGAGGCCGCTTCGCGCAGCATTTGGGCCGCGAGGTAAACGTTGAAACCCGCCCATCCGGCGGTGGCGCCGATTTCGTCCATCATGACGGAAATAAAATCTGGGGTGCGTGCTTCGAGCAAGTCAGCGGCGCGCAAGAGCTTCTTGCGCCGTTCGTGAGGGCCAAGCGCGGACCAGGCGGGGAAAGCCTCAGCGGCGGCTTCCGCGGCTGCGATCGCATCGTCGGCGCCGGCGGCGGCGGCCCGGGTGGCAACTTCACCCGAGATCGGGTTTTGCCGGACAAATGTTGCCGCACTGGTTGCGGCGGCGTCACGATCACCGATGAGAAGCTGTACTTCAGTCATGGCCGTTTCCTCTTCCTGGAATCTGTCTTAGTTTTGCCGTCCATCTCTTTGAAAACGTCGGCCGCGATGTGAAAAGCGGAGTTCGCGGCTGGCACGCCGCAATAGATGGCGGATTGCAGCAGCACCTCTTTGATCTGGTCGCGGGTGACGCCGTTGTTAAAGGCGGCCTTCACGTGCATGCGGAATTCCTCTCCACGGTTCAAAGCGACCATCATCGCGAGTGTCAGCAGGCTGCGAGTATGGCGAGGAAGGCCGGGTCGCGTCCATATTTCGCCCCAGGCGTTGCGGGTGATGAAGTCCTGGAAATCGCGGTTGAAGTCGGTTGTCGCGGCCACGGCCCGGTCCACGTGTTCATCGCCGAGGACAGCGCGCCGGATTTTCATGCCCTGCTGGTAGCGCTTGGTGTCGTCCATTGGTGTCATAAAATAGTCCGTCGCCTTACCTGGCAAGGAAGTAACTCACTGCCTCCGTGAACGCGTCGGCCTGCTCGACATTCGAGAGGTGAGCAGCGGGGAGTTCAACCTTTACAGCGCCCCTGATTCGGCCGGTGAGGAACTGAGCCTCGGAGGCGGGTGTGACCGGGTCGCTCCCGCCGTAGATCACGAGGGTCGGGGCCTTGATCTGCGCAACCGTTTCGCGCTGATCCATATCGCGGATGGCGGCACAACAGGCGGCATAACCCTCGGGCGGCGTGTTCTCCAGCATTTGCTGTGCCCGGGCGACCTTTTCCGGGAACGATGCCCGAAACTCCGGCGTAAACCAGCGCTCGATGACAGAAGCAGCCACGGACTTCATTCCATCCTTGCGTACGGTTGCGATGCGCGCGTTCCACATTTCTTTTGTGCCGATGCGAGCCGCAGTGTTCGAGAGCACCAGACGATGCAGGCGGCTGGGCGCGTGAATTCCAAGCCACATGCCGATCATGCCGCCCATCGAGAGCCCGCAGAAATCCACACGGTCGAGGCCAAGCGAATCCAGCAGGCCGAGGACGTCGCGACCGAATTGGTCGATTGTGTAGTCGCCCGGTGTAACCGAAGACTGTCCGTGCCCACGCGTGTCGTAACGCAGGATGCGGAAGCGCCGTTCCAGTTCCGCCAGCTGCGGATCCCACATGGAAAAATCGGTGCCAAGCGAATTGGAGAACACCAGCACCGGCTCCTTGTCACCCGTGAGCGCGTAATGCGTCCGCAGTTCTCCACCATCGACAAACGGCATTGCTTGCCCTTTCTGGCGTGGTGTCCCGCAAGTTCGTGTCGTAAATTCACATTGTCGTCCGGAGCGAAGCGAGGGCCTTGCTTTTTTGTCAGTGCAAGAGGCAGCAGGTCCTTTGCTTCGCTCAGGATGACAATCCTAACTTATGTCGCATACTTCGGAAACACGGCACTAGCGCTGACTATTAATGCTTGCGACTGGCATCGATGACACGATCCACAAACTCTTCGGCGACGCCGAGGTAGTTCTCCGGAGCGAACAGGCGATCCAGTTCCGCTGAAGTCAGACGCTCAGTTACGGCTTGGTTTTGAGCCAGCACTTCGCGGAGATGCTTTCCCGACTCGCGCGCCTGCCGGGTCGCCTCTTCCAGCAACGTATGAGCGGCGGATTTGCCGATGTGGGTTCCCATGGCTATGGCGACCGCCTCGGCAAAAATCAGACCTTGCGTCGCGTCAAGATTGCGCCGCATGCGTGCCGCGTCGACTTCGAGATGAGGGACAATCGTCGCCATTTGATGGAGCGCTCCGGCGGTCAGACGGAAGATTTCCGGGAGCGTCTCCCATTCTGCATGCCAATCGCCAAGGCCGCGCTCATCTTCCTGTACCATGGCGCTCAGCATGGTACTGACGAGGCCGGGAACCCGGGTCGCTGCCGACAACACTACTGCGGCACTGACGGGGTTGCGCTTGTGCGGCATGGTCGAGGAACCGCCGCGGCCCTCGCCCGCGGGTTCGAAGACCTCTGCGATCTCGGTTTGCATGTGGAGGGAAATGTCGCGGGCCATCTTGCCTAAGGTGCCGGTGCACAGGCCCAGCGTGGTTGCCGCTTCCGCCACCCGGTCGCGCTGGGTATGCCAGGGCATGGTGGGCAGCCCGAGATGGAGTTCCGCCGCCAACGCTTCGGCCACCTGCAATCCTTTTTCTCGTAAAGCCGCCAGCGTTCCAACCGCGCCGCCAAACTGCAAAACCAGCACCCGTGCCCTGGTTTCCGCGAAGCGCTCGCGGTGGCGATTCATGGCGTCCAGCCACCCGGCAACCTTGACGCCGAAAGTTGTAGGCAGAGCATGCTGCATGAGCGTGCGGCCGGCCATTGGCGTGGAACGGTGCTTCTGGGCCAGTTCGGTCAGGCCCCTGCAAAGGGCGGCCAGATCAGCTTCAAGGATGTCGAGAGCTTGCCGCATCTGCAGAACCAGACCGGTATCGTTCGCGTCCTGGCTGGTTGCGCCCCAGTGAACGAACCGCGCTGCCTCAGGATCGTCTTTGGCGACCAGCGCTGTGAGCTGCTTGACCAGGGGGATCGCGGGATTAAGCGAAACGGCGGTCGCAGTGGCGAGCGCGTTGGCGTCGATCAGGTCCGCTTTGCACTTCGAAGCAATCGCTTGGGCTGCGGCAGCGGGGATTACGCCACAGCGGACCTCAGCTCGAGCAAGCGCGGCCTCGAAGTCCAGCATGTACTGGAGACGTGCGGCGTCCGAGAAGACTTCGCCCATTGCCGCTGAGCCGAACAGTGGATCTAGCAAGGCCATCCAGGTGGTTACAATCCCAAGTCGAAGAATACCGTTTCGTCCGGTCCCTGCAAAACGACATTCCATTCCAGCGTACCGGGAGCGCCAGCGGTCTTCTTCGCGATCAAAGTCGAACGGCGCGCCGGTTCCACCAGATTGAGAATAAAGTCCGCGGCATTGCGCGGTTCGTCAGGGAAATAGATCCGCGTGACCAGTCGCCGCTCCAGCCCGCGCATGAACACCGAGACCACCAGATGCGGCGCCTGCTCGTTGCCGTCGGGGCCAGGCACCGGCCCCGGCTTAATCGTGGCAATGCGAAAAGCGCCCTGCTTGTCGGTTGGTATTCGACCGTATCCTTTGAAACCGGGCTCCAGAGGCTTGTCCTGGGTGTCTTCCGGGTGAGCATATTTGCCGTGCGCATTGGCCTGCCAGATTTCCAGAACCGCATCCGGCACCGGAACTCCGTCGCCGTCGAGAACCCGCCCTTGAATTGTTACGCGCTCGCCGGAGACACCTTCGCCGACCAGGTTGTCACGGTTCAGCCACTTGAGACCAATCTTGAAATACGGCCCGACCGTCTGCGACGTAGTCGCCTGCAAACTCATTTATTCCTCCATCGGGGTGGCTTCGCGCCCAAGCAAGATGAGATCGAAGCGGTACCCCAGCGCGTGTTCCGGCATGGTAGTTTCCCAGTCGAACAGGGAGATCAGCCGGTTGCGGGCCTTTTCATCCGCCGTACAGTTGAAGATCGGATCAAACGGAATCAGCGGATCACCGGGAAAATACATCTGCGTCACCAGGCGCGTGGCAAACGCCGGACCGAAGAGAGAAAAGTGAATGTGGGCCGGCCGCCAGGCGTTGTAGTGATTGCGCCAGGGATACTCGCCCGGACGAATCGTGACGAAGCGATAGCGGCCCTCGGCGTCGGTGACGGCTTGTCCGCAGCCGGTGAAGTTCGGATCCAGCGGCGCCTTATGTTGATCGACTTCGTGCAGGTAGCGGCCCGCTGCATTCGCCTGCCAGATTTCCACCAGTGTGTTCGCCAGGGGGCGACTGTTTTCGTCGAGCACGCGCCCGCTCACAATGATCCGCTCGCCGAGCGGCTCCCCGGAGTGCCCGCGCGTCAAATCGCTAGCCTTGGGCGCAACGATTTCGGGCCCAAATGATGGCAATGATGGGCCGGTGACCTCGGAAAGAGTGTAGGGAATTGGTACCTGCGGTTTCGTGGGCGCCCGCTTGATCGAGGACACATACGGCGGATGCAGATGATTCGGCTGGGTTCCCGGGTACGGCGCGCGATAAGCTGCAACGCGTTTCATGGTTTTTGTCCTTGTTGCCGTTCTTGAATCCACAGACTGTATGCAAGGGAGAAGTCCCTGTCAAGCCCGATTATCGCCATTGCGTTCGTTTATCGACCAGTGATAGGATGCCGGGTTTGGGGGAGTCGGAATGGGCACCGTTCGTACCCGGAGCAAACCCGAGCGGCGCCAGAATCGTCAGGAAGAAAATCGTCGGGAAGCGGCTCCCCGAAATGCAGCCCCGCCTCTGACCCCGGCCGCGCGCATCGAGACGCTGGCCGGAGATCCCAGTTTCATGACCTCGCTGGCGCGTGGTCTTACCGTGATCGAGGCGTTTTCCGGCAACCGCCATCACCCGACCACATCTGTGCTCAGCGCTCAGACCGGCCTTTCTCGGGCTGCCGTACACCGCTGTCTCTATACGCTGCGCAGACTGGGATTCGTCGATAGCGACGACGAACGCCACTTCTATCTTCGGCCCAGTGTGCTTTCCCTGGGGTATTCCTACCTTTACTCCGCCCCTTTGGCGAGCGCCACTCAACCGGTACTGGAACGGGTCAGCCGGTTCCTGCACGAGTCCTGCTCCATCGCCACGCTGGAGGGCGACAGCATCGTTTATGTGGCGCGATCGCCGGTCACTCGGATCATGTCGGTGGACCTTCGCGTCGGCAGCCGCTTGCCCGCCTTCTGTACCTCGATGGGACGCGTCTTGTTGGCGAGTGTTTCCCCAGAGAAGCTTCGTGCCTATGTTGCCCAACTGACCTTGACCCGTTACACCGATCGGACGATTGCCTCGAAAGAAAAGTTGCTGCGCTCGCTGCCCTTGGTGGAACGTGCGGGGTACGCCATCGTGGATCAAGAGTTTGAAATCGGATTGCGTTCGATCGCCGTGCCGCTTCGAGATTCCTCGGGCACAGTCGTGGCTGCGCTCAATGCCAGCACTCACGCCCAGCGAATCTCCCTACAGGAAATGCAGACCAGGTTTCTGCCCGCTCTGCAAGCAGCGGCCCAGGAACTGTCCCTGCTGCTTGCTCCAGAGGCGGGAGCCCGCAGCTTTGCGCTGGCTCCGGCGCACCAGAATGATCGCTAGATACCCGTCGTCTGATATTGCAGGGCTGCCAGGGCAAGCCGGCAGTCATATCCCGCCTGCGCATTGCTGATTTCAGCCTGCGTCTGCTGAAGCTGCGCCTGACTTAATTCGACAATCGAACCCAGTCCCAGCTTGTATCGTGCCTGCGCAAGGTCCAGCGCGAGATTGGCTTGTTCCAACAGTTGCTGCGTGACCGCCAATCGATCGTAAGCGTTGGTTGCGTTGAGCCAACTGGTACGCACGTCGCGTGAGATCCGGTTGCGAAGATCACGCAGGCGCTCCTGCGCGGCTTGTGCTCTGAGCGCCGCCTCACGGGCCCTTGCCGAGTATAGAAAGCCATTGAATATCGGGATTTCGACGTTCACACCCACCGCCCCATACCAACTGGAGACAACGGGATTCCGCACGGGCGTGTCCCCGACTGCGCCCATTGCACGAACATCGGGAAAGAACAAGTCGCGTTCCGCGGTTTGGAACTTCTTCGCCGACTCAGCCTGGAATTCAAGCGACAGGATTTCCGGCCGCATCGCAAAAGCAGTAGAAATCAGATCCTCCACATTGCCTTGCGGAGGGGCGATCGCGTCTGTTTCCTCCGACAGCTGGAAGTTCTGCAGGTTTGAAAACCCAAGCACCGCCGAAAGCGATGCCAGCGCCGCATTCACGTTGTTTCGCGCGTCTAGAAGCAGTAGTTTGGCTTGTGCCAAGTTGACATTCGCAAAGCTGAAATCGAGTTCCGACTTCAACTTATTCCTGAAGAGAGCGCCCACCTGGTCCGCAACCGTCTGTCGATCTGCCACCGTGCGTTGCGCCACGATCAGTACAGCTTGCGTCTGCAAGGCATTATAGAAAGCTTGATCCACGGCCAGCAGCACTTGCTCCTTGGTTGCCACGGCATTTTGGTTTTCCGCTTTTGCTGTCAGATTGGCGCTTGAAATCAAGTTGGTTGTGCGTCCGAAATCGGTAAGGAGCTGACTCACGGTCGCGCCGGCAGCAGCACGCTGATAGATGCTGGGGTTGTTGAGCGCACCTGCGGTGATCCGCGAACCGGGGTCTGCATCCACCGCAGTGAGATCCGCTGTCGCGGTCGGCCATAGATGCGACCGGACTTCTCGTGTCACCTGCTGCGACGCAAGCGCGGTCAGTCGCGCAACCGAGATTTGCGGATTATTTTTCAAGGCCAGCGCCTGAGCATCCTTCAGAGACAGCAACCTGGCCGTCCCTTGACTGCCTTGCGGAGCAGGGGCCTGCGGCCCAGCCATGGGTATGCTCGAACTGGCAGGCGGTATCGCTTGTTGCGGCATAGGAGCCGAAGGCAAACTCGATGGTTTTCCCGAAGTCAGCCCTCCCTGCGCGGCGCTGCAGACAGGCATGACCAGAGCGAGGCAGATTGGCAATAGGTTTTTCATTCGCGGCAAAGCAAACTTGCCTGTCATTGTTGTTATCTCTGTTGTTGTCTCTCTCACCCTTGAACCTCAGTCTGCCGACCGCGATATACGAGTAGATAGGCAGCCGGCACAATAAACACGGTCAGCACGACGGAGGCAGTTAAACCGCCAATGATGGCACGCGCCAACGGAGCGTACTGCTCGCTTCCCGTTCCCAGTTTGAGTGCCATCGGGACCATCCCGATAATCGTGGCTAATGACGTCATCAGAATGGGCCGCAACCGCACTCTGCAGGACGTAATCACAGCCTCTTCGACTCCCGTGCCTTGCTCCTCAAGGCGATGCGCGAATTCAACAATCAGAATGCTGTTCGAAGCCGAGATGCCCACCAGCATGAGCACTCCCATAAGCGACATCACGTTCAGAGTTGTTCCAGTCAAGGGCAGGATAATGAGCACACCGATGAAGCCCATCGGGATCGCCAGCATAATGAGGAACGGATCCTTGAAGGACTTGAACTGCGCCACCAATATCAGGTAGAGCAGAACAACGGACAGCAAGAGACCCAGGGCAAAGCTGCGGAACGACGCATTCATCCCTTGCACCATGCCACGGATATTGATGCGGACGTTTTCCGGAACCTTGAGTTGCGGGACAACCCGGGCTACCGCAGCCGACACTTTTCCCAGATCTTCCGTCGCCGGAGTGACGTAGACGTCCGTGACTCGCTGGATCTGATAGTGGTCCACTTCTGTAGGGGTCTGTACGTTTTCAACCTTGACGACCGCATCCAACGTTGTCGGCCGCTTCAGACCCGGAGCGTGGATCGGGATGTTCGTCAGGTCAGTAAAGTTGTGAATCGCCGGCCGTCCCTTTTCGAAATATTGGACGGTGAGGAAGTAGTCGTTGCCGCTCTTGCGGTCGACCCAGTAGTTCGGCGCGATCATGGAGTTCGAATTCAGCGCCGTGATCACGTTGTCGACTATATCCTTCTGCGTCAACCCCAACTCGGCCGCATGCACCCGGTCTACGTCCAGCCGTAAGGCGGGGTAGTTCAAATCCTGTGGGATATACACTTCTCCCACCCCCGGCAGGGTCCGAATCCGTCTCGCCAACTCCTGCGCAATCGCGTACGTCTGGTGCAGGTCGGGACTGCTCACTTGTACGTCAATCGGCGCCGGCATCCCCATGTTCAGCACCGCGTCCACCATCGACCCGCTGGAGAAAAACGTCCGCACATCCGGAAACTCGCTCGCCATCTTCTTCTGCACGAGGTCCATGTACTCAAAACTGCTCCGGCGGTGCGACTCCTGCAACGCCACCTGGATGGTGGCCGTGTACGGCCCCGCATTGGTCGTGTAGAGCGACGAAAAGTCCGGTACCACTCCCAGATTCGACACCACCATCTTCAGGTCCTTCGCCCCTACCGTACGGCGGATCAGATCTTCCACCTTGGCCACATACTGTTCCGTCACTTCAATTCGCGTCCCGGTCGGCACCTTCAGATTGATGGTGAATTGCCCGGCGTCGGTTTGCGGAAAGAACGCCAGCCCCAGCAGCGGATAGATCCCCAGGCTGGCCAGAAACACACCACTCAAAATCGCCACCGTCAGCCCCGGACGCTTCACCGCACGCCGGACCCAGTACTCGTAAGAATCCAGCAACTGGTTGAACCCGCGGTTGAAGCCGGCATTGAACCGGTCCCACCTGGACTTACTCACCGGCGAGGTCGGTTCAATCTCATACTCGCCTTTCTGGTTGTGCCCTCCGCCCTGCGGCATCGCCTTCAGGAAACGCGAGCAGAACAACGGAATCACCGTCATCGCAACGAAGTAAGACGCAAAAAGAGAAATGACGACCGCGAGCGCCAGAGCCGTGAAAAGGAACTTGCTCACTCCGTAAAGAAACGTGACCGGAAAGAACACGACTACTGTGGTAAGAGTCGCGGTCAGGACCGCGAGACTTACTTCCGCCCCTCCCGCCTCAGCCGCAGCCTCCGGTGCAGCTCCCAATTCCAAGTGGCGATAGATATTCTCGAGCGAGATTACCGAGTTATCGATGATGCGGGAAAAGGCCAGGGCAAGGCCGCCCAAAATCATCGTATTCACGGTGCTGCCGGTAAGGTTCAGAACGACGAAGGTGGCCAGCGCGGAAAGCGGGATGGACAAAAACACAGCTGTGGTGGCGCGAAGACTGCCCAAGAAAATGAGAATCATCAGGCTGGTCAGAAAGAGCCCAATCAGTCCTTCATGAAGCAATGTCTTGATCGCTTCCTTTACGAACGCCGATTGGTCAAAGACCACGGTGGCCACGAGCTGTTTGGGAATGTCATAGAGATGTTTGATCGCCTCGCGGATACCATCTACGACCTGGATGGTATTTGTATCGCCACCCTGCTTCATGATCGGGAGATAGACAGAGCGCTGGCCATCCACTCGCACCAGGTTGTATTGAATCTGATTGGCGTCTTTGGCTTCGCCAATGTCGTTTATCGAAACCCATGAGTCTCCCACGGTCTTGATCGGGACCTTGCCCAGTTCGTCCATGCTGTCGACCAGGCTATTTGAGTAAACGTAATAATCGTTGGGGCCGATCTTGACGTCGCCGGCAGGAAGAATCAGGTTGGAATCGTTCACGGCATGCACAACGTCCATCGGACTTAACTGACGGGACGCCAGCTTGTACGGATCGACGTACACCATGATCTGACGGTACTTGCCACCAAACGGCGGAGGAATCTCGGCTCCCTGGACCACCGCGATTTGATTGCGGATGGTAAATTGGCCAATGTCGTGAATCTGAGTTTGGTTCAGTCCTTCACCTTTAAGGGTCACCAGACAAACCGGCAGGCTGGAAGCATCGAACTTCAGCACGACCGGCGGCAGTGTGCCGGGAGGCAGCCGCTTCAAATCGGCCAGGGCAAGGTTCGAAAGCTGCGTCACATCCGCATCCGCGTTGGTTCCCGGCTGGAAATAAACCTTGATGATGCTTACGCCCAGCAGCGAGCGCGATTCCATGTGGTCGATTCCACTGGCCAGCGTGAAGAATCGCTCCAGAGGGTCCGTAATATCCGTCTCAATATCCTGCGGAGGCATCCCGGAATAAAATGTGGCTACAACAACTTCGGGGAGATTGATGGTAGGAAACAAATCCACCGGCATGCGTACCAGGCTGGTCACGCCGACCACCGTCAGCGCCAGACAAATCACGACGATGAAGTACGGATTACGTATCGAAAAACGTGGCATTTGCCCTCACTTGGCCGCTGCCTGATCGAACTGCGGAACTTACTCACGATTAGTTTCGTGATACTGCATGACTTGCACCACCTGAGGATGAACCTTCTCTCCCGGTGTCAATCCGCTGCGATCGCTGACGACCACCTGTTCTCCTTCGCTTAGACCCGCGACCACTTCGGCATCGGTGGCAGTCTGAATACCGAGACTTACCGGACGATCTTCGATCTCACCATTCGCATTCACCACAAAGACAGTAGTTTTATCGTTCTCGTGATTCACCGCCTGCAAGGGCACGGAGGGGATGTCTTCCTTGTGCTCAAGCGTCAGGTCGGCATCGGCGTACAAGCCCGGCATCAGCACTCGATCTGGATTGAGAACATCAACCTCGGTGTGCATAGTCCGCGTCGCTTCCTTCACATCCACCGAGAACCGCGCTACCTTCCCCGGGAACGTCCGGTTGAGCGACGGAACGCGGACGTCCACGCGATCGCCGACGTGGATGAATCGAACGTAAGATTCCGGGACCGGAATCACCAGCCGGAAGAGATCGTCCTGCGACAGCTTGGCGATCGGGATTGCCTGCGTGCTCGAACCTGTACCGGCCTGGACAAGTGTGCCGAGGTTCGCGTAGCGCTCCGTCACTACTCCGGGAAACGGCGCCGTGATCCTGGAATAGTCAAACAGGCTCTGATCGTGAACCAGCTTTGCCTTGGTAACGGAGAGCTGGCTCTGGGACGCCTCCAGAGCCGCCTGTCCAGCGTCCACCTGAGATGATGCCGCCACATCTTTCCCCTGTGCGTCATCCACTTCCTGCTGCGCGACAATTCCGGGTTGGCTCTCAGAGACTTCATTTAGACGCGTATATTGCAGGTGAAGCGCCTTGTACTGCGCCTGATACCGGTACAACTCGTGCTGTGCCCGGCTGACTTGGTTTATCGCATTCTTGATTTCCGCCTGATCTTCCTGAAGCTGCGCCTCCAGCTCGGGAATCTCCAGGATCGCCATGACCTGGCCAGCCTTTACGCGGGTTCCGTAGTCGACCAGCAGTTTTTTGACGTAACCGGATTCCTTCGCGTACACATCGATCTCCTGGAAGGGCACCAACTCGGAGGACAAGGTGATCTGTCGGCCTAGCGACTTACGCACGACTTTTGTCACGCCCACTGTAATCGTCGACCCATTCGCCTGAACACGGCCACTTCCTCTCCCTGAACAAGCGACGAATGCGACCGCCACCAGAGCCACCAGGCTGGCAAACAAGATCAGCTTTGAAAATCTGATTCCTCGTGTTGGTATTCCACCGGATCGATTGCTAGTCTCATTCATCGAGATCTCTATACCAGCTTTCTCTGGCATTCCCAACCAGCAATGTCCCATGAGCGCAAATCTTGTGGTCGTCCCTAACCTGTCGTTTTCATAATCTCGCGCAACTTAGCGACTGAGAACGCGCTGGATCGGCAAAAGTCGATCACCGTCTGTTCCACCCGTTGCAACCCGACGGCAACGTGCGGAATCTTAGTTGCAAATTCCATTGGAACCGTCAGCACTCCGTGGCGGTCGCCGTGCAACAAATCGCCGGGATGGACCTCCATACCACCGATCTTGACGGTGGCCCCAAAATCGAAGATGTGGGCGTAGGCATGAGAAACCGTAACACTTCCGGCAAACAACTGGACACCCATTGCGCGCACGGCGGGCAGCTCGCGAACGGCGCCGTTGGTTAAGTACCCGATACACCCCAGAGCTTTAAGGATGGCGGCGTGCATATCGCCCGCGAATGCCCCGCGCCCGGACGGCTTGTCCATGTCCTCCAAAACCAGGATGCGAGGCGCGGGAATTTCGAGGATGCTGTTCCAGAAACCGGCACGATCATGAAAGCTACCGCCCGCAATTGGCGGTTCCCCGCTTCGAAGACGAGCCGTGGCCGCATACCCCACCATGGGTGGAGCATCCTGGAACATGCAGCGAATGCTGCCATCTGCAAATCCTGTGTTACGCAGCCTGACATTAAACGTGTCGATCGCGTTTGCGACCATGCAAGTGTCAAACTGGCGAAGAGCATCGAGATCTTTTTCGGTCAGCAAAGACTCAATGGCCATGCGCGTTTCCTTTCGGAGAATGCTCAGCTAATGTTACGCCAGCCTGCGTCACCGGAAATGGCAATCAATTCATCGCCTCTGATTCCGGAACTCATTTCCGCACTGGGCTCGAATTCGATCAAACCGCGCTTGAACCTCGCGTTGAAGCGGAGTCGCCTCAGCCAATTTCAATGACTGGGGTTGAGTTCAAAAAGCAGCGATTGGCTGCAAAGGAGGACAGTCAGCAGGAAGGAGGAGGCCGGTTGTAAAGCCAGCTCTCGGAACTAAGATTCGTAGAGGGGATGACCACCGAGACCGCAGAGACGGAAGGCCGCGGTGGTTGAAACAGGGTGAAACTGGAAGCTGGAGCCGTCCACTGGAGTGCGTTGCTAAGAAGGCGCTGGTTCTTCGTATCCGGAGACTGGGATTTTACCGCCGTTGCCCTCTGGACGCCCGTACCCAGCGCAGTGTAACGAGTCGCAAGGCTTGCTGTGAGGGAACAGATGGCTAGAACAATAACTGCGATCTGGCATAGAAACCAGCAGCTTACTCGGGCACGATAATGTTCTCGCATCGCCATTTCAAATTCAGGCGGATCGAATGCCAGCAGATTATACACGAGCACAGCCGGACAGCAAGATCACGCAAGTCACTAGTATTCCTGTGCTTTGATGCTTGGAGACCGGCTTAGGTTGCAATTTCGAATTCCGCACCCGGTGCAAGCCCCCCCGCGTAAAGGCCAATCGCATCATCCGGCACCCTTTCAGGGCGATGCCCGCGCCGAATCACGATTGACCCCATAACCAGAATTGAAGGCTGCCTTCGCATCGATGTCGAAGTTGACGAAACGCCGCTCGGTTAGTGACCTGGTGAGTGACGGTCATCGCCTCCGCAAATCCGGACTAAAAACCGTTGCCCATGCCTCCGTCGCCGAGCGGGGATCCATTTAGCATAGGGATGTGAGGACGCAGAAAAGAATTGGCCTGGCGCGGGCGCTTTCAAAAATGGGCTATTGCTCGCGGTCTCAGGCGGCTGCTTTGATTCGTGCCGGCCGTGTCACTCGGAACGGGCGGATCGTTCAGGATCCGGAAGGACCCGTGCGCATGCCTCAGGACCGGATTGCGGTGGACGGTTCGCTGCTCGACAAACTGCCGGAGATTTACCTCATCATGAATAAACCGCGCGGCGTGGTGACGACCGCGTCCGATGAAAAGGGGCGCAAGACGGTTTACGATCTGCTGGAGCCGGGGTTGCCGTGGGTCGGTCCCATAGGGCGATTGGATAAGGCGAGCGAAGGGTTGCTGCTATTGACCAATGATTCGGAGTGGGCGGCTAAGATCACCGAGCCCGCCAGTCATCTGGACAAAAAATATCACGTGCAGGTGGACTGCGTTTTGGACGCCGATCTGCTGGCGAGAATCACTCGAGGATGCGCGGTTGCGGGCGACTCATGCGAACATTTGCGCGCGAAGGCGGCGCGTCTTCTGCGGCACGGCGACAAAAATAGCTGGCTGGAGATTACGCTGGACGAAGGCAAGAACCGGCAGATTCGGCGTCTGCTCGAAGCGCTGGAGGTTCGAGTGTTGCGGCTGGTGCGAGTGTCGGTCGGGCCGCTCGACTTGGGCGATCTGAAGAAGGGCTCGACGCGACGGTTGACGCCAGAGGAAAAGAAGGCGATTGATCGGGCGTTGTGGGCGGCGCCGCGCTAATATCCTATCCCGCAAATTCGCGACATAAGTGTGGGCTGTCATCTGGAGCGAAGCGAAAGACCTGTGCATTGGGCGGATTCAAATACATAGGTCCTTCGCTTCGCTCAGGATGACAGTGTGGGTTTATGCCACGAAGTCGCAGATGGTTTGCTAGGAAGAGAGCCCCCGTGTTTCCAGGTAGTCCTGTGCCTGGCGAAGCACCTTGCGCTCGCTGCTGTACGCAAGCCGGCTGGTCGCGTCGGCGAGGGGCACCCAGAGAGCTTGCTTGACTTCGATCCGCATGTCGGCAGTGAGGTTGTCGATTTCTCCGGAGACATAGCGCATCAGGTAGAAACTTACGATTTTAAAAACCCGTTTCCGATCGCCCCAGGTGCGGACGTAGACATACTTGTTGTCCGAGAGTTTGGTGACCGGTTCGGCCACGATGCCAGTCTCTTCCCGCACTTCCCGTACGGCCGCAGCCTGCGGCTTTTCGCCCGGATCGACCAGGCCCTTGGGGAGGGCTAACACGGCACGGCTGCGCTTGCGCGGCATCTTTGCTGGCTTGGGGGCAGGTTTGGGAGTTTCTTTCTGCGGCTCATTTTTTTGCGGCTCAATCAGGGCGACTTGCCAGACTCCTGAAATCTGCCGAAGCACGATGCCGCCCGCTGAAATTTCCCGCGCCATAGCGCTCACCTTTTTCGCGAATCCACAAGTTGCTGTGGCTACTGCTCGCTGCCGAGCTGCGCTCGGCTTGGACGGCCGAGGGCGGCCGTCCCTACACGAGCTACACGGTATCAGGAATTGCCTAGCTTCCCAGTCTCTTGCTGGATTCGCTGCCAGGCGCGTTCCACATGGCGGGCCTGAGTGTTGGTTTGGCCGACGCAGAGCCGAAGGGTGAATTTGCCATCGAGCTTGGTGTGCGTGAGGTAGAGGTCGCCGCTGCGATTCAGCCGGTCCATCAGGAGTTGATTGGCATGATCTCCCGAGCGCAACCGGAAGCAGACGAGGTTGAGCTGGGCGGGCGCGGCGAGTTCGAAGCGTGAATCGTCGCGCACCCAGGCGACGAATTGCTGGGCCAGGCGCACGTGCTCGCGAATGTGGTGCCGCAGGCCTTCGATCCCGTAATAGCGGATCACGAACCAAAGCTTGAGCGAGCGGAAACGGCGCCCGAGCTGGATGTGCCAGTCGCGATAATCAATGACGGCGCCGGATTCCGTCCCCTGGTTGCGCAGGTACTCGGGCAGAATGGAGAGCGTTTGGATCAAGTGCTTCCGGTCGGCGACGTAGAAGCAATTGCAATCGAAGTTGGTGAACATCCATTTGTGCGGGTTGAAGGTGTAGCTGTCCGCGAACTCCACGCCATCGTTGATGAAGCGGAATTCCGGGCAGAGCGCGGCCGTGCCGCTCATGGCGGAGTCCACGTGCAGCCAGAGATTATGATCGCGGCAGATGCGGGCAATTTCACGGACGGGATCGATCGCGTTGGAAGATGTCGTCCCCACGGTCGCACAGACGAAGCAGGGAATCAGGCCGGCCTTGATGTCTCGCTCGACGTGGCGTGCCAGTGCTTCGGGACGCATGGCGAAGTTCTTGTCCACTTCGATGTGGCGCAGGTCGTCCGAGCCCATGCCGGCGATCTTCATCGCCTTTTCGATGGAGGAATGCGTTTGTGTGGAGCAATAGGCGACCAGGCGTCCATCGCAGCCTTTGCGATTGCTGACAAACTGCGTTGTACGCTCGCGGGCGGCCAGCAGGGCGCAAAGGGAGGCGCTGGACGCGGTGTCCTGAATCACCCCACCTCCGCTGCTGGTCGAAAGAAATTTCTCCGGCAGGCCCAGCATGGGGACCAGCCAATCGAGCACGTGCGTTTCAAGTTCGGTGCACGCCGGGCTGGTGGACCAAAGCATGCCTTGCACGCCCAGTCCGGAGGAAACGAGGTCGCCGAGAATGGCCGGCCCAGAGGCGTTCGCCGGAAAGTAGGCGTAGAAGTTGGGCGACTGCCAGTGCGTGATGCCCGGCAGGATGACGCGCTCGATGTCGCCGAGAATCTGGTCAAAGGCTTCGCCCTGCTCCGGCGCGCCTGGTGGCAGCTGCGAGCGAATTTCTCCCGGCTGCACGCGCGACAGAACCGGGAAGCTTTCAACGCGGGAATGGTAGTCGGCGATCCAGTCCACGACAGCGTGGCCCTGGCGGCGGAACTCTTCGGGAGACATGTGGAACGATTTCTCTGCGGACATAGGAAATTTGTAGTTAATTTTCAATTTGTGATTTGTAATTGGTAATTTGAAACCCGACGCCGTTAAATTACAAATTACAAATTACCAATTACAAATCTCCTCACTTCTGTTCGTCCAACCGCCCGTAGTACACACGCGTGTTGTATTCGAATTCGACCTTGTCATCGGTAGCGTGGGCGCGAAAGATCCGCTGGAGTTCCTGCATCATCGGCGCGTGGCTGGGGTGACCCTCGAGCGGTGCGTACGAAGAAGACAAGAGACGTCCGGCAGTGCCTTCGTAGTCAAACTGCTGGCGCAGGCTGAAGACGCGCTCGTGGTATAGCGCGGGCGTGAAAAATTGATGGATCATGGCGGTCGTGCGTTCGTGGCGCACTTCTTTATAGTCGGTGCCGTAGGTCAACAGGAGTTGCTCGTAGTCACGCAGGAAAGGCGTGGTTGCAGTGCGGCGCTCGTTCCATATCAGGACGCACCATCCGTCGGGCCTCAGAATGCGGGCGAATTCCGCGCGGGCGCGAGGCAGGTCGAACCAGTGCGCCGCCTGGGCGGCGGTGACGAAGTCAACGGATGCGGAGCGCAGCGTCGTCTCCTCGGCCGTTCCGGCAACGGACACCAGCCGAGAATAGGATTCGAGCTGGTGGATGCCCATCTCGCGCATTTCCGTGTTGGGTTCGACGGCAAAGACAGAATTTCCGTTTTGCAAAAGAAGGCGGGTAAACACGCCGGTGCCGGAAGCGATGTCAGCGACGATGTGACTCGGCCGCAGTCCGCATTCAGCGCGAAGCAGGTCGAGAACTTCCGGCGGATATCCCGGGCGATAGCGGACGTAGTTCTCCGCCCGATCGGAAAAACGAGCCGTTGGCGACTTGCTCATCGCTCTTTAGTGTAACGCGTCAACTGGCGGCTCTCTCCGCACGGTACAATCCTTCTCTTGTGCTTGGATTTTGTGCCGGGTTCATGCCGGCTGAATCGGTGTTTTCTACAAGGAGCTTCATGAAACTTCTCTCGGGTGCAATTTTGTTCTTCGTGCTGATTGGTTCGAACCTGCAAGCGTTTGATCAGCCCGGCAAAGATAATGCCGGCAAACAGAAAGAGCAGGCGGACAACTGGTCGATCAGCGGGTTTCGCGATGTAGCCGGCGAGCGGGAAGTCGAAAAGAAGTTTATGGCTGTGCCCGATGCCAAACTGGCGGAAGAGCATCTCCGCATTCTGACGCAAGCCCCGCACATCGCCGGATCTCCCGAGGACAAAGCAACCGCTGACTACGTGGCGAAGAAGTTTCGCGAGGCCGGACTGGACACCGAGATTGTCGAATACAAAGTGTGGCTGAACTATCCGGCGGAGATTCGGGTGGACATGACCGAGCCCGACGGAGTGGAGATGCATGGGCCGCGGCGCGAGCATGTTGACGACGACCCGTTTCAAGACGATCCGCGCATCGTGACCGCTTACAACGGCATGTCGCCCTCGGGCGACGCCGAGGCGGAAGTTGTCTATGCCAACTACGGCTCGCCGGCTGACTTCGACAAGCTGAAGCAGATGAACGTTGATGTGCGCGGCAAGATCGTCATTGTCCGTTACGGTGAGAATTTTCGCGGCGTGAAAGCGTTCGTGGCGCAGGAGCGCGGCGCGGCGGGAGTCATCATTTATTCCGACCCGAAAGACGACGGTTACTACCGCGGCGACGCCTATCCGAAAGGGCCGTGGCGCCCCGCGAGCGGAGTGCAACGCGGATCGATCGGATTCATGTTCCAGTTTCCCGGAGACCCGACCACACCGGGAGTGGCGTCCACTCCTACACTGCCGGATTCGAAGCGCGTTTCTCCCGCCGCCTCCGAGCAGTTGCCGAAGATTCCCGTGACTCCGCTTTCTTACGCCGATGCCTCGCCGATTCTCGAGCACCTCGGCGGGCCGCCCTCGCCGCGCGAGTGGCAGGGAGCGCTGCCGTTTACTTATCACGTTGGTCCGGGCCCCGCGAAAGTAAAGATGCACCTCAAGCAGGACTATCAGTTCCGCACCATTTGGGATGTCATTGGCAAAGTGCGGGGAGCGTCTTCGCCCGATGAGTGGGTGGTGGCGGGCAATCATCGCGATGCCTGGGTGTATGGAGCGGTGGATCCGAACAGCGGCACGGCGGCGATGCTGGAGTCGGTACACGGCTTGGGTGAGCTGCTGAAGTCGGGCTGGAAGCCCAAGCGAACGATTGTGATCGGAAGCTGGGACGCCGAAGAAGAAGGACTGATCGGTTCCACCGAGTGGGGCGAAGATCATGCGCAGGAACTGGGGAACGCTGCCGCTTATTTCAACATGGACGTGGCCGTGTCCGGCAAGAAGTTCGGAGCCTCCGGCGTGCCCACGCTGAAAGAGTTTATCCGCGAGATCGCGAAGGCAGTGCCTTCTCCGCAAGGCGGAACCGTGTACGACGCGTGGAAAAAGACGAGCCAGCCGAATGCCGAGAACAGCCATCCGCAGGAAACCAGCACCTTCCGCCCGCCGCCGGCGGCAGTGCAGAGTGATGTGCCCGTGGGCGATCTGGGCAGTGGTTCCGACTACACGGTGTTCCTGCAGCATCTGGGCGTGCCTTCCACCGATGTCACTTCGAGCGGCGATTATGGCGTGTATCACTCGGTGTTCGATAACTTCGCCTGGTTCAAGAAATTCGGCGATCCCGACTTCCTCTACGAGCAGCAGATGGCCCGCGTTTACGGTTTGGAAGTGCTGCGCATGTCGAGCGCCGACGTGCTTCCCTACGATTACGAAAACTACGGGAAGGAAATTCTGGTCTATCTCGATGCCGCCAAGAACAAAAGTAAAGAGCGCTTTGGAGACAAGGCGCCGGACTTCTCGGCGGCGCTCGAAGGCGCGCGCCATTTGCAGGAAGCGGGCGCGAAAATGCTGCAAAAGCAACGGAAAGTTCCTGCGACGCCGGATCGCATGAATGCGAAACTTCGCGAAGCAGAGAGGGCGCTGTTGATTCCCGAGGGGCTGCCCAACCGTCCGTGGTTTCACCATGCCATTTACGCTCCGGGACAATACACCGGGTACGCAGCCGTGGTGATTCCTGGTGTGAACGAGGCGATCGATCGGAGCGATCTTCGCCGAACCGAACAACAAGTCGCTGCGCTGGCGGCGGCTTTGAACCGGGCCGTTCTGGTTCTGGAGCAATCCCGCTAACCGCGGATAGTACTACTGTGTTATAAGTGTGGAGCGCCACAAAAAGGACAACTGGAGAGTTGTCGAACAAGAACCCGGGCGATGGTTTGTCGGAGGGTGGCAATCGACCAGGGATTATGCCGCTCGAGGCGAACCCGGCGATCCCCGAGGGCGGAACTGGGACGGCATTTCGGGGAGGGATAGTTCCAGTCGACCGGCACGAGCGGAGGGGGGAAAACGGTTCCGTTCGGC
>Ga0187865_1000742_pt1 | contig 42722 bp, 60 predicted proteins | sample June2016WEW_11_1_2_FD_132989 | JGI IMG/M metagenome (GOLD analysis project Ga0187865, IMG submission 132989) | Peatland microbial communities from SPRUCE experiment site at the Marcell Experimental Forest, Minnesota, USA - June2016WEW_11_100 | ecosystem: Environmental > Terrestrial > Soil >...
CTTGGGTTTGCGGGTCGCATAAACCCGCCTTCTTGCCCGCCGGTGCAGGCTCGCCTGCCGCCGCGGCGGTTCGTGCAGCCTTCCCAGGGCTTTCAGGCGCTTCAGTATCCTGCCCACCGTCGAGGCCGAAGCCTTCCACCCCTCTCGTTGCAGCAAGACCAACAGGGTCTCTTTCCCCCAACGGGGGTACTCTTCCCTCAGCCGGTGGACGGCGGTTACCAGGTCCTCACTCCACAGCGGTCTGCGCACCCGCTTGGGCCGCCGGCTACGTTCTTCCAGCCCACGCAGGCCATCCCTTCGGATCCGCTTCTGCCACCGATACAAGGTCGCCCGAGACACTCTCACAATACGAGCTGCCTCCGCTCGGGAGAGGCCACGCTGGTGCATCGCTTGCCAAGCCTGGATCAGCCTCAGGCGTTCCTGAGCCTTGGGACTGAGTTCCACGGGCGCATGGCGGGCGACGCAGAAGAACGACCGGGGGTATCCTACAATGCGCATCGGGACCGTCCTTTGCGAGGTGTTGGCGCACCCCAAGGATGATCCCGATGTGTCTTTCTGTCTATTCCACCTGTCTCATATGTATCTGAACCTGCTCAGCAATGCGGCCTCACTTTCCCTTCGGGTGACGCCATCGACGACGGCGCAACGGCCTCTCACCGAGCCATCAACCCGCGAGGGGCCCCCCATCGAGCCGTTATAATCTCGCGGGAGGTGCACCTGGAACCATGACCAAGAAAGTCATGTTTGTGTGTGCGGGAAACATCTGCCGCAGCCCTTTGGCCCAGGGACTAATGCTCCTCAAGCTGCGCCAGATCGGCAAGTCCGAGGAATACTTGGTGGAGTCCTCAGGGACCAGTAATCGAGACGCCGGTTCGCCTCCCGATCCCCGCAGCCAGCAAACCGCAAAACTCCACGGGTTCCAACTCAGCAATTCAGCCAGGCCGTTCCAGCCCGCCTACTTCGACGAGTTTGATTTCATCCTGGCCATGGACCGGGAGAACCGCTCTCATCTGATGTGGATGGCCCGCAACGACCGGGATCGGGCCAAGGTCCACCTGCTGCGCGAGTTTGACCCCCAGGCTTTCGGCGATCTGGACGTCCCCGACCCTTACCACGAACAGGTCGAGGGATTCGAGCGCCTGTACCGGGTGCTCGACCGGTCGATTACTCACCTCCTCGAGCAGCTGGAGTCGCCTTGGAGCTCCCCAGCAGCCTGAAGGGTTTCCCAGCCCGGGAGGCTTGGGGCGGCGTGGCCAGCCTGGAGCCCGTTTCCGGCGGGTGCATCAACCACGCCCTTCGGCTGGAGACCCTGAGCGGGCCAATTTGCCTGCTCAAGATCAACCGAGACGCTCCACGGGATATGTTCGCCCGGGAAGCGGAAGGTTTACGGGCTCTCCGCGTTCCTGGAGGGCCCCGCCTGCCCTGCGTGTACGCCTGCGAGGAGCAGTGGATTCTGCTCGAATACTTGGCCCCCGGGGGCAAGGACCCGGGCTTCGGCGAGCGCCTGGGGGAACAGCTGGCACGCCTGCACGCGACCAGCGGTCCGGCGTTCGGATTTGATCACGACAACTACCTTGGGGTAACCCCTCAACCCAACCGGTGGTCGTCGGACGGATACGAGTTCTTTGCGGAACTGAGGCTGAGGCACCAGGCCCGCCTCGCCCTGCAGCGAGGACTGCTCTCGCCGGAGGAAAGCCAATCCGTGGACCGAATTGCCGATCGCCTTCCGCAGCTTGTCCCCACCCAGCCGCCCAGCCTCCTTCACGGCGATCTCTGGGGAGGGAACGTGATCGTCGGGCCGGAAGGGGAACCGGTCCTCATCGACCCGGCCGTCCACTATGGCTGGGCCGAGGCCGAACTGGCAATGACCAGCCTGTTCCGAGGGTTCCCCCCCGTCTTCTATTTGGCTTATGAGGCCACTCGGACTGTCGCCCCAGACTACCGCGAAAGGTTTCCGCTCTACAACCTGTATCACCTGCTCAATCACCTCAATCTCTTCGGATTCGCCTATCATTCTCAGGTGTCTTCGATCTTGCGGCGTTACCTCTAGACGGCGGTCATGACTCTTTCCTTCCTGCGCCCCCCGCCCACCGACATGCTCCGGAATTTCAGGCGCCTCTACCTGGATATCGTCGGATATGGAATCCTATCGGGGAGCATTCTGGCTTTCCTCTCCGTCTATGCCGCCCATCTTGGCGCGACGAGCTTCGAAATCGCGATGCTGACGGCCGGCCCGGCGGTAGTGAACCTGCTGGTCTCTCTGCCCGCCGGGCGATGGCTTGAGAAAGAACCAATCGTTCAGGCGACCTACCTGACCTCGCTTTGGAGCCGCGTCCCGTACATTCTCCTCGCCCTGGGTCCCCTTCTGCTAGGTCTGCCGGTTCAGATGGCCCTGATCATTGCGGTCAGTCTCCTCATCTCGATTCCGGGGACCGCCCTGGCAATCGGATTCAACGCGATGTTCGCGGAGGTCGTCCCTCCCGAATGGCGGGGGCGGGTCGTGGGATGGCGCAATGTCCTCCTGGCCATCAGCGTGACCCTCACTTCCCTGGCGTGTGGGCTCCTTCTTGACCTGATCCGGTTTCCGCTCAACTATCAGATCATTTTCGCTTTGGGGACTTTCGGCGCCCTGCTGAGCTCGGCGGCCCTCGGGAGGATTTGGAATTCTGCGACGGCCCCCCCACCCTCAGCTCGAGCCCGCCCTGTGGGGGATCTGGCCCGGCCCGGATCGGCTTCGTTCGTGGACGCCATTCGCCAGGCCGCGGGCCTGCGCTGGCTGACTCGCTCCCGAGGCGAACCCCTGCTTCGCCTGGATCTCCTGCGAGGCCGGTTCGGCCTCTTCCTCTTTTCCTATCTGCTGTTCTACATCTTCCAATACGTCCCTATCCCCCTGTTCCCGCTCTTCTGGGTCGACGGCCTGCATCTCTCCGACGGCGTGATCAGCCTGGGAAACGCCCTCTTCTACACCTCGATGACGGTGGCCTCCATCGGCCTGGCCGGTGCCAGCCGCCGCTTTGGCCACCGCGCCGTGCTGGTGGGTGGCGCGATGCTTTACGCGCTCTACCCGCTACTCAACGGCTTAGCTCGGAATGCCTTCTTGTTCTGGGTTGCCTCCCTGGCGGGAGGCGCCGTCTGGGCTCTGGTGAATTCCGGGTTGGTGAACCGCCTAATGGAGCTGGTGCCGGAGAAGGATCGGCCAGCCCACATGGCCCTTCACAACTTGGCCCTCAATCTGGGGATTCTGGTCGGCTCTCTGGCCGGGCCCCTTTTGGCCGCGGTGGCCGGCCTGGGGAGGGCGCTCCTGCTCTCGGCGGGGTTGCGCCTCTTGGCGGGGTTATTTCTCCTGGTCTGGGGATGACCGTCGTCCGCCGGGGCGACCGCGGGGAGCACGGGTTCAAACCCACAGCGGCCAGGGGATGCTGCGGCCCGGCCCAGGACGCGGATAGCGGCGGCTTCGAAGCAAGGCCTCAGCTCTTCGCTCCAGGGCTTCCAGTTCTTCTCGCGACAGATACGGCTGCAGGTGACTGCGCCAGCCGTCCGGCGGATGCAGGAGCCTGCGGAACGTGCCCAAGTCGCGGGCTAATTGCGGCGGGATCGCCTCGCCGGCAAAGTCCCAAATCACCGTTCGAAGCTTCGGTTCTGAGTGAAAGCAAATCCCGTGATCGATAAGCCAGAGATGTCCGGACCGGTCGAGGAGGACATGCCCGGCCTTGCGATCGGCGTTGTTGATCAGGCTATCGAACAAGGCCACTCGCCGCAGCCGCTCTGGGCTTGTCTCGTGAAGGGTGAAGTAGTTCTGCTCCAGGTCCAGATCTTTAAACTCCTGCAGCGAACCCTCTCCGTAAGGGCCATCCTGGCGCAGCACAGTGGCCGGCACAAGCTCCCAACCCAGACCTTGGCTTACCCAGAAGGCGGCCACCTCCCGGCGCGCCAGAGAGCCGGCGGGAAAGTCCCACAGCGGCCGTTCTCCTTCCGTCGGCTTGTAGACGGCCTGCAGGGAGTCCGGCGGGTTTGGCGAACGAAGGTCGGTGACGTCGCAGAGGAACGTGGAGTTGGAGCCGAACTCGAAGAGACCCCGCAGCTGGATGGACCCTCGGCTCAGGATCCTAAGGGAATGTCGCAGCTCAGGGGGAAGGCCGGTTACTTCTTGCGTGTCGGAATCGTTGCAGCGGTCCTGAGGCCGTTCAGTGCTTGTGTCCATTGCGCTTGGGGCAGAAATGGCCAGCCGGGTCGATGGGCTGACCGCAATTCCCACAAATGGGGCGGCCTCGTTGGGCCACCTCATGACCCCAGCGCCCCAGCTTGCGAACTTGGTCCCGCGTGCACCAGAACTGGGCCACCGAAGCCTCCTCGGCCTGCTTTTCGTCCTCCACCATTTCCCGGGCGACGAGCAGGAGGCGGTCCTCGATTTCGTCGTAGCCCAATCCCATATTGCCGACCTCAAAAGACACTTCCATTGGCTCCTGCAGTTGCATGTCTGTTTCCTGATACTGCCAGGAGGCCTCGGGCAGACTGGGGAACTTGCGGCCCAGCTCCTGCAAGAATTGCTCCACGCTGATAGCCAACATCTCCACCTGTTGCTTTTCAAGGTGCAGGGTGAGAAGCTGGTCCGGGCTCTTGGCCTGCAGGTAGAAAGTGCGCTCTCCGGGCTGGCCCATCGCGCCCACCGTAATGCGCTCCACAGGTTTGAGAACGAATTTCATTCCAGGCACAGCCCGCCTCACGGGTTGGATCGCGTCGCACCGCGTGGAAAGTATATCATCCCGTCCTGTGGGACCGCGAAGCTTGTGGCCTGCGGTCCCCTCCTCCGGCCTGGGGGGCACGAGGAGGAAAAGGCAGGGAGCCGCCCGCAGGCACGTTGAGCGCAAGGACCTCAGTCCCCTGGGAGGAGAAACGGACCACGCTGATTGAGCCGGGGGAGATCATCAGCCGCTGGTAGAGGTCCAGGGGCAGGCCGAGAACATACACCAGGGCCAGCCGGATGGCATCCCCATGGCTGAAGAGCGTCACGAGGGCACGGGGATGCTCTTTCTCGACGGTCCACAGCTCCCGGGTAGCTCGGAACTGCACCTCGAGCAGGGATTCGCCTCCGGGAAACGAGGCCCGCGAGGGCTGGCTGCGAACCCGTTGCCAGGTCTTAAGCCGCCGCAACTCCCGGAAAGACCGACCTGTGAAAGAGCCATAGTCGACCTCGCCCAATCCTCGGCGGCGGTGGACCGGCAATTGAAGAGCCTTCGCGAGTGGGGCGGCGGTTTCCACAGCCCGCTCCAGGGGGGAGGAATAGATCGCCCGGATTGGGTACTGTGCCAGACTCTCGCAAACGGCCTGGGCCTGCTCTCGTCCCTTGGGATTCAAATGGATCCCGGGCGTCCAGCCTGAAAGCCTCCGCCCGACAAACTCAGTTTCCCCGTGACGAACCAGGAAGAGAATCGTCAACTTCCTAGCCCTCCGATCCGTTTTTCACGGTACCCCGCGCGGGGCCCTCCGGCCGAATCCTCCTGACCGGTCCGTCCCCCGGCGAGCAACAACCGTTCCCACCTACGCCTTCGCGGGACACGTTGTCAACCCGCAGAGAACATCCTAGCCAACTCCTCGTCCGTCCGGCCAAAATAATGAGCCAATTCGTGCACCAGGGTTTCGCGGATTTGATCGCGGAGCTCGTCGGCCCCACGGGCGAGAGACTGGATCGGCTCCCAATAGAGGACAATGCGGTCAGGCTGAAGCACAACGGAATCGGCGTGTCGTTCGACCAGGGGAACTCCGACAAAGAGCCCCAGAAGGGTCTGGTCCCGGCCCAGCCCCAATTCCTCCCGCTCACGGCGGGTCGGTCGGTCGCGCACTTCCACCAGGACGTGGGAGGCCTCTGCACTCACGTCTTCCGGCAGAAGTGCCAGGATCGCTCTCTCCTGCTCCAGGACCATCTCCTCAAAGGCTTGGCGGGACACATGCATCGCCATGGCGGACCTCAGAGGCCTAGGCCCCTTTCTTCCCGGGGTCCGAACTCTCCGCCGATGCCCGGTCTGCCAGAGCCCGTTCCTGGGCCTCTCTCCAGCGCGTCAACCGGTCCTTCACGATCGCCTCGTATCCCTGGTCCGACGGCTGGTAGAAGCGCGATCCGAGCAATAGGGCAGGCAGGTACTGCTGGCCCACATGGTGCCCAGGGAATTCATGTGGATACTGGTACCCTTCCCCGTGACCCAGGGCGGCACCGTCACGGCTCGCGTCCTGCAGGTGACGGGGAACGTCCGTCACTCCTGAGGCCTCCAGGCGCTCCCGAGCCGCAAAGAAGGCTCCGGCGCTGTTGGACTTGATCGCCGTCGCCAGGTACAGCGTGGCCTCAACAATCAAGTAAACCCCCTCCGGCATCCCCACGTATTCAAACCCCTGGGCCGCCGCGGAGGCGACAACCAGCCCATTGGGATCGGCCAACCCGATGTCTTCCCCGGCCAGAATCAGCAGGCGGCGCAAGATGAAGCGAGGGTCCTCGCCCGAGTGGAGCATCCGCGCCAACCAGTACAAGGCGGCATCCGGGTCGGAACCCCGCACCGACTTGATGAAGGCGCTGATGGTGTCGTAGTGCGCATCACCTTCCCTGTCATACAGCAGGGCGCGACGCTGGATGGAGTCCTGGGCCACACCCAGGTCGATGTGCACCCCTCCCTCCGCTTCCCGCACCGTCGACTCGACTGCGAGCTCCAAGGCATTGAGGGCGTTCCTGGCATCTCCCCCCGCCATCCGTATCAGATGGGTGATCGCTTCCTCATCGATCCGAATCGAGCGGTTCCCGTATCCCTGCTTTGGATCCTGGAGAGCCCTCAGCACGATCTGGCGAAGCTCCTCCTCGCCCAGGGGCTCCAGCCGGAAGACCCTCGAGCGTGAGACAAGTGGTGCGATCACCTCGAAGTAGGGATTCTCGGTGGTCGCCCCGATAAAGATCAGGGTGCCGTTTTCGACCAGGGGGAGCAGCGCATCCTGCTGGGCTCGATTCCAGCGGTGGACCTCATCGACGAACAGGATCGTGCGCTGGCGCAGATGCTTCTTCCGCTCTCGGGCCCGGGTGATGACTTGGCGCAACTCGGGGATGCCAGCCAGCACGGCGCTGATGGTCTCGAAGGCGGATTGGGTCCGGTTGGCAATGATTTGCGCCAGCGTAGTCTTGCCGGTTCCCGGCGGTCCCCAGAGCAGGATCGAGGAGAACAGGCGATCGGTTTCGATGGCGCGCCGCAGCAGTCGCCCGGGTCCCAGGATCGCCTCCTGGCCCACAAAGGTATCCAGCGTCGCCGGCCGCATGCGGGCCGCCAAGGGTTCTGGCGGCCCGGGCGGTTCCTCAGCCGGTGGACCAAACAAGCTCATGCCGCTCTCCTGTGGAACCCTACGGTCTTCGGGGAAATCCCACAAGACCACCCCGGCTGCGCCCCGTCCTCACCTTGCCGGGCGGCCCCACGGCTGGCTACATCCTGTGGATCACTTCCAGTACCTGTTCCAGGCGTTGGATGGTGACCTCGGGAGTCACGGTCTCGGCATGTGCCAGGTTCGGCGGATCCTGCGGATCAACAGCATACCAGATGTTATGCATGCCAGCGAACTGAGCCCCAAGGATATCGGCGCCCAGCTGGTCTCCCACCATCGCCGTCTGCGCGGGCGCCAGGCGCCATTGCTCCAGGAAAATGCGAAAGGCCTGGGGATTCGGCTTGCGGATGCCGATCACGGAGGAGATCACGACCGGATCAAAACACCCCTCGTAGCCGGCGTTTTGGATCAGGCGGCGGGCGTTCTCCGGATCGGCCGCATTGGATAGAAGCCCCAGCCGAATTCCCTCGGCCCGCAGGCGATCCACAACCTCCCGCGCGCCTTCGACCGGCTGCCAGCATGCTTCATAGACTTCGTACATGCTTCTCAGGCTCCTCCGCAAGACCGTGCTGGCCGGGACCGGCAAGCCGATCTCGCGAAAGGTCTCCCCCAGGACCCACTCGGTGGAATACTCAAGAAAGTCCGTCGAACGCTGCCGTTCGTACTCCGCCATGCGCCTCTCGAAGCGGGGAAGAAAGGAGCCCGGGTCCGCGAGTGATCCCGCCTCGACCAGGGCGCGGACCAAGCGCGCATACGCCTCCTGGCGGGCCTGGCCCCGATTCCCCGCAAAGCGGATCAACACCGAGCCCAGATCAAACACCACTCCGCAGATCATTGGGTTTCATCCCACTGGGGGAATCTTGGCTGGAGGTCTTCAGTACCCGCGGGCGGGGTCAAAGAGGTTCAGGAGCGGCTGGCCCAACAGGTAGCGGCGAAGATTGACCACGAACAGATCGACCGCGCGGACGTCGTACTCCCGCGAGACGCCGGCAATGTGCGGGGACAGGATGATCCGCGGCTCCTCCCAAAGGGGGCTATCCGGAGGCAGCGGCTCCTGCGCGAAGACGTCCATCGCGGCGCCGGCTAGGATGCCGTCGCGGACGGCGCCCAGGACAGCCGCCTCTTCCAGGAGCCCGCCCCGGGACACGTCGATCAGAAACGCTCCTCGTTTGGCCGCCGAAATCGCCTCCCCCCCCAGCAGGGAGCGAGAGCGCGCTGTGAGTGGAGCCGAAACCAAGATGAAATCACTTTCCGCCAGCACTCTGGCGAGCGCCTCCGGCGGGTAGATTCGGTCCGGGAACTCGCCTCGGGGATCACCCAGCCCTTCCGGAGTGAAGCCGGGATCCTCCGGATGCATGGCGTCATTCTTAATGGCCAGCACCTTCGCTCCAAAGGCTCGGCACAGGCGCGCCACCTCCCGGCCCACACTGCCGTAGCCGATGATCCCCACCGTGGCGCTGCGTAGCTCGGTGGGTAAGAAGTGTTCCCATCGGTTTTTGGGCCACTCCTTGCTCGCCTTGAGCGCCGCCATCTCGGAAAGGCCATGCCCGAGGGCCAGCATCATCATGACCACGTATTCCCCCATTTGTGACGCCGCCGCCCCGGAAAGACTCGTGAACTGCACTCCCGCTCTGAGGAGCGGATGATCCCCAACTCGATCCAGGCCAGCCCGATGAAACTGAACCCAGCGCAGGCAAGGGGCAGAGGCCGGCTCGGGCAGGGCGTTCAGGGTGTAAAGCACTTCGGTCTCCGCGACCAGCGCCGCGGGCAAGTCTTCGGCTTTTCGGGCGACGTGTTGGTGTACCGTCAGCCTGGGTGAGACCGAGATGACCCGGTCAACCAACTCTTTGTCCAGAGGCTCCGTAATGAGGAGGTGAATGGTGGAAACCATCAGGCCGCCGCTCGTGAGTTGAGATAGGGCCCAAGAGGCCCTGGCTTCCTAGACCCGTTCCATCCCCGCGCCCGCCAGCCAGGGTATCCTGCCCGCGGCCGGAACCCGAACAGGCCCAAGAAGGGGTCCTCGTAGGGGAAACGTAGGGGAGACGAAGGCCAAAGCGCAAGCATAGGCAGGGGGAGGCGTGTTATCGTGCTAATCGAAGGGCGATGTCTCTTCTTCTCCTCCTTTTGGAGAGCCAGGGTCGGCGTCCCTGGCTCTCTTGGTTCCGGGACAGGGCAACCGGGGCCCAGCTTCCTGTAGCGATACCTCCGCCTTTCGCGAGTATACCATGCGCAAGAGGCCGATCGCGATGATGGGATGGTCGCCTCTGCTATAATCCTGCTTCGTGTCTCAGCCTTCCGGATCGAATCGTATTGCACGTGCCGCGGCCACCGTAATGGCCGCGTTCCTGCTTTCCAACGTCACCGGATTGATTCGGGAAATCCTGGTCTCCCGGGCCTTTGGTACGGGGACCGAAATCGATGCCTTCAACGCCGCGCTGAACGTTTCCAACATCGTTTTCTACCTGATGGCCGGCGGCGCTTTGGCCTCTGCCTTTCTGCCGATCTATACCGATTTCCTCACCCGGGGAGATCGGGACGGGGCCGATGAACTCGCGTGTGCAGTTGCCTCGTGGGTCGGCTTGCTGATGTTTGCGGCCAGCTTGCTGGCCTTCGCATTCGCCGCGCCGCTCGTTCAGCAGGTCGTCGCGCCCGGGTTCCTCCCCCAAGAGCAGGTCATCACGGTCCGGCTCCTGCGGATCCTTCTCATCTCCCCGACTATCTTTGGCCTCAGCGGCCTCGTGATGGGCATCCTGAACGCCCACCAGCATTTCCTGCTGCCGGCTCTGGCCCCCTCCCTCTACTGGCTGGGCATCATCCTCGGTGTGCTCTTCCTGGTTCCGCACATGGGAATCAACGGCTTGGCTTGGGGGGCCGTCGTAGGCGCTCTCATGCACCTGACGATCCAGCTTCCCGGGCTGCGAGGAATCCATCCCAAGTACCGGCTGTCCCTCGGTCTCTCCAACCCGGCAGTCGGCGAGGTCGTGCGTCTGATGGGCCCCCGCCTGATCGGCCAAGCCTCCGTCCAGGTAAACGTGCTCGTGAACACCATCCTGGCTTCCGGGCAGCCAGAGGGTAGCCTGACCGCCCTAGCCAAGGCCTGGATGGTCATGACGGTTCCTGAAGTCGTGATTGCCCAGGCGATCGGGATTGCCGCCCTCCCGACTTTTGCGACGCAGGCCAGCCATGGGGAATTAGGTCATCTGCGCTCCTCGCTGGCCGAAACCATGCGAGGGATGTTTTTTCTTTCGCTGCCAGCCTCGCTGGGTTTGATCCTGCTGGCCAGGCCCCTGGTGACCGTTCTCTTCCAGCGCGGAGACTTCACAGCGCATTCGACCGATCTCGTGTCCTGGGCTCTTATTTTCTACTCGGCCGGCTTAGTTTCCCACTCGATGATTGAGGTCCTTTCGCGAGCCTTCTACGCCGTTCACGACACCCTGACTCCCGTCCTGACCAGTCTGGGCTCGATGGCACTGAACGTCGTCTTCAGCCTGGGATTGAGTTCCCTTTTTGGGCACTGGGGATGGATGCCTCACGGGGGGCTGGCGCTGGCGAACTCCCTGGCAACCACGCTCGAGATGACCGCCCTGACGGTCATCATCTCCAGGCGCCTGGGCACTCCCCTGGACCACGCCACCCGAGGGAGCTTTGGGCGTTCGGCCCTGGCTACTCTGGGAATGGTGTTGGCGCTTGTGGCCTGGGGCCGCGTAACTCTGGGCAGCAGCTCCTGGATCGCTGGCCTGGGAGGCGTGCTGGTGGGCTTGGTTGGGTTTTGGCTCCTGGCCTTGCTGCTGGGATCTCCGGAGGCCCGGTCTCTCCCCTTGCTTGTCTGGCACTGGATCAGGCCCGCTCCGGTTCGAGAAGCCCAGTCCCTTTAGCCCATTGATCAGCGCCAGACGAGGCCCAGAATCTCTGCCACGGCCAAGCCCAGGACCGCTCCAGCGAAAACCTCGCCGGGCGTATGCCCCAGAAGTTCTATGAGTTGTTCTTCGTGCAAGGGATTCCCACTGGCCAGATCCGAAAGCATCGCATTGATGAGCCGGGCATGCTCGCCGGCCTGGCGGCGGATACCCGCCGCATCATAGAGGACAATGAGTGCCACCGCCAAGGCCAGCCCGAAGAGGGGGGAATCGAATCCCTGGGTGAGGCCAATGGAGACGGCCGCGCTGACGATCAGGGCCGCGTGGGAGGATGGCATCCCGCCGGCACCGAAGAGCAGGGACCAATCCCACTCGCGCTTCTGGAGGTACCCCACGGGGAGCTTCAGCAACTGCGCCAGCACCCACGCACTGAGAGCGGTAACTAGGACGTGATTGGCGAGCAGAGAGCCCATGCTCGGCTACTCGTCTTGTTCGGAGGGCACGTCCGGGCTGGGGCTCCCGCTTGCTTCCCGCTCGGGGAGAGGTGCAATGGAAAGCCGTCGGACCTTGAGTTCCGCTCGGCCCAGCAAGTCCGCGCAGTGCTTCGCAAGCAGCTGCCCCCTTTCAAAGAGCCCGATGGCCTCCTCTAAGGGAGGGGTCTCTGTCTCCAGGCGGTGGACAATGCTCTTGAGCTCTTCCAGAGCCTTCTCATAGCTCAGGCGGGTGACATCATCTCTCTTCTTTCGCGGAGGCATTCCACACTCTCCTCGCTTCGCTATTCGCTGCGGGCCACAACGCGGGCGCGGAGGCTTCCCTTTCTCACTCGGACGGCCAGGGACGTCCCCGGGGGGGCCTGCCGGGGTGCGGTCACCACTGCCCCATCGCCCTCCCGCGTCACAATCGCGTATCCACGTCTCAAGACCTCCAGGGGGTTGACGCTGCGCATTACATTCACCAGGCCCCCCAGATCCGCTCGCTGCAACTCCAGGATGCCTCGGTACCCCTCCCCGAGGCGATGGTGGAGGTCATCCACCAGCTGGCGTGCGGCGTCGAGCTGGGCACGCGGCGAAAGGCTGCGCAGGTACGCTTCCTGCGCGCCGAGCTCAGCCCGGTTCTCGCGCAACCAACGATCCAGATCACGGTCAAGACGGGACACCAGGGAGGACTGTTCTGCCTCCAATTCCAGCCGGTCCGGGGTGACCAGCTCGGCCGCGGCGGAGGGGGTAGGCGCCCGCCGGTCCGCGGCAAAATCCGCCAGGACTGTGTCGGTCTCATGTCCTACCCCGGTCACGACGGGAGCCCGGCATCCGACGATGGCGCGAACCACAACTTCCTCATTGAAGGCCCACAGATCCTCCAGGCTGCCGCCCCCCCGGACCAGAAGGATCACATCCGGAGCCGCGCGATCCGCGGCCCTCAATGCAGCCACAATCTCCGCGGGGGCGGAGTCACCCTGGACCGAGGCCGGCGCCAGCACCACCTCAGCCAGCGGGAAACGCCGCGAGAGAACCGTAAGGACATCCTGAAGAGCAGCTCCGCTGGCGGAGGTGACCACTCCGATCCGCCGCGGCCAGGCCGGGAGCGGGCGCTTGCGCGCAGGATCGAAGAGCCCTTCAGCCTCCAACTTCGCCTTGAGGGCCAAGAAGCGCGCAAAGAGCGCTCCCTCTCCAGCCGGGCGGAAAAGGTCAACGTAGAGCTGGTATTGCCCCCCCACCTCGTACAGGCTCGCCCTCCCGTGCACCTCGATCCTCTGGCCTCCCGCGGGGATCGACTGGCGAGAGGCTGATTCCCGCCACATCACGCAACGAACCGAGGCATCCGAGTCTTTGAGGGTGAAGTACAGGTGGCCGGATGACGGCCGGGAGACGTTCGAGAGTTCCCCCTCAACCCAAAGGTCCTGGAGGGATTCGTCGTTGTCCAGCAACGTGCGGACGTAGCGGTTGAGACCCGACACCGTCCACACTAAAGGGGAGATCAAAGGTAGTTGTTCCACCCAGAACCGAACCCGTGGGCCGCTCCACAGCAGGAACCCGCTCTGGCTACTCGGCTGGAGCCGAAGGGCTTCTGGGGGGTCGCGCTGGGTTCCAGCACGGCACTCCGGCCAAGGATTCCGATGGACGGCGGGCTCATCCCGCGGCTCCCGGCCATTCCGCATTCTACTCTGTATGCCAAAACGGTCTTCGCCCCCACGGCTCGGGTTACCAGGGCTGAGCGAAGGGTGCCGAAGGCGCAATTACCTCTTCGGGAAAATCTCTGCGTAGACACGGCCGGGGCAGGTGCCGCAGCCCGACGGGCCGCAGGGGGAAGGGGGGGCTAGGCCGTCACCGCGGCGCCCACGAATACCGGTGAGGGCTGGTTCTCTCGGGCGGAGGCGAGATGGAGGATGTGCGAGATCGTTCGGCCGTAGTCGTATCCCGCTGCACGGGCCGCACGCGCAAACCCTCCCTCCATAGTGATATCCGGGTTCGAGTTGACATCCAGCACGTAGGGCACGCCGTCCCGCACGCGGATGTCCACCCGGCCGTAGTCACGAAGCCGCAAAGCCCGATAGGCCCGGCGTCCCACGCTCACCAGCTTCTGACCCAGATCCGGATCCACATGGGCTGGACACTGAACGGAGGTGAGGAGATAGGCCTCCGAACCCGGGTCCCATTTCGCGTCAAAACTGCACAGACGCTGATGGTAGTCGTTGAAGACCGAATAGTCGATCGCGGCCAGGGGCAGGACATCAATTCTCCCGTTCCCCCACAGGGAGATGTTGATCTCCACGCCGTCGATGAAATCCTCCACGAGGGCTTTGCACTTCCAGGTTTCCAGGACATACTCCACACGGCGGCGGAGCTCCTCCGGCGTATCCACCACGGCGTCCGGCGTGATTCCATACGAGCAGTGCTCGGTCGCCGGTTTAACCAGCGCGGGAAAACGAGTCCACCCATTGCGCACCGGGCGCGAATAGACTGCGGCTTGGGGAGTGGGGATGCGATGCCTTCTCAACTGCTCCTTGGTGGTCACCTTATCGGTCGTGGCATAAAGTGCGGGACCGTCGGCTCCGGTGTAGGTGAACCCAAGAGCCTCCAGCACAGGCGGGACCTTTTCGTACGCATTGGGTTCCCCATCGAGCCCCTCACACCAGTTAAAGATCACGTACTCTTCTGGACGAAAGCCGCGCAAGGCCCCGGCCACGTCCCGTCTCACCGGCACGGAGATAGCGCCAATGCCCAGAGAGTTCAGACCCAACTTCATTCGCGACACCGCCTGCTCGGCCGCCTCCCAATCCCCCGTGGTCCAATCGCTCATGATGTTGTGTAGGATGAGGACCCTGCTTTCCAGTGGCCGGGCGCCGCGCTCGCGTCTCATAAGACTCCTCAGTCTTCTCCTTGAACCGGGTCTAGCCCTTGAGCCGTTTTTCCCTTGGTTTCATCCTACCATACAAATGAGCGCCGTCAAGACTTATTGCCTTAAAGTTACCAGCCTTGTCCTTTAACACTTCAGGGGCGGTTCACGCCCCTGAGTCTCTGCTCGGCGACCACCTGCGTTCCCTCGAGCGAGTCGCAACCTCCTTCTGCACCTCCCGCCTGCCCTCGCGGAACGAGTCACGACGCTCTGTCAAGTCTCCGAACCCACACGACGAGGTCGTCGCCCGGCCGATAGAAGTCTGCGATGCGTGCCGCCTGATCGCAGCCAACGCGTCGATAGAAATCATTCGCTGGCGCATAGGGCGGAGTGCTGCTCGTCCAGATGGCAATCAACCGTCCACCTTCCTTCCGTACCTCTTGCTCGACATGTTCAAATAGCGCCCGGGCGATTCCCTGCCTCCTCTTCGTGCGGTCGGTGCAAATCCAATACAGGTCGTAAGCGCCCTCCGTGAGCGGCGTCGGTCCCCAGCACGTGAAACCTACGACGGTGTTGCCCAGGTGCGCAGAGAGAAAGTTGTATCCGCAGTGCGGATCGCTTTGCGCTTCATCGAACAACTCGAAGACGGTGTTGATTTCTTCGAGCGTGAATATTCCGGCCTCGCGCGCCAGATGGCCGATTGCCTCGCGGTCCTCGACGCGGGTGAGACGAACCTCAAGGGTGGGATCGGGCGTCGCTTTCATGGGCAAGTTTAGACTCGAGCGCCTGGCGATTTCTCAGGCAGACGATGGTTGCGCCTCCACGCTGGTCCGGCCCGGGTCCCTTCGCCCCTGCCGCTTGAGGCCGGCCTTCAAAATGGAATGGAGCAGATTCTCGTAGGTCCATTCCTCGGCCCGGGCGCAGAGCACAAGATCGGAGACCGAAGCAAGTCCGGGCAAAGCATTGATCTCAAGTACCTGGGGTTGATTCCCGTGCCGCTCGTCCAGTCGAAAGTCGACCCGCGCAAAGTCCAGGCAGCGGGTCAGCCGAAAAGTCTCCACGCTGAGACGCATGATTTCGGCGCCCAGCTCCCGGCTCAGAGGCGCTGGGCACAGATACGGGAACTCGCTTAGCGGCAGGGTCTTGAGGGCATGGCTGTAGAAGGGATCCATCCCGGAAAGGCGGCCGTGATCGATCTGAAAAAGCGGGAAGATATGCACTCCCCCCCAGTCCAGACCGCCTCCCGCGGTTCGCGGCAAGTCGCGAAAGCTCGGGATCGCACGCCCTTCCCAGGACTCCTCCAGGTTGCCCGTTAGGCCACAGGTCACATCGGCTCCGGGAACGTACTCTTCCACCAGCACGGGTTCCCCATAGGCCTGGAGAAGATCGGTGAGCCGGACCCGCAGTTGCTCCTCGCTTTCGACGAGCGAACGGCTGTCGATGCCGATGCCAGTCCCTTCCCTGGCAGGCTTGACGAAGAGCGGCCAGCGCAAGGAAGGATCCAGGGGCAGGTCGGCGTGCGGGAATTCCTGAAAGGCCGGCGTAGGCAGGCCCGCCGCCAGGAGAATCCGCTTTGTGGCCACCTTATCCAGGGTGTTCGCCAGACACTGAATCCGTCCCCCCGTGTAGGGCATTCCCATCATCTCCAGCAGAGCCGGGACCTGGGATTCTCGCGAGTCACCGCGGTAGCCCTCGCAGGTGTTGAAGCAGATGTCAATGCGGTGGCGTCTCAGCTGTCGGGGTAGATCCAGATTGCCCTCCAGGGGAACCACTTCATACCCGCAGGAGCGCAGGGCGCGGCAATACGCTTCCACATTGACTTCCGCGTCAAGCTCCTCCAGCGCATCGGAGGGGCGACCTCCATTCCTTGGCGCGTTGGACTTGAGGTTGTGGAGCACCGCTACCCGCAAGGGACGAGGAGACGCTTCCATGGAGGAACCAGTCCGAGCGCCCCCGCTCCGCGCCCGGTCGACCCTGTGACGGGACACCACCCGGTAATCCCTCCTCCGAAGCACCCCGGCGATCATTCGCGGACCCAGAGGCCAATGCCAATGCCCCGCGGCCCTCGGCTGGCCCCGGATTCGTTCCCCGTGATTTCAGATGAGTTCCCGGACCTCTACAAATCCGTCTCGGGGGGCCTGGGGAGGACATTCTTGTTCTCCCCGATTCCCAGTGGTTTCCACTTCGACTCGTCCTGATTGAGCCGATGCGGTTGTGCGCCCCTCCGATGGGTTTGCGCAAATCCTGGAGGCTCCAGCCCTATCGACTGGCCGTCCAGCAAGCCGGTGATCCCCTCCTGGCCCGGTTCCGGCCGCTTTTCCTGGCAATACCGGCATCCGGCGGGATCATGCGGGTGGTACTCCAAGGGCTCCTCGTAGCTCGTCAGGTATCCCTCAAAGTTGCGCAAGACCACCTTGTGGTCCGACATGCTCAACAGATAGTTGGGCATGAGAGGAATCTTGCCTCCTCCTCCAGGAGCATCAACCACGAACTGGGGGATGGCAAATCCGGAGGTATGTCCGCGCAAAGCCTCCATGATCTCGATCCCCTTGGCCACGGGAGTCCGGAAGTGCCCAGCGCCCCTGACCTCATCGCACTGATAGAGGTAGTAGGGCCGCACGCGGATGCGAACCAGGTCCTGCACCAACTGGCGTTGGATATGGGGGCAGTCGTTCACTCCGGCCAACAGGACCGACTGGTTACCCAGTGGCACGCCGGCCCGGGTCAACCGGTCCGTGGCCGCCGCGAGCTCAGCCGTAATCTCGTTGGGGTGATTGACATGGATATTCAGCCAGACGGGATGATAGCGCTGCAACATTTCGCAAAACTCTTCATCCACGCGCATGGGCATGAACACCGGCACCCGGGTACCGATGCGGATAATCTCAATATGGGGGATCTGGCGCAGTCGGGCAATGATTTGCTCCAGCAACTTCGGCGCGAGCGTGAGCGGATCGCCACCCGAGAGAAGGACGTCCCGCACCTGAGGCGTCTTCTCCAGGTACTCGAACATGGCCTCGTAGTCCTGCCGCGAGAACTGCGCCGTTGGGTCCCCGACGATGCGCGACCGAGTGCAATAGCGGCAGTAGGAGGCGCACTGGGTAGTTACCAACATCAAGACGCGATCGGGATAGCGATGAACCAGGCCGGGCACAGGAGAATCACGGTCTTCCGCAAGAGAATCTTCCATCATGGCCGTGAAGGCGACCATCTCGGCCTCGGTCGGAATGACCTGGCGCCGGATGGGATCGTCCGGATCCTGAGGGTCGACCAAGGAGATGAAATAGGGGGTGATGTCTACCCGAAACAACCCGCTACCGGAAAGCGCCTTGCGTTCCGTCTCTCGCAGGGGGAAAACCTGCTCCATTTCCTCCACGGTATTGAGGCGGTGGCTGAGCTGCCAGCGCCAGTCTGTCCACTTGTCCTCGGGCACCTCCGCATAAGCGGCCGCCCGGCGCGAGGGAAACACTCGCTTGCTCATCGCACCTGTCTCCCGGCCTCGGCCGCCGCAACCCGGGTGCACCGGAGCAGCCGGGCCCGCCCCATTCAGCCTAGCGAGTCGGAACGGGAGCCTCCGGGCTCATGTGAACAATCTCGGCAATCAATTGGGCTCTCAGCTTGGCATCCCGCGTCTCATTCAGCCGCTTGCGCAGTTCACTGACCTTCGCTCTGCGAGCACGACGCCGCCGCAGTTCTCGGTCTCTCTCGGTCTTCGGCATTCACCCTCCTGAAATGGACAGCGACCGCTCGGGTTGAAGAGGGCTAAGTATATCCCCATTTCTCGGCCGACTGCACAATGGACCGGCTTTCTCCTGAGTCTGGCTCCGGCCCCCGAACCTGGGTCTGGCCGGTCCGGCGCCCGCGGGGGAAGGTACGGATCCTCGAGCCGATGCGCTGCCCGCTCTCTCTGAAAGAATCGGGGACCGGAGAGTCCTTGGTATAATCGCAACCGAACCGCAGCCTTTCCTGCCGCCGACCCCTCGGGCCGAAGCGAGGGACTGGCAGGTCTGGTGGCGGCCCCTTCAATAACGGGCATGGATTGACCCGGCTCCTGAAGGCTCCAGGAGCCGGGTCGTTTTCGAGGATGCCATGGATCTCAAACAACTCACCGCGGAGATGAACCAATTTGTGACGGCCAAAGGGTGGTACCTGCCGGGATCGTCCCGGCCTCAAACACCGCGCAATCTGGCCAGCTCCTTGGTGATCGAAGCCGCCGAGGTCCTGGAGCATTTCCAGTGGGGCGATGAACCCCGTCCGGGGATTGATGAGGAGCTCGCCGATGTGGCTCTCTACCTCCTGCAACTTGCCAGTGTCCTGAGAGTGGACCTGGAAAAGGCGATCCTGGCCAAGTTGGACCGCGATTACTCGCGCGCCTGGCCAACGGACACGGGAGCAGAGCGGTGAGGACGCCGCAAGCCCCGGCGCCGGAAAGGTTCAGGATCCTGGCTGTCAGCGACGAGGTTTCAGACAGCTTGTACGGGGGACCGCTGAACCAGCTCGTGGGGCAGATCGACCTCGTTCTGGGCTGCGGAGATCTCCCGGCCGACTACCTGGAGTTCCTGGTCAGCATGCTGAACGTGCCGTTGTACTACGTTTTCGGAAACCACGATGCCTCCGGTTGGTGGCGCGCCAATGGAACTCTGACTCTTGAGCCCCAAGGTTGCTTCCCCCTGGAGGGAAGGACGGCGAACTTTCGCAACATACTCCTGGCCGGGTTGGGGGGAAGCATCCGCTACGCCCCGGTCGCCCGCAACCAATTCACCCAGCGGGAGATGTGGTCCAAGACCCTCGCCTTGGCCCCCCGGCTATGGTTCAACCGCCTGCGCTATGGGCGATTCCTGGATATTTTTGTCTCGCATTCTCCTCCCCAAGGAATCCAGGACGGCCCAGACGCAGCCCATGTTGGCTTCGAGGCCTTCCGCTGGCTCCTCCGCTGGGCCCAGCCGCGTTGGCACCTGCACGGCCACACGACGCCCGTTCGGAACCGCCCGACGCCGCGGTCGAAGTTCGAATCGACCGAGGTGATCTTCGTGCCGCCCTACCAGTTGCTCGAATGGAAGACGGGGAATGACTGATCTGTGGGACCGTTCCCCGAGCGACTTCTTCAACGCGCGGCGCCGAGCGCTGTTGCAGCAGATCCTTGGATTCCTTCGCCGTCGCCCCAATCGCCTCCTGTCTTTTGAGGAGGTGCGGGAAAAACTGCACCTGGGTGGACCGATCTACCGAGGGGTCCAAACCGTCGTGGTAGCGAGCATCATCGGAAGCTTGAATCGCTACCACGATTTCGACCGCGCTTTTCTGCCTACCCAGTCCCACACTGCCGAGCGCTGGATGCGCGTCGACCGGGCTTGGTACCGCGAGGGAGCCCTGCCTCCCGTCCTGCTCTACAAGGTGGGGGAAGCCTACTTCGTTGTGGACGGAAACCACCGGGTCTCTGTGGCCCGCGAACAGGGTCAGGAATTCATCGACGCCGAGGTGCGAGAATATCGGTCGCGGGTTCCCATTTCTCCGGAGATTCAACCCGAGGATCTGGAGCGGCTGGGGGCCGAAGTAGACTTTCTCGAGCGAACAGGGATCGATCGACTACTCCCGGGGGTCAAGGTCCAGGTAACGGTCCTGGGAGGACTGGAGCGCTTGTTGGAACACATTGCCGTGCATCGCTATTTCATGGGCCTGGAAGCCCGCCGGGAGGTGAGCGAGGCGGAGGCGCTGGTGCACTGGTACCGGACTCTTTACCTGCCAGTGGTCGAGGTGATCGAATCGAGCGACATCTTGAGCGCCTTCCCTGGCCGCACCCCTGCTGACCTCTACCTGTGGGTAATGGACCACCGGCACTACCTTCTCGAATCGGAAGAATTCAAGCACAGCGGTCCCGGCGAGGCCGCGCGGCACTTTGTGGAGCTGCTGGCCAAAGGGCGCCTGCACCGCCCGGATTAACGTTCGGCGCCGGAGCCACCGGCCACCGGTACCCTCCCCGGAGGGCAAGGATGTTGGTCTCAGTCTTCGGGTCATCCCGTCCTGTCGAGGGCAGTCCTCTTTATGAGGAAGGCCGCCGCCTCGGGGTCCTTCTTGGGCAGCGAGGTTGGCAAGTGGCCACGGGCGGATACAATGGGTTAATGGCTGCGGTCAGCCAGGGCGTCGCCGAAGCCGGAGGCGCGGTGCTGGGGGTCACCTGCCAGCCCTTTACCCAAGCGGGTCTGCAGGCCAACCGCTGGGTGCAGAAGGAGATCCGCTTTTCGACTCTGGCGGAACGCTTGCACTTCCTGGTAAGCCAATGCGACGCCGCGGTTGCCCTGAGCGGAGGGATCGGCACTCTCAGCGAGGTCTCCCTGGCTTGGAGCCTGGTCCAATCCAGGGAAATGCCAGCCCGGCCCCTCCTGCTTATCGGCCCCTCCTGGAGGACCGCCCTGCAGGCTTTCTTCCAGGCAACCGAAGGTCTGATCCGTCCGGAGGATCAGCTCCTGCTGACCCTCTGCCCCACCCCCGAGGAGGCCCTGGCGCAACTTGACCGCTATGCCACTCGGGCGGGGCGGTTTGCCTGAACCCAAGGAGGTATGCAGCGATGGCGGAAGAACGCCTACCCTCCCGATCGGAGGACTTTTCGGAATGGTACAACCAGGTCGTCCTGAAAGCCCAGTTGGCGGACTACGCTCCGGTTCGAGGCTGCATGGTGGTGAGGCCGTACGGCTGGGCCCTGTGGGAGGCCATTCAGCAGGGGCTGGATCGCCGCTTTCGAGCGACCGGGCACCAGAACGCCGCCTTTCCCTTGTTTATTCCCAAGTCATTTCTGGAGCGGGAGCAGGAACATGTGGAGGGATTCTCCCCTGAGCTGGCCGTGGTTACCATTGCCGGCGGTGAAGAACTGGAGGAGCCTCTTGTCGTGCGGCCCACATCAGAGACTCTGATCGGCCACATGTACGCCAAGTGGATTAAATCCTATCGCGACCTGCCGGTCCTGATCAACCTGTGGAACAGCGCCGTGCGCTGGGAAAAGCGAACCCGGCTTTTCTTGCGGACCACCGAGTTCTACTGGCAGGAGGGGCACACAGCTCACGCCACCGCAGAAGAGGCAGAGGCCGAAGCCCGCCGGATGCTGGATGTGTATGCGGACTTTGCAATCAACGATGCGGCCGTCCCGGTGATCCAGGGCCAAAAAAGCGAGAGCGAGAAATTTGCAGGAGCCTTGCGATCCTACTCCCTGGAAGCCATCATGGGGGACGGCAAGGCGCTGCAGTCGGCGACTTCCCACAACCTGGGAGAAAACTTTGCCCGCGCCTTTGGGATTCAGTACCTGGACGAGAACAACGTCCAACACTATTGCTGCACGACCTCTTGGGGCCTATCCACTCGGTTTATCGGGGCGATCATCATGGTTCACGGCGATGACCAGGGCCTGATTTTTCCTCCCAAGCTTGCCCCCTATCAGCTCGTGGTCGTGCCCATCTTCCATGACGAGCAGGAACGCAGCAAGGTTCTTGGGCAGATCGACTCGCTGCGTGCCGAGTTGGGCGAGTACCGGGTCACCGTTGACCTGCGGGAGGGTCTCACCCCGGGATACAAGTTCAACGACTGGGAAATGCGGGGAGTGCCTCTGAGAGTGGAAGTGGGGCCGCGGGACGTGGAGCAGCATACAGTCCTGCTGGCCCGCAGGGACCACCCCGGCCGAGGCGGAAAATTCTCGGCTCCTCGGGATGGCCTCGCCTTGCGTGTAGGCGAGACGCTGGCCGATATCCAGGCCTCTCTGTATGATCGGGCATTTCAATTCCGAAAAGCCCACACCTTCGACCCTCAGGACTTCGAGGAGTTTGCTCAGGCGGTTGAGTCTGGCTTCGCCTTTTCATGGTGGTGCGGACGGTCGCAATGCGAGCTTCAGATCAAGGACCGAACCAAAGCCACCGCACGCTGCATTCCCTTTGATCAGCCGGGCGGAACGGGATCCTGCATTTGCTGTGGAGAAAAGGCCGAAAAGAAGGCGGTCTTCGCCAGGGCGTACTAGCCGTTGCGAGCCGTCGCAGCGTTTGGTCCCATGCCCTCGCTCAACCTGACCCGTTGGCGCGAGGAGTGTCTTCAACTCGCCCGCCAAGTGGATCGGCCACAGGAATTTCAGTCTTCGTTGCGGGCCGCTTTCGCCTCCCATTCCCATCGCTCGCTGCGCCGGGGTCCTTCGCTCGCCGCCCAGGGAGCGTTGCCCTCCTGGAATGTCCCGGCCATTATGGTTCACGAGCTCGAGGCGGCCCTGGCTCCCGTCTTCCGTGAGCGGCAGACCCAATCCCTGGCGCTCGCCGATATGCTTTGGGAGAAAGGCTACTATGAAGAGAGGCTCCTGGCCGTCTTCATCCTTCAGGCGGCCGCAGAACCGGACCAAGCCCTCTTGCGAATCTCGAACTGGGCCCGATCTCAGGAAGATCCTCGCCTCATGAAGATCCTGGCCGAAAGGGGGATGGACCCCCTGCGCCGAAGGCTACCGGACCACCTGGAGGCCTTGGTGGCACAATGGATTGATGACGGGCAGGTTTCGGTCCGCCGCCTCGGCTGGACGGCGATTCGAAGCTGGCTGGAATCGGACCCGGATCGTGCGGCGGAGGTCGCCCTGCGCTACTGGCCATTGGCCTTGCGCGAGCGGGACCATGAGTGCCAGCTCGAGTCCCGCCAAGCGTTGGTGGCGTTTGCCCAAAGCCGGCCCTGGGAGGCCATGCGGCTGATTGAGGATTTGCCTGCCGGCGCAGTGATCTCCTCGCAACGCCTGTTACGGGCCGCGCTTCCCTTGCTCCCACCCCAGGTGGCCGAGTTCTTGCGGACTACCCTAAACCGCCACCTGCACAGGGGCTAACCCATGAAACGACCTTGCCGTCCCTCCCCCGGGCTGGCCTCATGAGCACGGCCCACATCACGGCTTGCACTCTCCAGATCTCGCTCCCTGGCTGTTCTTCGCTCAAGCAAAAACGGGGAATGGTCTTGCCTTTGATGGCTGCGCTGAGGCGGCAGTTCGGGCTCGCCATCGCAGAAATCGACGCTCAGGACCTGTGGGGCTCTGCTGTTCTGACCTGCCTAACCGTCAGCACGGAGAGCGCACAAAACCATCGCGTCTTTCAATCTGCCCTGCGCTGGATTGAGCACAACCGCCCGGACGTGGAGATCGAGCGTTGGTCTCTCGAGGAGCTCTAGGGTGACCTGCGGACCCGGATCGACTCTCCAGAGGGTTCGGGCTAATCCATAAAGGGCCGCGCGTTGGGCCCAAAAAGGGGCTTCCTCGGCACGAAGGAGAACGCGGCCCAGCTGGGCACGGTTCCTAAGGAACCGATCGCTTGGCCGCCTCCCAGAGCTCATCCAGGCGTTCCGGGCCGAGATGGCCCAGACTTGTCCCCCGGGACTTGGCCTCCGCTTCCATGATCTCGAAGCGCTTTCGGAACCGCCGGCTGGATTCCCGCAGGGCGGATTCCGGGTCCGCCCCGAGCCAGCGAGCCAGGTTCACGGCCGCGAAGATCAAGTCACCCACTTCTCCGCTTCGTTCGCCAGGAGTGGTGGCCAGCTGAACCTCGTGTAGTTCCTCTTCCACTTTCTGCTCAACACCCTCGATTGACGTCCAATCGAAGCCGACACGGGCAGCGCGCTGTTGATAGAGGTAGGCTTGCAGTAGCGCCGGCAGGCCCGGCGAGACTCCGTTAAGAGCTCCAGACTGCGCCTCCCCGCGTTCGGCGCGTTCCCCAGCCTTGATTTCCTCCCAATTCCGGAGGACCTCCCCCACCCCCTCGACCTGGACGGATCCAAAGACATGAGGATGGCGCCGGTGGAGCTTTTCCTCTATTCCCCGGACCACGTCGACCATGCGGAACTCCCCAGCCTCGGTCGCAATCTGCGCTTGCAGGACTATCTCCAGCAAGAGGTCCCCCAGTTCCTCGCGAAGCGCCGAGGAATCCTCGAGATCGAGTGCCTCAAGGACCTCATAAGCCTCCTCCTGAAGATTCGCCCTCAGGGATTGATGGGTCTGTTCCCGGTCCCAGGGGCAGCCTTCCGGCGCGCGCAAATGGGCCACGGTCTCCTGCAGCCCTTCCAGGGAACTGCTCGGCAGAGGCGGAACATAGAGAGTCGACAGGTGGTCCAGGTCCTTCCGGCGATCAATCTCAAACAGGGGCAGATCCTGCACGCGGGCCTGAGAAGTTCCGGCCGACTGAACCAGGCGCACGGGGTGGGACTCGGGGTATTGGTTCATGAGAACCAGCTTGACGTCGCTGGCGACCCCCGCCGAATAGAGCTGAGCAATCAGGCCATGAGCCGATGGCGGGAAGGGTGGGTGGTGCAGGGACGCGAGCTCAACGGCATCCGCGATGAACAGTTGCGAAAGGCCGTCCAACCCGAGCAATTGCAGCGTCGGCTCCAGGAAACTCACCCCGGAAAGGATGCGGGCGTCGAGGCGCTCCTCACGGGCTCCCTCCAGGACCAAGCCAGTGACGGCCTCGCCCATGCGGGGATCTCCAGGAACCGCGTAGACGACGCCCTCCGGGCGGCGGGCAAGTTCAAGGACCTTCTCCGCGATTCGCCGGTAGACATCGCTAAACCGGCCTTCTTCTTCGTAGACGGCGTCGAAGGATCTCCAGGCGATCTTCGGCAGGGACTCCACCGTGGGGTGGCGGGCCGTCCGGACCCAGACCTCCGGGCAGCTGGTAAGAAGATCCCACGCCTCCTTGGTGAGCAGGTCGGGGCTCCCCGGGCCCAGTCCAACGATCGTTACGCCTTGGGCCATAGACCAACTCCTCCCTCGGCTCCCCGGGCGGGCCCAGGGGGCATCCTGGAAAAAAAGTGCCGGGGAAATCGAGCCGCCCCGGCCTTCTGCTCTCCGCCCTTCTCGCGGTGCGGAGCCTTCTAGCGCTTCGTGTAAGTGGGCGCCTTGCGGGCCCGCTTCAGCCCGGGCTTCTTGCGCTCCTTCATTCGGTCGTCGCGGGTCAAGAGACCCTCTTTGCGGAAGGCTGGCCGGTAGGTCTCGTCGAGCTTGAGCAGGGCGCGGGCGATTCCCAGGGAAACGGCATTCGCTTGGCCGGTGACTCCTCCGCCCTGGACCATCACGGAGACGGTGACGCTCCCCTCCCGACCCGCCAATCGCAGCGGAGAAAGGACCTGCTCCATGTCTCCTAGTCTTGGGAAGTATTCCTGGGCCGGCTTCCCGTTGACCGTGATTCCCCCCTCCGCCAGGGCCACGCGCACCCGCGCCCGGCTGGTCTTTCGTCGACCGATTGCCTCGTAGTATTGAGCGGACATTCGCTTTCCTCCCAGAACGTCTGACGCCCGGCCGAACTAGGTCAACGGTTTCGGCTTCTGGGCGGCATGGGGATGGCTGGGACCCCCATAGACTTTGAGCATTTGGATGATCCGGCGCCCGCGCTTGCCGTGCGGCAGCATTCCCCACACCGCCGCGCGAATGACCCGGTCCGGATGGCGGGCCAATTGGTCGCTCAGGCGGATACTTTTGAGCCCCCCGGGATATCCCGAGTGCCGGTAGTACACCTTGTCCGTCAACTTTCTTCCGGTGACTCGCACCTTGGAGGCATTGACGACAATGACGAAGTCCCCCAATTGCACCCCGGGGGTGTATATAGCCTTGTGCTTTCCGAGGAGGATCTGGGCGGCCCGGCTAGCCAAGCGCCCCAATATCTGGCCCTCCGCGTCCAGCACATACCAGTCGTGGGTTACCTCGGATGCTTTCGGTACGAAGGTCTTGTCCACTCGTTCACTCTCCAAGATCGCGCCTCAGGGCCGCCCGGTGATCCCTGGCCGCCCCCAAATAATCCACGCCCATGAGGCACAAACCTCTGGCCGGCGCGGCAGGCCCCCCCCTGCCTTGCTCGGGCTCTCGCAACAGTCCCAAGAATTCGTCTTCGCTTATCCTTCCCTGACCCAGCCGCACCACGGACCCCACCGTCATCCGGACCATGCGAAAAAGAAAGGCGTTTGCCTCCATCCAGAAGGACAGTTGCTTATCGTCCGTTTCCCATTCCGCACGTCCCACGCGACGGAAGGTATTCCCCCCGCATCTGGGGGCGCTGCCAAAGGCGCGAAAGTCATGCTCCCCCACCAAGGACCGGGAGACCCGCTGCACCCGCTCCAGGTCGAGGCCGGGCCACACCTGCCAAGCGAAACGATCTAGAAGCGGGTCCCTTCCCGGCGCCTGGTAGATTCGGTACCGATAACGCCGACCGGCCGCGTCGAAACGAGGATGAAAATCCGGGCGGACGATTTCCACCTCGCGACAGGCGATTTCCCTAGGCAAGGCTGCGTTCAACGCCCGCGCCAGCTCCCCGGTGCTGTGTGCCCACTCAAGGTCGAAGGCAACCACCTGTCCGACAGCATGAACCCCGCTGTCCGTGCGCGCCGCCGAGAGGATGTGCCTTGCCCGCCATCCCAGGCTGCGAAGGGCCGTCTCGATCTCGCCTTGCACGGTCCGGTGGCCGCATTGATACTGAAAACCCTCAAATGGGCCCCCATCGTAGGCGAGAATCAGCTTGAAACGACTCGGCATTCCTTTGCCACTCCCGGCCCAGGGATGACCCTTCCTGCAGCCGGGCGCCGGACTAACCTTCCACGAACTCGAGCAGGACCATCTCGGCAGCGTCGCCCAGGCGCCGCCCCAGGCGCAGAATCCGTGTGTAGCCGCCTTTGCGCTTCTCAAAGCGGGGTGCGATTTCGTCGAACAAGCGGCGCACTGAAGCGGCCTGCCCCAGCCGCGCGGCAGCTATCCGGCGAGCGTGGACTTTCTTGCTTTCCTCGGCGTTTCCGACCTTGGCCACAGACACAAGCTCCTCCACCTCCTTGCGGATAGCGAGGGCCTTCGCGCGCGTCGTGCGGATCCGGTCGTGCTCGATGAGCTGATTGACGAGCGTGCGCCGCAGTGCGCGACGCTGCCCGCTGGGTCGGCCCAGTTTTTTGCCCGCTACCTGATGGCGCATGAGTTACTCCGTCGTGGTGGGACTGGCCTCGGTCCCTCGCAGGAAGCCTTTCTCCTGCAACTTTTGCCGCAGTTCCTCGAGGCTCTTGTCGCCGAAATTACGAATGGAGAGGACCGCTTCGTCCCCTTTCGCCAGGAGCTCCAGCACCTCTCCGACCGTGGTGATTCCGGTCCGCTTTAGCGAGTTGAATACTCGCACGGAAAGATCGAGTTGCTCGATGGGAGTCTCCAGGATCTCGCTGGCAATCTTAGGAACCGCCACCTCGCTCGTCCCAGCAGCCAGGCTCTCTTCGCTCACGCCGGCCAAGTCACGGAAGTGGGCGATCAGAATCTGCGCGCTCTGGCTCAGGGCCTCCTCCGGGCGCAATGTGCCATCCGTCCAAATCTCCAGGTCCAGTCGGTCGAAGCTCGTGTCCTGTCCCACGCGAGCCCGGCCGACATCAAAATTCACGCGCCGAACCGGACTGAAGATCGCATCGATAGGCAATTCGCCGATGGGCAGCCGGCCCCGTTCGTCCGAAGGAGAGTACCCTCGTCCTCGTTGCACATTCAACTCAATGTCCAACTGGGTCTTCGGGTCATCCACGGTGAACAGGTAAAGCTCCGGGTTAACGATCGTTACTTCGGGAGGAGCGATGATGTCCGCGGCCGTGACCGTGCCCTCGCCGTTCACTTCCAGCCGGAGCCGCGCGGTGTCGCCGGACAGCAACTTCAGCCTGAGCTGCTTGACCTGCAACAAGAGCTGGGTGACATCCTCTTTGACACCCGGGATGCTCGAGAACTCATGCGAGATATCCGAGACACGCATGGACACGACGCTGGTTCCCTCCAGGGAGGAGAGCAGCACCCTGCGCAGGGCATTGCCCATCGTGATTCCGTAGCCGCTTTCCAGCGGACTAATGACAAAGCGCCCATAATTCTGGGCCATTGCTTCCCGCTCGATCTTTGGCATGACCAAGTTGGATGAAATTGCCACGTTTCCCCTCTTCTCTGACGCACCCTGTCGGACCGCGCGTCAGAACTCCGGGATCACAGCCTTGGCATCCGCCGCGCCCCGCGCGACCGCTCGGGCGGCGGCTATCGAGAGTAGAACTCCACGATCAGCTGCTCGCTCAAGCGGATGTCGCTCATCTCATGACGCTCCGGAAGCTTGACCACCTTCCCCGCCAGACGAGAACTGTCTCGCAGAAGCCACTCGGGAACGGTCCGAGCCTGCGCAACCTCCGCCAAGGACTTGAAGTACTCCCGCTGGCGAGACCCTTCCCGCACCTCAACCTCGTCCCCGGCCCGAAGTACCATGGAGGGAACATCCGTGCGCCGCCCGTTGACGTTGAAGTGCCCATGGGTCACAAGCATGCGCGCCTGAGCTCGACTCTCCGCATACCCCAGGCGGTAGACCACATTGTCCAGGCGGCTCTCCAGGGTTTGCAGGAGGTTCAGCCCCGTCAGCCCCCGTTTCTTGAGAGCCTCCGAGTAGTAGCGTTGAAACTGGCCCTCGAGCACGCCGTACATCCGCCGAGCCTTCTGCTTTTCGCGCAGCTGGCGGCTGTAGTCGGAAACTCTCTGTCGTCGGTACTGGGATTCCTTGCCATGCTGACCCGGTGCGAAACCCCGCTGTTCAAATGCGCATTTGGGAGTCAGGCAACGCGTGCCTTTGAGAAACAACTTCTCCCCTTCTCGACGACACAGCTTGCAGACAGGTCCCTTGTATTTCGACATCCTTGCTTATCCTTCCTGACGGCCCCCGCTAGACACGACGCTTCTTCGGCGGGCGACAACCATTGTGAGGAACAGGCGTTACATCCCGGATCGAACGAACCCGAATACCCATCCCCTGGATGGCGCGGATCGCGGCCTCCCGGCCAGGCCCCGGCCCATTGACGAACAACTCGATTTCCTGCATGCCCATATCCATGGCCACCTTGGCGGCCTGCTGGGCCGCCTGGCGGGCGGCAAAGGGCGTGCTCTTCCGGGAGCCCTTGTAGCCCGCGGTCCCGGAACTGGCCCAGGCCAGCGCATTTCCTTGGGTGTCCGTGATCGTGACAATCGTATTATTGAAGGAGGCGTGAATGTGGGCCTGGCCGTAGGCTACGGTTCGCTTGGCCTTCTTGGCAGACCGACCTGCTCCTCTTGGTGTTGGTGGCATCGTCCCTCAACTCCTCAGCAAGAACTCAAACTAGCACCCACTCTGGTGCGCCCTCCGCGATGGACAGGCAATTACTTCTTCTTGGCCCCTCGGCGGCGGCCCCGACCGGCCACAGTCTTCTTGGGACCTTTGCGCGTACGCGAGTTGGTGCGCGTGCGCTGGCCTCGCACAGGCAGGTTCCGCCGGTGTCGCAGTCCGCGATAACATCCGATTTCCACCAGGCGCTTGATATTCATCTGCACTTCCCGGCGCAGGTCGCCCTCGACCTTGTAGTTCCGGGAAATGAAATCCCGCAGTGAGGTGACCTCGGCCTCGGTCAGATCCCGCACTCGTGTGGCTGGATCCACCCGAGTCTCGCGCAGAATGGTCCGGACGGTCGCCGGCCCGATCCCATAGATGTATGTCAGGCCCACCTCCACACGCTTCTCACGGGGCAGGTCTACTCCTTCAATGCGCGCCATAGTCGTTACCCCTGTCGCTGCTTGTGCTTTGGATTGTCACAGATGACATACACTTTGCCCGAACGGTGGACAATCTTGCACTTCGGACACCGCTTGCGAACCGAAGATGACACCTTCATTGGTCCTCTTCCTTTCCGGAACCATGATCCAGCGGAACTCACGATTATACCGGCCGCCCTGAGTTCCGCGGAGCTTCACGGAAGGGTCAGGATCCAAGGCCCCTCTTCCGTGACAGCCACCGTGTGCTCAAAGTGGGCGGTCAGGGAACCATCTGCAGAAACGACCGTCCATTGGTCCCCAAGCACCCGGGTTTCATCAGTCCCTACCAACACCATTGGCTCCAGAGCAATGACCATTCCCGGGCGCAACTGGGGCCCTCGCCCTCGTTCTCCATAATTGGGCACCTGAGGCTCCTCGTGCATCGCGTGACCGACGCCATGCCCGGTGTAGTCCCGCACCACGAACAGGCCATTCTTCTCCACATCTTCCTGAATGGCCGCCGAAACGTCCCCCGTTCGTTTTCCGGCAATCATCTGGGAGATCCCGACTTCCAATGAATGTTCGGTCACCTGCAGAAGCTTCTGCGCCAGGGGGCTGGCCGCCCCCACAGCCATGCTGAAGGCCGAATCTCCCACATACCCGTCCAGGACAGTTCCGCAGTCCACACTGACGATATCCCCCTCGGCCAGCTTCCGTTTTCCAGGGATCCCGTGGACCAGTTCCTCATTGATCGACACCGTCGTCACCGCCGGATACGGATAGGGCCCAGGATACCCCAGGAAGGCCGGCTGGGCGCCGTGCTGGCGGATTACCTCTGCCGCCGCCTCGTCGATCTCGGCCGTGGTGACTCCCGGCGCCACGATCTTCCGGGCCGCTGCCAGGGCCAGGGCATTGATCCGCCCGGCCTCCCGCATGACGGCTAACTCGCTCTTGGACTTCAGGCTGATGCCGCGCTTCCAGGGCATTCAGCCCGCTCCCATCCCTTGCACCAAGGCTTCGGTGACCTGGGTGATCGGCGCATCCCCATCGATCTCGACCAGCACTCCCCTCTGGCGATAGTACTCCACCAGGGGAGCGGTCTGCTCCAGATAGACCCGGATCCGCTGCCGGACTGTATCTTCCCGGTCATCCTCGCGTTGATAGAGCGCCGACCCGTCGATGTCGCACTTGCCCGCCACGATCGGCGGATGGAACTTCTGGTGATAAACGTGCCCCTCCTGCTGGCAGGTCCAGCGCCCGGAGAGCCGCTCGACCAAAGTCGACTCCGGGATCCTCACATAAGGGACCCGTTCCACCTTGCAGCCCCACTGCTCCAGCAGCATCTGATCCAGGGCCTCAGCCTGCGCCGGGGTTCGCGGGAATCCGTCCAGGATGGCCCCTCGCAGGCAATCCTCCCGCTTGAGTCGTTCACGGACCATGGCAACTGTCACCGTGTCGGGAACCAGTTGCCCGCCGTCCATGTACCCCTTGGCCAATCGTCCTAGCTCTGTTTGGGCCCGGATCTGCTCCCGAAACAGGTCACCGGAAGAAACGTGGGCCAGTCCCAGGATCTTGCCCAGGACCTGCGCCTGGGTTCCCTTTCCCGCGCCGGGGGGTCCCAGCAGGACGATGAACCTTGGGCTCCCCGCCATCAGCGCACCAGCATCGATTCGTCATACCCTCGCAGCTTGAGCTCCGCCTCCAGGTTGAAGAAAAGGTCCCGAACGACACCGACCACAATCAAGAGCCCCGCGGAGGATACCAAAAGCAGCCCCGTATTTCCGCCAAAGGGCACCACGATTCCCACCAGATAAGGCAAGACCGCCACAAAACCCAGAAAGAGGGCGCCTGGCAGCGTGATCCGGCGCATCACGCGCGTCAGGTAGCGCTGGGTCGGGGCACCCGAAGTCACTCCGGGGATTTGCGCACCGGCGCGCTTCAGGTTCTCGCCGTAGTTCTGCTGGGAAAAGAGAACATCGGTATAGAAAAAGGTGAACAGCACCACTAGGAGGAAGTACATGGCCCCATACCAGCCGCTGCTTCCCCCGAACACATACACCGCGCCGGAAGCCAGGCTTTTCACCCAAGAGGTGGTCGAGTTGACAAAGAACTGGGCGAGGACCGCCGGGAAGGTGAGAAACGATTGAGCAAAAATGAGCGGGATCATTCCGGCCATGTTGACCAGCAAGGGCAGCGTGCCCTTAACCGGCATGGCTTGACGGTGACCGATCCGCCGGCCCGGGTACATCACGGGGACATTTCGCCTGCCTTGCTGCACCACGACGATCACAAAAACCGTCACGGCGATCAAGCCCAGGTAGAAAGGCACCAGATAGACTGCGGTCGCCTGATTCGCCAGAAGCGACCCGAAGTTGGTCGGGATGCGGGCGACGATGCCCGCAAAAATGATGAGCGACAGCCCCTGGTTGCGCACCCCATACTCAGAGATGAGCTCTCCCAGCCAAATGGCAAACATGGTGCCAGCCGTCATGGTCAGAAGCATGGTGGTCGTCGGCAGCAGATCCGCCCCCGTGAAGCCGAAATGCTCGACGATCGGAGTCCCTCCCGCTAGGCTCTGGAAAAGCCGCACCTGACCGATCGCCTGAAGACAGGCCAAGGGCACAGCCAAGTAATAAGTCCAGCGCTCCATCCATTTGCGCCCTTCCTGCGGATCCTCTCTCATCCGCGCCTCCCAGGCAGGCACGATCGGGACAAGTAGCTGCAGGATGATCTGCGCCGTAATATACGGGTACACCCCCATGGCCAGCACAGAGAAATTCGAGACCGTTCCGCCCGAGAGAAGGTCCAGGAGGTTCACCAGCGTGCTACTAGCTCCCCCGCCGGCAAAAATCTGCGCCAAGGCCTGCCGATTGACTCCCGGGACGGGAACATGGGCGGCCAGTCGGTAGACCACGAGCAGCCCCAGGGTGATGAGCAGGCGGTTGCGCAGGTCGTGAGCTGTCCAGAGGTGACGCAAGGCAGAGCGGCGCATCGAAGTAGGCTCCTAGAGCATCCCTTGACTTGCGGGCGCGACGATCTCGACCGTCCCCCCAGCCGCCTCCAGCTTGGCCCGCGCGGAGGCTGTGACCCGTTGAACTCTCACCTTGAGAGGGACTTTGACCTCTCCCCGCCCCAAGATCACCACCGGTTTGCTCGCGTCCTTCACCAAACCCAGTCCAACCAGGCTCTCGGCCGTGACCAGAAATCCGGACGGCACTTCCTGAAGTGCTTCGAGATTGATCTCGCTATACTCCACCCGTTGCAGGGGAGTGAAACCTCGCTTAAAAGGAAGCCTGCGGAAGAAGGGAAGGTTCCCACCTTGGAAGTAGACCGACGGGCCTCCCCCCTGGCGCGCCCCTTGGCCCTTGGTTCCCCGACCAGCGGTCTTGCCTTGGCCGGCGGCCGTTCCCCGGCCGACCCGCTTGCGACGATGGGTGGCACCCGGTTTCGACTTCATTTCGTGCAACCTCATTCCCTCTTCTCCTTGGCGGTATCGCCGGAGGCCGGTTCCACCTCGACCAGGTGAGAGACGGTCTGGACCATTCCGCGCACTTGCGGGGTGTCCGCGAGCTGGACGGCGTGCAGGCGACGGTGCAGCCCAAGGGCCCACAGGGTCGCCCTATGGCGCGGCGAGCACCCAATCGCGCTCTTCCTGAGAGTGACCCGCAGCCAGCGGGCGGGCTGCTTCTTGCTCCTTCTGGTGCGCTCAGGTTGAGTCACGTTTCCTCCGCTCCCAGAATGGCTTCAACGTCTCAACATCCTTGCCTCGGATTTCGGCCAGCCGAGCCGGGTCGGTCAGCTGGTCCAAGGCCGTCATCGTGGCGTGGACGACGTTCAGCACATTGGCCGATCCGAGGGATTTGGTCAGGATGTCACGAACGCCCGCCGCTTCCACGACCGCCCGGACCCCGCCCGCCGCGATCACCCCCGTTCCCGGGGAAGCTGGCTTGAGTAGGACTTTCGCCCCTCCGCATTTTCCAATCACTTCATGCGGTATGGTTGCGTGGGCCAACGGGATGGGGTGCATGGCCTTCCGGGCCCGGTCGGTGCCCTTGCGAATCGCATCGGGCACGGCACGGCTCTTCCCCCCTCCGATGCCCACCCGTCCCCGGTTGTCGCCGACCACCACCACCGTGCGGAAGGAAAAATGGCGTCCCCCCTTGACCACCTTCGCGACGCGGGAAATGTCGACGACCCGCTCGTCAAGCTCCTCGGCCCCTTCACCCAAGCGTTCCGCCCTGTTCTCTTGTGCCATGCCCTACTCCCGTCTCAGAATTCCAGACCCGAAGAGCGCGCCGCCTCGGCCAGCGCCCGCACGCGGCCGTGATAACGATACCCGCCACGATCAAAAACGACCTTGGAGATCCCCCGGGCGTGGGCCCGTGTGGCGATCAGTTTCCCCACCTCGCGGGCCTGGTCCGTCTTATTCATTTTTTCCAGCGAGGTCGCCAGCTCGCGATCCAGGCTGGACGCGGCCGCGAGGGTTCTTCCGCTCATGTCGTCGATCACCTGAACATAGATGTGCGCCAGGCTACGAAAGACGCTCAGCCTCGGCCGATCCGAGGTGCCGGACAGGTTCCGGCGCACATGCACATGCCTACGTTTGCGCGCATCGCTTCTGGTCTTGGTCGCCATAGGCCCGCCTATTTCGTGGCTGTCGCCTTTCCGGCCTTACCCGCCTTGTGGCGCACCCGCTCGCCAACGTAGCGGATCCCCTTGCCCTTGTAGGGCTCAGGGGGTCGAATCTTGCGCAGGTCGGCCGCAACCTGCCCCACCCGCTCCTTGTCGTATCCGCTGACCTCAATAATCCGGGTCTTTTCATCCACCGAGAAGACAATGCCCTCGGGTGGATCCACGACCACTGGGTGCGAAAACCCGACGGACAGAACCAGGCTTTTCGCGTTGATTTCTGCCCGGTAGCCGACGCCTTCCACCTGCAACTTCCGGTTGAAGCCCTTGCTGACCCCCAACACCATGTTTTGGACGAGAGCGCGGGACATTCCATGGAAAGCCCGGGTGCGGCGGTCCTCGGTCTGGCGCTGAACCTGGAGCGCATCGCCCTGGCGGGTAAAGGAGATCCCCGCGGGAAAAAGACGGCTGGTCTCACCCCGGGGTCCCTTCACCTGAACCCGATTCCCAAGCACTTCAACCTGCACGCCAGCTGGGATTTTGACCGGCATCCTTCCAATTCGCGACACGTCGACCTCCCTAGCATCCTGCCAATTACCAGACCTTGCAGATCACCTCTCCGCCCACGCCCAGTTTTCGGGCGCGCACGCCAGTCATGACGCCCTTGGGGGTCGACACAATGGTGACACCCATACCCGACAAAACCCTCGGGATCTCGAGCTTGGCCGCATACACCCGCCGTCCCGGCCGGCTGACGCGCTGGATCCCGGTAATTACCGGCCTGCGCTCGCGGCGCTCCCCGACGTATTTCAGGTAAATGTGGAGGGTGGACTGCGGTTTTCCCTCCTCCGCGACCACCTCATAGCGGTCGATGTAACCCTCCTCTTTGAGGATCTGCGCCAGGGCGACCTTCATCCGGGAGGAGGGCAGGCCCACCGCGGCATGCCCGGCCAGAAGGCCATTGCGGATGCGGGTGAGCATATCGGCGATTGGATCAACCACAGTCATCAGAGTCTTCTCCTTGCAACGATGGAGATCAGCTCGCGCCTACCAGGAGGCCTTAATGACCCCCGGCAGCTTGCCAGCCAAGGCCTGCTCCCGGAAGCAAATGCGGCAGAGTTGAAACTTGCGGATGTAGCCTCGCGGGCGGCCGCAGATCTTGCAGCGGTTCCGGACGCGAACCGGGTACTTCCGCCGACTTTCCCGGATAATGATGGACTTCTTGGCCATAATTCAGTCGCCTCGTCGAAAGGGCATGCCCAGGAGCTGTAGCAGGCGACGGCCCTCCTCGTCGCTATGGGCCGTTGTCACGATGATCACCTCGAAGCCGCGGACCTTGTCGATCTTGTCATAGTTGATTTCCGGGAAGATCAGTTGCTCCCGGAGGCCGAGGGTGTAGTTTCCTCTCCCATCAAAGCTGTCGGGGGAGACCCCTCGAAAGTCACGAACCCGTGGCAGGGCCACATTCACGAGCCGATCCAGGAAGGACCACATGCGTTCGCCGCGCAAGGTCACGGTCACCCCGATCGCGCGCCCTTCGCGCAACTTGAAATTGGCGATGCTCTTGCGCGCCTTGGTCACAATCGGCTTCTGCCCTGTGATGGTCGCCACATCCTGAACCGTGGCCTCCAGGGCCTTGGGGTTATCCAGCGCCTCGCCCACGCCGACGTTCACGATAACCTTCCTCACTTGGGGCACCTGCATCGGGTTCCCGTACGAGAAGTCGCGACGCAAGATGGGGACGATGTCCGTTCGGTAATGTTCCAACAGGTAATGAGCCATCAGCCTTCCCTTCCTGTGCCGCTACGCGTCCATCGCCGCCTGACAGTGTTTGCAGACGCGCACCCAGAGGTCGCCTTGCTTCTGGCGGCTGATGCGCGTGGCCTCCCCGCACTTGGGACACACCAGCAAGACCGCCGAGGCGTGAAGAGCGGCGGGAAACTCCACTACCCCGGGGGTCAAGGCGCTGCCCTGAGTCTGGACCTGACGCTTGTGTTTCTTCCGCAGGTTGACGCCCTCCACAACCAAGCGCTCCTCCCGCGGGAGGACATGCAGGACTTGGCCTCTCTTTCCGCGATCTTTCCCGCGGATCACTTGCACCGTATCACCCTTTTTGATCCTCACGGTCCGCTCCTGATTCCCCCTCGGCCTTCTGCGGGCACATCGCTCCCCTGTCCCCACGCCCCCGACCGGGGCTCTAGAGCACCTCGGGGGCCAGCGAAACAATCTTCATGAACCCCTTTTCGCGGAGTTCACGAGCCACCGGGCCGAAAATCCGAGTTCCTCTGGGGTTCTCCCCGTCGGCGTCCAGGATCACCGCAGCATTGTCGTCAAAGCGAATGTAGGACCCGTCCTCACGCCGGTATTCCTTGGCCGTGCGCACGATGACGGCTTTGACGATCTCGCTCTTCTTTACCCCACCCTGCGGGTTCGCCAATTTGACCGTCGCCACCACGACATCGCCCACCCGGCCGGTCTTCCTTCTTGAGCCGCCCTGGATATGAATGACCAACAATTCCCGCGCTCCCGTATTGTCGGCAACGGTCAGCCGGGTTTCCTGTTGGATCATGTTGCACCTCCGGCTTCCTCCCCGCCGGCGGGAACCTCAATGACAGTCCCGTGTTCGAGAATCGTCTCCACCACCCACCGCTTCCGTTTCGAGAGCGGGCGACTCTCCACCAGCTTGACCCGATCGCCCGGTTGGCAGTTCAGCCCGTCCTCGGCCACCAGCTTCTCGCTACGGTGAACTACCTTGCCGTACAACCGGTGGCGCACGGTGCGGTCCACTCGAACGACCACCGTTTGCGTCATTTTGTTGCTCACGACTGTCCCAATGATGCGCCGTCGATCGTTCATGAGGCCCTTCCCTTGTCCTGAGCGGCCGCCCGTTCCCGTTGTCGCAGAATGGTCGCAATCCGGGCCACATCCCGGCGCACGAACTTCAGCCGGGTGTAATCGCTCAGCTGGCCTTGAGTAAACTGGAAGCGCAGCTTCATGAGTTCCTCGCGTGTCTCCTCCAGTCGCGCGCGAAGCTCGGCGTCGGTCAGGGAGTGCAGCTCGCTCGCCTTCACTCCGCCTCCTCCACCCGCGCCGCCCCGAGTCGCGAGATGCTCTTGGTCCTCAGGCTCAGCTTGTACGCAGCCAAACGCAGAGCATCCATGGCTGCATCCTCGGGTAATCCCCCAATCTCAAAAATGATGCGCCCCGGTTTGACCACCGCCACCCAGTGGTCGACGGCACCCTTGCCCTTGCCCATGCGGGTTTCGGCCGCCTTGCGGGTGATCGGTTTGTCGGGGAAAATGCGGATCCAGATTTTCCCGCGCCGCTTCATGGAATGCACCAAGGCGCGGCGGGCCGCCTCAATCTGACGCTGGGTCATCCATCCCGGCTCCAGGGCCTGCAACCCGAATTCGCCAAAGGAGAGTTCGGTACCCCGAGTTTCATGCCCCTTCATCCGCCCACGCATTTGTTTGCGCCATTTGACACGCTTCGGCATCAACATTGCGTCACCTCACCAGCTCCTGAACCCGCCGATCTCACTCGCTGACGTACGCACCGTCAATTGCCTGCGAGGGCGCCTCTTCCTCCTCGGCATGGCTCTCGCCACGGAAGACCCAGACTTTCACCCCAATGCGGCCGTAGGTGGTCAAAGCCTCGGCCCGGGCAAAATCAATGTCTGCCCTGAGCCACTGCAAGGGAACTCGGCCTTCCCTCAACCACTCCGTGCGCTTCATCTCGCTTCCCGAGAGACGGCCGGCGCACATGATCTTGATTCCCTTGGCCCCCTGACGCATGGCCTGGGAGATCGCTCGCTTCATGGCCCGGCTATGTCCAATCCGGCGTTCCAGCTGGTGAGCCACGTTGTCTGCCACCAGGGTGGCTTCCAGATCAGGCTGGGCAATCTCCTGAACTTTCAGATCCACCTTGCAGCCGGTCAAGCTCTCCAGATGCTGGCGCAGCTCCTTAACCGATGCCCCTTTTCGGCCAATGAAGATTCCGGGCTTGGCCGTCCACACGAAGATGCGAACCAGATTGTGATTCCGTTCGATCTCCACCCGGGAGATGGCGGAACTGGAGGCGTCCTTCATGATCAGTTTGCGGATGGCCATGTCCTGGTGGAGTTGGATGGGGTAGTCCTTGCCCGAGGCAAACCAGCGGCTTTCCCAGGTCTTGTTGATCCCCAGCCGAAATCCGATCGGATTGACCTTTCGACCCATATCCTCTCCTGGCCGTCGTCAAGGGCTGTTCTCACACAGCCCGCTCTCCGACGAACGATGTCCTATTTCTCTCCAACCTCACCCAACACAATGGTGACGTGCGAGGAACGCCGCAGAATCGGCTTGAAGCGGCCGCGAGCACCAAAACGCCGCCACCTACGGGTCGGACCCTCATCGGCGTAAATTCGGGTGATCACCAGGTCTTCCCGCCGCATGCCAACATTTTCCTCCGCGTTGGCCATGGCCGAACGCAAAAGCTTAGCCAGGTCGCGGGCGGCCGCTTGAGGCATGTTCTGCAGCATAGCCAAGGCGGGCTGCGCGGGCTTTCCGCGCACGAGTTCAATCACCCGACGCATCTTCTGGGCGGAAGAGGGAGCGAATCGCAGTTTGGCACGAACCTCATCCACCGCTTTCCTCCTTGACGGGGGTCACCGTAGTGGTCGCTTCCTTGGTCACGTGACCCCGGAATGTCCGGGTCGGCGCGAATTCTCCCAGACGATGTCCCACCATGTTCTCGGTGATGTAGATGGGAACGTGGCGGCGGCCGTCATGGACCGCGACGGTATGTCCCACCATTTGGGGGAAAATCGTGCTGGCGCGACTCCAGGTGCGGATCACCTTCTTTTCACCCCGCTGGTTCATCGCCTCGATCTTCCGGAGCAGCTTCGGCTCCACATACGGACCCTTCTTGAGAGATCGTGACATCCTTGCCTCCGAACCTAGGCTTCCCTCGCCCCCGGGCCGGGCGCTGGGCTACTTGCGCTTGGCCGTGCGACGCCGCACGATGTAGCGGTCGGTCCTCTTGTTGTTGCGCGTGCGTTTGCCCAGGGTGGGTTTGCCCCAGGGGCTCTTCGGACCGGGCAGCCCAATCGGCTGCCGGCCTTCCCCGCCCCCATGGGGGTGGTCGCGGGGAGACATGGCCGAGCCGCGCACGGTGGGCCGGACGCCCCGGTGACGGTTGCTGCCCGCCTTGCCCAGTTTGATGTTGCGCTGGTCCGGGTTGCTCACCACCCCAATGGTGGCGGAACAGGTCAGGCGCACCAAGCGCACTTCCCCCGACGGCAGGCGGACCTGAGCGTACTCCCCTTCCTTCGCCAGGAGCTGAGCGGCGGTGCCAGCCGAACGCACCAGTTGGCCGCCTCGCCCGAGGCTGATCTCTATGTTGTGGATCAGCGTTCCCACCGGGATCTGAGAGATGGGCAAGGCATTCCCGGGGCGGATCTCCGCCTGGGGCCCCGACATCAGCGTATCCCCCACCTTCACTTCCAGCGGAGCCAGGACATAGCGCTTCTCGCCGTCCGAGTAGGTGAGCAAGGCGATCCGGGCGCTCCGGTTGGGATCATACTGAATGGAAGTGACATGGGCCGGGATGCCCGGCTTGTCGCGCTTGAAGTCCACCAGCCGGATATGCTGCCTCTCCCCGCCCCCGTGATGGCGGACGGTGATGCGGCCGTAGGCGTTGCGGCCTCCGTGCCTCCTGCGATGGATCAGCAGGGAGCGCTCCGGTTTGGTGCTGGAGATTTCCTCAAAGGTTGGTCCCACCTTGCCTCTGCGGCCGGGGGACGTGGGTTTGAATGTTCGAACCGGCATCGCCTTAGCCCTTCACGCCTTCAAAGATTGGAATCGTGCCCTTGGACAAGGTTACGATGGCTTTCTTGTAAGCCGCGCGGCGGGTTCGCACCTGCCGGTTGCGCAACGAGCGCGTTCTCTTGGCAGGGGCCACCAGAGTGTTGACCTGGGCCACTTCGACGTTTTCGAACAGGGTCTCCACCGCCTCCTTGACCTGGGCGCGCGTGGCATGGAGCGCCACCTCGAACACGTACTGGTGGTACTTGGATGCCAAGCGGGTGGACTTCTCGGTAATAATCGGACGGCGCAGCACCTCATAAATCGACGTCATGCCTCCCTCCCCGGGCTCAACCAGACATCAATGACCTTCAGGGAATCCTCCGCCAGAACCAGCTTGCGGTAGGAGAAGAGGTCATGGAGGTTGAGGTAGTTGGCCCTCAGCGTCTTCACATCCGGAAGGTTACGGGTGGAGAGCTCGATGTTCTGGTCCGCCTCATGCAGGAGCACCAGAGCATCTTCCGTGCCTGCCATCGCACGCAAGGCCGTCACCATTTCCTTGGTGCTCGGCTTGGAGAGAGAAAGATGATCGACCACCACGATTTCTGCCTCGGCCGCCTTGGCCGACAGCGCTGACCTCAATGCCGCTTGACGCATCTTCCTCGGCATGATCAGCGTATAGTCGCGCGGCACGGGGGTGTGCACCTTTCCGCCACCGCGCCACTGAGGCGCACGCGTAGAGCCCTGGCGGGCGCGCCCGGTGCCCTTTTGCTTCCAGGGCTTTCGCCCACCGCCGCTCACTTCCCCTCGTCCCTTGGTCTTGTGGGTCCCCAGGTGAGCATTGGCCTGCTGGCGGACCAGCGCCTGATGCATCAGGTCGGCCCGGATGGGAGCCTCAAAGATCGCCGGAGGCAGCTCGATCTTGCGCAACTTCTCGCCCTTCATGTTGACCACGTCGATCTTCATTCCCGTCGCTCCACTTGCCGTTGCTCGCGCCCAGAAGCGCCCCCGCTACTGCTTGCGGGCCTCCTGGATGGAAATAATGGACCCGCGCGGACCCGGGACGCTGCCCTCGACTCCAAGCAGGTTGCGTTCGCCATCGACCACCGCTACCCGCAGCGATTGGCTGGTCACTTGCCCGGCGCCCATGTGCCCGGCCATCCGTTTTCCTTTATAGACACGCCCAGGGGTGGTCGTCGACCCGACCGCACCGGGCGCCCGGTGCCGGTCCGATTGACCATGGGTTTTGGGCCCGCCACTGAAGTGATGACGCTTCACCCCCCCTTGAAAGCCCTTCCCCTTTGAGGTGCCCACCACATCGACCCGCTCGCCCACGCGGAACACCTCCACCGTGACCCGGTCCCCCTGGCGGACCCCTTCCTGCGGGGAAGCGCGAAACTCGCGCAGGTAGCGCAGGAGCCCGGACACGCTCTTCTGCAAGTGGCCTCTCTGCCCGGCGGTCAGCCGCCGGCTTTTCGCCTCGCCGAATCCAAGCTGGATCGCGGAGTACCCGTCGCGCTCCGCGGTGCGCACCTGCGTCACGAAACAAGGCCCAGCCTCGATGAGGGTCACCGGAATCATGCGTCCGGCCTCATCAAAGATCTGGGTCATGCCAAGCTTCTTCCCAATGATCCCCTTCATCCATTGTCTCCTGAGGAGCGGTTCCTTCTCGGACTGTCAGCCAGGGAAGGGCTGCATCATCCGTTCTCTCCAGCAGTCTGCTGCAGTCGGCGGCGATCTCGCCTCGCGCCGCCGGGGGCGCAACACTTGCCAGAGGGGTAAAACTCAGGCTAGATCTTCATTTCCACATCGACGCCCGCTGGAAGGTTCAGTCGCATGAGCGCGTCCAAGGTCTTCGCATCAGGCTCAACCACCTCGATCAGCCGCTTGTGGGTGCGAATCTCGAAGTGCTCGTGGGTGTCCTTGTCAATGAAAGGACTTCGGCGAACGGTGAATCGCTCGTGTTCCGTGGGCAGCGGGACCGGACCCACGACCTTGGCCCCATTTCGCTCCGCGGTGTCCACGATGCGCCGACACGACTGGTCGAGCACCCGATGATCGTACGCTTTGAGGCGAATGCGAATTTTTTGCCGCGCCATGCCCCCGCCCTAGTCTAGGATATCCGTGATGACTCCGGCGCCGACGGTCAGGCCGCCTTCCCGAATGGCAAACTTGGAACCCTTCTCCAGCGCCACCGGCACGATCAGCTCCACCCCCAGGTTCACGCTGTCCCCCGGCATCACCATC
>Ga0187865_1000743_pt1 | contig 42717 bp, 50 predicted proteins | sample June2016WEW_11_1_2_FD_132989 | JGI IMG/M metagenome (GOLD analysis project Ga0187865, IMG submission 132989) | Peatland microbial communities from SPRUCE experiment site at the Marcell Experimental Forest, Minnesota, USA - June2016WEW_11_100 | ecosystem: Environmental > Terrestrial > Soil >...
GATCGCCGCAATCGAAGCATTCCTTGCCGCCCACAACAACGACCCCAAACCCTTCGTCTGGACGGCGTCAGTCGACTCGATCCTCGCCAAGGTCGGACGCTGTAAAGCCGTTCTTGAGACAGTGCACTAGCAGGCGGCGGCGACGCGAACCTGCTTGTCCTCAACCAGAGCTCAGAGCGCCTGCAGCAGATCCCTGACGCCTCGGTGGACTACATCGTCACGGACCCGCCCTACGCCGACAGTGTCATGTACTCGGAGCTCTCCGACTACTTCTACGTATGTCTACGTATGGCTCCGCCTGCTGCTGAAGGAGGCATACCCGCAGAGCTTCGCCGGCGAGCTCGTCGACGACTCGCGCGAGGCCGTCCACAACGACGACCGCAGCCGCAGCGGCGACTTCTACGCGACCGTCGTCGGCGACGTCTTCCGCGAGAGCGCGCGAACACTCAAGTCCGGCGGCAGGCTTGTCTTTAGCTTCCATCACAGTGGCGTCGATGCCTGGCGGGCGCTCGAGAACGCGCTTGTCCGCGGCGGCTTCGTCGTCGAGCGCTGGTGGCCAGTCTTCGCCGAGATGGAGTCCGGCGTACCGCTCCGCGGCAAGGACAACAACGGCCATCTCGACATCGTCTTCGTCTGCGGCAAGGCCGACGAGATCACGAGCGCGATCCCGAGCGAGCCGCCGGCGGAGATCGGCGCACGACTCGCTCAGGTCGTTGACCTAGTTCCGGCCGACTACCGCGCGCTGCTTCAAACTTCTGCCGTTCAGCGGGCGACGTGGGAGAAGTGCCGGTCAGGTTCCGCGCTGGAACCGCCATCGTCGCCGCTCGCGGCCCGCGGTGTGCCTTCGACGTCTCCTGGTAGACGGCTGGTAGACGGAGACCTGCAGCCCACCCGCTCATCGAAGGCCATGAGCGCTGGAATCCCGCTTTCCGAGCGGCCTCGTGGCTAGTGCCCCCGGCCGGAATCGAACCAGCGCACGCGGTTTAGGAAACCGCTGCTCTATCCACTGAGCTACGGGGGCGGCTCCGGCTCAGTCTAGAGTCGGTTCGTCCCGGCCCGGTGCTGATTGACTGTCGCCGTGAGCACGTCGACCGCGGTGGTGGACGCGCGCGGCGTCCGCCGCCGTGGGCAGGTGTACGTGGGGCTGGCGGCGCTCGCGTGGTCCACCGCCGGCGTGCTCCAGCGCGAGCTGGCGGTCGGCACGGCGACTCAGGTCGCAGGGCGCGCGCTGTTTGCGGTGCTCGCCCTGCTCGCGTTCGTCGCGTTCTCCGGGCAGGGCGGCGGCGTCCGGGCCTTCGTATCGATGGGCCGGGCGGAGCTCGCCGTCGCCGCCTGCACGGCGGTCGCCTCTGGGACGTTCATCGTCGCGCTCAACCACACGACCGTGGCGAACGTCCTCTTCATGCAGGCGGTGGCGCCACTCGCTGCCGCCCTGATCGCGTGGGCCGGACTGCGCGAAGCGGTGTCCAGGCGCACGGTCGCCGCCATGGTCGTTGCGATCGGCGGGGTCAGCCTGATGGTCGGCGGCCCGGGAGGCTCGCACGGCCTCGGCCTGGCGCTCTCGGTGGTGATGACCCTCGCCTTCGCGCTCTCGGTCGTGATCACGCGGCACCGGCGCGACATCTCGATGGCTCCCGCGATCTGCCTGTCGCAGGTGCTCGTGCTCGCGGCGGCCGGCCCGTTCGCCCGGCCGGAAACCGTTGGGCTACACGATCTCGTCCTCATCGTCCTGCTCGGGTTCGGGCAGATCGGCCTCGGGCTCGCCTTCCTGACGATGGGCGCGCGGCTGATCCCGGCGGCGGAGGTGGCGCTGATCACGCTGCTCGAGGTCGTGCTCGGGCCGCTCTGGGTGTGGCTTGCGCTCTCGGAGCGGCCGTCGACCGCGACCCTGCTCGGCGGGGCGGTCGTCATCGGCGCGGTCGTGCTCCAGGCGTTCGCTTGACAGATCGACGACAGTCGATATATTGAAGGGCGTCGATACGAAGAGGTGATCGAGATGAAGCTCTTCAAGAGGAACGGCGGCGCGGAGTGGGTCGAGCTCTGCGAGCGTTGCGGAGCGGTGTGTGACGCCGCCTGCCGCGCCGAGGCCGTGCGCGACGCGTACCTGCAGCACGCGCTCCGCTACGGGTTGAGGGTCGCATGAGCGCCGCCCTCGCACCCATCGCGTGCTGCGCGCCGCTCGCGGGGCCGGCGCTGTCGGACGACGAGGCCGAGGCGACGGCGAGGCTGTTCCGTGCGCTCGGCGACCCCGCGCGCGTGAAGATCGTCAACCGGCTGGCGACGGCGGGCGAAGCGGTCTGCGCGTGCGCGTTCGAGTCGCTGGTCGGGCTGTCGCAGCCGACGGTCAGCCACCACCTGAAGACGCTGGCCGAGGCGGGGCTGCTCGAACGGGAGCAGCGCGGCAAGTGGGCGTACTTCTCGATCGACGCCGAGGCGGCCGCGCGGCTCGCCGGCGTCGTGGACTTCAAGGGAGGTTGTTGCGGATGAGCACCACGACTGCGGACGAGCTCCGCGAACAGGTTCGGCAGCGCTACGCGGAGGCGGCCCGTGCCGTCACCGGCCGCGACGGCGCGTCATGCTGCGACGACAAGGACATCGGCGGCGACTTCGTCGAGTCGATGTACACGCTCGAGCAGCGCGGTGAGCTTCCCGACGCCGCGGCGCTCGCCTCGCTCGGGTGCGGCAATCCGACGGCGGTTGCCGAGCTGCACGAGGGAGAGGTCGTGCTCGACCTCGGCTCCGGCGGCGGGATCGACGTGATCCTGTCGGCGAAGCGGGTCGGCCCGGCCGGCACCGTCTACGGGCTCGACATGACCGACGAGATGCTCGCGCTCGCGCAGCGAAACGCGCGCGACGCCGGCGTCGCCAACGTCCACTTCCTCAAGGGCGTGATCGAGGCGATCCCGCTGCCGGCGGACTCGGTCGACGTCGTCATCTCGAACTGTGTCGTCAACCTTTCGACCGACAAGGCAGCGGTGCTCGCGGAAACGGCGCGCGTGCTGAAGCCGGGCGGCCGCATCGGCATCACCGACATCGTCGCCGAGGATCACCTCACCCCCGACCAGCGTGCCGAGCGGGGAAGCTACTGCGGCTGCATCGCCGGGGCGCTCTCCCGGAGCGAGTACGTTGCCGGGCTCGAGGCCGCCGGCTTCGAGGACGTGACGGTCGAGTTCACGCACCAGGTGGCCGACGCGATGCACGGCGCGATCGTCAAGGCGCGCAAGACGAGCGAGCCGGAGCGGAAAGGGCTGCCGGTGATCGAGCCGGCCGTGAGCGCGGGCTGCTGTTGATGCAGCGGCCTCCGCTGGCCCGCGCGCTCGTCGCGGAGGCGATCGGCACCTTCGCGCTCGTCTTCGCCGGCGCCGGCGCGGTGATGGTCAACGCGAAGACGCATGCGCTCGGGCACGTCGGCGTCGCGCTGGCGTTCGGGCTCGTGATCATGGCGATGATCTACGCCGTCGGTCACGTCTCCGGTGCGCACTTCAACGGTGCGGTCACGTTCGCCTTCGCGCTCACGCGGCACTTCCCGTGGAGCCGCGCGCTCGCCTACTGGCTCGCCCAGCTCGGCGGCGCGCTCGTCGCGGCCGCGCTTCTCCGCGGCTCGCTCGGCAACGTCGCTCACGTCGGCGCGACGCTGCCCTCGGGCTCGCAGGGGCAGTCGTTCCTCTGGGAGCTCGTGCTGACCGCGTTCCTGATGTTCGTGATCCTCGCCGTCGCCACGGACACCCGCGCGGTCGGCGAGGCCGCGGCGATCGCGATCGGCGGCACGATCGGCCTCGACGCGATGGTCGGCGGCCCGATCAGCGGCGCCTCGATGAACCCGATGCGCTCGCTCGGGCCGGCGCTCGTCTCCGGCGACCTGCACGCGCTCTGGCTGTACGTCGCCGCGCCGGTGCTCGGCGCGTCCATGGGCGGGCTCGCCTACCAGTTCGTGCGTGCGGAGCACCGGCCCGCATGACCCGCGTCCTCTTCGTCTGCGTCGCCAACAGCGGCCGCTCCGTGATGGCCGAACGCCTCTTCGGCCGCGACGCCGCCGGCAGGCACGAGGCGCTCTCGGCCGGGAGCGCGCCCGGCGCGGCGCCGCACGCGGTCGTGCTCGAGGCGCTGGACGAGCTCGGCATCGACGCCTCCGACCACGTTCCGCACCTGCTCGACGCCGACCGCATCGACTGGGCCGACGTGATCGTCGCCACCTGCGACGACGCCTGCCCGGTGATCCCCGGCAAGCGCTACATCGCCTGGAACCTTCCCGACCCGAAGGGGCGCCCGCTCGACGAGGTGCGGGCGATCCGCGACGACATCGCCGAGCGCGTCGCCGAGCTCGTCGCCGAGCTCGACGCGAAGGCCGACTAGGAGGAGACCAAGTTGAAGTACGTGCTCTTCGTCTGCACCCACAACGCCGGCCGCTCGCAGATGGCGCAGGCGTTCTTCGAGCGCTACGCGCCCGCCGACGTGCGCGCCGAGTCGGCCGGGCAGGAGCCTGCCGACCACGTCTGGCCGAACGTCGTCGAGGCGATGGCCGAGGTCGGCATCGACATCGCCGATCGCCGCCCGAAGAAGCTCGACCTCGAGATGCAGCTCCACGCCGACTGGGCGATCACGCTCGGCTGCGGCGGCGCCTGCCCCTACGTCCCGACGATGGTCGAGGACTGGCAGATCCCCGACCCTGCCGGCCTCTCGCTCGAGGAGACGCGGCCGATCCGCGACCTGCTCGAGCAGAAGGTCAAAGAGCTCGCCCAAGGGCGGATCGACGCGATCCGCGACGACCGCACGGCGCACGCGATGCGGCTCCAGCGGCTGCTCCCCTCGCTCGTCGAGGAGTTCGGGGAGGAGAAGTCCGGCGAGGAGATCCGCGCCTGCGTCGACCTGATGCTCGAGCCGTACGACGACGTCCCGGTGCGCTCGTTCGTGCTCACGCTCGCCCGCCGGAACGCACAGGAGTGCCTGCGCGAGGGGCGCTGCGGCGCGCTCGTCTAGTACAGGGCGGCCGCGAGCCGCCGCCGGTAGTGCGCGGTCAGCGGGTGCTCGTGGCCGAGGTGGCCGAAGAACGCCACCATCAGCCCGCGGATCCGGTCCCGGTGGGCCTGGTCGCCTTCCTGGATCTCGTCCAGCAGCAGGTTGAGCGCGCGCTCGTGATCGCCCGCGTCGAAGGCGGCGACGACCTCGGGCAGCTCGCCCGTGCGGTAGAGCTCGTCGAGCAGCTGCTTTGCCGCCGAGGGGGCGGCCAGCTCGTCGAGGAACGAGGCCACCTTCGCGGGAGGCTGCGCGCCGACGAACTCCGCGACGACCGCGCCGTTCCGGAAGGCCTTCACGGCCGGGATGCCGCGGACGTCGTAGCGCGCGGCGAGCTCCGGGTTCGCGTCGACGTCGACCTTCGCCAGGACGAACTGCCCGTCCCGGGTGGCCGCCTCGCGCTCGAGCACCGGTCCGAGCATGCGGCAAGGGCCGCACCAGGCAGCCCAGAAGTCGACGACGACCGGTAGGTCGTGCGAGCGCTCGAGCACTTCCTGCTCGAAGGTCTCGGTGGTGATGTCCAGCTCCATGCGGGTCACTCCTTTGCGTTGGCGTCCGTCTCTGCTAGTCTACAACTATACAACTAATCAGTTTATTCCGCCATGCTGCTTCCTCACCCGCTCCCTGACGACCTCGTCGAGCTGATCGCCCGCCGCTTCCGCGTGATCGGGGAGCCGATGCGGATCCGGCTGCTCGACCGGCTGCGCGACGAGGGGGAGGCGACGGTCAACGACCTCGCCGACGCCGCCGGCGCGTCCCAGCAGAACATCTCGAAGCACCTCACCGTGCTGGCGGACGCCGGCATTCTCGCTCGCCGCAAGGAGGGCACGCACGTCTACTACCGGATCGCCGATCAGGGCGTTTTCGCGCTCTGCGAGCAGGTGTGCGGCTCGCTCCAGGAGCAACTGCGGATGCTGGACAGCCTCATCGGCGGAGGCCGCCGATGACGCTCGAGCTCTGGCAGACGGAGTGGTGTCCGGCGTCGCGGTCCGTCCGTGAGCGGTTGACCGAGCTCGGCGTCGACTACGCGATCCGGCAGGTGCCGGTCGAGCGCGAGGAGCGCACCGCGCTGCTCGAGGCGACGGGATCCGACGCCATTCCGGCGCTCGTCGTCGCGAACGGCCGGGTCCTCGTCGGCGAGGACGCGATCGGCGTGTACCTCGACGAGCAGTTCGAGGAGCCCGCCGGGGCGGAGGCCCACAGACTGAAGGCCGCGAAAGCGCGCCACCGCTACCTGGAGGAGGAATGCGAGTGCTTGCAACCGGCTACACGCTGAGCGCGACGACGGCGCTGCCGTTCGCCGAGGCGGTCGAGCGCGTCCGCGAGGAGCTGAAGGTGGACGGATTCGGCGTCCTCTGCGAGATCGACGTGCAGGCGACGATGAAGGCGAAGCTCGGCGTCGACGGCGAGCCGTACACGATCCTCGGCGCGTGCAACCCGCCGCTCGCGCACCGCGCGCTGCAGGCCGAGCCGGAGCTCGGCGTGCTGCTGCCGTGCAACGTCGTCGTCTACGTTCGCGACGGCGAGACGCACGTCGCCGCGGTCGACGCGGAGCGGATGCTCTCGATCGTCGGCAACGAGGAGCTCGCGCCGGTTGCCGCCGATGTTCGCGCGCGCCTCGCCGCCGTCGTCGAGCGCGTCGTCGGAGCCTGACGGATGGGTTTCTTCACGCGCGTCCCGAGCGTTGACCCGGAGCAGGTGGCCGACCGACTCCGCAACAAGGAGGCGGTCGTCGTGGACGTCCGCATGCGGGGCGAGTGGAAGGCCGGGCGCATCCGCGGTGCCGTTCACGTCCCGCTCCACGAGCTGTCCGCGCGCATCGGCGGAATGCCCCACGACCGGACGCTCATCACCGTCTGCCGCAGCGGCCACCGCAGCGCGGTCGCCGCCCGGAAGCTCAAGCGGGCCGGCTACGAGGTCGAGAACCTCCGCGGTGGGATGACGCGCTGGGCGCGGGTAGGGCTCCCGCTCGAGCCTGCCAACGGCCGCGTGCTGTAACCGAGGTACATTCCAGGTCGTGGGCGACTTCGACCTGAAGGCCTTGCTCGACGGCCGTGGCGGCAGCGACCTCGACCGCTGGGGGCGCACGATCAACCCGCAGTTCGTGCGCGTGTTGCGCACGATCGACTTCGACCGCACCTGGGCTCGCGCCGAGGGCGCGTACCTCTGGGACGACCACGGCAAGCGCTACCTCGACATGCTCGGGGGCTTCGGCATGTACAACGTCGGCCGCAACAACCCGCGCGTGCGCTCGGCGCTCGTGCAGGCGCTCGAGCTCGACACGCCCGGCATGCTGGCGATTGGCGTCACGGCGCTGCCGGGCCTGCTCGCCGAAGCGCTGCTCGTGCGCGTGCCGGCGCGCCTCGAGCGCTGCCTCTTCACGAGCAGCGGCACCGAGGCGGTCGAGGCCGCGCTGAAGCTCGGCCGCGCGGCGACGAAACGCACGCGCGTCATCTCTGCCGACCACGCCTTCCACGGGCTCACGCTCGGCTCGCTCTCCGCCAACGGCAACCCCGAGTTCACCCACCGCTTCCAGCCGCTGCTCCCGGGCTTCGAGCGTGTGCCCTTCGGCGACCTCGAGGCGCTCGAGGAGCAGCTACGCCGTGAGGACGTCGCTGTCTTCCTGATCGAGCCGGTCCAGGGCAAGGGCGCGAACCTGCCGCCGCCCGGCTACCTCGAGGGTGCGCAGGCGCTCTGCCGGCAGTACGGCACGCTGTTCTGCGTCGACGAGGTGCAGACCGGCTTCGGCCGCACCGGCCGGATGTTCGCGTTCGAGCACTGGGGGCTCGAGCCGGACCTGGTGCCGGTCGCGAAGTCGCTCTCCGGCGGCTACGTGCCGGTCGGCGCACTGCTCATGTCACGCGCCGTGCACGAGGCCGTCTTCGACTCGATGGAGCACGCCGTCTCGCACGGCTCGACGTTCGCGCCGAACGAGCTCGCGATGGCGGCGGGGCTCGCGACGCTGCACGTGCTCGACGACGAACAGCTCGTCGAGCGGTCGGCGCGGCTCGGCGAGAAGCTGCTCGAGCTGACGCGACCGTTCGTGGACGAGTTCGAGGTCGTGCGCGAGGTGCGCGGGCTCGGGCTGATGTGGGCGATCGAGTTCGGCGAGCCGCCCTCGGGCAAGCTCTCCTGGAGGTTGATCGAGCGCATGCAGCAGGGGTTGTTCGCGCAGCTCGTCGTCGGGCCGCTCTTCTCCAAGCACCGGATCCTCAGCCAGGTGGCCGGCCACAACATGGCCGTGATCAAGATCCTGCCGCCACTCGTTCTCTCCGACGAAGATCTCGAGTACTTCGTCGAAGCGCTGCACGCGACGGTGAAGCGCGCCCAGCACATGCCGACCTCACTGACGCGCTTCGCGCTGACAGCAGCCGGGATCCGCTAGGAGTCGCGCTTCTTGCGCTCGTCGAGCTCGGCCTGGGCCTTCTCGGCCAGGCGTCGAGTCCTTTCGGCGTTGACGAGCATCTGCTCGCGCGCCTCGCGGTCAGCTTTCGTCGGTTTCTTCTTCGCCATCTTCCCCTCCAAGGAGCAGCTCGATTCGCGCGAGCGATCGTGCGATGTCGCTCACGTTGAAGAGTAGGGCAATCGTCTCCTCGCGGGAGATCACACGCTTGTCCACGAGGAGAGCGTGACGCGGCTTTGAGGGGCACGCAAGATGCCCGTTCCGGACGTCTCACTAGCCCTCGCGCGGTTCCCAGCGGAAGCGGAACACGGCGACGACCAGGCCGCCCGCGCCCCAGGCCGCGAGCACGCCGAGCGCCAGCGGCTTCGTCCACAGCGCCTGGCCGTGCAGGTAGATCGCATTCATGAGGTCGATGAAGTACTTCAGCGGCAGCACGTCGCCGATCGTGCGCAGGAACGCCGGATAGTGGCGCGTCGGCCCGAACGAGCCGGTCAGGAACGCCATCGGCAGCAGGATGAAGTTGACGACCGCGGAGGAACCTTCGGCCGAACGGATCAGGGACGACGTCGCGACCCCGAGCGCCGCGAACGCGGCCGAGCCGACGATCACCGCGAGCACGAGCGAGCCGATCGCCGTCGGGAACGGCGTCCCGTAGAGCGCCCGCCCGATCAGGAACAGCGCCACCGTCTGCAGCGCGAACACGAGCAGCGTCGAGACGAGCAGCGCGGCGACGTACGTCGACGCGGGGAGCGGCGTCGCGCGCAGCCGCTTCAGGATCGCGTTCTCGCGCCGGATCACGAGCTGGATCGCGAGTCCGGCGAAGGCGGTGTTCGCGCAGCCGTAGCCGATCAGCCCCGCCAGCAGCGCGTGCGACGCCGGCACGCCGTAGATCTTCCCGGAGTAGACCGAGCCGAGCAGCACGAACAGCAGCATCGGGAAGAGGAAGATGAAGAGAGCCGCCTCCTTGCTGCGCCAGAAGACGAGCTGCTCCGCGCGGAGCTGGTGCACGAACAGGTGCAGGCGGCGCGAGCGGCCCCGCTCGGCGACGGCGATCGCCTCGACGCTCACTCCGGGTCCTCCTCGGTCAGCGCGAGATAGACGTCCTCGAGCGTCGGGCGCCGCACCTCGAGCCGGTCGAGCTCCTCGCTGCGGGCGAGGGCGTCGGCGGTGAGCTCGTGCAACACGCGCGTCGGCTCACTCGTGCGCAGGAGCACCTCCTCACCGTTGCGGTGGTAGCGGATCTCGACCTCGAGCTCGCTCGTGGTCAGCTCGCGCGGCGTGCCGACGCGAACGATCTGTCCCTCGCGCAACACGGCGACCCGGTCGGCGAGCTGCTCCGCCTCGTCGAGGTAGTGCGTCGTCAGCAGCACGGTTTTCCCGAGCGAGCGCAGCGAACGGATCATGTCCCACGCCGCGCGCCGCGCAGCCGGGTCGAAGCCGGTCGTCGGCTCGTCGAGGAAGACGAGGTCGGGATCGCCGACGAGTGCGACGCCGAGGTCGAGGCGGCGCTTCTGGCCGCCGGAGAGCGTCTTCACGCGCGCGTCGCGCTTCTCGGCGAGGCCGACGAGCTCGATCACCTCGCTCACGTCACGCGGGTGCTCGTAGTAGCCCGCGAACATGGCGTGTGTCTCGCGCACCGTGATATTCGGCCAGAGCTGCGACTGCTGGAGCACGACGCCGATGCGCTGGCGGAACTCCGCTCCGGGCCGCTCCGGGTCGTGGCCGAGCACGGAGACCTCGCCCGCGTCGCGGCGGCGGTAGCCCTCGAGGATCTCCACCGTCGTCGTCTTGCCCGCGCCGTTCGGGCCGAGCAGGCCGAAGACCTCGCCCTCTGCGATCTCGAAATCGACGCCGCGCACCGCCTCGAGCTGTCCGTACCGCTTGCGCAGGCCGTGCACGGAGATCGCGCTCACGCGTTTTCCAGCTCCAGCAGCACGGTCCCGCACGGCGGGAAGGGCGGCTCGGGCCCGCCTGCGAGCGCGGCGGCCGCGCGGCCGCAGTCCGGCTGGTGCGCGACCACGACCACCGTCTCGCCGCGCGCCGCCGCAGCTGCGCGCATGTCCGCCGCGGTCGCGCCCGGCGCGAGCCGTTCGTCGAGCTCCGGCTCGCCGAGCCCGAGCGCAGCCGCCGTCTCGCACGCGCGCAGCAGCGGGCTCGTCACGACCGCGTCCGGCACGAGTCCCTCGGCGCGCAGGCGCACGCCGAGCTCGCGGGCGTGCGCGCGGCCCGCGCGCGTCAGCGGGCGCAGCTCGTCGGGATCCCCGGGGGCGGCCTCGGCGTGGCGAACGATCAGCAGGCGCACGCCGGCCAGGATAGACCTCCCCTCCGTCCCGGCTCGCCTCGGTACCGTGTCGCCGTGGCCAAGTGGAGGCTTGGGCCGGCGGTGGGAACGGCCGCCTTCGCGCTGACGGCAGGAACCGCGTGGGACGAGGGCGGGTTCCACGCGGTCGCGTGGGATCGCGCGCTCGTCGGGCTCGCCGTGCTCGCGTTCGCAGCGGTGGTGCTCGACGGCGCGCCGCGGCCGGGCAGGCACGCGACGGCGATGCTGGCCGCGCTCGCGTTCCTGACGGCGTGGACGGCGGCCTCGTGGCTCTGGTCCGACTCGCCCCCGGCGGCGCTCGACGAGGCGCAGCGCGTCGCCGTCTACCTCGCCGCAGCTGTCGCGGTCGCGATCGCCGGGCGGCGCGTGCCGCCGGTCTGGCTCGCCGGCGGCGTCGCCGCCGGGATCGTTCCCGCGGCGGCCTGGAACCTCGCCGTCCGCCTCGCGCCGGACTGGACGGGACGGGCGCCGCAGCGCGCCGACATCGGCTCGCTCGCGACGCCGGTCGGCTACGCGAACGGGCTCGCGCTGCTCGTCGTGCTCGCGCTCCTGCTCGCGCTCGGCCTCGCAGCGACGGCGCCCGCCGCGCCGGTCCGCGCCGCCGCCGCCCTGCTGCTCGTCCCCTTCGCGGCGGACCTCGCGCTTCAACAGAGCGCCGGCGCCGAGGTCGCGCTCGCCGCCGGGCTGGTCGCGCTCGTCCTCGTCGCGCCGCGCGACCGTGCCGCCCTCTCGCTCGCGCTCCTTGTCCTGCCGCTCGGCACCGCGCTCGCCGTCGGGCGGGAGGGCAGCGTCGTCTCGCCGCCTGCCCAGGACCTCACCGCTGCTGCCGGGGCAGGCCACCGCCTGCTGCTCGGGCTCGCGCTGCTCGCCGCCGCCCAGCTCGCCGCCGCGGTCTTCCTCGTGCCGCGTTTCGCGCGCGACGGCGCGCCGCTGGCGGCTCGCGCGGCGGCTGTGACGGCCGCGCTGCTGCTCGCCGCCGGCCTCGTCGCGGCGCCGTTCGCGCTGCGCGGCCACGAGCGGGGCAGCTACTGGGGCGTCGCGCTACGCGAGTTTCGGGCCGACCCGGTGGTCGGCTCCGGCGCCGGGACCTTCGTCGACTGGTGGCTGCGGGCGCGGACGACCGCGCACTCGACGCAGGAAGCCCACTCGCTCTACGTCGAGACGCTGGCCGAGCTCGGCCCCGCCGGACTCCTCGCGGTGCTCGTCGCGCTCGGGGTGCCGCTCACCGCCTCGCTGCGGCTGCGCGGCACCGCGCTGGGCCCGGCGCTGCTGGCGGCGCTCGTCGCGTACGACGTCCACGCGGCGGTCGACTTCGACTGGGAGCTCGCGGGCGTGACGCTGCCAGCGGTGCTCCTCGGCGCCGCGGCCGCCGTCCACGCCGATCCCTCTGGCGGACGGTTGCAGGCACGGCCGCGCCGCGCCGCGGCTGCGGCGCTCGCCGGCCTCACGGCCGCCGCGCTCCTCGCGCTCGCCGGCAGCTCGCGCCTGGCGGCTGCGAGCGCGGCCGAGGCGGCAGGCCGTTTCGACGCCGCCGTTGCGGAGGCGCGCGGTGCACTGCGCTACGCGCCCTGGTCGGCGGATGCGTGGCGCGTGATCGGCGAGTCGCGCCTCGCACAGGGTGACCGCGCCGGTGCCCGCGACGCGTTCCAGTCGGCGGTCCGGCTCGACCCGAACGGCTGGCAGGCCTGGGCCGAGCTCGCAGAGGCGAGCACGGGAGAGCCGCGCCGCGCCGCCGAGGCGGAGGCGGCGCGGCTCAACCCGCTGGGCGGTGGGGGCTAGCCGGTCAGCACCTGGACGAGCCGGCGCGTCGAGCTTCCGGCCAGGATGGGCTGGCCCGCGACGCGCGCCCGCACGAAGAAGACGAGCGCGTGGCCGCGGCCGAGCGGCAGATTGCGCGTCGGCTGGATCGACAGCGTCGCCCAGCCGTCCGTGCCGCTCGCGACCTCGGCCCCGCTCTTCGCCCACGAGTACGGCAGGCCGATCGTATACACGAGGGCGCCGTTGACGGAGTTGCCCAGCGTGTCCGAGACGTGGAAACGGGCGAGGATCGAGGCACGGTTGGTGAGGCGCCTCGGCTGGAACGACACCTGGTCGATCACGAGCCGCAGCGGGAGCGTGACGCTCGACGCTGGGACGGAGCCCGACGTGCCGGACGCTGCCACGACGGCGGCCGTCTGCGCCGACGTCGCCGACGCCGTGCCCTGCGCGTTCGCGGCGGTCACCTGGGCGCGGAGCGTCGAGCCGCTGTCTGCCGTCTGCGCGACGTACGTGGACGCCGTCGCGCCGGCGATGGCGACGCACGCGTCACCTGTCGAGTTGCAGCGCTGCCACGCGTACGCGTACGTCGGCGTCGTCGGGGAGTTCCACGTGCCGGTGCTGGTCGTCAGCGTCTGCCCGACCTTCGGCGTCCCCGTGATCGCGGGCAGCACGCTGTTCGACGGCGCATTGCTCCCGACCGCCGCCGTCTGAGCGGAGGTCGCGGACGTCGTGCCGTCGGCGTTCTGCGCGGTGACCACCGCGCGCAGCGTGGAGCCGGAGTCAGCGCTCTGCACGACGTACGTCGACGCCGCGGCGCCCGCGATCGTGCTGCACGAAGCGCCGCTCGAGTTGCAGCGCTGCCACTGGAACGAGTACGACGGTGCCGTCTGGTACGTCCACGTCCCGGTGGTGGTCGTGAGCGTTTGCCCCAGCTGTGCCGTGCCCGAGATGACGGGCGGCGCGGTGTTCGTCGGCGCGTAGTTCGCCTGCGCCGCAGATCCTTCGGCGAAGCTGCTGCCCGCCAGCGCCGTGAATGCGACGGCGAGGACGGCGAGCGTTGCAGCGGAAACGGCCAGCCGCGGCAGGATTCTGCGTGTCATGAGCCCTCCTTGCATCGGGTTCCCAAACAGGCATACCCGAGGGCTCGTAATGGCGAAGTAATCTTTACCGAAGCATCGCAAGGTTTTACGGGGGCCTTACAGCAGCGCAGACGCTCGATACGGTTAAGGGATGGCCAAGGCCTTTCGCTACGTCGTCTGCGACGTCTTCACCGACGAGCCGCTCGCCGGGAACCAGCTCGCCGTCTTCACCGACGCGCGCGAGATCCCCGAGGAGCTGCTGCAGCGGCTCGCGAAGGAGATGAACTTCTCGGAGACGACCTTCGTCTATCCGCCCGAAGCCGACGGCCACGTGAAGATGCGGATCTTCACGCCGGGCAACGAGGTGCCGTTCGCCGGACACCCGACGCTCGGCACCGCATTCGTGCTCGCCGGGCCGCTCCAGCTCGACGAGATCCGGATCGAGACCGGCCGCGGCACGGTGCCCGTGTGGCTCGAGCGGGACGGACCGCGGATCGTCTTCGGCCGCATGCAGCAGCCGCTGCCGGCGGTGTCGCCGTTCGCGGCCGCGTCCGAGCTGCAGGCCGCGCTCGGCGTCGAGTCGCGGCTCCCCGTCGAGCTCTATGACAACGGCATCGAGCACGTGTTCGTCGTGCTCGGCTCGGAGGCCGAGGTGGCGGCGCTCGCGCCCGACCAGCAACGGCTGGCGGCGGTCGGCCACGTCGGCATCAACTGCGTCGCCGGCTCCGGCGTGCGCTGGAAGACGCGGATGTTCGCGCCGGCGCACGGGGTCGCGGAGGATCCGGCGACCGGCTCGGCGGCCGGCCCGCTCGCACTGCACCTCGCGCGCCACGGCCAGATCGCCTTCGGCGACGAGATCGAGATCTCGCAGGGCGCCGAGATCGGCCGGCCGTCCACGCTCTACGCGCGTGTCGTCGGCAACGCGGACGCGGTGGAGCGGATCGAGGTCGGCGGCTCCGCGGTGGTCGTCGCCCGCGGCGAGTTCCGCCTCTAGCAGGGCTCGACCCGCACGAAGCGCTGTCCGTAGAAACTACGGACTGATCGGCGGCGCTCTCCGGATGTCTCGGCTCCTCGCCCGCGAGACGTTGGCAGCGTGAACGCGCTCGACTTCGCGCGCTGGCAGTTCGCGGTCACGACCCTGTACCACTTCCTGTTCGTCCCCGTGACGATCGGGACTGCCTGGTTCCTCGTCGGCATGCAGACCGCCTGGTACCGCACCGGCGACGAGCGCTGGCTCCGGCTGACCCGCTTCTTCGGGAAGCTGTTCCTGATCAACTTCGCGCTCGGAGTCGTCACCGGGATCGTGCAGGAGTTCCAGTTCGGGATGAACTGGTCCGCCTACTCCCGCTACGTCGGCGACATCTTCGGCGCGCCGCTCGCAATCGAGGGCCTCGCGGCGTTCTTCCTCGAGTCGACGTTTCTCGGGCTCTGGATCTTCGGCTGGGACCGCCTCAAGCCGAAGGTGCACCTCGCGACGATCTGGCTCGTCGCGCTCGGGACGACGGCGTCCGCGTACTTCATCCTCGCCGCCAACTCGTGGATGCAGCACCCGGTCGGCTACAAGCTGAACCCGGTCACCCACCGCGCCGAGCTGACCTCGATCGCGCAGCTCCTCACGAACAACACGTTGATCCGCGCCTTCGGGCACACGATCGCGGCGGCGGTGCTGACCGGCGCGATGCTCGTGCTCGGCGTCGCCGCCTGGCACCTGCGCCGCGGCGGCGAGGCGGCCCTGTTCCGGCCGGTCGCCGTGATCGCGCTCTGGGCGACGCTCGTCGCTGGTGTCGCGACCGTCCTCATCGGCCATGCCCAAGGCCAGCTGATGACGAAGGAGCAGCCGATGAAGATGGCCGCCGCCGAGGCGCTCTACACGACGGAGAAGGGCGCGCACTTCTCGCTCTTCGCACTCGGGCCGTGGTCGAAGTACCCGGACAGGAACGTCGCCAACATCGCCATCCCCCACGCGCTCTCGATCCTCGCCGACAATTCCTGGAACGGCACCGTCGAGGGGATCAACGACATCCAGGCGCAGTACGTCGCGACGTACGGGCCCGGCAACTACAAGCCGATCGTGGGCGTCACGTACTGGACGTTCCGGATCATGACCGGGCTCGGCTTCCTCGCGGTCCTCGTCGCCGCGGCCGGCCTCTGGCTCGCCCGGGTCCCCGGCCGGCTCGAGCGCAGCGGACGGTTCCTCCGCCTCGCGATCGTCGCGATCTCGCTGCCCTTCCTCGCCAACCTCGCCGGCTGGCTCTTCACCGAGATGGGTCGCCAGCCCTGGATCGTGCAGGGGCTGCTGCTGACGAAGGACGCCGTCTCGCCGACGGTGAGCGCGTGGTCGGTCGGGCTCACGCTCGCCGGTTTCACCGTCCTCTACGGGATCCTCGCCCTCATCGAGGCGAAGCTGATGATCCGCGCCGCGCAGGCCGGCCCCGACCCCGAAGGCACCTACGCCGGCGGCGACGGCGAAGGCGCCAAGCCCGTGACGATCCCGGCCCTCACCTACTGATGCTGCTCGCCTCCACTCACGGCTACTGGAACCTCCCGACCCTCTGGTTCTTCCTGATCGTCGTCCTCTGGGTCGGCTACTTCGTGCTCGAGGGCTTCGACTTCGGCGTCGGCATGCTGCTCCCGTTCGTCGGCCGCGACGTCGGCGAGCGCGGCACGCTCATCCGGACGATCGGCCCCGTCTGGGACGGGAACGAGGTCTGGCTGCTCGTCGCCGGCGGCGCCACGTTCGCCGCCTTCCCCGGCTGGTACGCGACGCTGTTCTCGGGCTTCTACCTCGCGCTGTTCCTCGTGCTCGTCGGCCTGATCGTCCGCGGTGTCGCGATCGAGTACCGGAACAAGCAGCCCGACGAGCGCTGGCGGGGCCGCTGGGACACGACCCTCGCCGTCTCGAGCGCGGTACCGGCGCTGCTCTGGGGCGTCGCGCTCGCCGACGTCGTGCACGGCGTCCCCGTGAACGCGCACGCCGACTACACCGGGAACCTGCTGAACCTGCTCGGGCCCTACGCGCTCTTCGGCGGCGTCACGTCGCTCGTCCTCTTCGCCTTCCACGGCGCGCTCTTCCTGACGCTGCGCACGGCCGGCGAGCTGCACGCTCGCGCCCGCGCGACGGCGGTGCGGCTGGCGCCGCCCGCGGCCCTGCTCGTGCTCGGCTTCCTCGTCTGGACGTATGTGAACGCCGCGTCCGCGCACGACAAGGGGCTCGTTCCCGGGATCGTCCCGATCGCGGCGATCGCCCTTCCGTTCGCGGCCGGCGCATTCGTCCGGGCGGGCCGCGACGCGCTCGCATTCACCGCGACCGCGCTCTCGATCGCGCTGATCACGCTGACGCTGTTCCTCAACCTCTATCCGCGCGTGATCGTCTCGTCCACGAGCAACGCGTTCAGCCCGACCATCTTCACGACGAGCTCGTCGCACTACACGCTGACCGTGATGGCGATCGTCGCGCTGCTCTTCACCCCGATCGTCCTGCTCTACCAGACGTGGACGTACTGGGTCTTCCGCGCGCGCCTCGGAGGCGGAGATGCGGACGGGGTCCGCTCGCCTCTCGACGTGCTCGAGCGCTCGCCGCTCGGACGCGGCCGCCCGCAACGCGGCGGCTGATGAGCCCGCTCGACCCGAGGCTGCTGCGGGAAGTCCCCGCCGTTCGCCGCTTTGTCGTTCTCTGCATCGTTCTCGCGCTCGGCTCCGCGGCCGCGATCGTCGCGCAGGCGGCGCTGCTCGGCCACGTCGTGGCCGCGGCCTTCCTGCAGCACCGCACGCTGACTGCGCTCGCCGCGCCGCTCGCCGCGCTGGCCGCGGCCTCCCTCGCCCGGGGCGCGCTCGCCTGGGGCTTCGAGAGCGGCGGCAGCCTCGCCGCGGCGGGCACCGTGACCACCCTGCGGGCCCGGCTGCTCGCGCACCTCGTGCGCGCCCGGCCCGGCGGCATCGGCGAGCTGAGCGCAGGCGACGTCGCCACGGCGACGCTCGACGGCGCGGACGCGCTCGAGCCGTACTTCGCGCGCTTCCTGCCGCAGCTCGTGCTCGCCGCCGTCGTCCCGCCCGTGCTGCTCGTCTGGGTAGGACTGCACGACGTCACGTCGGCGGTCGTGCTCCTCTGCACGCTGCCGCTCATCCCGGTGTTCGGGATCCTGATCGGGCGGGCGACCGAGCACGCGACGATGCGGCGCTGGCACGCGCTCTCGCTGCTGTCGTCCCACTTCCTCGACGTCGTCCGCGGGCTGCCGACGCTGCGCGCGTACCGGCGCGGAGCCGCGCAGACCGCGTCGATCGGGGCGCACACGGACGAATACCGGCGCTCGACAATGGCGACGCTGCGGATCGCGTTCCTGTCGGCGTTCGCGCTCGAGCTGGCCGCGTCGCTCGGAACGGCCATCGTCGCGGTCGAGATCGGGATCAGGCTCGTCGACGGCGGAATCACGCTGCAACCGGCGCTGGCGATCCTCGTGCTCGCACCCGAGCTGTACGCGCCGCTCCGATCGGTGTCGATGCAGTTCCACGCGAGCGCCGACGGGCTGGCTGCGGCGCGGCGCATGTTCGAGCTCGCCGGCCTCGAGCCCGCCGTCGCGGCGCCGGCCGTCCCCGTGCCCGCGCCGGACCCCGCGGCCGGAGCCGTCAAGCTCGACCGGCTCGCCGCGTCGTATCCCGGCCGCGGGCGCGTGCTCGGCGGGATCTCGCTCGAGCTCGCCCCCGGCGAGCGGGTGGCCGTGCTCGGCCCCAGCGGGACCGGAAAGTCCACCCTGCTCGCGGTTCTGCTCCGCTTTCTCGAGCCGTGCGAGGGCGACATGTCGGTGGACGGCGTCGACCTGCGCGACGTCGACCCGGACGCGTGGCGGAGACGGGTCGCCTGGGTGCCGCAGCGGCCGCTGCTCGAGCCGGGCACCGTGGCTCAGGCGGTGCGGCTCGGCGCGCCCGAGGCGCCGGACGGCGAGGTCGGCGCCGCGCTGCACGCCGCCGGGGCCGGTGCGCTCGCCGGCCGGCTCGCCGCAGACGTGACGACGCTGTCGGCCGGCGAGCAGCGGCGCGTCGCGCTCGCGCGGGCGCTGCTCCGTCGCGCGCCTCTGCTGCTGCTGGACGAGCCGACGGCGCACCTCGACGAGGACGCCGCGAAGGTCGTGGTCGGCGCGCTCGCGACGCTTCCCCGGTCGTGCACGGTGCTCGTCGCGACGCACGACCGCCGCCTGCTGGCGGCCGTCGACCGCGGGCTCGAGCTGCGCGACGGCGTCCTGCACGAGCTTCGCGCTGCGGAGGCGGCGGCGTGAGCGCGCCGCTCGTCCGCGTGCTCGACCTGGCCGTGCCGCTGCGGCGGCGGTTCGCGCTCGCGGTGCTCCTCAGTGCGCTCGCGCTCGCCGCGGGCGCAGGGCTGATGGCGACCTCCGGCTACCTCATCTCCCGTGCCGCGACGCGCCCGGAGATCCTCTCCCTGACGGTGGCGATCGTCGGCGTGCGCTTCTTCGCGCTTGCGCGCGCGGTCCTGCGCTACCTCGAGCGGCTCGTCGCGCACGACGCGTCGTTTCGCTTCCTCGCGCGGGCCCGCGTCGCGTTCTTCGCCCGGCTCGAGCCGCTCGTGCCGGGCGAGGTCGGCGGGGCGCGTCCGGGCGACCTGCTGAGCGGCTTCGTCGCGGACGTCGACTCGCTCCAGCATCTGCTCGTGCGCGTCGCGGCTCCTCCGCTCGCCGCGCTGGCCGTCGGTGCGGGCGCCGTGCTCGCGACGGCGCTGCTCGTTCCCGAGGCAGGGCTTGTACTCGCCGTCGCGCTCGTGCTCGGCGCCGTCGTCGTGCCCGCCGGGGTCGTGCGGCTCTCGCGCGCGGCGTCGCGGCGGCGGCCGGCCGAGCGGGCGGCGCTCGCCGGCGGCGTCGTCGAGCTGCTCGGCGCCCTGCCGGAGCTCGTCGCCTACGGCGCAGCGGCCGAGCGGCTCGAGCGCCTCGACGAGGCGGACCGCCGGCACCGGCGCTCCGTCGTTCGCGAGGCGGTCGGCGCGGGAGCCGGCGACGGCGCGGTCACCGCGCTCGGCGGCCTCGCCGCCGCTGCCGTGCTCGCCGCCGCGATCCCTGCGGTCACGGGCAGCCGGCTGGACGGCGTGCTGCTGGGGATGCTCGCGCTGCTGACGCTCGCCACCTTCGAGGGCGTGCGCGCGCTGCCGTCCGCGGCGCAGCACCTCGTGTCCACCGGCGCAGCCGCGGGCCGGCTGGTGGAGCTCACCGACCGCGACCCGTCCGTGCGCGACCCCGAGCGGCCGCGCGCCCTCGAGGGCCCGGCCGTGCTCCGGCTGGAGGGGGTTTGCGTGCGCTTCGCGGCGGACGGCCCGTGGGTGCTCGCCGGCGTCGACCTCGCGCTCGCTCCCGGCCGCCGTGTCGCCCTGCTCGGGCCGAGCGGCGCGGGCAAGACGACGCTCGCGCACCTGCTCGTGCGGTTTCGCGACCCCGACGCGGGCCGGGTCACGCTCGACGGCCACGATCTGCGCGAGTACGCCCAGGACGACGTGCGCCGCGTGGTCGCGCTCGCGGCCCAGGACGCGCACCTGTTCACGACCACGATCCGCGAGAACGTCCGGCTCGCGCGCCCCGCAGCGAGCGAGGCCGAGCTGGTCGATGCTCTCCGCCGCGCGCGCGTCTGGGATTGGGTCGAATCGCTGTCGGACGGGCTCGACACCGAGGTCGGCGACGAGGGCACGCTCGTGTCGGGCGGGCAGCGGCAGCGCATCGCGCTCGCGCGTGCGCTGCTCTCGGGTGCGCGGCTGCTCGTCCTCGACGAGCCGACGGCCCACCTCGACGACGAGACGGCGGCCGGCGTGCTCGACGACGTGCTCGACGCCGCCGGCGACGCCGGCGTGTTGCTGATCACGCACTCGCCGCTCCGGCTCGAGCGCTTCGACGAGGTGCTCGCTCTCGAGGACGGGAAGCTCGTTCCCGCCGTCAGTTGACCCAACTGACGGCGACGATGTCGGGGAGCTCGAACGGCAGCGACCGCCAGAAGACGCCGCCGTTCGTCGAGACGTAGAGGCGGTTCCGCGCCGCGTAGAGGATCCGGTCGGGCTCGTCCTCCGCGACCGCGACCGCGAAGCCGGGCGGGAGGCCGCCGCCGGCTTCGTGCCACGTCGCGCCGCGGTCGTGGGAGATCGCGAGCGGCGGGCGACGGTCGAGCAGCGCCACGACCGTCGAGCCGGCGGCGGCGGTCGCCACAACGCGCGGCAGCTCGACGCGCGGCGTCTCGCTCTCCGGCAGCTCGGAGCCGGGGCCGAGCACGTGTTCTTCGCCGACGTCGACGAGCAGTACGCCCTCGACCGTCTGCACCGCCGCGATCACCGCGCGCTCCCGCTCAGCAGCGCGGACACGAGCGCGGTCGCACGCCGCGCTGCCGGCACGGGCGGGTGACGCGCTGCGCGCGCCGCGAGATAGGCGGCCGCGAACGCGTCGCCGGCGCCGGTCGGGTCGGTGTGGACGGTATGCGCCGGCACGCGTGTCGCGGTGTCGCGCGTGAGCACGAGCGACCCTTCGAGCCCGAACGTGACGACCACCTCGGGCACGCCGAGCGACATGAGCGACTCGAGCTCCGCGTCGCCGATGATCGCCTGCGCCTCCTCCTCGGCGAGCTTGAGGATCGCGACGTGCCGCAGCAGCCCGCGGTCGAAGTCGTCGTCGAGCACGAGCGGCCCCTGCCGCGGGACGCGGACGAGACCCTGGCCGTCGAAGAGGATCCGCCGCCCGCGCGCAAGCTGCGCCAGCGTGTCCGTGTCGAAGTCGCTGCGCAGCAGGGGCGCGACGTGCAGCCACTCGACCCCCCGCAGGAGCGCCCGCTCCGGCTCGTCGGCGCGCCATGGCTCGCCGACGGCCTCGACGGTCATCGTGCGCACCCCGTGCTCGTCGTAGGACATCGAGAAGCCGGTCGTCTCGCCGCCGACCGAGAACGCGGTCGGCAGGCCGCAGGCGGCGAGCTGTCGGCGGAACGCGCGGCGCTCTGTCTCGCCGCACTTCGCGAACACGACCGCGTCGTGGAGGAGCGCCCGGAGCGCCCGCGCGGCGTGCCACGAGCCGCCGCCGATACGCGGCGCGCCGCCTGCGACGACGTCGCGCGAAAGGTGGCCGATGACCGCGAGCGGGCGCACCCGCGGAAGCCTAGTCCGGGCCCTCCGCCGGTAGGGGGGTCGCGCTGCCGCGCGCGGCGAGTGCGAACCCGAACGCGAGGGCGAAGGACGCCGCGAAGCTCGGCAGCGACGCGGTGAAGCTGACGTTGCCGGGGTGGGTGTGCGCGACGAGGTTGGTCCACCACGACGGGCCGATCGGCGAGAGCCACTGATAGAGGCAGAAGCCGACGACCCACGCGCCGAGCTGCTCGAGCCGGAACGACGGGCCGTCGAAGAAGCTTGCACGCGTGTAGCGGGCGCCCGCCGCGAGCCAGTCGCCGGCGAGCACGCCGAAGAGCGGAACGAAGAAGGAGCCGAGCAGGTAGAGGAAGTCCTGGTAGTTGCCGAGATCGAGGACGAGCGCCAGCCCGGTCGCAGCCGCTGAGACGAGCGTGATCAGCAGCCGCTGGGACGTCCGTGGCAGCAGGTTCTGAATCGAGACGGCGGTGGAGTAGATGTCGGCGAACGCCTTCTCGCTCTCGTCGATCGTGATCGCGAGCAGGGCCACGAACGCGATGCCTCCGGCGGCTGCGACCGCCGCGGGCAGCGCCTGCGCGTTGGCGACGCCGCGGGCGAGCACGATCAGGATCCCGAGCCCGACGCACCAGATCGTCGGCACGAAGTAGCCGAGCCCGGCGCCGAGCGCCGCGCCGCGCCGCGTGCGGGCGAAGCGGGTGTAGTCGGCGGCGAGCGGCGTCCACGAGACGACGCTGCCGATCACGAGGTCGACGGCCTGGCCGAACGACGGGAAGCCGCCTGTGCCCGGCTGCGCCCAGTACGCGTGCAGGTGCGACCTGGAGATCGCCCAGTAGGTGAGATACCCCATCGCGAAAAGAAGGGCCCAGGAGGCGAACTTGCGCAGGTAGCGCCGGACGAAGCCGATCGGGCCGAGCATGCCGAGGCCCCAGCTGAGCGCGCCGAAGGCGACCGTCCACAGCCACCTGCCGCTCCAGCCGAAGACGTGCTGCGACAGCGCGGCGGCCGCGGAGGCGATGATGATCAGCTCGAACGTCGACCAGCCGACGTTCTGGGCCACGTTGAGCACGCTCGGCGCGTACGAGCCCCTGCGCCCCAGCGGCGCGCGCAGCAGCACCATGCCGGGGACGCGGGCGTCCGCTCCGATCAGCGCGGCGAGGCCGAGGAGCGCGTTCCCTGCGACCGCCCCGACGACGATCGCGAGCAAAGCGGTGCGCAGCGAGAGCGCTGGAACGAGCAGCGCACCGATCACGATCACGAGGAGCGAGACCGAGAGGTTCCCCCAGAGCAGCGTCGAGTCGAGGCCGCTCAGCACGCGCAGACGCTCCGGGACGGGCTCGATGCCCCAACTCGGCGTCCTCTCGCTCACGCTCCTCCCTTCGCCGGCATTACCCGGATCAGGTTCGGCGGGTGTGATCTCAGCCGCGCGAACGGCACCCCGGTGCTCCGAGCGTAGCGAACGCCGCCGTCAGTGACTTAGAGGTAGCCCTCCTCGAAGAAGCGGCCCTCGTGCGCCATCGCCTCCTCCCGGCTCAGGCCCGCCTCCGAGTGCGGCGTGGCGCCGATCGCGTCGGCGTAGCGGTCGATCAGGTTGAACGCCGCAGCCACGTAGATCGCATCGCGCAAGGCGTCGCGCGACACGCCAGCGGCGAGGGCGCGCGAGGCGTCGAGCTCGTCGGGCGACTCCGTCATCGCCTCGAGGAAGCGCAGCGTCTCCCGCAGCCGCTCGTCGATCGGCGCGGTCTCGTAGTCGTCGAGCACCGCGTCGACCAGAGCGGCATCGCCGAAGGCGTACGACGCGACCGCGCCGTGCGACTCCGTTCAGAAGGGACACTGGTTGCGCGCCGAGACGAACGCGGCGAACAGCTCGCGCTCGGCCTCCGTCCACGGCGAGGGGCCGAGAGCCTTGCGCATCGACGTCAGGCGAGCAGGCGCCGCAGCACGAACGGGAGGATGCCGCCGTGCCGGAGGTAGTCGCGCTCGCGCGGCGTGTCGAGCCGCACGCGCGCGCGGAACTCCTTGCCGTCCGCCCGCACGGTCACCTCGCTCGCCTCGCCGTTGTCGACGCCGGTGATCGAGAACTCCTCGCGCCCGGTGAGTCCGAGCGACTCGCGGTCCTCGCCCGGCATGAACTGCAGCGGCAGCACACCCATCATCAAAAGGTTGGAGCGGTGAATCCGCTCGTACGACTCCGCGATCGCGGCGCGCACGCCGAGCAGGTTCGGCCCCTTCGCCGCCCAGTCGCGTGACGAGCCGGAGCCGTACTCCTTGCCGGCGATGACGATCGTCGGCACGCCCTCGGCGCGGTAGCGCATCGCCGCGTCGTAGATCGTCGTCTCCTCGCCGTCCGGCAGGTGCACGGTCCACGTGCCCTCCGAGCCGGGGACGAGTTGGTTGCGCAGACGCACGTTGGCGAACGTGCCGCGCACCATCACCTCGTGGTTGCCGCGCCGCGAGCCGTACGAGTTGAACTCGCGCCCCGCGACGCCGTGCTCGAGCAGGTACGTGCCGGCGGGCGAGTCGGGACGGATCGCGCCGGCCGGCGAGATGTGGTCGGTCGTAACCGAGTCGCCGAGCATGACGAGGCAGCGTGCGCCGGCGATGTCGTCAACTCTCCCCGGCTCCGCCGTCATCCCGTCGAAATAGGGCGGCTTACGGACATACGTGGAAGCGTCATCCCAGGCATAGAGATTCCCGGAGGGAATCTTAAGTTGACGCCAGCGCTCATCGCCGCTGTAGACGTCCGCGTACGTGCGCGTGAACATCTCGCCCTCGACCGAGCCGGCGATCGTGCGGTCGATCTCCTCGCGGCTCGGCCAGATGTCGCGCAGGTAGACGTCGTTGCCGGCCTCGTCCTGGCCGAGCGGCTCGCCGATCAGGTCGACGTCCATCCGGCCGGCGAGCGCGTACGCGACGACGAGCGGCGGCGATGCGAGGTAGTTCGCCTTCACGTCGCCGTGGATGCGCGCCTCGAAGTTGCGGTTGCCGGAGAGGACGGCGCAGACGACGAGGCCGCCGTCGTTCACGGCGGCGGCGATCGGCTCCGGCAGCGGCCCGGAGTTCCCGATGCACGTCGTGCAGCCGTAGCCGACGAGGTTGAAGCCGAGCTCGTCGAGGTACGTGTCGAGGCCGGCGCGCCGGTAGTACTCGGTGACGACCTTCGACCCCGGTGCGAGCGACGACTTCACCCACGGCTTGCGCTTCAACCCGCGCTCGACGGCCTTCTTCGCCAGCAGGCCGGCGCCGATCATCACCGACGGGTTCGACGTGTTCGTGCAGGAGGTGATCGCCGCGATCACGACCGAGCCGTGCTCGAGCGAGTAGTCCTCGCCGCGCACCGGCACACGCTTCTTCTCGACGGTCGCCGTGTGGGCGGGCACGGCGTCCGCGTCGGCGGCGCCGTCCCCCGTAGGCGGGTCGCTCGCCGGGAAGCTGTCGGCAACCTCCTTGTCGTAGGTGCCGTTGCCGTAGTCGACGCCGAAGCTGCCGAGGGAGTCGATGAACGCCTCCTTCGCGGATGCGAGCGGGACGCGGTCCTGCGGCCGGCGCGGCCCGGCGAGCGACGGCTCGACGTCGCCCAGGTCGAGCTCGACCACCTGCGAGTACGTCGGGTGCTCGTGGGGCTCGTGCCACAGGAGGTTCTCCTTGCAGTACGCCTCGACGAGCGCGACGCGCTCCGCCGGCCGCCCCGTCAGCCGCAGGTACTCGAGCGTGACCTCGTCGACGGGGAAGAAGCCGCACGTCGCGCCGTACTCGGGGCTCATGTTCCCGAGCGTCGCGCGGTCGGCCAGCGCCAGGGAGGGGACACCCGGCCCGAAGTACTCGACGAGCTTCCCGACGACGCCCGTTCTGCGCAGGATCTCGGTCACCGTCAGCACGAGGTCGGTCGCGGTCGCCCCTTCGCCGAGCGAGCCTGTGAGCCGGAAGCCGACGACCTGGGGCACGAGCATCGACAGCGCCTCGCCGAGCATCGCCGCCTCCGCCTCGATGCCGCCCACGCCCCAGCCGAGCACGCCCAGCCCGTTCACCATCGTCGTGTGCGAATCGGTGCCGACGAGCGTGTCGGGGAAGGCGACGCCGTCCCGGGACTCGACCACGCGCGCGAGATACTCGAGGTTCACCTGATGGCAGATGCCGGTGTTCGGCGGCACGACCTTGAAGTTGTCGAACGCGCTCTGCCCCCAGCGCAGGAAGGCGTAGCGCTCCCGGTTGCGCTCGAACTCGAGCTCGACGTTGCGCCCGATCGCGAGCCGCGTCGCGAACTCGTCGACCTGCACGGAGTGGTCGATCACCAGCTCCGCGGGGATGAGCGGGTTGATCCTCGCCGGGTCGCCGCCCTGCTCGTGCATCGCCTCGCGCATCGCCGCGAGGTCGACGATCGCGGGCACCCCGGTGAAGTCCTGCAGGAGCACGCGCGCGGGCGTGAACGAGATCTCACGGGAGGGCTCGTCCGTCGCGACCCAGCCGGCGACCGCCTCGATCTCGGCGTCGGTGCCGTTCCGGAGCACGTTCTCGAGCAGGATCCGCAGCGTGTACGGGAGCCGCACGACGTCCCAGCGGGCCTGGAGCGCGTCGAGCCGGTAGATCGAGTAGCTCTCCCCGCCGACCCGCAGCTGCCCAGGCTCCGCCATCCCTCGATTCAAGCAGACGGCGGAGGCCCGTCGGACGTGCTTCGATTAAGGGGTCATGCGCACGCTCGTCGCCGTCGTCGCCGCGCTTGCCCTCGCCCTCGCCGGCACTGCCGCCGCTGCGCCGCCGGACGTGAGCAAGGCGCTGCTCACGCCGAGCCAGGTGGGGGTTGCCTACCTGCTGCTGCAGCGCACCGACGGCCACGGCCTCGGGACGCGCACGCTCGACCTCTGCGGCACCAGCAACTACCCGAGCGAGAAGCTCCGCACGGCACGCATCCAGGTGGACTACGGGCGGAACGGCAGCACGCTCACGCTCTCGAACGAGGTCGTCGCGTACAAGCCGGGCGGCGCCGCGCAGGCGATGCGCGAGGTGATCGACCACGCGACGAATTGCCCGCACACGGCGATCTCGCCCGGCGTCCAGGGGCTGCCGCCGCTCACCTTCCAGATCACGCGGCTGAAGGCCGGCCGCCTGCTCAACGGCTACCTCGCCGTGAAGGTCCGGGTCACCGGCACGGTCAAGGGCAAGAAGGTCGACCAGATCTCCTACGCGGTCTACCAACGGCTCGGCAACGTGCTCTCCGGCGTGTACAGCAACGGGCCCGCGACCCCGCAGCAGATGGCGTTCTGCCTGCACGCGGCGGAGCAGAGCGCGCGCAACCTGCGCCGCCTCCAGGCCCCCAGCGGGCCGACCGTGTAAGCAGACGCCGATCTTGTTCCGCTCCTTCCATCTCCGTTTGATCGTCGCCGACTTCGAAGACGAGTAGCGGCCGCCGCTCGAGATCGATCGGCGCGCGCGCCATCAGCGCGCCCGCACCGGCAGCGGCACCGGCGACACGCCGGCGTCACGAGCAAACGCCGGGCCGGTGAGCACCGAAAGCGCCACCAGCGCCCCCCAGACCGCGGCTGCGCCGCCGACATGCAGGCTCGTGAGGATCTCATCTGCCCGCCCTGCCCCACCGACAAGCACGAGCGCGATGCCGAAGCCGATCTGGACGAGCACTGCCAGGAACGGCAGCGTTCCGGCCAGCCGCGGCCCCCTGCCGCGCCGGGCGAGCACGAGCAGGGCGAGAGCGAGACCCGCAACCGTGTAGGCGAGCATGCGGTGGGTCACCTGGAGACCGGCCTCGGCGCCGCCGGCTGCGAAACCGCCGTTACAGGCGGGCCATTGCTTGCCGCAGGCCGTCCCGGCATCGGTGGCCACCACGGCGGCTCCGACCGAGACGAGCGCGAGGGCGGCACCTGTCGCCCCCCGGGCCAGACGGACGAATCCGGGTGACGCGGCCGTGCGGGAGCGGCGAAAGCTCGCAGCCGCCGCCACCACGAGCATCGCCAGGAACAGCATCCCGACGACGAAATGGAACGCGACCACCCATCCGGGCAGATCGAGCCAGACGGCGACCGCGCCCAGCAGAGCCTGGAGGGGCACGAGCACGACGGCCGTCAGCGCCGGCCAGACGACGTCGGGCCGGGAACGGTAGCCCCGCCACGCCCAGACCGCGAGCGCGACGACGAGCACGATCACGAGCGCCACCACCGCCCGGTGGCTGTACTCGATCGCGGAGGCGCGGGTGTCGAGCGGGACCGCAGCGCCGGTGCAGAGCGGCCAATGGGGACAGCCGAGGCCCGACGCGGTGGCGCGCAGTGGCGGCACGGCGATCTTCACGTTCCCCGCGACGCCGATCAAGTGCCCCGGCGCGGCGCAGAAGATCATGTACCTCGCCGACGACGCCTTCCGCCGCAACGGGGTGCGCGAGCGCTCGCGGATCGTCTTCGTCTCGGCGGGTACGCGGATCTTCGCCGTCGACAAGTACGCGCGCACGCTCGAGCGCGTCCTCGCCCGCAAAGGGATCGAGACGCTCTTCCGCCACGAGCTCGTCGGCCTGCGCTCCGGCGCACGCGAAGCGCTCGTGCGAAACCTCGAGAGCGGCGAGGAGCTCACCCTGGGCTACGACCTGCTGCACGTGGCGCCGCCGCAGAGCGCACCCGACGTCGTCAAGCAGAGCCCGCTCGCCGGCCCGGCCGGCTGGGTCGAGGTCGACCGCGCCACCCTCCAGCATGTGCGCTTCCCGCACGTCTTCTCGCTCGGCGACGCGAGCAGCCTGCCCACCTCGAAGACCGGCGCCGCCGTCCGGGCACAAGCGCCCGTCCTCGTCGAGAACCTGCTCGCCTTCCTCGACGGCAAACCGCTGCCGTGCCGCTACGACGGCTACACCGCCTGCCCACTCGTTACCGGCTACGGCAAGCTCGTGCTCGCCGAGTTCGACTACGACGGCACCCCACGCGAGACCTTCCCCTTCGACCAGTCGAAGGAGCGCTACAGCATGTACCAGCTGAAACGCTACGGCCTGCCCCTCCTCTACTGGCACGGCATGCTGCACGGCCGCGCCTGACGCCGGCCGGGAGGCAGGAGCCCTGCCCCGGAAGTGACCGTAGTTTCCCGTGCAGGGATCGGGGTGCGTCCAGACGCGCGATTGCGCGTCGTGTTCGAGGCTTCTTCGATGGCGCCGGTGCGCTCCGGGAATCCGTCGTCGGTTCGCTATCCGGCGGTCTGGCGGCTGGGTAAGGGTGCGATTGTGGCCGGGGAGGTGGAGCTCGGCGATGCCGGGTTGCGCCTCGCTGGTCGCTCAGAAACGGGCCTAAGCGAGCACAGCGCCGGCTATGGCGAGATCCGACAGGTCCGCGTTGCTCGCGGCGCCGAGGAGCGGCTGAACGGGCGGCCGACACTGCTGCTCGACCTCGATCAGGGCCAGGCGCTCGCGCTCATGCCTCTGGGGATGGGGCTGATGGCCGAGATGGCCGAGCTGCTCGCCGAGCTGACCGCGGCCGCGGGCGAGCGCGAGCAGATCGTTGTCGTTGTCCCGCTGCGGCGTGGCAGCGCTGCGCGAGCGAAGGAGCTGCTCGCGGCCGGGCCTCCCTTCGAGCCGGCGGCGTTCGAGCTCGACCAACACGAGGTGTTCGTCGGCGAACGAGAGGCCGTGTTCGTCTTTTGCGGCAGGGGCGTCCGCGAAGCGCTCCAACAGGCCGCTGCCGAGCCAGAACTGTGGCGGGCCGGGCTCGCCTGGCGAGACCTGCTCGAAGGGCGACCACGCATGATCGAACGCGCCTACCACTGGTCGCGCTCGCTCTAGACCGTTCCTCGACGGGAACCTCATCGAGATCAACGAGCCACTGTCACAGCAGGAGTGGACGCATGAGCTCCGCGACGAAGAGGCTCGCTACCAGAGCTCCTAGCTCCGCAGCGACGGCTCTGACCACTCGGAGACCGACCAGCTTAACCCAGGCTTAATGCGGCGCAACGGGCGGGCAACGCGCCCCTGCTAGAAGGAGAGATGTGAGCCCTGTGCGCTCCCGTCCGGCCTTTCTTCGCGCTGCGGCGCTGGTCGGGGCGGGGGCTGCCGGCGCGGCGATCGCCGTCGGGATCGTGGCCGCCGCAGGCGGCGTGGGCGGCTCGACGACGACCGTGCGCGAGGTCATCCCGCCCTCCACGGCGTCCTCAGCGCCGGAGACGGCCGGCTTCGCGCAGGCGACGCGCCCGCTGACGATCCACGACATCTACGTGCACGCGGCGCCCGGCGTCGTCCAGGTGACGGCGACGAGCAAGGTGACGACGCAGCTCAACCCGTTTTTCGATCCGTTCGGCTTCAACGGACCGACCACGCAGACGCAACAGGCGCTCGGCTCCGGGTTCGTCATCGACAAGGTTGGCCACATCGTCACCAACTACCACGTCGTGCAGGGCGCGAACCGTGTCGAGGTCAGCTTCTCGAACAACGAGCGCAAGCCGGCGCGGATCGTGGGCCGTGACCCCTCGACCGACCTCGCGGTGCTCCAGGTCAAGGGGCTGCCCGCGCGGGCGCTGACGCCGCTCTCGCTCGGCAACTCCGACCTCGTCCAGGTCGGCGACTCCGTCGTTGCGATCGGCAACCCGCTCGGTGAGGACCGCTCGATCACCTCGGGCATCGTGAGCGCGCTCCAGCGCGAGATCTCGGCGCCGAACGGCGCGCCGATCGACCACGTGATCCAGACCGACGCGGCGCTCAACCACGGCAACTCGGGCGGCCCGCTGCTGAACGCGCGTGGCCAGGTGATCGGCGTCAACTCGCAGATCCAGACCTCGGGCACCAGCGACGGCAACATCGGCATCGGCTTCGCGATCCCGATCAACACCGTGAAGAACGTCGCGGCGCAACTGATCGCGAAGGGCAGCGTCCAGCACGCGTTCCTCGGTGTGAACGTTCAGGCGGTCACGCCGAGCGTCGCGAAGCTCTTCCGCCTGCCGGTGCAGCACGGCCTGCTCGTCGGCACCGTCTGCACGGACAGCGCCGCGTCGAGCGCCGGCCTACGCGGCGCGACGCAGCAGGTGACACTCGCCGGCGATACGTGGCCGCTCGGCGGCGACCTCATCGTCAAGATCGACGGCGTCGCCGTCGCGTCGGTCGAGCAGCTTCGCTCGCTGATCACCGACAAGAAGCCGGGCGAAACGGTGCAGCTCTCGATCTACCGCGGCAGCAAGTCCATGACCTTGAACGTGAAGCTTGGGCGACAGCCCCTCTCTCCGAAATGCTGATCGCCCGGTTCGGCCCCGCACCCCTGGGGGTCGGCTCCCGTAACGCCGCAGGCCAGCGCGGCAACACGGGAGCATGAGACGGGGGCCCCGACCGCCTGCCCGGGGCCCCCGACTCTAATTCGCAAGGCGGGGCTTGCCCCGCCTTGCGGGTGAGGTTGTGCTTCGCAGAGCGGGCGCCGGCTAAGCCGGCGCCCTCTTACGGGCGCGGGGCTGAGGCTCGCGTGGCGCGCGCGGTGGTGCTACGCATCCCCGCGCGCGTGGATCCGGCCTCCGGCTAGAGCGCTTCGCCGCTCTAGCCTCCGGCCCTTGCGGGCCCTTGCGGTTTCTCGCGGGCGCGCGTCTCGCGTAGCTACCTTTCTGCGCGTGGAACGGGAGGAGATCCGGCCGGCTCGCGTGCGCGTTGCCGAGCCAGAGCTGCTCGAGGACGAGGAGCTCTGGACGGGCGAGGAGGACGGCAACCATGCGGGCTGGTTCTGCGTTCGCACGGATCCGTTCCCCTGTCCCGCTCCAGGCTGCGTGTTCGTCGCCGACTTCATGACCGCGGCGCATCTCGTGCTCGTCTGGGAGGAGCGGGACGACCCGAACCTGCTGCGGCACGCGGCCCGCGCGAAGCAGGTCGGGCGCAATCCGCGGGTCGTCACGTACGAGTCGGGCTTCGGCCCGAGCGCCTCGTACTACGCCTGGGAGGCAGCGGGCCGGCCCGTGCACGGCATCCGCAAGTGATCGAGGCGATCGCGGCGCTGCGCGAGCTCCGCAGGGCGGCCGACCGGCTTGCCCGCGCGGACGGGCTCGTCGTTGCAGCGGCGGGCTCGCACCCGACGGCCTCGCTCGAGTCGCTGCCGGTCGTGCAGGAGGAGCGCTACCTCGAGATGACGCGCCGCCTCGGCTACGCCGCGCGCCGCCAGGGCGTGAACGGGCTGCACGTGCACGTGGGCGTCGAAAGCGCCGAGCGCTGCTACGAGCGGCTGGAGGCGGTGCTGCCGTGGCTGCCTGTCGTGCTCGCGCTGTCCGCGAACTCGCCGTTCGTTGACGGAGTCGACACCGGAATGCGGTCGGTGCGCGCCGGGATCCTCTCGGAGCTGCCCCGCGCAGGCGCGCCGCCGCCGTTCGGGTCGTACGCGGCGTGGGAGGCGTGGGTCGAGCGGCTCGTCCGGCTCGGCGTGCTCGAGGACTACACCCGCATCTGGTGGGACGTGCGGCCGCACCCGCGGCTCGGCACGCTCGAGATCCGCGTTGCCGACCAGCCGACTGCGCTCGAGCGCACCGAGCTGCTCGCCTCGCTGCTCGCTGCGCTCGTCGCGCGCGCCTCCGGGCGTGAAGGAACTCCGGCCTCGCGCGCCGACTACGCACAGAACCGCTGGGCGGCCGCCCGCTTCGGTCTCGACGCGGAGCTGATCCACCCGGACGCCGACCGGCTCGCCGCCGCGCGGGAGCTCGCCGCGGAGCTGCTCGGCGCCGAGCCGCCCGAGCCGGAAGCGCTGCGCCAGCTCGAGGTCGCCGCGCGCGACGGGCAGCAGGCGGTCGCCGCGGACCTCGTTGCACGGACGCTAGCCTGACGTCAGCCATGGCGACGCAGACCGAGACGATCCAGGTCAGCGGCATCCGCTGCGAGCGCTGCGTTATGCGGCTCGCCGGCGCGCTCACGGGTCACGACGGCCTCGAGGCGGCGAACGCGAACCTCGTCGGCGAGGTGACCCTCGCATGGGACGACGAGCGCACCAGCCGCGAGGCGCTGCTCGAGGCTATGGCCAAGGCGGGCTTTCGCGAGCTGCCGGCAGCGGTCTAACGGGAATCGCACCGCCTCGGCGCACGTTGAAGCCGGAGTGACGGGCGCTGCTAGTGTGGCCGAAATGGCCGAGGTTCCTTCCGACGCCACCCGCATCGCCGCCGACGCACGCGGCCGCGTGCGCTTCGAAGAGGAAGCGCTCGCGCTCGCCGACCAGGTGTACAGCGTCGCCCGGCACCTGGCCGGGTCGCGCGAGGAGGCGGAGGATCTCGTCCAGGAGACCTACGCGCGCGCGTTCCGCAGCTGGCGCTCGTTCCAGCCGGGGACGAACCTCCGTGCGTGGCTGCTGCGGATCCTCACCAACCTCAATATCGACCGCGGCCGCCGGCAGCAGCGCGCGCCGCAGACGCAGGCGCTCGAGGCCAACGACTATTTCCTCTATGACAAGCTCGCGCACGACGACGGTGGCGTCACCGACGAGGACCGGGTCGTAGAGCGGCTCTCGCAGGACGACATCGTGTCGGCACTCTCGGCCGTGCCGCACGATTTCCGTGACGTGATCGTGCTGGTCGACATAGGCGACTTCAGCTACCAGGACACGGCGCAGATCCTCAACATCCCGATCGGGACGGTGATGTCGCGGCTGCACCGTGGACGACGCATCCTGAAGCGAGAGCTCGCGGAATCTGTAGCGGAGGACGTGAGATGACGGAAACCCACGACGATCCGTGTGCGCACTGCGAGGAGATGATGCAGCCGTACCTGGATCACATACTCAGCGACGAGGAGATGCGCGAGGCGGAGATGCACCTCGACGAATGCGAGTGGTGCCGGCGGCGCTACCGCTTCGAGGAGAGCCTTCGCCGTTACGTGCGACAGGCGGTCACGCAGCCGATGCCGCCCGAGCTCAAGCAGAAGCTCGCTGCGCTCCGCATCCCGCTCGAATAGCTGACGCTATTCGAGCGGGGAGACCTCGGGAAGTGCTACGCACTTCCCTCGGGTTGGGTTTCGGCTTCGCGGAGCGGCCGCCGGCAAAGCCGGCGGCCTCTTAAGCTGCCGGGCTGTTGGGGTCGTGGCGCGCGCGGTGGTGGCTGCGCCATCCCCGCGCCCGTGGATCCGGCCTTCGCGAACGCTCCGCGTTCGCTCCGGCCTGAGGCGTTCGGCGTTCGGCACGGGGTTGAACCCGACGCTCGTCGACGAGACCCGGGGCCGGAGGTTAACGCGGCCGCAGGCGTGTTAACCGCAGGCCGACCGCACGCGGGCAGGGATGCCGCAGGCACCACTGCCCGCGCTACCAGGACCCCGTTGCCCCTCACCAGGAAAGAGGACGCCGGCTTGGCCGGCGTCCGCTCCGCGAAGCCGAAACTCAGCCCGGGAGAAGTGCGCAGCACTTCTCCCGGCTATGGGCCGCGCTTCGGGCCGACGATCACTACGAGGCGCTTCGGATTGTTTCCGCCGGGGAGCGGCTCGAGCGGCGCGCCGAGCTGTTTCGCCAGGCGCAGGCCGATCGCCTCGCCGCCCGGCGGGTAGTACACCTGCGTTTGCGGGTACGTGAAGCTCGCGGCGCGGCCGACGTGGACGACGCGGTACGAGAGCGCCTGGATCCTGCTGGCGACCGAGCGGGTGTAGACGATGTCGCCGCTCCCGTTGAGCACGACGACGTTGATCGTCCACGGGGCCGGCAGTGTGGATGCCGCAGGCGCGCGCGTGGACGGCTTCGCCGGGTTGCTCTTCGCGAGCACGACGGCGAGCACCGCGGCGAGGACCAGCGCGCCGAGCGCCGCGACGGCGCCCAGCCGCCGCCACGGGTTCGCGTCCAGCGGCTTCGGCGGCACCGGCAGCCCGGCGAGCTCGAGCGCCTCGCGATGGTCGATCCCCAGCGCGGTCGCGTAGAGGATGGTGACGAGCAGCGCGCGGTCGGGCGACGGGAAGCGGTAGAGGCGCCCCTGCTCGAGCCACTGCACCTCCTCCGCGGCAGTGCCGGCGCGGCGTGCGGCCTCCTCGACCGTCAGCTGCCGGTGCAGGCGGGCGCGGGCGAGCGGCGACTCGTCGCCTGCAGCCGGCGCTGCCGGATCGAGCTTGCGTACGGATTCCATTCCCGACCTTTCCCGTTCGGCGTCTCGCACGTCTGACCTTCTGCCGTCATCGGCGCAGGTCGACGTCGCCTGGAGGAGTGAGGTCGTCGCAGGCGACGAGCCGGGCCGGGAGCGCGCGGGCGCCCTCGTCGGGGACGTGCGGCCAGGCGGCGCGGGCGAGCAGGACGGGATGGAGCCGAACGTCCCCGTATGCCGCGGCGACGACGTCGCCGCCCTCCCGCCGCCAGGAGACCACGACGCGGTCGATCGCGCGCGGGTCGAGGTCGGGCCCGTCGGCGAGCACGACGACCGCGGCCTCCGCCTCCGCCGGCAGCGCCGCGAGGCCGCAGCGCAGCGAGGCGCCGGGCCCGAGCTCCCAGTCCGGGCAGTGCACCGTCGCCGCGTCCGTCTCGACCTCGTGCGCGCCGAGGACGACGAGGATCCCGTCGAGCGAGCCGCTCGAGCGCAGTCCGGCGAGAACCTGCGGCAGCAGCTCCGCCTGCTTCGGCGGCGCGTCTCCGTACCGCGACGACGCGCCGGCAGCGAGCACGACCGCGTAGATCAACCTATCGCCCGAAAGCACCACGAGGGCCGGAGGCTAACGCGCGAGCGGTAGACGGAGGCGAATCCACGCGGGCGGGGATGCCGCAGGCACCACCGCCCGCGCTCGCAGGACCCATCGCCCCGAAGCTCAAGAGGGCGCCGGCTTGGCCGGCGCCCGCTCTGCGAAGCACAACCTCCCCCAGCCGGGGAACCGGAGGTTCCCCGGCTCAGGAACAGCCGGCGAGCGCCGCCCAGCGGGCCTGGACGTTGGCGACGTAGGAGATCGTCTCGGTGGTCGGAGCGCCGCCTGCCTTGTCGACCGCCGTCGGGCCGGCGTTGTAGGCGGCGAGGGCGAGGTCGGTGCGCGAGTAGCGGTCGAGCAGGATCTTCAGGTAGCGCGCGCCGGCGAGCACGTTCGTCACCGGATTGTCGACGTCGAGCTTCAGCGACGCCGCCGTCGAGGGCAGCACCTGCAGCAGGCCCCGCGCGTCGGCCTCCGAGCGGGCGTTCGGCTTGAAGCGCGACTCGACCTGTGCGACGGCGACGAGCATCGAGAGCTGGAAGCCCGTGTCGCGGGCGGCTCGCACGAAGGCGATGCGGAACTTCGGCGGAATCGGGCAGCGGGCGCCGTGGTGAACCGGGTTCTTGGCCGGCAGCGCGGGGATCCGCGGCGGCGGCGCGGCGAGGCGCTTGCCGTGCGCGCCCGCGGCAACTGCGCCGGAGCATGCGATTCCGGTCACGGCAAGGAGTGCGATCAGCCGCATCCTCATCCGGGCCGATCTTACTGCGTCAGGAGAGTGTTTCCACAGCCCGGCGTACGAGGGCGCGGGCGACGTCCACCTTCCAGGCCGTCCGCGGGAGCGGCGTGGCCGAATCGAGGCCGGCGGGGCCGTCGAGCAGCCACGGGATCGGGGCCACGCCGGCCAGCGCGATCCGGATCTCGCCGCCGCTGCGCGCGGCGGCGACCCCGACCTGCGGGAAGGACCACCGCTGCCGGTCCATCGCCTTGAGGTAGACGCTCCCCTCCGCGGGCGGCAGCTCCAAGTCGAGGATCAGCTCCCCCGGCGCGAGCGTGGTCGTGCTCCGGTCCTGCTCGTCGGGGAGGCGGTAGAGCTCGCCGAGCGCGAGCTCGCGCCGGCTCGTCCGCACGCGTGCTCCGAGCGCGAGCAGGGCGGCGGCGACGTCAGACGGATGCGCAGACGCGCAGAAGTCGTTTGCGAAGATCGCGTGCTCGCGATGCTCGCCCTCGCGCGCGTGGCAGCGGTCGCCGCCGTGCAGCCGGCACGGGTACTGCAGCCGCCAGTACCAGCAGCGCGTCGACTGGAGGAGGTTGCCGCCGAGCGAGCTCATCGCGCGTAGCTGCGGCGACGCTGCCAGCCGGCACGCCTCGCGCAGCGCGTCCGGGATCCGCGGCTCGACCTCCAGCTCCGCCAGCGTCGTGCCGGCGCCGATGCGTCCACCGTCGACGCCGCGCGGAACGATCCCGCGCACGTCGACGAGGGTCTCGCCGTGCAGGATCCCGTCCCGCAGCAGCGGCACGACCTCGGTGCCGCCGTGCACCGCGATGCCGCCGTCGAGCTGGTCGACCGACGTTGCCCTAACGAGCTCCAATTGCCTCCTTCGCCTGCTCGCGCCCGCGCTGCTCCGCCTCGCGCAGCGCGCGCAGCATCTCTTCGCGGCTGATCGGCAGCTCGTGCACGTCGGCACCCGTTGCATCGCGTATGGCGTTCGCGATCGCGGCGGCCGTCGGGACGATCGGCGGCTCGCCGAGACCCTTCGAGCCGAGGCTCGTCAGGTGCTCGTCCGGCTTGTCGACGAACTCGCACACGATCTCGGGGACATCGGCGATCGTCGGCATCCGGTAGGAGTCGAGCGTCGTCGTCAGCACACCGCCCGTCTCCGGGTCGAGCAGGCGCACCTCGGAGAGCGTGTGACCGACGCCCTGGATGATCCCGCCCTCGACCTGGCTCTGCGCGCCGAGCGGGTTCACGATCCGGCCGACGTCGTGCACCGCGGCGACGCGCTCGACGCGAACCTCGCCGGTCTCGACGTCGACGGCGACCTCCGCCACCTGCACGCCGAAGGTGAGGACGCTCATCCCGGTCGGGTTCGGCCCGCGCGCACCCTTGCCGAGGATCTGCGCGCTCCCGAGCACACCGAGCAGCTCCTCGAGCGGGACGGAGAGGCTGCCGTCCGCGGAGACGATTGTTGCGTCGCGGATGTCGAGCGCGCGCTCCTCGACGTCGTAGCGCTGCGCCGCGATCTCGATGATCTGCCGCTTCGCGTCCGCGGCGGCGGCACGCACGGCCGGGCCGACCGAGGACAGGGTCGACGAGCCGGCCGAGAGCGTCGCGTACGGGCCGCGCGCGGAGTCGCCGTGCACGACCTTGACGCGGTCGAGCGGGACGCCGAGCTCCTCGGCGGCGATCTGCGCCATCGCGGTGCCCGTGCCCGTGCCGATGTCCTGCATCGCCGTGACGACGGCGATACGGGCGTCGGAGCCGACCCGCGTCCACGCGTAGGACGGCGGTCCGCCGCCGCCGTACCAGATCTGGCCGGCCATCCCGACGCCGTGCTTCCACGTCGCGCCGGAGCGCGCGCGCACCTCGTGGCGGCGATCCCAGTGCTTCTGCGCGAGCTCGTAGCACGCCGCGAGGTTCTTCGAGGAGTACGGCGTGCCGTTGTTCGAGTCCGCGTAGTTGCGTCGCCGAAGCTCGAGCGGGTCGAGGCCGAGCTTGGCGGCGAGCTCGTCGATCAGGCATTCCAGCCCGAACGTCCCCTCGACGAAGCCCGGCGCGCGGAAAGGTTTCATCGGCGGCGTATTGATCTTCGCGCCGTAGCAGACGGTGCGCACATTGTCGCACGCGTAGAGCATCCGCATCGGCCCGTCGGTCATCGTCGACCAGCCGCTCCAGCCGACTGCGTTCACGAACTCGCCGCCGAGGGCGACGATCGTGCCGTCGCTGCGCGCACCGACCACGAGCTTCTGGATCGTCGCGTTGCGGTTGCCCGCCGCGGTGTTCTCCTCGCGGCGAGTCAGCCCGCAGCGCACCGGCCGCCCTGTCCGGCGGGCGAGCTCGGCGGCGACGAAGGTGTACTCACCCGCGCTGTTCTTGGAGCCGAAGCCGCCGCCCATGAACTCGCACACGACGCGCACGTTGTCGGCGGGCATTCCGAACGCCTCAGCGACCTCTTCGCGAACGCCCCAGATGTACTGCGTCGAGATGTAGACGTTGAGCGTGACGCCGATCCACTCGCACACCGCCTGGTGCGTCTCCATCGAGTTGTGCAGGACGACCGACGTGCGGTAGGTGCTCTCGACGACGACGTCGGCCTCGGCGAGCGCGCGCTCGAAGTCGCCGCGCTCGTGGCGTGCCGGCTCCACCGTCAGCTGCCCGCGTGCGACGGCCTCCTGAGGGTCGAGCACGACCTCGAGCTCCTCCCATTCGACGTCGATCGCGCGCAGCGCCGCCCGCGCCTGGGCAAACGTGTCCGCGGCGACCGCTGCGACGGGAGCGCCGGCGTAGCCGGCTTCCTCCTCGAGTCCCTTCGCCTCGCCGGGGCCGAGCGCGCCGCGCACCCCGGGCGCCGCCAGGGCGCGCGCGAAGTCGATCCGCTTGACGCGCGCGTGTGCATGCGGCGAGCGCAGGACCGCGGCGTGGAGCATCCCGGGCAGCTGCAGGTCGGCGATGAAGCGGGCTTCCCCGCGCACGCGCTCCGGCGCGTCCTGCCGCACGGCCGGCCGGCCGACGACATCGCGCGGGCCTGCCGGCCATTGCTGGAGCGGATCCTCCTCGACGACGAGCCAGACCTCCTCGAAGCGGCCCTCGACCTCCTTCTCGGTGCGGATCAGCCTCGCCAATGCAGGATCGCCTCCTCGATTCTCGGGTAGGTGCCGCAGCGGCAGATGTTCCCCGCCATGTGATGGCGGATCTCGTCGGCGGTCGGCTCCGGGTTCGCGGCCACCAGCGCCGCGGCGGAGACGACCTGACCCGGCGTGCAGAAGCCGCACTGCACGGCGTCGGCGCGCACGAACGCGTCGACCAGCGGATGGTCGCGCAGCCCCTCGATCGTCGTCACCTCGCCCTCGACCATGTGCGCGAGCGTGATGCACGACAGCATCGGCACGCCGTCGATCTGGACGGTGCACGCGCCGCAGTGTCCCTCGTTGCACGCGACCTTCGTGCCGGTGAGGCCGAGCCGCTCGCGCAGGAGCTGTGCGAGGCTCATTCCGACCGGCGCGTCGAGGGAGCGCTGCTGCCCGTTCACCGTCAGCGACAGCTCAGGCACTCGTCGTCACCGCCAGGATGTCGGCGAGGTGGATCAGCCGCGACGTCGTGCGCGCGACCTGCCGCGTCTCTCCGTCGTCCTCCGCGTCGGGGAGCGTCCTCCAGAGGTCACGCGCCGCGGTCAGCAGCTCACGGATGCGGTCCATCTCCTCGGCGTGGCCGTTCGGCTCGCTGCACGCGTTGAGCGCGAGCCCGAGGGCGCCGAAGCTGTCAGCCTGCCGGGTGAAGAGGAGCGTCATCGCCATCGAGAGGTACTGGTGGACCCGGGCGAGCGCCATCGGCTGCGAGAACCGGTCGGAGCCACGCGGCTGCGACGGCGCGAGCGGAGGCGCGTCGTCGGCGATCCGGTTCGCGTTGGCCGCGAGCATCGTCCGCACCTGCTCCTCGTCGAGCCCAGCCGCGCGCGCGCACTTCAGCGAAAGCAGCAGCGAGGCCGGCTGCTGCCCGTACGGGTAGTCGGAGGCGTAGACGACCTGCTCCGGCGGCACGAGGTGGAAGAAGCTCAGCAGGTCGATCGGGCTCCAGACGGAGGTGTCGAAGAAGACGCCGGCCTTGCCGGCGAAGTGGCCGGCGAGCCCGGTGAGGTCGGCGATGCCGGCGTGCGCGATGATCAGCTGCGCCTCCGGGTAGGCGTCGACGAGGCGGTGCAGGTGGTCCGCGATCGGCGGCAGGCCGCGCCCGCCGTGGATGAGGATCGGCACGCGGCGCTCCGCCGCGAGCGCGAACACCGGCGCCAGCCGCTTGTCGTCGAGCAGGAACTTCTGCGCGCGCGGGTGGAGCTTGATGCCGCGGGCACCGAGATCGAGGCAGCGGGTCGCCTCCTCGATCGGCTCCTCGTCGAGCGCGAGCCGGACGAAGGGGATCATGCGGCCGCCCGAGCGCTCGGCGTACGCGAGCGTGCGGTCGTTGCCGGCCCGGAAGCCGGGATGCCGGTCGGGCTCGTCGAGGCAGAACACGAAGCAGCGCGTCACGCCGTACCGGTCCAGGCCCTGGTCGAGCTCCTCGTAGCGGCCGCTCATGCCGTCGATGTCGGTGCCGAGATGCGTGTGCGCGTCGAAGATCTCCGCCCCGGCCGGCAGCTCGGCGCGCAGCTCCGCCTCGAAGAGGTCGAAGAGCTCCTGGGCCCGCTCGAACGGTGCGCTCACTCCTTGGAATCTACCGAGGGCCCCCTTTCCGCGTCGTCCTAGACTCGACTCGTGAAGCAGCTCATCGAGCGTCTTGCGCAGCGGCCGGAGCCGTTCGCACCCGGCGAAGCGCCGCTCTGGACGGATCCGCACGTTTCCCGCCGGATGCTCGCGGCGCACCTCGATCCGAGTACGGACGCTGCGAGCCGGCGGCCCGAGACGATCGCACGGGAGGTGGACTGGCTCGTCCGGACACTCGAGCTCCGGCCGGGCGCGCCTGTGCTCGATCTCGGCTGCGGCCCCGGCCTCTACTGCGCCGCGCTCGCGGCGCGGGGATTCGTCCTCACGGGGATCGACATCTCCGGCAGCTCGCTCGCCTACGCCCGGCAGGCGGCGGCCGAGGCGGGCCTCGGCGTCACCTACGTCCACGGCGACTACCGCGAGCTCGACGAGCACGACACGTATGACGCTGCGCTGCTCGTGTACCACGACTTCGGCGTCCTCTCCGACCCGGACCGTGCGGCGCTGCTGCTGCGCATCAACGAGGCGCTTCGCGCCGGCGGGCGCTTCGCCTTCGACGTCGTCTCGGCCGCCGCCGACCGGCCGGAGCGCTCCGAGTGGTCGGCGAGCATCGGCGACGGCTTCTGGCGGTCGGGACCGCACCTCGTGCTCGAGCGCCAAGTCGACTACCCGGAGCTCGCCCTCTCGTGCCGCGAGCACGCGGTGGTCGAGGAGACAGGCACCGCGACCGTCTACCGCATCTGGGAGCAGCGCTTCAGCCGCGAGCGGCTCGAGCGGGAGCTCGCGGCTGCCGGCTTCGTGCTCGAGCACCTGACCGCCGACCTCACTGGCACCCCGTGGACGTCGGCCGCGGAAACGCTCGCCGTCGTCGCCCGCCGCCGCTGACGCCGCCCGGCTACTCGAACGACGGCGCGAGCACCCGATCGACGAAGACCGGCTCCCGTACGGAGCCGTCCCACTGGGGGACGCCGTTGACGACGATTCGGGGCACCGCCCAGACCTCGAGCTCCTCGGCGAGGCGCGGGAACTCGCCCGCCTCGATCGCGGCAGCGCTTACGTGCGGCGAGGCGAGCGCGAGCTTGTACGCCAGCAGCACGGTTAGTCTCGCTCGGAGAGTGATGAGACTGGCGAAATGGCCGAGGGCGCGCGCGCCGCTTAGGCCTTGGGGCGGCGCCACACGATGATAGGCCTCGGCCATTCCTGTATGCCCCAGGACGACCGGCCAGGATGGCGATGCCACCACACTCAAACGTAGGAGCGCTCAGGCACATTCCCTGGCGCCGCGAGCGGGCGAACGAGCTGGAGCTCCCGCGGTGCACGCCGGTGGGGTGCATTAACTCGGTCCGGCGTTTGGACGCGTGGCGTCGGCCATAGACTCGTGCGCCCGTCCCGCCGATCCCTAGGAGCTGGTTCTTATTCTGGTCGCTTGGCATGGCTGGCCCGGCAGCCTGCTCGAGGGTTCAGGACACGCGGCGCGTCCGCGCGTACTCGCTCACCGCTCCGCCGAACGTGCTGGTGGCAGTGCCCGGGCATTCGGCTCGCCCCGCTCGGCCCCAACTCACTCAGTCGGGCGACGTCAGGCGCGCTTGGGGCCGCCGAACAAGATGCCGGCGATTGCTAGGAAACAGAGCCCGACACTGCCGAACTCGAGGATGGCTGTGCGCCGCTGGCTCACCAGAGGTATGTGCGGGAGAGCGAGATAGAGGACGACGATCTCAGCCGCCGTGGCGGCGATCTTCGCCGGCACGCTTAGCCGCCAGAACCAGACGAGCCAGACCTTGACGAGCGTCTTGGCCCAACCCGGGACGCGGCCGAGCGCTCGGCCTGCCGCACCCCAAGTAAAAGGAAGGTTCAACACGCCCGCGGCTCCTTCTCGCCGATCCCCGACGCTAGCGCTCTGTCAAGCCCTCCGCAAACGGGTCAGGAGCAACTTCGGGTCACGTCCCGTAGCGTGGTGTACCGGCATGAGAATCAGCCTCGAGGCTCCTGATCGGAGCGTCCGGCGCGGCCGGTAGCGTCGGGGCGTTTTCCGGGACATGGGGCTTCGAGGGAGAACGC